>Ga0307937_1000580_pt1 | contig 22168 bp, 17 predicted proteins | sample OrgLakmetagenom3_FD_201814 | JGI IMG/M metagenome (GOLD analysis project Ga0307937, IMG submission 201814) | Saline water microbial communities from Organic Lake, Antarctica - #3 | ecosystem: Environmental > Aquatic > Non-marine Saline and Alkaline > Saline | place: Antarctica: Organic Lake...
TAAGGGCAACTCAACTATTTTTTCAGTCAAAACAATCTAACATGGAACAATAAACAAAAGAATATTTCTTGTTCATCTTTGGCATCTCTATCCTAAATAACAGAACACTAATAATCTGACACTATATCTTAGCACACCAAAATAAAATCATCCCCTTTTTTTTATTTCCGTTCTTTGTGGCTTCGAGGTTATCAGTAATCAATCAGTTCAAATGAAATATAGTTTAAGATTTTATTATTGCTGTCAGCTAAAATAATATTATGGTCTTGCGTGACTATAATTATTAGTTATGAGCAATTTATGAAACTAAAAGCTTGATATTTGATTCGTTTTTTATCAACCGACAGAAGGGAGCTCACAGCCTGTCCCGAGAAATCGGGAAGCACGATTGATAATTTACAAAAGTGAGTAATAACCGCAATGAAGTGAGCTCACTTCGGCAAGCTCTGCGCAGCGCATGAAAACAAATGATAAGCTTTAAGGAATTGAATGAAAAATGAACCGCAATGAAGCAAGCTCATTAAGTCTGAAAAGATAAATTAGAAACGTAATAAAGGAGAAGAATGTTTAGATACAAATCAGACTTTAAATAAGACAAAATTCGTTTTTAACGGACAGTAGAAATTTAAAAAATGTATCAAAAATGAAAAAGAGGCTGTCACTTCCGCAACAACCTCTCTCCTCTATTTAAAATAAATAATCTTAATTCCCTTCCGTAGCTGCATCATCAGCACGTTTTTTATACTCTAAAGCTTTTTCAGTATTTCCGGTATTTCTGTGTACTTGGAACAATACGTTTAATACTCCAGAATTATTTGGGTCTTGATTAATGTATATTTCTAGAGGGCCAATTGCCTTCTTATACATATCTTGACTTCTTTTATTTACTTCATCATAATCAGGATTGTTAAAATCCATTTGACTTGCTGTAGTTTTCAATTTCTCCCCTCTACCAAGGTATAAAACACCAAGGTTATAAGCTGCTTCAGCATATTCTGGATCAATTTTGATAGCACGTTGAAGATTACCTTCTGCTTTTGCATATAGTTCTTCTACCTCGTCAGATTTACTTTGATAACCATCATCTGTAATTTCCATTTCTGAAAACTCATTGTATGCTTTGTCAGCAGCAGTCAAATAAATTGAACCCATACTAGAAAATAATAATTTATTTTCAGGTGAGTTTTTGGCAGCAGCATCAAAATAACCTTCAGCTTTTTCTAAATCATCATTTTGTAATGCAATATTTACACCTGCTATTGCTAAGTCTTCACTTGCAGGAAACAACTCTAGAGCATTTGAAATGAACTTCATCGCTTTTTCTGACTCTCCGGATTTACTTAAAGTATCGATATAGTTTCTACCTGCAATAATTGCATTCGTTTTCATATCTTCTTGCTCTTCTTTGATTTTAGCAATCTTTTTCATTTGATAAGCCCCAGCAAAACCAGCAAATGCCGATTCATAATTCTTCTGCTTAAACATCTTCTCACCACGCGTTACTGCTTGAGCAATCTTACGGTTAAAGAATATTTCTACATCTCCTAGGTAGCGTCTTTTTGTTGATGCCAATTCAATGGATTTTTCAATAACAGTTCCAATAGAATCTGTATTTTGGTAAACCTTTAAATCCTCTGCACCTTTTAAATCTGAAAATTCCATTAAACTATAATTGATAACTGCATTATAGTAATTGGCCTTTGGATCAGTTTTAGTCGATTCATCCTTCATTGCAGGATCTATATAGGTTTTTGCTTCTAACAAATAAGCTTTCGCCTCCTCAAGTTTTTTTTGCTCAAAAGCAGGCTCAAATTTCTGAAACTCAAGTGCAGCAGAAACAACATTATTATTTTGTGAAAATCCTTGAGCTCCCACAAAAAATGTAGACAAAAGGACTACTATATTAATTTTGTTCAATTTCATTTTATTCTTTTTTTTTATTTTTTACTCTTCTGTAGTATCATTTTCTGTGCCATTCTCTTCAGAAGTGTCTGGGGAATCATCATCAATATCCTCAGAATCTATTTCAATTCCTTCTACATCTTCGATTTCATCTTCTTTAGGAACCTTTGCAACAGCTGCAATTTCACCACCTTTAGAAAGGTTGATTACTCTAACACCTTGAGCAGCTCGTCCCATAACTCTGATTTGATCTACGCGAGAACGAATAGTAATTCCTCGTTTGGTAATAATCATTAAATCATCATCATCCGTAACGTTCAAAATTGCAATAAGATCACCTGTTTTCTCAGTAATAGATAGTGTTTTAACACCTTTACCTCCACGATTAGTTACACGATAAATAGGATCTCCAGTTTCAGGATCATTAAAGAAGGAACGTTTTCCATATCCATTTTCTGAAACAACAAGAATACTGTTTTCACTGTCTGGTTCCAAACAAATCATTCCAATTACTTCGTCGTTTGGTCTGCTCATCTTCACACCTTTCACCCCAATTGAGTTTCTTCCAACTGTTCTAACTGTTGACTCATTGAAACGTATAGCGTAACCAGACTTTTTAGCTAAAATGATTTCTTGTTCACCATCTGTTAATTTAGCACCTAATAATTCATCACCTTCATTAATGTTAATTGCATTAATACCATTTGATCGTGGTCTTGAGTATGCTTCTAATTTTGTTTTCTTAATGATCCCTTTCTTAGTAACCATAACAATAAAGTTACCATTTACATAGTCTTCATCTGTTAAATCTTGAACATTGATGTATGCTTTAATCTTATCATCCTGTTCGATATTGATTAAATTTTGTATTGCTCTTCCTTTAGAGGTTTTACTTCCTTCTGGAACCTCAAATACACGCATCCAGAAACATTTACCTTTTTCAGTAAATACCATCAAGTAATTGTGGTTTGTTGCCACGAAAATTGTTTCTAGGAAATCTTTATCTCTAGTAGTTGAACCTTTTGAACCAGTTCCTCCTCTATTTTGTACTTTGTATTCACTTAAACTTGTGCGTTTAATATATCCTGCGTGAGAAATGGTAATTACTACTTCATCATCTGGAATTAAATCCTCAATTCTCATTTCTGAAGCTGAGTATTCAATAACTGAACGACGCTCATCACCGTATTTATCGCGAATATATTCTAACTCTTCTCTAATGATTGCCATTCTGCGCGACTCATTGGCAAGAATATCTTTTAAATCCTCAATCGTCTTCATCAACTCAGCATATTCAGTTCTTAACTTATCTTGCTCAAGTCCTGTTAATTGTCTCAATCGCATTTCTACAATTGCACGTGATTGAAGATCTGAAAGTTCGAAACGCTTAATTAAATTCTCTCTGGCTTCTTCTGGGCTGTTAGATGCACGAATGATTTTAATTACTTCATCAATATTATCTGAAGCTATAATTAATCCTTCTAATAAATGCTCTCTCTCTTCTGCTTTACGTAATTCGAATTTTGTTCTTCTCACCACAACTACGTGACGGAATTCAACAAACTTTTCAATGATTTGCTTTAAATTCAGTAATTCAGGTCTACCATCAACTAAACAAATGTTATTAACTGAAAATGAAGTCTGTAACGCTGTGAACTTAAATAATTTATTTAATACAACATTAGGAATTGCATCACGTTTCAATTCATAAACAACACGCAAACCGTTACGGTCAGATTCATCACGGATATCAGTAATCCCTTCGATCTTTCCATCATTCACCATGTCAGCGGTCTTCTTGATCATATCCGCTTTGTTAACTTGGTATGGAACCTCTGTAACAACGATATGCTCACGCCCGTTTTTATTTTCTTCTATAATCGCTTTTGCACGAATTACTATGCGTCCTTTACCTGTTTCAAAAGCAGATTTAACTCCATCATATCCATAAATGATTCCTCCAGTTGGGAAATCAGGTGCAGAAACAAACTTCATTAAACCCTCTATTTCAATATCTTTGTCCTCAATATACGCTATTGTACCATTGATTACTTCCGTCAAGTTATGAGGCGCCATATTAGTTGCCATCCCAACTGCAATACCACTTGCACCATTAATTAAAAGGTTAGGTACTTTGGTAGGTAATACTGTAGGTTCCGTTAAACTATCATCAAAATTGGGTATGAAATCAACAGTATCCTTGTCGAGATCACTCAACATTTCTTCAGATATCTTTCTTAGTCGAGCTTCCGTATAACGCATTGCCGCAGGACTATCACCGTCCATTGAACCAAAGTTACCTTGTCCATCAACTAAAGGATAACGCAATGACCAATATTGAGCCATACGTACCATCGTATCATAAACTGAACTATCTCCGTGTGGGTGGTATTTACCCAATACCTCACCAACGATTCTCGCTGATTTTTTATGTGCTTTATTAGAGTAAACTCCTAAGTCCTGCATTCCATAAAGGACACGTCTGTGTACTGGTTTAAATCCATCACGTACATCTGGAAGAGCACGCGAAACAATAACTGACATCGAATAATCGATGTAAGCGGATTTCATTTCATCTTCGATATTAATCTTAATGATTCTTTCTCCTTCTGCCATCTTGTCATTTAATTTATTACTGCACGAAAGTTGCGTGCATTAGAATGCCCGAAAATAAGGATTTAAATCTAGCTAGGCAATAGGATTTTTATAAATTATAAACAAAAAACTGTGAATAATTGTGAAGAACTTAAACCATTCGGCTCTTAAATCGTTTTATTTTTGGAAGTGTTAAATACAGAGCAAGTAAGCAACACAAAATTTATGTATATTCGTAAAACTATGGAAGCAAAATTTTCACCAAGAGTAAAAGATGTAATCAACTTTAGTCGTGAGGAAGCCTTGCGTTTGGGGAATGATTATATAGGTGTCGAACACCTCCTGCTTGGCCTCATTCGCGAAGGAGAAGGATTGGGCATACGTGTATTAAAAGAGTTTAATTTAGACTTAGAACAGATACGTTATCAAATAGAATCGTATTTGAATAAGTCTTCTAATAATTCAGCAAAAGATTTAACCAATATCCCTTTGGTTAAACAAGCTGAGAAAGTATTGAAAATCACATATCTTGAAGCAAAGTTGTTTAAGAGTCCAGTTATTGGAACTGAACATTTGTTATTATCTATTTTGAAGGATGAAAACAATGTCGCTTGTCGAACTTTAAACAGATATGGTGTAATATATGACAACATTAAAGACGAAATTGAAGCTATGTTAGAAGAGAATAACCCAAAAGCTGAATTCCCTGGATCAGGTGATGGCAGTGGAGATGCTGGATTTGCTGGTGGCGCAGGACCAACAGGTGGTGCTAGAAAACCAGGAGATACAAAATCTAAAACGCCAGTACTTGATAATTTCGGTAGAGATTTAACAAAACTCGCTGAAAATGATCAACTCGACCCTATAGTAGGACGTGAAAAGGAAATTGAACGTGTAAGTCAAATCTTATCACGTAGAAAAAAGAACAATCCCATATTGATAGGTGAACCCGGTGTTGGTAAAAGTGCCATTGCTGAAGGTTTAGCCTTGAGAATCGTGCAACGTAAAGTTTCACGGGTATTGTTCGACAAAAGAATTGTATCACTTGATTTAGCATCTCTTGTTGCTGGAACAAAATACCGTGGTCAATTTGAAGAACGTATGAAAGCTGTAATGGCTGAAATAGAAAAGAACAGAGATGTTATTCTATTTATTGATGAAATTCATACTATTGTTGGTGCTGGTGGAGCAAGCGGGTCCTTGGACGCTTCAAATATGTTCAAACCTGCCTTGGCCAGAGGAGAATTGCAAGCAATTGGTGCCACAACATTAGATGAATACCGTCAGCATATTGAAAAAGATGGTGCACTGGAACGTCGATTCCAAAAAGTGTTGGTTGAACCTACAACTGCGCAGGAAACAATAGAAATTTTAAATAACATTAAGGAGCGTTATGAAGATCACCATAGTGTAACTTACACTCCAGAGGCTATTAAAGCTTGTGTTTCTTTGACAGATAGATATATTTCTGATCGACACTTGCCAGATAAAGCAATTGATGCTTTGGATGAAGTGGGTTCTCGTGTTCACCTAACAAACATAAATGTTCCTAAAATCATCATCGAAATTGAAGGAAAGATTGAAGAAATAAAAGACAAGAAGAATGATGTAATTAAATCCCAGCAATATGAAAAAGCTGCTGAGTTACGCGATTCTGAAAAGAAACTTCAAGATCAACTCGAAGAAGAAAAATTAAAGTGGGAAGAAGACACAAAAAATCATAAAGTAAGCGTAACAGAGGAAAACGTTGCTGATGTTGTTGCCATGATGACCGGAATTCCTGTTCAGCGAATTGCTGAAAAAGAAAGTGGAAAACTGGCAAAAATGTACGACGAAGTAAGAAGTCAAATCATTGGTCAGGATGATGCTGTTTCTAAAGTTGTGAAAGCAATTCAAAGAAATCGTGCTGGATTGAAAGATCCAAATAAGCCAATTGGTTCATTCTTCTTCCTAGGGCCTACAGGTGTTGGTAAAACATTATTGGCAAAAGTATTGGCTAGACAAATGTTTGATTCAGAAGAAGCACTCATTAGGGTAGATATGTCTGAATATATGGAGAAATTTTCTATATCTCGCTTAGTTGGTGCACCTCCAGGTTACGTAGGTTATGAGGAAGGTGGTCAGTTAACTGAGAAAGTGAGAAGAAAGCCCTACTCTATTATTTTATTAGATGAAATTGAAAAAGCACATCCAGATGTATTCAACATATTGCTTCAAGCATTAGATGAAGGTCACATGACTGATGGTTTAGGTCGTAAAATTGACTTTAAAAACACAATTATCATTATGACTTCAAATATTGGAGCTAGACAACTTCAAGATTTTGGAACGGGTGTTGGTTTTGGAACTGCAGCTAGATTATCTGCTACAAGTGATGATCAAAAATCAGTTATCCAAAGTGCATTGCGCAAAGCATTTTCACCTGAATTCTTGAATCGTGTAGATGATATGATTATGTTTAAATCTCTTGATCGTGAAGATATTCATAAAATCATCGACCTAGAGTTAGTTCACTTGTACAAAAGAATTAATAACTTAGGTTATGATATCGAATTGAACAAGGATGCAAAAAACTTCATCGTTGACAAAGGATACGATGTTAAATTTGGTGCTCGACCACTAAGCCGTGCAATTCAAAAGTATATTGAAGATCCTTTAGCTGAACAAATCATTAATGCTAAAATTAAAGAAGGCGATACAATCAAGCTGACTTTAAATAAAGAAAAAGATGGTTTGGCAACAGACATCATTAAAGGAAAGAAAAAAGTGGATATTTCAAAAGAAGATAAGTAATATGTCTTAATCATTCATTGATAAAGGGGGTATTTAAATGCTCCCTTTTTTTATTTTTAAATATGAAAAAAATATCCTTATTTTTATTGATAATGGCCGCTATAAGTAGTTTTAAAGCACAAGTCAACCCAAGTCTAGTCGATATTCCGCATGAAGTTTTTGTAAATGATGGGAAAACCAATTTTAAAAATATTCTTTTTCAGGATGAAACCATAGAGCAGAAAGTTAAAACATTACATAGCTATAACGAACTAACGCATGATTTAGCCATTCGAACCAATAATTTCGATGAGTATTGGAAGCGATATAAGAACCAATGGTATTTGATTAAATTTAATGCTGATCAAACTCCACTGCTTTTATTTAAGGGGATTAAAAATACAGGGGATGAAAGAGAATATATAGAAATTTATGATGTTGATAAAAAAAGGAATCAACGTGCATTGTATAGTGCCGTTGGACAATTATTAGCTTATAAAATACATCCTCTAACGAACGAGGTTGTTTTATATTCACATAAATATCCCTGTTGTAAAAGCGCTAGTCATAATATTTATCGCATCAGACGATTAGAAGATGGACTAAAAATCAACGATCGCTTTTTTGTTGGGAGAGATTCTGGAGATATGGTCGGTCCATTTTTCCCTAATAAAGCAAATTTTTCTGAAGAATATTCTAAATTAAGCGAAAGGACTGAACTGCGCTGGTCTCCTGCTATTGTAAATGATAATGCTTTTGAAGAAAGGGCGGAAACCAATATGATTATTAATTATAATGAAGGAGCTCTTTACAAGTTATTATATGAAAAAGACAATTGGCAGTTTGTAGTATTATTTAATGGAATAGCGGAAGAACAAAGTAAGGTGTTGAACTATACAAACTTCAAGAATAAAGGAGTTTATGGTTGGATGAAAGTGATGAATAACAACTAGACTTTTAAGGAATAGATTAAACATAACTTTTAATCCGATTTAGCCTGCGTCATTCACCAAAACACGAATTTTTATGGTATAATACTTTTTACAAGCTAGTTTATGCTCAATTTTAAGAAAGACAACTTTCTCGAAATTAAAATTAAATTCGTAAACCGAGCTTGAGAGCTCTACGAAATTAATAAAGCAGGCCAGTAGTTTTTATTTTTTTTTTTCGTCCAATAAAAAAATTGAATGTAAAGAGCCACTAGAAATTTTCTAGGGTAAAATGAATTGGGAATTCACAGAAAAACAATAATCAAAATTCTAATTAAAAACAATATTTTATCTGATGGAATAATAGAAGATATTACATAAGACAGCTACCTAGAAACAAGATAATTAATTAAAGAAAATAAAAAATAAAGAGTACACTTTTTATAAAATCATAGAATCTTTTGGAATGCATGCTTCCTATTCTAAATTGCATAAACTATCATTTTTACTAAAAGTCCTTTATATTTGCACCCGAAATGAAATTGAACTATAAAGATAAGCTTAAGCATCCCGTTTTTAAAGTCACACGAGATATCATCACTTCAGAAGGATTAGAATCTTATGTTATTGGTGGTTATGTTAGGGATTTGTTATTGGATAGACCTTCCAAGGACATTGATATTGTCGTTGTTGGAAACGGTCTTGAGTTAGCAGAAAAAGTTGCGAAGAAATTACGTGTAAAAAAGGTAACCACCTTTAAATCATTTGGAACAGCACATTTCAATTACAAAGATTTAGATATTGAATTCGTTGGGGCTAGAAAAGAATCATACCAAAGAGATTCAAGAAAACCAATTGTTGAAGATGGAACCCTAGATGAAGATCAAAAAAGAAGAGATTTCTCAATCAACGCGCTGGCATTGAGTTTACATGAAGATACTTTTGGAGATTTGATTGATCCTTTTGATGGTGTTGCAGATTTAGAGAAAGGAATTATTCGGACTCCTTTAGATCCTGAAACTACGTATTCTGATGATCCATTGAGGATGTTACGTGCTATTCGTTTTGCTGCGCAATTGGATTTTAAGATTGAGATAGAAAGTTTAAATGCTATTAAGGAATATGCAGAACGCCTTTCTATTATTTCAGCTGAAAGAATAAGCGATGAACTTAACAAGATAATTTTAAGCGACACGCCTTCAAGAGGTTTCAAACTATTAAACTCAACGCACCTACTCCACCAATTTTTCCCTGAGATGGTAAATTTAGCAGGTGTTGAAACAATAAATGGACATTCGCACAAAGATAATTTCTATCACACCTTAGAAGTATTGGATAACATAGCAGAACATACTGACGATTTATGGTTAAGATGGGCTGCTATACTGCATGATATTGCGAAGCCACCTACGAAAAGATATAATCAAAAAATAGGTTGGACATTTCATGGACACGAGGATTTAGGAGCTAAAATGGTTCCGAAGATTTTTCGAAGAATGAAATTACCAATGGATGCAAAAATGAAATATGTACAGAAACTTGTGCGTTTACATTTACGTCCAATTGCTTTGGTAAAGGGTGATGTTACTGACTCCGCAATACGCAGACTACTCAATGAGGCAGGAGATGATATCGAAGATTTAATGTTACTCTGCAATGCTGATATTACATCAAAAAATGATTTTAAAGTAAAGAAATACCGCAATAACTTCAAGAGAGTTGAAGAAAAACTAAAATCTGTTGAAGAGAAAGACAGTGTTCGAAATTTTCAGCCGCCCATAAATGGTCAATTAATCATGGATACTTTTGACGTTAAACCATGTAGTGAAATTGGAACAATTAAAACCAAAATAAAAGAGGCTATTTTGGAGGGACAAATACAGAATGATTATGATGAAGCATTTGAAATGATGCTGAAATTAGGAGAAGATTTAGGTTTGAAAAGATAGAAAACTATTAACTTCGCCAATTGTTCAATAGGAAAGGTAAATATGGCAGGACTAAAATTTAGAATATTACTCGATAGCATTGAGAAAACTGAGGTTTTTAGAGATATTTTAATCAATGACGATTTCAATTTCGAACACTTTTACAATACTATTCTAGATGCATTTGGATTTTCAAATGACCAAATGGCGTCTTTTTTTGTAAGTGATGGAGATTGGAATAAAGGAGAAGAAATCTCTTTAATGGACATGTCTTTCGGACAAATTGAAGAAGAAGCTCCTGAAGAAATGAATTCTTTGAAATTAAAAGAACGTATTTCAGATCCCAAACAACGTTTTATCCTGGTGCATGACTTTTTATCTATGTGGATTTTCTTGATAGAACTGCACGAAATTACGGATGAAGAAGTTGAACATCCGCAGTTGCTTCTAGAAATAGGAGACATTCCGCAAGAAATAAAAGACAAAGGCCCAAAAGATTTGGATGATATGAAGTTTGAAACAGACCGAGATCCAAACGCTGAAGACTTAGATGATTTTGACGACGAACCTGGAGAAGGTCAATTTGACAATATTGATGATTACGACATTTAAAAATGGATAAAAAAGACCCAATCGGGAATGCTATATGGGATTATCACACGAACAATAGTCCTCAAGATATTCTTGTAGAATCTGACCTTACTGAAGACGACTTCCTCCCTATCGAACATTTAATGCGTACATTTTCTAATTTTCCAAAGTTGGAAATTTCTGCAATGAAACATTGTAAGGGTACAATTCTTGATATTGGAGCTGCGGCTGGACCACATACTAGATATTTATTAGAAAAAGGTCACGATTTGACCACTTTGGAGGTCAGTCCGATTGCATTGCGTTATTTAAAAGAAGTTTTTCCACAAGCAACGCACTACTCTACTCCAATCTCAGATTTCATTACAGGACAATACGATACCATTCTTTTATTGATGAATGGAATTGGTTTAGCTGGAACTTTTAACGAAGTTGCATCATTTTTAAAGCATGTTTCGTCCCTATTGGCTCCAGGCGGTAGTATTTTGTGTGACTCCACAGATGTCCAGAATATTTTTGAAGATGAAGATGGAGCACTATGGGTAGATTTAAACGCAAACTATTACGGAGAATTCAAATTCAACATGAAATATAAGGATTCTGAAAGTGGCTGGTTCAATTGGGTTTACGTTGATGTAAAAAACTTAGAAAAGTTTGCAAATGAAGCAGGACTCTCTTTAACTTTACTTGAAGATGATGAAAATTCATTCTTAGTACAATTAAAAAAACAAATATGAAAATCTTATTAGCTCTTTGCTCTGCACTATTCTTTTCAGCTCATTTTGGAATCTCCCAAGAAACAACAAATTCTCTCTTATGGGAAGTATCTGGTAAAAAAGTAAAATCACCATCTTATATTTTTGGAACGATGCACTTGATTCCGAATGCTGATTTTCTATTTCCTGAAACACTAAAGAAGAAAGTAAAAGCTGCGGATGTTTTGGTAATGGAAATTGGTGGACTTTCAGAACAAATGAAAGCAATGCAATTAATGATGTTGGATTCTGGAACAATGTTCGATTATTTTTCTAAAGAACAACTGGATTCTATTTTTAGTTATACAGAAGAGAATTTGGGTTTTAATGAAGCACAAATTCGAATGACTTTTGGGAAAATGAAACCTTTTATTTTAATGCAATTGTTTACACAAGATGCTTTTGGTGAAAATCCAGAAAGTTATGAAATGACTTTGGAGAAAATTGCCAAAACAAATGAAATCGAAGTACTTGGATTGGAAACCATTGAAGAACAAATGGGATTCATTGATAACTTAAGTCCAAGCGATCAGGTGAATATGATTATGGAAACATTACGATCAGAAGACAATGGAATGAAGGAAACCAGAGAATTAATTGATGTGTACTTATCTCAGGATATTGAAAAGATTCATACTTTCACAGTAAGTTCTGATGCCAGTTCTCCTGAATTTGAAGAAGATTTCTTAAACAAAAGGAATGTAAACTGGATTGCTCCAATTAAAAAGATAATCAAGAAAAATAAAGCATTTATTGCAGTTGGAGCCGCACATTTAGGTGGTCCAAATGGAGTAATCGCGTTATTAAAAAAAGAAGGATATACTTTAACACCTATAAAATTATAAATATGAAGTGGATTGGTATTTTTGTACTCTTATTTTCAATAACAAGTTGTTCAACTTATTCTGAGAAAGATCTAGCATCTTTTGATCGACAAATTCAGAACTATACAGACTCTGCTGGAATAGCAATGGAGCGAACAGAAAACGGTCTCTACTATTCAATTATTGAAGAAGGCAAAGGTGAGAATTACATTGGCTACAAAGATCAAGTCACTTTTTACTATAAAGGATCATTCCTCAACGGAAATACATTTCAAGCCATTAGTGAAAATGATCCATTAAAATTTACTGTGAATCAATTAATAATCGGTTGGCAAGATGCGTTAATGATGTTGAAAAAAGGGGGTAGTATTCAAATTATCGTTCCCCCGCAATTGGGCTATGCTGATCGAAGATCTGATGTTATTCCAGCGAATACAATTTTGATTTATGAGTTAGCAGTACTGGAGGTTAGGTAGCTGCAATCGGAAGACGGTACAGTCACGCTTCGATAATAGCACGCAGCTGTGCAACTGCAGCTACACTAAAATTAAAATACACAAAAAAATAAAGGACGCACCATTAGTGCGCCCTTACATTCATATATCCTAACTTAGTCCTAATAATAAATCAACCTCCTTACCTTAGCTACATACTTAGCCAAACGAATCACTTGTTTAGTATAACCAAACTCGTTATCGTACCAAGTATAGAGTACAACATTTTTCTTATCGTTTGAAACAATTGTTGCTGGCGAATCAAATACCGAACAACAAGTATTTCCAATAATATCATTTGATACCAATTCTTCATCAATAGAAAAATGAATTTGGTTAATCAAACTGCCGTTCAAAGCTGCATGTTTAATTGCATTGTTGATGTCTTCAGTTGTAACTTCTTTGTTTAATTCTAATGCTAAAATAGCTAAAGAACCGTTTGGTGTTGGAACGCGAACAGCATTTGCCGTTAATTTGTTTTCCAAATCTGGAATAACTTTAGTTACTGCTTTACCAGCACCAGTTGACGTAATAACCATATTGATTGCCGCTGAACGACCTCTTCTTGGTTTCTTGTGCATATTGTCCAACAAGTTTTGATCGTTGGTGTAGGCATGAACGGTTTCTATGTGACCTTTTACTACTCCAAACTTGTCATTTATAACATTTAAGATTGGAGAAATTGCGTTAGTTGTGCAAGAAGCAGCAGAGAAAATCTTCTCTTTTTTAAGATCCAATGTTCCTTGGTTAATTCCATAAACAATATTTGGAATTCCTTTTCCAGGTGCAGTTAAAATAACACGAGAAGCTCCTTTTGATTGAAGGTGTCTTGACAAACTTTCTTTATCTGTAAAAACTCCTGTATTGTCAATTATTAAAGCATTGTTGATGCCATAGGCAGTGTAATCAATATCTTCAGGATTTTTAGCTTCAATCATATGAACTTTCATCCCGTTAATATTCAATACTTTATTTTCAGTATCAACATCAACGATACCATCAAAAGCACCATGAACAGAATCATTTATAAATAAAGCAGCACGTTTTTTAATAATTTCAGGTGATACATCTCTTGTTATAATTGCTCTTAGACGCAATTGTTGTCCTTTTCCAGCTTGTTTAATTAACTCACGAGCTGCAAGACGTCCTATCCTACCGAATCCGTATAAAACAACATCACGCGGTTCTGTATTAGATTTATCTTGACCGATGAAATCTTTCAATGTTTCTTTTAAAAACGCTTGTTCGTCACTATACTTCCCATTAGATTGATTGTACTCAAAAGCTAATCTTCCGATGTCTAGCTTTGATGGTGCAAGATCTATAGTTAAAAGGGCTTCAGCCATAGCAGAAGTTGTGTAAACATCAATAGGCTTTTGAACTACTTTGATTGAATAATCATGAAGCTTCATGATTTCAGAAACTGTCAATCCTACAAGGTGATTTCTAAATAATACTAACTCCACTCCTTTGTCATAAAGAAGTTGTCCGGTTTTACTGGCTAATTTAACAGCGGCTCTCTCTCTTTTAACGTGAGCATCTAACTGTTCTTCATACCCATTTGAAGTATTCATATTGTTTTGTTTATGATTTAGTTTTATAATAATGTTAAAAAAAAGGGGCTGCTAATAATAGCAGCCCCCAAATTTCTTATCCTAAATAAGCTTTTAAAAGTTTGTTGCGAGAAGTGTGTCGCAGTCTTCGTATAGCCTTTTCTTTTATTTGTCGAACTCTCTCTCTTGTCAGATTGAATTTCGAGCCAATCTCCTCCAATGTTAATCCATGATTCATTCCTATTCCGAAAAACAAACGAATAATTTCACGTTCTTTATCTGTTAAAGTTGAAAGTGAGCGTTCAATTTCACGTTGTAAAGATTCTGCCATCAACAGTGTATCTGCTTTTGGTGAATCCGCATTCGCCATCACATCCATTAAAGTACCTCCATCTTCATTTGCTGATAATGGTGCATCCATTGATACGTGACGTCCTGAAACGTTCATACTTTCTTTAATCTTATCTTCTGGAACTTCCAATGCTTCAGCTAATTCTTCAGCTGATGGTGGACGCTCATACTCTTGCTCTAAACGAGAAAATGCTTTGTTGATTTTATTCAAAGAACCTACTTGGTTCAAAGGCAAACGAACAATACGTGCTTGTTCTGCCAACGCAGACAAAATAGACTGACGAATCCACCAAACTGCGTAAGAGATAAATTTAAATCCACGTGTTTCATCGAATTTCTGTGCAGCTTTAATCAAACCTAAGTTTCCTTCATTAATTAAATCGGGAAGCGTTAATCCTTGATTTTGATACTGTTTTGCTACTGAGACAACGAATCTAAGATTCGCTCTTGTCAATTTTTCTAAAGCACGTTGGTCACCTTGTTTAATCTTCCTTGCCAACTCAACTTCTTCATCGGCTGTAATCAATTCCTCTTTACCAATGTCCTGAAGATATTTATCTAGGGATTGACTTTCGCGATTGGTGATTGACTTTGTAATTTTAAGTTGTCTCATGTTTTTCTTATCCTTATTTTAATAATTGGAAATAAAGTCTGGCAAATTTAAACCAATTAAACTATACTACAAAATATAGTACGTTCAAATTTTCAAATTATACATAATTAGTGTCCGCAAGAAAACTAATCATTTTTAGGTCTTTGATAAGAAAACTTCAAAGACAAGGCTTGTAAAGTTTTTAATTGTCAAGAGTCCCGACTGTCAACGTCGGGATGACTGCAATTTAAAACGAGCATAACGCAGTATTTGGAGTTTTCTTGCAAATACTAATTAAAAGTGCCCTCAAACAGTATTTGTCCGAGGGCGCTCCTATAACGCTAATAAATAGAAAAGGTTACAGTCCAAATCCAACATAATCTTTTTTACCGCCTTCTGTCATGATCTCTAACAAGACACCATTTTGATCTTTGCGATTTAAATATTCAGTAAGTTGCTCAACGCTTGTTACTTCTACATTGTTTATCTTCGTAATAATAATCCCAACTGATAATCCAATTGACCTTAATTTCCCTGAAGAAATAGATGAAACTTTAACTCCATTAGAAATATTCAACTCTTTTTTTTCCTCTTTTGTCAATGCTACAAATGAAGCTCCCAATGCTGAATATTTTTCTAATTCTGCTTTTGAAGTTAAATCTGTATTTCCATCGCTATTTTTCAGTTCAACGTCTTTAGTAATAACATCCCCTTCTCTACTTATGGTTAACGTAACGATGTCACCTGGTCTTCTTCGTCCTATTTCTTCTTGCAGTTCAGCAACTGAATTAATAGGTTTCGATCCAACTTTTAAAATAACATCTCCAACTTTAACTTTTGCTTTTTCTGCTCCTGAATCTTTATTTACACCAGCTACATATAAACCGCTGGCATTTTCCAAATTCTTTTCATTAATTAATTCTTGAGAAATTTCTTGAATCTGTACTCCTAGAAAACCTCTTTGAACAATTCCATAATCTATTAAGTCTTTCATGACCTTAGCGACTAAACGGGATGGAACAGCAAAAGAGTATCCGGCATAATTTCCAGTTTGTGAAGCAATGGCAGTATTTATACCAACCAATTGGCCTTGCGTATTAACTAACGCTCCACCAGAATTCCCAGGATTCACTGCCGCATCTGTTTGAATAAATGATTCAATTGGCAGAATTTCCTTGTTCTGACTTCCGATAATATTAATATTTCTCGCTTTTGCAGAAACAATACCTGCAGTGACTGTCGAATTTAGGTTAAAAGGATTTCCTACTGCAAGCACCCACTGACCTACCCGCACGTCATCACTGTTTGCAATTGGCATAGCACGCAATCCTGTTTTGTTGATTTTTAAAACGGCTATATCAGTAGAAGGATCCGTTCCTACAACTTTTGCATCAAAAGTGGTGTTGTCATTTAAAGTTACTTGTATTTCACTTGCATTTTGAATCACGTGATTATTGGTTACTATATAACCATCTTGTGAAACAATAACTCCCGAACCTGAGCCGCTTCCATAACGCTTTCTTTCACGTCCTGCTCCTGGCCCATAAAAGAACTCTAAAAAAGGATCTGTTTCTACATAGGATTGAACTACTTTTGTTTTTACATGCACCACAGAATGAACAGTTTCTTTACTTGCTTTGGTAAAATCTAATTTTTCATTAATTTCCGATGGTGCTAAATTCACATTTGAAACAGGATACCCCATTTCCTCTGTCCCATAATTTTTAACTCCTGCATCTCCAGTGTAATCAGTAGAATCAACTACAAAATACACCCCCATTGGCAATAGACCTCCGAGAATTCCCCAGCCTATCGACTTTATATTTTTTCTCATAATTCTTTATTTATTGATTTGATATTTATATTTTATATAATAACATCAAAACACATTTATTAAGCTTAAGTTCATGTTAAATGTTGTTAAGCAATTTATTCATTCTTTTTATGTACTTTTGAGCTGCTTCGGATAAGTGAAATTCAATGAAAAAAATACTTTTATATTTAATTTTAATACTTGTTGGTGTGGGCATTGGCTATGGGCTAAATTTCAGCTTAAATAATAATGATAATGCGCAGCAAACTCCTGAAAAAATCTATGTTGAAAAAATCAAAAAACGAGTTATTATAGATACCATTAAGGTTAAAAAATTCATCAACATTCCTGTAGCTATGGACTCTGTTTTTATTTCAGATACAATTTACCTTTCTGACAGTTTGATCATTAATGAAAAAGAAAATGACTTATTAGTGGATGATGAAAAGGAAGAGGTTATCATTATGGAGGAATTAATATCACAACGATCCGTTCTTTTAGGATTATTGCCCAACGACTCTACAGATGTTTCTGAATTACTTAAATTGAAAAGTAGTGCTTTTGCAAAAGATATAATGGTTGAATTTTGGAAAAGTCCTCTAAACATAACAGGGTATGAATTAACAAGAAATAGACTGAAATTATTTGGATTTAATCCAAATGAATCTATTTCTTTGCAGTTGGATAAAAATGAAGAGCAAATTTTACTCAATACAGAGTCCTTGAGTGTTGTTCTAAAAAAAACTAACCAGTTTAAGACATTAAAATTAAAATGACCTTCTCGTTTACAAAATATCAAGGTACAGGAAATGATTTTATCATGGTGGATTGCACAAATTCTCCTGATTTCAAACTGACCGACGACCAAATAAATGACTTATGCGATCGCCGATTCGGAATTGGTGCAGACGGAGTTATTTTAATTTTCAAAGACCCTACTCTAGACTTTAAAATGTCTTACTATAATTCTGACGGTTCTCAGAGTTTTTGCGGAAATGGTGCACGTTGCGCGGTAAAATTTGCTAAAACACTTAATTTATTCCAAAACAAAGCTACTTTTTTAGCTATTGATGGAGAACACGAAGCCACTATTGATAATGATTTAGTATCCTTAAAAATGAATGATGTAAAATCATTTTCAAAAGACGATACAGCTTTTATAATTGATACTGGAAGTCCTCACTATGTGAAGTTTGTATCAGATGTTGATGACGAAGATATTGTTAAATACGGAAGAGAAGTTCGTTATTCTCCAAAATACAAAGCGAAAGGAATCAATGTCAATTTGGTTGAAGTCCTTGCCGATAATCAATTGGAAATACTTACCTATGAGCGAGGTGTGGAGGATGAAACCTATTCTTGTGGAACAGGAGCCACTGCTGTCGCGTTGGCGTATGCACTCGTATTAGATTATGACGATATAGATGTAAAAATCAATGTTAAAGGTGGCGAATTAGCTGTGAAAGCGGAACGCAATGATTCAACATTTGATTACATTTATTTAATTGGACCCGCTGAGAAAGTGTTCGATGGAGAAATTTCAATTTAAAGTAACTGAAGTTTCGGAGTTTAATTTTACAACGTATTTTATAGACATTGGAGTTTGTAATTAGGAGGAAGTAAGCTATATGCAATTGGCAAGTTTTTAAATTGATTACTTCAAATTGATTTTCTTAGATAGAAAGTGCAGTAAATAAGGGCATCTCTAATAACTCTGTTTGGAATGATAAGGCAGTTGTTTTTTTCAAATACAAGGCGCTGAAAACGGAATTTAGCTGGGCTAAATGAGTATTTCGGAAAGGAAGTAGTTGGAAGAAAGAACAAGTTAGCAACCAAAGTAGGGTTTTTAGAGGTGCCCTAAAGTAATCAATTTAAAAACGAAGGCAAAAACAAGCATAAAGCTAACTGCCTAAGGCCTAATGACCATCTAAACTTACACTTATTCATTTAGTACCGAAACTTGAGTAAAGTAATACAAATTCATTCTTTATTATCCCTGAAAAATTAGAAGGAATGAAAGATTACGCGATAAATGATATTGAAAATCGTATCTTTGAGCTACGATGCTGAAAGGAAAGAAAATATATCTTCGTCAATTAGAGGAAGACGACGTAAACATATTGTTGCTTTGGGAAAATGACACTGAAAATTGGCGATATAGCGAGTCTGAAGCTCCATTTTCATTACACCAACTCCAACATTATGTTAATAATGCAAGTCATGTTAGAGAAAATAAACAATTGCGTTTAATCATCTGTTTGAATGAAAATGATCAATCTATTGGAACAATAGATTTATTTAAGATTGACTTCAAGAATCAACGTGCTGGAATAGGAATTTTGATTGCAAATAAAGAATACCGAAATAAGGGTTATGCAAAAGAAGCTATAGAAATAATGGCTGGGTTCGCTTCAAGAAGAATTGGAATGCGTCAATTGTTTTGTGATATTCAAGCAGACAATTTAGCAAGTATCACCTTATTTGAGAAAGGCGGATTTGAAAAAACGGGTACAAGAAAAAACTGGTATTTGTACAAAAACCAAACAATCGATTCTTATTTTTACCAAAAATTTATTTAAAAAGATGAATAAGCGATTTCAAAAATTGAACTATTTATGGTTTTTAGTATTCTTACTAATACTCAACTCTTGTACTTCCATAAATGCTTATTTTGGTGGTGAAAAAACAACCTTAAATCAAAACAATACTGATTTTTTTGTACCTACTGGAACCAACATTGAAGAACTTAAAAATCTTCTGATAAACTATGAAATCATTGACGATGCTGATGCTTTTCAAGCGGTATTAGATTACAAAGAATTTGAAAATAAAAAGGTAGGTGCTGGCAAATATATTATTGCACCTAATACAGAATATAAGACGCTGATAAATGGATTTACGCGCAATAGTTTAAGCAATGGAAACAAAGAAGTAGAAGTTGAAGTAACATTTAATAACTGCCTACATATAAAGGACATAGCAAGTAAAGTTTCAAAACAAATTGAAATGGACAGCGCAACATTCGTAAATTATATTTTATCAGATTCTATCTTGAGAGCATATGGATTTAATGAAGCGAAAATAGGTGCACTTTTTCTTCCGAATACTTATCGTTTTTACTGGGATACAGATCATGTCCAATTCATTGAAAAAATGGCTAGGGAATTCAAAAAATTCTGGACTCCAGAGCGTATTACGAAATTAAAACAAGTTGGTTTGGATAGTCAATCAGATGCTGTTACTTTAGCTTCTATTGTATACAAAGAACAAGACAAATATCCTGAAGAATGGAAAACAATCGCAGGCTTATATTTGAATAGAATTCGCAAAGGTTGGAAATTACAATCTGATCCCACATTCAGATTTTGCTGGGGTGATGAGTTGAAAGGTGTTGAAAGGTTGACCTACGAGCACCGTGACAGAGACTGTCCATACAATACTTATATTTATGCTGGCTTGCCTCCAGGACCAATCTTCATCCCTCCTGCTGATGTTGTGGATGCTGTTTTAAATGCAGAGAATAACAATTACATGTACATGTGTGCGAAACCGAAAGGTAATGGTTTACATAACTTTGCGAAATCATTGTCTCAACACAACAGAAATGCTGCAGAATTTCAGCAATGGATACGAAATAGGAAATTTTAGAATTATGACTACACTTGTACTCAATGACAGACAAATCAATCAAAAGCTAGACAGAATAGCTTATGAAATTGTTGAAAACAACTTTGAAGATGAACAAATTTTTCTTGTTGGAATTAAGGGTAATGGCTTCGAAATCGCTAAAGAATTAGGTAAAAGACTAGAGAATATCGGCCAGCAAAAAATCAATATAAGCGAGTTAACGATTGACAAGAAAAATCCGCTTGAACATGCTATTTCTATAAGTATTCCATTGGAGAATTTTGATCACCAAACCATCGTTTTAGTTGATGATGTTATTAACTCTGGACGCACAATGCAGTATGCTTTAATCAAGTTATTGGAACGTCCAACAAAACGTGTGAAAACTGTTGCACTAGTTGATAGAAAACACAGAAGTTTTCCAATTCGCTGTGATTATGTTGGGTTGACTCTATCTACTACATTGAAAGACAGAATTGAAGTCGAATTAGATGGAGAGAAAAAGGCTTATTTGGTATAAGTAATCTTCGAAAATCAAAAGGAATTAACTAATTCATCATCACTGTTGTAAGATTAAAATAAACGGTTCTACCACTATTTTAATGGCTTATTTAAAACCCTTATTGTGTAGTGTCTGGTCGGAAACACAACAAAATTAAAATTGATTCTATTGAGTTTATTTTAATTTTTTTCTTGTCGGCTGATACTAAGGTATCTCCTAAAGAAAGAAAAACAAACCGCAGCAAAGCAAGCTCATAGCCTGTCCCGAGAAATCGGGAAAAACCTTAAAAAATTATATGATTGAATAAATATTTCTCAAAATTGTTTGTTTCCGACCAGACACTATGTAACTAATTTTTAAATATACTTTTGAAGTATCTAAAACACAAAATAAATTAAAAGATTAAGTGATAATAATCCATCTTTTTTTTAAGAAAATAATTAAGATTCAAAATATATTAATTATTTTTCTTCGTCTCTAAAAATATCCTTCCATCAGCAAAATCATAGATTTTACCGATGCGCAGGATGACATTTCAGTAGGGTGTTAAACTAAAATCGTATTGATTTCAAGCAACTGCTCATTAAATTAATTGTTACTATTAAAAGGTTCTACCACGAATTTAGTGGATAACTTTTTCAATGGAGAATAAATCTCAGTTATCTTTTCTTGCACTATTAAGGCATTTAAAAATCCGCTTTAATCAGCATTCACCAAAGGTGAAAAAATCCGCGAATATCCGCGTTGCTTGCATCCGTGTTATCTGCGTTCCATTACAGCGCATCAAAAAGTATCAACCAGAACTCTCGGTTTACTCTATATTTTTGTATAACTAATGTCTTAATAAACAATTCAAACCTTGTTTATCAATTCAACTACCGATTAAAATAAGGGTAGAACCTATTAAAATAAAGGTAGAACCAGTTTTTTTAATGTTTTG
>Ga0307937_1000581_pt1 | contig 22138 bp, 15 predicted proteins | sample OrgLakmetagenom3_FD_201814 | JGI IMG/M metagenome (GOLD analysis project Ga0307937, IMG submission 201814) | Saline water microbial communities from Organic Lake, Antarctica - #3 | ecosystem: Environmental > Aquatic > Non-marine Saline and Alkaline > Saline | place: Antarctica: Organic Lake...
CAAGAATACAACAGTTCCACCATTTTTTAAATCTGCACCTCTAACAGTCACAAAATCTTGTGCTGGATTTGGATAAATATTAAAAACTGTTTCTTTTTCGTTATTGTTAATACTTAAATTACAATTTGCATTTGTTGTTTTAAAAATAACATTAATAGAATCGTAAATTATACCGAAATCATTTAAGACATAATATTTGTGAACTGCGCACGATTCAGATCCATTAGGAACAATTTGCGGTTTAAAAGTTGATGTATCTCCAGAATTAATTGAATTTAAAAATGGAGAAATGTAAGAATAGGTATCATCTGCATCATAACAACCATTACTTTCACAAATCTGATCAAGTCTTCCACTATTTACGTCTCTCTTTCTTAAATATTTTACATTAATAGTTGAAGCGTTATCGTTTATAACTCTAAATTCATAATAAATTGCCCCATCATCTTTATTACCAACAACTTCAACAGTTGTTCCACTAAGATCGGTTGTTAGGTCGCTTGAAGCAACAATTTTAATCCCTTGTCCAAAGATTTGTCCAGCAGATATAAAAAGAGTTGTTATGAGTAAAGTTATTTTCATACGAGTTCGAATTATTTTTAATGGAGTAAATATAGGGAAAAATAAACAATTTTCAAAAGCAATTATAGAAACTTAAGTAAAGTATAGTTTTAGGATTACAAGAATAAACAAATATTTTCGTTAATTATTTATTAAATTTTCATAAAATAGTTTAACTTTGGTTCATAAATAAACTAAAACTTATAATTATGAAAACATTTTTACGTTCTGTGGCTGTATGTATTGCAGCTTCATTTACATTCAATGCTTCAGCACAACTTCCAGACAACGGAATATGGCCAGCAGGAGTAACTTTCACAGACATCAATGGTACGACTCACGACATGGATGCACTTCTAGATGCAGGTAAAACTGTAATTATAGACGCTTTTGCTGACTGGTGTCCACCATGTTGGACTTATCACCAAACGCATGCATTAGAAGATCTATATACTCAATATGGTCCATCAGGAACAGATGAGTTAATGGTTTTTGGACTTGAAGCTGATCTTAATGAGCCAGAAAGCAATATTTCTGATCCTAATACAGGTGAAGGAGATTGGACAGTTGGTGTTACTTACCCACAAGCAAATGATGACCTTATATCGGGTATCATTAATTTAAGTTATTATCCAACAGTAATTATGGTATGTCCAGACAGATCTGTTACTGAAGTTGGTCAACAAGCAACAGCTGTATTATTTTCTGAAACTAGCACTTGTGGAGCACCAGCAACTAACTCTAATGACCCAAGGTTAGTAGCTAACGAATCTGAAGAGTCCTTCTGTACAGGTTCTTCTGCAAATATGTCAGTAGTTCTTCAAAACTTTAGTACTTCCCCTTTAACTGCAGCTACAATTGAGGTAATGGATGGTGCAACTTCTGTTGCAACAGAAAACTGGACAGGTAATCTAGCACCTTATGATGTTGCTACAATTAGTTTAGGAGCTGTTTCTCCAACAGGAGCTACAAACTATACAATCGAAATTACGTCTGCAAATGATGACACTTCGAATGATGCAGTTACTGCTTCTGTTGCACCTGCGCCACTATTGATGGTTGGTTCAACAAATCAAGATGTTTCTGTCGTTATAGATGGTGACCCTTACAAATCAGAAATGGGAATTATTTTAGATGAAGGTACTGTGCCAACAGGAACACTTGTTTCTATTCACAATGCTGCAGCAGCAGATCCTACTACAGTATTAGGATTTGTACAAGTTGGTTCAATAGCTGATGTAGCAGGTTCAATTACTCGTTCTTGGAGCGTAAATAACGAAGGTTGTCACAATATCGTTTTTGTTGATTCATATGGTGATGGTATCAATTACGATATGCCAGAAGCAAAACTTACAATTAGTGGAGCAGGTGGTTCAGAAATCGCTGTTAACCCTGATTATGGAGATGGAATAGCAGTGCTTTTTGATGTTCAATTCATGGGAGATGTTAGTGTAAACACTGAAGAATTCGCTTCTTCATTCAAAGTATTCCCTAACCCTTCTAACAGCGTTGTAAACGTTGAGTTTGAATTGCAGAACAAAAATGATGTAACAGTTTCTATAATGAACACTGTTGGTCAAACTGTAGCTTCGAACAACTTAGGTTCTGTTTCAGGAGTTCAAGCAACACAATTAGATGTTTCTTCTCTTGAGTCAGGAATGTACATTGTGAAAGTAATAACTGCTAACGGAGAGCAAACTAAACGCATCTCAGTTATCAAGTAATTTTTACTCTAAAGTTCGTTATCTTGGTTGCAAGATGTTTTTAAAGTATTCATTGACATAAAGTCAAATCGCTGAATTTAAAAACAACTCACGGCTGAATAACAAACTTTATAACTCAAAATAATAAGTTAAGAACTTATGAAAGTTAAAAGAAAGGGAGGCGATATCGTCTCCCTTTCTTTTTTGGAATCCAAGAGTTCTGCAATCATTTCTATTCTATTTTTCACTTTTATATCTATATTTGAAGATTAAGCTTTATATGGTATGAAGTGTGTGTATAATATGCTGAACTAAAAACTAAATAAACATGAAAAAATTATCAATATTAATTGCATCTACATTTCTATTCATCACTGCAAACTCTTATGCACAGCAGGAGGGTACGAATAATATGGAAAAAACTATTCCTGAAATGCAATTGAAAAATACAGTTGGAGAAACGATTAATACAGCACAATTAGAAAATGATGGGAAACCAATTATTATCTCTTTTTGGGCAACTTGGTGCACACCATGCAAAAAAGAGTTAAATGCAATCCATGATTTATATATCGATTGGCAAGATGAAACTGGAGTACGTTTGGTAGCGATTTCTATCGATGATCAACGAACCGTTTCACGTGTTGTCCCTTATATAGATTCAAAAGCATGGGAATACGAAGTATTGTTAGATCCAAATGGAGACTTTAAACGTGCAATGGGTGTAAACAACGTTCCACATACTTTCCTAATTGATGGCAATGGAAATATTGTTTATTCACACAACAACTATGCGCCTGGTGATGAGTACGAATTGTATGATCACGTATTAGAACTTATCGAGAAAAAGGATTAATCCCTTCAATTTACCGTTTACATTTACATTATGAAAATCACAAAAATACTCGCTGGTTCTATTTTTCTTTTATTGGGATTAAATGCAATGTCTCAGGGTTCTATATCAGGAAATATGGAAAGTACATTCCAATATTTAAATACTGATGAGAAAATCGATGCTGTGCAACCAGATGAAAAAGCATTAATCAATTCCTACATTAACGTAAACTACCGCAATAGCGGATTTAAAGCAGGAATGAGGCTTGAAGCATATATGCCTTCAATTTTAGGTTATCCTGACCGTTTTGACGGATCTGGATTAGGATATAGGTACGTTGGATACGAAAACGATTTAGTTGATATTACAGTAGGTAACTTCTATGATCAATTTGGCTCTGGACTTATTTTCCGTTCTTATGAAGACCGAGCGCTTGGCTTTGATAACATGATGAATGGAATAAGTTTAAAAATACGTCCATACAAGGGAGTAACTATAAAAACTGTATATGGTCGTCAGCGTTTTTCATTCATGGAAGGAAGAAATATATATAGTGCTGGAATTGTAAGAGGAGCAGATATAGAGGTGAACTTTAATGAGTGGTTTCCGATACTTTCAAAGAATAATATTAGGATAACAGGTGGAGGGTCGTTGGTTTCAAAGTATCAAAAAGATGATAATACCCAATTCGTATTGCCAGAAAACACCGGTTCATATGGTGGAAGATTAGAATTGGCTTACAAAAAATTCTTTATCAATGGTGAATACATCATTAAAGAACAAGATCCATCTCAAGACAATGGTTACATCTATAATTACGGAAAAGGAATATTAATTAATGCAGGTTATTCTCAAAAAGGATTAGGAATAGTGCTTTCCGCAAAGTCAATTGACAACATGAGTTTTAGAAGTGACAGAGATGCTGCACTTCAAGATTTAACAATTGGATTTATTCCACCTTTGACGAAAACACATACGTATAATTTGGCAGCAACATTATATCCATATGCTTCCCAACCCAATGGAGAAGTTGCTTTTCAAGCAGATGTAATTTACAAGGTTAAACGTGGAACATTCCTAGGAGGGAAATATGGAACTGATGTTTCATTGAATTTCTCTACGGCATTTGAACCTTTGAAAGAAACATCCAACATCAATCCTATGGATTCAACGCGTGTCACCTACGAATCAAAGCTTTTTAACAAATCTGATTTACTCTACTGGAGAGACTTCAATGTGAGTATTAAAAGAAAAGTGCATAGAGACTGGACAATTAAAGCAAGCTACTTTAATATTGCAATGAATAATGATGTGTTAAAATTAGCACAAGAAAAAGGTATTATTGAATCACATATTGGTGTCTTAGATGTACAATATAAAATCAATAGAAGAAACACAATTAGAGCAGAGATACAAGGTTTATGGACCGTTGATAATAAGGACAGAGGATCATGGGCAACGGCTGTAGTTGAATATACAATTTCACCAGATTGGTTCTTTAGCGTCGTATTTCAATCCAACTATGGCAATCCAGTTGAAGAGGAACAAATCAACTACCCTATGGTTTTCGTAGGGAGAATTTGGGGCGCAACTCGTTTTCAAATTGGATATGGACGACAAAACGAAGGTTTATTTTGTGTAGGAGGGATCTGTCGTTTTGTTCCGGCATCGAATGGACTAACATTATCTTTTACGCATAGTTTCTAATATATAAAACAATGAATAAGTTAAATCAATATATCTTTTTTTTATTTGCGACAACATTGCTTTTTACAAGCTGTGATAAAGTGGATAATCCTTATGAAAAAACAGTAATAATCGATTTAGATACAACATTATACAATGGATTGTGGAGTGATTATTTAGAAAATGAATATCCAACATTTTCGAATAATTCTAATACAAACGCTAATGTATTGATTGAGGATTATACGGGACATACTTGTTTTAACTGTCCATTGGCTGCAGATGTTGCGCATGGATTATATGAAAGTAATCCAAATCGTGTTTTTGTTGTTTCAATCCATACAGGCCCTGGAAACCTTTCTTTTCAACAATCTAACCCGAGCAACTCAAAATACTATACTGACCACACCTGTCCAGATGGAATTGCTTATGGTGAAGAATTTGAAGCTGGTTTTGGTTTTTTTGGGAATCCTCAAGGAACTGTGAATAGAAGAGAAGGAAGTGGTGAAATGTTCTCTTTAACCGGAACTTGGCAAAGTAGAACAGAAGATATTTTAAATGCAAACGATTTAAAAGTAAATATTCAATCTGTATTTAATTATTACCCGAATTCAAACGGTGGATATTTGCATGTTGAAGTAGAAAAGAAAACAACTGATCCAATTGAAATGAATACTGTAGTTTTAGTTGTTCAAGATTCTTTGGTAGATTGGCAAAAAATGCCCGACAATACGGATAATGAATTTTATGTACACCGTGATAAGCATCTGGGAAGTATAGATGACAACCCTTTTGGCGTTCCGACACTTACTGCTGTTGCTTTATCGGGAGATAAAAAGATGTTAGATTACTCTTATGTTTTACCGCAAGAAATAGATCGGACAAACATGCATTTCTTGATTTATGTTTATGATAAAGATACTTATGAGATTTTGCAAGTAATTAAAAAGAAAATTGAGTAGAACAAGGCCGGTGGCTGATTAAAATTTTTACCGCATAGTCGAAGAGGTTTACGCACTTGTGCAGAGCTTGCTCAATTAAAGAACGCTAAGGTTTAGTTGAATTACATATGAATTGGCAGTAGAGGTGCAATAAATTGCGCCTCTACTGTTTTAAACACAACATCATTCCAATAAAACGTATTTTTTCTTCTTTGTGACCTTAGCGACTTCTTAGCGACTTAGCGGTTATTTTTTTTCGAACTTCGCTCCTTCTTTGTGTCTTTGCAGTTAATTTTTCTATTTTTGGGTAAATAACACACAAACATTTCCTCCATGGGCAAAATTTTAGTCATAGATGATGAAAAAAGTATACGCAGAGCGTTGAAAGAAATTTTAGAATTTGAAGATTTCGAAGTTGATGAAGCAGAAGATGGAAAGCAAGGTTTTGAGAAGGCTACATCACAATATTATGATCTGATTTTTTGTGATATAAAAATGCCCAAAATGGACGGTATGGAAGTTCTTGCTGCACTCCAAAAAGAAAAAGTAGATAGTCCTGTGATTATGATTTCCGGCCATGGAAATATAGAAACAGCTGTAGAGGCGATTAAATTAGGAGCTTTTGATTTTATTGAAAAGCCACTTGATTTGAACCGTATTTTAGTAACCATTAGAAACGCAAATGATAAAACAAATCTTGTAGAAGAAAAGAAAGCACTAAAGAAAACTGTTCAACGTTTTAAAGGTTCTTCTATCATAGGGGAAACAGAGGGGATCATTCAGATTAAAGAAATGATTGAGAAGGTTGGTCCAAGTGAAGCACGTGTTCTGGTTACAGGAGGAAACGGAACAGGAAAAGAATTAGTAGCACGTTCATTACATGACAATAGTCCACGCAAAGAGGAAGCATTTGTTGAAGTAAATTGCGCTGCTATTCCAGTAGAATTAATCGAGAGTGAACTTTTTGGACATGAGAAGGGAGCATTTACGTCTGCTGTGAAACAAAAGAAGGGAAAATTTGAATTGGCTAAAAGCGGAACCTTATTTCTGGATGAAATTGGTGACATGAGTGCATCGGCACAAGCCAAAGTTTTACGTGCTTTACAAGAAAATGTGATTCAAAGGGTTGGTGGAGAGAAAAATGTCAATGTGAACCCACGTATCATTGCAGCAACGAATAAAAATCTACGCAAGGAAATTGAGGACGGAAACTTTAGAGAAGACTTATACCACCGCCTAAGTGTGATTTTAATTCATGTTCCGACGTTAAACGAAAGAGAAGACGATATTCCTTTACTTGCTGAACACTTCTTATCTATGACTTGCGCTGAACATGGGATACCAAGAAAGAAGTTTACAGAAGATGCGCTAGAGGCTCTAAGGAATACAAATTGGAGTGGAAATATTCGAGAATTAAGAAACATTATTGAGCGAATGGTTATTTTATGCGACCATGAGATTACTGGATTTGATGTGAATACTTTTTCGAATCCACGGGGATAATTCACAGAACTAAGAAAAAGAGAATAGATGTTTTTTAAGTCATTATTCAGCAAAAAACAAGAACCAGAAAATAATATCTCAACAGAAATGAAGTATTTAATTGTAGGATTAGGAAATCCTGGTATAAAATATAAAAACACACGTCACAATATTGGTTTTAAGGTTGTTGAAGCGTTTGCAGAGGAACGAAAAGCAACATTTGAAACCATCAAATTAGGTGAGGTTGCCAAAGCAAAATGGAAAGGTAGACAAGTACTCCTTTTGAAACCTTCTACTTTCATGAATCTAAGTGGAAAAGCGGTTAATTATTATCTTCAAAAAGAAAAAATACTTCCTGAGAATTTATTGGTCATTACTGATGATTTAGCTCTTCCCTTTGGAAAACTGCGCATGAAGGGCAAGGGAAGCGATGGAGGACACAATGGATTAAAAGATATTCAAGCAGTCTTGAATACGAGCAACTACGCCAGATTAAGGTTTGGAGTTGGAAACGAATTCAGCGCTGGAAAACAAATAGACTATGTGCTTGGAGAGTGGGGCACTAAAGAGTTAGAACAAATGGAAGAGCGCATCAAAATAGCAACAGAGTTTATCAAAGGATATACGACTATTGGATTAAATCAAACCATGTCAAACTGGAATAATAAGTAAAAAATTTATAATCTGAATTTCAAGGTCTTTTGAAATGGGCTAGAACTCCTTGAAAGTAATCCTAATCACGGTATTCCAATCTTTTTCTTTGGCCAGCAGAACTTCACCATCGAAATTATCAATGATTGTTTCGATTAATTCCATTCCAAAGTTTGATTTGTAGGTATCTTCATTAATGCCAACACCATTGTCCTTATAATTAAGTTCATAAGATTTTTCTTCAATTGTACGCAAAGAAATCTTAATCTTTGGATTCAAAATATTATCATCAAAAGCATGCTTAAAGGAGTTGGTTATTAACTCATTTAAAGCGATTCCTAAATTGATAAGCGTTTCAATTTTAAAAGGAATCTCTTCCGAATCAATGGAAATTGTAATTCGGCTATCTCCCATTTTGTGGAGATTACCAATGAGCTTTTCAAGATAAGTTTTAGCATCAATGTCACTGAATTTTTCTTGTCGGTAAATCACATCATGCACTATTGCCATTGCATTAATTCTATTGACCGCCTCTTCAAAGTTTTGCCTCAACTCCTCATTATCGAAACCATAAGATTGCAAGCGCAACATACTTGAAACGATTTGAAAATTGTTCTTTACCCTATGGTGAATTTCTTGCAACAATAATTTGCGTTCCTCACTTTGTTTTGTAATATTCTTATTTTTCACTCTTGAAGATCTTAAACGCAAATAAAATGTTAATAAGAAGGCAAGTAAAACTACAAGAATAATAATGAAAATAGCATAGTAGAAATTTCCTCTTTGAATTTCCTTTTCACGTTTAAGCTTTGCTTCAACTTCTCTACTTTTTACCTCAAATTGGTCTTTTTCGAGTTTGTAAAGAATGGTTTCATATTGAGAAATCTGTTCTATGATTTGTTTCTCTTTCCGTTCTTTACATTCAATTAATTTTTTCTGATAATAAACTGTCTTCTCCCAATTCTTTTGTTCCTCAAATATTTGAATCAGAACAATTATTACATCATATTTTGCTTCATCATTTGAAGTTTCAACTGCTTTTTTCAAAGCTTCATCAGCCAATTCAAAGGCTTTTTTATAATCTTTAATCAGGTAATAATACTCTGCTATATTCACTAAAATAAAAACTGATTTGAAAGAGGCGTTATTAGCGATTGAAATTTTATAGGCACGCTCATAGTATTTTTTAGCTTCTTTTAAATCACCTATTTCCTTATAAATAACGCCAAGGTTATTTAAAATCAAGGCAGATGTCATTTTATCTTCTGCATTTCTTGATATTGATAGTGCCTCGCAATATGTTGCCAATGCGCCATCCTGATTGCCTAATTCCTTTCTCAATCCTGCCATTGAGTTAAGCACATTTGAAAGCACATCTGGATTGCCGACTCTTCTGGCTACAGTTAAAGCTTTATCTAGATACTCTTGGGCTCTTTGAAGGTCGTCTTTATCCCTATAAATGCTAGAAATATTGTAGTAACCCATAGCTATTCCATTCGAATCCTCTATCTCAATATATAAATGATTAGATTTATTAAAGCAATCAAGTGCCTTCGTCTGATTTCCTATTCTTGAGTAGATTACTGCACGATTATTCAAAGATTCTGCCAACTCGTTTTTATTATCTAAGAGTCTACTGATCTTAGCTACTTTATTAAAATAAATTAGAGCTTCAGCTAAATCGTTTGAACAATAATATTCATTAGCAATAGCAATATAAATATCGGCTACGGTACTATTTAGTGTCTGGTCGGAAACAGCACAAAATTAAAATTGATTCTTTTGAGTATATTTTACTTTTTTTCTCGTCGGCTGATGATCAAGCATCTCCTGAAGAAATAAAACCAAACCGCAGCAAAGCAAGCTCATAGCCCGTCCCGAGAAATCGGGAAAAACCTTAAAAAATTATTATGATTGAATAAATAGCTCTCATCCCGATAAAATCGGGAATAAAAATAGTCTGTTTACGACCAGACACTAAATAGTCAAACCAAAACATTGAAAATATGATTTGAGAAATATGAATTGATCAATATAACTTTACTTAATGTCCGCAAGAAAACTAATTATTTTTAAGTCTTTTATAAGAATGCTTCCAAGACAAGGCTTGTGAAGTTTTAAATTGTCAGGAGTCCCGACTGTCAGCGTCGGGATGACTGTAATTTAAAACAAGCATAACGCAGTATTTGGAGTTTTCTTATAAAGACTATTTATCGAACATTAATTTTGTGTCGACATTCTCCAGCATCACACCAACTAATTTTCGCAAATCATATTCATGTTTCCATCCCCAATCTTCTTGAGCGCTTTCATCATTAATTGATTCAGGCCAAGAGTCAGCAATTTTTTGTCTGAAATCTGGCGCATATTCAATAGTAAAGCTTGGAACTTGTTTCTGGATTTCTTTCTTTAAATCCTCTGGTGTAAAACTGATGCCACCTAAATTATATGAGTTACGGATCTTGATGTTACTTTCAGGAGCTTCCATTAATTCAACTGTTGCGCGAACAGCGTCATTCATATACATCATAGGAAGTGTAGTTTCTTCATTTACAAAACAAGTGTATTCGGCATTTTGCTTAGCATGGTAAAAAATGTCAACTGCATAATCAGTTGTTCCTCCGCCTGGCAATGTGGTATGAGAAATTAAACCAGGGTAACGGATACTGCGCACATCGACACCGTATTTTTCATGGTACCAAGCACACCATTGTTCTCCAGCTTGTTTAGAAATTCCGTAAACCGTACTCGGTTCCATTATTGTATGTTGAGGCGTATTTCTTTTTGGAGTTGTTGGTCCAAAAACAGCGATTGAACTTGGCCAAAAAACTTTTTTAATGTGACCGTCTTTCGCTAAATCTAAAACATTAAAAAGGCCATCCATATTTAATTTCCATGCGAATTTTGGGTCTTTTTCAGCAGTTGCAGACAATAAAGCAGCCAATAAATAGACATCAGTAATCCCTTCTTCTTTTACGATTGAAGTTAATTTGTCATTATCAAGCACATTTAGAGCAACATAATTGGATTCTTTTAATGCTTTTGGACAATCATCTTTGATGTCAGATGCCACAACAGCTTCTTTTCCAAATTTCTCTTCCAATAATAGCACAAGCTCTGTCCCAATTTGACCTCCTGCACCGATAACTAAAATCTTTTTCATAAATCAATTTTTTCTAACTGCGAATATAATGACTTGCTGCGACTAAAAAATCAATCCTTCTTATTTTTTGGCAATAGATTAGAGAATTCAAGGATTCGAAAGATTCAAAGATTTGAAAATTCGTAATTGATTCATTCGTAATTCGTAATTAATTTCCCCTAACTGGGAGTATAATGACTTGCTAAGACTATAGAATTAAAGTGCTTATTTTTTTTGTTAATGGATTCAAAGATTCAAGAATTCAAAGATTCGAAAGATTCAAAGATTCAATGATTTGAAAATTCGTAATTGATTCATTCGTAATTCGTAATTAATTTCCCCTAACTGGGAGTATAATGACTTGCTAAGACTGCAGAATTAAAGTGCTTATTTTTTTTGTTAATGGATTCAAAGATTCAAGAATTCAAAGATTCGAAAGATTCAAAGGTTCAAAGATTCGAAAATTCGTAATTGATTCATTCATAATTCGTAATTAATTTTTCCTAACTGGGAGTATAATGACTTGCTAAGACTATAGAATTAAAGTGCTTATTTTTTTTGTTAATGGATTCAAAGATTCAAGAATTCAAAGATTCGAAAGATTCAAAGATTCAATGATTTGAAAATTCGTAATTGATTCATTCGTAATTCGTAATTGATTTTCATATATTTGTGGTAATTAAGAATTTTACTTTATGAATGTATTCGGGATTTTAAATACGAAAAGAAAAGCATTGTTGAAGCGCAATCCAGAGTGATTCCGTTCTTAATTTCTAATGTATCTACAAATCATATCAATTCATTTTAAAACTCGATTTTATGCCGTTTTATACAAAACTTGGTAAAATTCCTCATAAAAGACACACCACATTCAAAAAAGAAGAAGGTGGATATTATTATGAGCAGCTTTTTGGAACTGAAGGTTTCAGTGGAACAGCTTCGTTAATGTATCACGTTCACCGACCAACAATGGTAAAAAATATTGGTGAAACAATTGATCTTACCCCAACAGCAGTATTAGAAAAATCTGTGACAAGTCAAATGCTAAATGGTTTCAAAGTTAAGCCAGAAGCAGACTATTTAAACAGTAGAAAAATTGTGATGTTCAACAACGATTTAAACATTGCATTGTCTGCACCACAGCAATCAATGCATGATTATTTCTATAAAAATGCCGATGCTGACGAGATGATTTTTGTTCATGAAGGAACAGGAACTCTGAAAACAGTGCTTGGAAATATTCCTTTCGGTCCTGGAGATTACTTAATTGTACCCAGAGGAATTATTTATCAAATTCATTTTGATGGAAAAGATAACCGTTTGTTTATTGTAGAGTCTTTTTCTCCAATATATACACCAAAAAAATACAGGAATGGATTCGGACAATTGATGGAGCATTCTCCATTTTGTGAGCGAGATTTCCGTGCTCCTAGTGAACTGGAAACACACGATGAAAAAGGCGAATTTTTAATGAAAATTAAAAAACAAAATGCATTACATCACTTGACTTATGCTTCACATCCTTTTGATGTTGTAGGCTGGGACGGATATAATTTCCCATATGCTTTCAATATTAAAGATTTTGAACCAATCACAGGACGAGTTCATTTGCCACCACCAATTCATCAAACTTTTGAAGCGCACAACTTTGTGATCTGCTCATTCGTTCCGCGTTTATATGACTATCATCCAGAGTCAGTTCCTGCTCCTTACAACCACAGTAATATCGATTCAGATGAATTACTTTACTACGTAGACGGAGATTTTATGTCAAGAAATCATGTAGAAAAAGGATTTATTTCTTTACATCCTATGGGGATTCCACATGGACCACACCCTGGAGCAATGGAAAGAAGTATTGGTAAAAAGGAAACGAGTGAAACAGCCGTAATGGTGGATACTTTTAAACCACTAAAATTAACCCAAGCAGCTTTGGATATTAATGATCCAGATTATGCTTACAGTTGGTTAGAAGATTAAAAAATAGTATTTAATAATTATAAAAAAATTGCAATGGCAAAAAGTGTAAAGAATGTAGAGTACGGATTAGAAAAGATATTTGAAGGAGCGCAAGACTTTCTTCCTTTATTAGGTACTGACTATGTTGAGTTTTATGTAGGAAATGCAAAGCAAGCAGCTCATTTTTATAAAACAGCTTTCGGGTTTCAATCTCATGCTTATGCTGGATTAGAAACGGGAGTAAAAGATAGAGCATCTTATGTTTTAAAGCAAGACAAAATTAGAATAGTGTTGACAACGGCTTTAAACAGTGAATCCCCAATTGGAGAGCATGTTAAAAAGCATGGTGACGGTGCAAAGGTTGTTGCTTTATGGGTTGAGGATGCACGTAAATCATACGAAGAAACAATAAAAAGAGGAGCCAAGTCATACATGGAGCCAATTGTTGAGTCAGATGAACATGGGGAAGTTGTTCGTGCAGGTATTTATACTTACGGAGAAACAGTTCACATGTTTGTTGAACGCAAGAATTACAAAGGTGAATTTCTTCCTGGATATGTAAAATGGGAATCTGATTACAATCCAGAACCAACAGGTTTAAAGTTTATCGATCACATGGTTGGAAACGTAGGCTGGAATGAAATGAACGTTTGGGTAAAATGGTACGAAGACGTAATGGGCTTTGTTAACTTTTTATCTTTCGATGACAAGCAAATTCACACGGAGTATTCAGCATTGATGTCGAAAGTAATGTCTAACGGAAACGGAAGAATTAAATTTCCAATCAACGAGCCAGCAGAAGGAAATAAGAAATCTCAAATTGAGGAATATCTTGATTTCTTTGAAGGGCCAGGCGTTCAGCATATCGCAGTTGCAACTGATGACATATTGAAAACTGTTGCTGATTTAAGAACGAGAGGAGTTGACTTTCTTTCTGTACCGCCACAATCTTATTATGATTTGGTTCCAAACAGATTGAAAGAATTTGATCACGAGTTACAAGAAGATATTGATAAACTTCAGAAATTAGGAATCATGATTGATGCTGATGAGGAGGGTTATTTATTACAAATATTCACTAAGCCAGTAGAAGACCGTCCAACTTTATTCTTCGAGATTATCCAAAGAATGGGAGCAAGAGGATTTGGTGCTGGTAATTTTAAAGCGCTTTTCGAATCAATCGAGCGTGAGCAAAGCTTAAGAGGCACTTTATAAAACCTTTTATTTAGTGTCTGACAGAAAACGCAGTATTTGACGTTTTCTTGTAAAGACTATTTGATATTGTTAACACCTTCTTTCAAGTTTTGGAAGAAGGTGTTATTGTTTTTCGCTATTTTTGACACTAAATATTTCATCATTTTATGACTTCATTCGATACGCTTCAGTCCATTAGTTCACGTTTAAATGAACTTACAAATCAACTTTCTACTTCTAACTTATCCAAAGAAGAATTGGAAGAATTTGAAACACTTTCAAGAAAAATCTATGAAAGAGCAGTTATTTTGAGCTATAAAGCTAAAGAAGAAAGTGTTTATGGAAAACCATCTGATAAAGCGCTGGATTCAACTTTTCCTTTTTCAGATGAACAAGATGAGGTAGAAGATAATGAAACTAAGCAACCTGTTGCAGAAAACTATATGGAAGCAATTGTAGAGGAACATGAGATTATTGAAGATGAACAAGAGGAGTTAATACTGGAAAAAGAGGTGACTGAAGATGAGGGTAGAGTTCAATTTGACTTTTCTGGCGGATTTGATACTGCAAAAGCAGAAGAAAAGCCTGTTGTAAAAGAAGAACCAATTATTGAGGAAGTAGAAAGCAATGCCGATGAAAAATCAGCAGATCTCATTAGTAATCTTGAAAAAGAAGAGCCTTTGCCACACACTGATCATACAGATAAAACTGCTCTTCAAGAACAGGAAAGTTCATCATTGAATGAATTACTTAAAGAGGATGATAATAAATCAGCTGTTTTCTATAAGCAATTTCTAAAAGCTTATAATGCAGCAGCAGGCGACAGACTTGGGACTTCAAAAATAAGTTCTTTAAAAGGAGCAATAGGTTTAAATGATCGTTTACAGTTTATTAGTGAACTTTTTAGAGGAGATGCTAGTTTGTACAACGAAATAATTGATCAATTAGACCAGCAAGAAAATAGCAAAGCAGCATTAGCTAAACTGAGTGAGGTTGCAGCCAAAGAGAACTGGAATAAAGAGGATTCATCAGTTGAAGAATTTGCACACTTTATAACAAGAAGATATGTTGACTAAAACGACTATGCTTTTTCTAATAACTTTTTTTTCATTCCTATCGTTTGGTCAAGAGTTAAAAGCAAGGCGTATTACAGAAGTTTTATGCAGTGATTCACTTTATGGAAGAGGTTATGTAAAGGACGGAGTAAATAAAGCGGCAGATTTTCTTAAAGATGAATTTGAAGATTCAGGACTTCAACCTTTTTTTAAAAATGATTCCTACTTCCAATCTTTTTCATTTGATGTGAATACTTTTCCAGGAGTTATAGAAGTAAAAGCAGATAATAATCTATTACAAACAGGAATAGATTATTTAGTGGATGCATCTTCTGGGTCTTTTGAAGGGGAATTGAAACTAATTGAAGTCGATACAACTATTTTATCAAGGTTACATCTAATCAATCCATTAGTGAATCAAGTTAGAAGTGGTGAAAAAAATGGATTCTATGTTAACCTTACTGGAATGTCACCAACCGATGCTTATTCTGCCGTTCAACAATTTAATTCTTTGGCTGTTTTAGGAACTGTAGTTTATTCAACGGATCAAAAATTCACTTGGTCGGTAGGAAGAAATCAACTGAAATATCCAGTTTTACATATTAAATCAGGCTTTATTGATGTAAAAACGCCATTAAACATCAAAATAGAGGCGGAATTGGTTAAAAAGTTCCAAAGTAAAAATGTGGTCGGCTATCTTCCAGCAAAGAAGAAAAAAGCAGAAACTATAGTTTTTACAGCCCATTATGATCATTTGGGAGGAATGGGAACAACTCCAGAAACGTACTTTCCAGGTGCAAATGATAACGCCAGCGGAACAGCCATGTTAATCTCTATGGCAGATTATTTTGTTGAACATCCAAGCGAATATAATATTTTAATTATTGCTTTTGCAGGAGAAGAAGCTGGACTTGTTGGTTCTGAATATTTCGTAAAAAGTAAAGTGATAAACTTTTCAAAGATCAAGTTTTTGCTAAATCTTGACATCATGGGAAGTGGTGAAGAAGGAATCACTGCAGTAAATGGCCGGATTCATGAAGAGCGATTTGAGCAATTGAAAGAAATCAATGACCAAAAGAATTATTTAAGTCAAATAAAGTCAAGAGGAGAAACAGCAAATAGCGATCATTATCACTTCCATGTTAAAGGAGTTCCTTCATTTTTTATTTATGCAATGGGTCCCAATAAACATTATCACGATGTTTATGATACATACGAGGAATTGTCTTTTTCTGCTTATGATAATATTGTGAAGTTGCTTATTGATTTCGTTGAACAGTTGTGATGTTTGTGTCAAAAGCTCTTTTGGTAATTCTCCTAACTGCTTGTCTTCCCATAAAATGTAACAACATGTAGTCACGTTGTAGACTAAAACTATTTGTTTTTCTTACTTTGATATTGTAGGTTTGTATACAAAGGTCAAAACGCAATTACTATGAAAACGCTGAATAATATTCTATTTATACTGATCCTTTTATCTTCTACTTTTTTAGAGGCTCAAATTTCCCCGGGAGGTGTTGGAACAACTGGACTTACGGCTTGGTTTCGCGCAGACGATTTGGCTGTCGGAAATGTATCCACATGGACAACTCAGTTTCCTACTGGTCCTGGAGCAATTTCCGTGACGGATGGTCAACCACCTTATCCGCAATTGGAAATTACACCTACAGGAAATATCTCTAATTATAACCGCACCATTTTATTTACAGGAAATAGTTTTGCTGGAAATAATTTAGGCACGCTTCAAGGTTTAGGAAATTCAAATCCTCCAGTGCTATTAACCAATATGCTTTCAAATCATCAGGGCTCTTATTTCTATTCCTACTACATGCCTACTCCACCATCTAGTAATGGAACATTTACGCTTTACAATGATGGAAATACAGGATTACAGTGCAGGAATTTGGCAAACGGCGGAAGACTTGCCATTGGTAGGAGCTTTTCAAACTCAACTAATGCCAAGAGAGATTGGACGGAGACTAATTTACCGAGCATTATTTCTTACAAAGGTAATCGTTCCACTCCAACAAGTTTGAAAGCATATTATCAGGATTATTTACTTCCTAATATTGGCGGCCCTTCTCAATCTTCTGGACCAGATGGATTATACCTTGGTTACCATCCAGGCGAGGGTTCTTCGGCATACAACGGATTTATGCATGAAGTTATATTTTTCAATAGCGACTTAACTGACCTTGAAATGTCTAAAGTTCATACTTATTTGGCAATAAAATATGGAATCACTTTAAGTAAACAAGGAGGAGGAATAAATGGAGACTATACCGCAACAGACGGAACAATTATTTGGGATGCAAGTTTAACCACAGATTATCACAATCAAGTTATTGGGATTGGGCGTGATGATGATGAGGATTTATATCAAAAACAATCACATACTTTCGATGATAAGCTACGGATATATGTGGATGGGCTTTCCGCCTCAAATGAAGACAATATTGGTATAATTAATACGGATATTTCATATATAACAGCAGGCCATAATAACGCTACTTTGTGCGGTTCTGTTGCATTAAATATGGAAGCACCTGCGCCTGTTTCATCCCGATTAGCGCGCGAATTTAAAATAACAAATACTGAATTTAATCAGGATTTTAATACGGATATATTGTCAGAACCATGTTCTCCAATTGCGAATATTGATTTATCAAACCTCCGATTAATGGTCGATTTAGACGGAGATTTTTCAGATGCAGATCTTTATTCTCAAGCGAATGGAATAACTTTTAGTGAGAACAATGGTAGAATAACTATTACGGGAATTTCGACAACACAAATTCCTTTGAATAGTACACGCTATATCACAATTGGTTATGTAGAGGAAAGCTACCAGATAATTGAATCTAGCGGCCCAATTTGCGCTGGCGAAGAAGCTTGGGTGATTTTCGAGGTATTAAATAATAGCAATCCAGTAGATATTCAATATTCTAATGGAGGTGTTTCTAATACAATAACAAATGTTGAATCAGGGGATACGTTGTTTCTTTCTCCCACATCAACAACAACTTACAGTTTTACACCTTTTCCGGGTTTAATTAATTGTTGTGGTGCAAATAATTCGATTTCATTTACCCAAGTTGTAAATCCATTACCAACAATTACCTTAGATAGTTTTGACAATAATCCTTGTGAGGGAGATGAAATAACCCTTAAAGCAAACGGAGGCGTTACTTATTCTTGGGATAATAATGTGGCAGATGGAGTTCCATTTATTATAAATACAACTGGAACCTATCAAGTAACAGTAACTTCTGCTGATGGTTGCATAAGCACTTTAGATACTTTGATAGAGGTCAATCCAAATCCTACAATGTCCTTTATTGATGAGGTAAACGAAGCTTGTGTTGGAGACATGGTTGCATTTACAGCAACTGGTGCCGAAACTTATGTCTGGACACCACTTATAGATAATGGAAATGCTTTTTCTGTTTCAGAAGGCACCTTAAATTTTCAGGTAATTGGGACAGATGCCAATGGGTGTAAGGATACTTTAAACACAACCATAGTCGTGTATTCTTCACCAATAGCAGATTTCAATCCAGATACATTGTCTGGCGTTGCTCCAATGACCATCAATTTTATTGATAACAGCAGTAATGCCACAAATTACTTTTGGGATTTCGGAAATGGGAATAACTCCACTTTCCCTGGTGATGAAAGTCAAACCTATCAGGAGGGAGGGATTTATCCTGTTACTTTGATTGTACAAAATGGTGTATGTACAGACAGCATGACACAATTCATTAATTTGGAATCAGGAGATGTTTATATCGTGTTCCCGAATATTTTTACACCAAATGGTGATGGAGCCAATGACTTTTATAAAGTTCAATACGAAAATATCGTCTCATTGGAAGGAACAATTTTTAATCGCTGGGGAAATGAAGTGTACAACTTTGATGAACTCGATTTTGAATGGGCTGGCAGTGATTTAGTTGATGGGGTTTATTTTGTTATTTACTCTGCTGAAGGAAAGGACGGTCAAACTTATGATGGCCACAGTTATATTCATATCCAACGGTAAATAGTTAGTGTCTAGTCGGGAAAAGGCGATTTTTATAAATATTTATTCAATCATAATAATTTTTTAAGGTTTTTCCCGATTTCTCGGGACAGGCTATGCGCTACGCAGCGTTGCACTGAGCCTGTCGAAATGCCGCATCAGCCGACGAGAAAAAAGTAAAATATACTTAAAAGATTCAATTTTAATTTTGTGCTGTTTCCGACCACACCAGCAAAACGAACTGTGAAGTATTTTAGTAATAGAAGAGCTTTTTTCTACTTTGTAAAATAAGCTTCTATTGCTCACAATCACTTCAAAATACTCGCATGATAGACCTTCAGCTCTTCCCAAGAAATACTTTTCCCTACCTTTTCTTTGGCTTCAGTTAATGTTCCTTCGATTTCTGTACCTAACTTTTCTTTTAAAAGTTCGATTTTCTCTTGATCAAGCACAGCATCGATTTCAATCTTTTCGTCTTTAATAAGTCTACTTAAGTGATTGTATATAGTCTCTTCTTTGAGAACACGTTCATCTGCGATTTCTTTAATTTTCCATCCTTTTTCAAACATTTCTAATGTCTTGTCGAAAGTGGTAACTTTAGGCTTCCCATTATTTTCCCTTTTTTTTGCCACTTTTTTCTCAGAATAGAAATCATCTAATTCTCCTAAACTCGGGTTTTCTCTTCGTATTTCGTCTTTTACCACTTGAATTTTGGCAATCTTAAAGTTTCGAATTTGATCATCCCAAATGTTTTCTTTCGATAATTCTTTTCCGTTATAAAGGTTCTGAACCAATTTCCTAGATTTTTTTAAATCCATGATAACATCCGTCAATAAGTCATCCAATTCTCCTAAATCTTCTGAATATTGTTTAACATTCGATTTCTTACCGAGCAATAAAATCTGCTTGATGTTCCCCTTAAATATCGGCTCCATTGTTTTTATGAAATAACTGTATGCCGCTTCATAGCGCTCATACAAAACTTCAATATCCATTTGGTCTGGCTGACAAATCTTAATCAATTGTGATCTGAATTTTCGAGAAGGTTCCAAAGTGCTCATCAACGCATTAATTTGTTCTTCAAACCAAACTTTGTTTTTCGCCATCTCACTTCTAGGACCCGCTGATTTGTGGGCAGCTTCGAGTGATAACCAGCGGCTCACCGTGGCATCCCAATTGAATGTTTTCTGTAGGCGTTTTTGTAAATATAAAACGGTCCCCAATTCTAGTTTTCTTGTTAAGAGCTTTTCATCCGCTTTGTTTTTGGCATAATCCACAACATGTTGGTCGTTTTTCAATCCATTCAAACGAATTGGACTCATCAATACCAATCCTTTTAAGGAAACCAAACGTGAGAGTCCAACATAAGCTTGGCCCGATGCAAAAACATTAGATAAATCCAACACTGCTTTTTCAAAAGTTAAACCTTGACTTTTATGCACTGTAATTGCCCAAGCTAATTTTAATGGGAAATGCACAAACGTTCCAATCGTTTCCTCTTTTATTTCTCCAGATTTTTCGTCCAATGTAAATTTTACATTTTCCCATTCGTAAGGCTCAACTGTAATGGTCAACTTCTCTTCTGGGAAAGTTACACGGATTTCATCTGCTGAAAGTTCTGTTATTCGACCAATTTTACCATTATAGTAACGTTTATCGAATGACATATCGTTTTTGATAAACATCACCTGAGCACCAACTTTTAATTCCATGGTTTTAGGAATAGGAAACATGTGATCAGGGAATTTCTTAGCGACTTTAGCGTCATAATTTCTCGACTTCCCTCCCAATGCTTTTAAAGCTTTATCGTTGATTTCATCTGCTTTTGCGTTATGTGTTGTTAAGGTGATAAAACCTTCATTTTTTGTTGTGTCAAAATCAGGTTTTACATAGTTATTCAACAAAGCAACGTTTTCATCAGAAATCTGATTATTTCTCAAATTATTGAGCAATTCAATGAATTCCGGGTCATTTTGACGAAAAATCTTTTCTAATTCGATATAAAGTGGTGGTTGTTCTTGAATTACTTTCGCATGAAAAAAGAAACTTCCTTCATAATATTTATCTAAAGTTGGCTTTTCCTCTCTTTTTACAATTGGAGGAAGCTGCATTAAGTCTCCAATAAACAAAACTTGAACTCCACCAAACGGTGTATCATTTCTTCTGATTTTGCGCAAGATAAGATCCATTGCATCCAATAAATCTGCACGCAACATACTCACTTCATCAATAATCAATAATTCCAGTTTTAAGAAGATTGATTTTTTCTTATTGTGCATGAAGAAATTGTGAAGCAAGGTCGTTTTCGTATTGAACTGCGTTCGTTGTCCAACAAAAGGAGGCTGACCAAAATCTGGAATAAAAGCAGCAAAAGGCATTTGAAAAAACGAATGTATTGTAACACCACCAGCATTTAGCGCTGCAATTCCCGTAGGAGCAACGACTACTGTGTTTTTGTGCGTAGAATCAATGATTTTCTTGAGTAAAGTGGTTTTTCCTGTCCCTGCTTTTCCTGTAAGAAACACAGAATGATTGGTTTGGTTAATGAATCTTTCTGTGAAATCTGCTGGTGACTGAATGTCGATTGTAATTTGCTTCATTATCGTTTAATTTATGCCGTTTTTTTACTGATGCTAAATTAAGATAATAAAAAAGTTAATCATGTACCAAGTGTTTTGGAAAATATTTTTTTTTATTTGGAAGGGATGGGTTCGCCGCACTCAGGTTTTTTTACACGGAGTGCACGGAAGAGGCACAGAGATTCACGGAGGTATTTGATCCTGAATTCAATAATTCGTAATTCTCAGATTCGTAATTCGTAATTATTTTCATGGAGGTATTTTTTACTTTTTGGTTTAGGAAATAGATTATTCGCATGGATGCAGGTTGTTTTTTACACACTTGTGCA
>Ga0307937_1000583_pt1 | contig 22108 bp, 18 predicted proteins | sample OrgLakmetagenom3_FD_201814 | JGI IMG/M metagenome (GOLD analysis project Ga0307937, IMG submission 201814) | Saline water microbial communities from Organic Lake, Antarctica - #3 | ecosystem: Environmental > Aquatic > Non-marine Saline and Alkaline > Saline | place: Antarctica: Organic Lake...
GTCACATCAATAACCCGCACAAATAAAATTTGAGTGAAGGCATTTTCGTTGGTATAAGGACTGGTTAGACCTGTTGGAATCGTTAAGTCTTCTGCATCAGCTTGGGTGGTGAAAAAATCAACTTCATAATTGGGATTTGCTCCTGTTATTTCATCTATTCTAGAAGCTAAATCAAATTGAGTAAAGCCTTCTTGTTCTGCTGAAAAATCGCATTCAGCAAAAATAGCAGGTTCTATAATTTGAGGGATTTCTAAAACTTCGATATCAAAACTGATGCTGTCTTGGCAACCGGTTACATCGTTTGTTACCAATACGAATAAAGTCTGAAAGGGTGTTTCGGTGTTTGTATAATTATCGGGATTACTAATTTCATTGGTGTTGTTATCGACATCATCTTGACTTTCAAAATACTGAAAACTAAAACCGTTGTTATCTGTTAAGATGGAGCTTTCTATAAAAGGGAGAAAAAATTCAGCTAAACCATCGTTGTTTTCATCACAAACGGCATTGATATCACCGGGCTGTAGGGAAGGAATTGGATTGACAATCAAATTGAAAGAAGTGAATGAAAAACAGCCAGTTGAAGTTTCAGTTACCCGAATGAAAATTTCCTGACCAACAGAAGAAAAAGTGGTTACATTGGGAATTTCATTGGCATCGTTTTCAGCATCAATCTGCGAGGTGTAGAATTGGATGTCGTGTTCGGTTTCAACTAAAGCATTCAGAATTATAGAATTGTTTTCAGTTAAATCGAAATCTTCCTCGCCATTTTCATCGTCGTCACATTCTTCTATAGCGGGGATGTTTTCAGTACTAGTAATTATGGGAGTTGGTAAGGCTTCAATCGTAAAATCATAGGTAGCAAAACAAAATTGCGCATCTGGCCCAGTACTTCCGACTCTTACAAATATGGTTTGCGGATTGGAGGTATTTTGATAATTTGTTGGGTTTGTAATCGGGTTAATGTTATCTATAGCTTCAGTTTCCGTTAAAAAATACTGCACATTGAATTCGGTTGGGTCATTTCCGTCTAAGGCATTGATGGTGTTTTCAGTTAAATCGAATACTCCAAAATCACTTTCAGGAAAAGAACATTCTTCCAGATTGACCAAGACTGCATCGTCATTGAGATTTTGAATATCCAGTACAAAAGTTCCTAAATCAAAACAGAGTCCGTTTTCATTTTCAATTCGAACGTGAATGGTAAATGGTACTGATGCAGGTACAAATGTAGTTGGATTTGGAATTGGATTTGTGTTTGATTGGGCATTTACCGCAGATGTAAAATAACTAAGTTCAATCATGTTAGGGTCTTGATTTCCAATGGCTTCTGCATCATTTGTCGTTAAATCAAATTCAGGTATGGGCGCTTCATCAGTTCCACAAATAAGAATATCTTCTAAATTTTGAATTTCAGGATTTTCAAAAACTTCAACACAAATTAGTTCTTCGTGGGTACAGCCAAAATCATCTTCTACCACATAAGTATAACAAAATTCCCCTGGGGTATCTTCTGAAATACTGATGGTATCTCCTTGACCTTCGAATCCTTCCCAATATGAATCTACTATTATTGGCTCAAACTGTGCATCTGCTGGCACTAAGTTCTGGTCGAAATTTAAAGCCCATTCAAAAATGTATCCATTATCAGAAAAAATATTATCTGTAACGGTTATACACCAATCTCCGTTGAGCGAGTCTCCAACAAAATCACTGAAAGTACCAATTGGCAGATAGTTACCTGCTGGTAAGGATTGACCACCACCAAGAAACGAATTTGCCATTGTAGCTGATGCGGATTGCGTCCAAAAATAATCAAAGCCTGTTCCAGGATTTAAATTGGAATCGATATCTATCGGAATTCCGAAAAAATTACCACCGCCAGCTTGGGTAAATAGAAAAACTTCCGTGCCGTTTGGACTGGTGATGGAAATGTCTAAATCTCCTGTAAATGAATGCTCTATATTAGCAAATACATTCAATAAATCTGATGCATTTACCAAAACCTGATTCTCTGCAAAACAGTCTACGGTGATACAGGTTTCATAAGAAACACCGCTTCCATCGGGCAAGAACGTCGTGCCACTTACCGGCGGTGTACAAGCTCCGTCAAACGGAACAGATTCCACTTGACCAATAAGCTGAAACGGTTCTCCCACACAAACTTCAAAAGCGGAGGCAGTTGTTCCTTCAAAAAGCGGTTCGGTGCCGACTTGCAAAAAAACCGTAATGGCATCAAAATAACCCGGACAAAGTACATATTCTACTGTTATGGTTACATCTACTAATGCGGGTTCTGTAAAGGTGGCGGTGGTGGTTTGACCACTAAAAGTTTCTCCATCAATGGTCCAGGTGTAGACGGCATTTTCATTATCTGAAAAAACATCTCCTGCGGTAAAGGTAATTTCGTCTCCTAGACAAATCTTATAAATGGTATCTGATTCTTGTACAGATGGACTGATGGAGGTGATTTCTAATTCGGTAAGAATGGGAAGTGCGGTGACTTCCAATTCCAATTCAGTGAAGGAAACGCAGCCGGTGTTGGTGTCGGTTACGCGAACAAAAAGCGTTTGGGTAAAGGCGTTTTCATTGGTATATGGACTTAGTAAACCGTTGAGTATAGTTAAATCTTCTGCTTCTACTTGGGTAGTGAAAAACTGAACTGCTAAATTGGGATTGCTTCCTGTGATTTCTGCTGTTGTGCTGTTTAAGTTGAACTCTGCAAAACCATCTTGTGCTGTGGAAGCATCACAAACAGAAAAGACTTGGGGTTCGGTGATTTGAGGCGGATTTATACTAATGGCTTCAAATTCACTAACCGAAAAACAATTGCCATCGAATCTTCTTACAAAAATACTTTCTGTACTCGTGCTTGGATTGTAGTTGGAAAAATCAGCAATGGGATTAGCTGCATTTTCTGCATCTTCAAAAGTGAGGTGATAACTGAGTACATCTTCGGGATTGGGAATTTCTAATATGGCATTTTCTAGGTTGAAAAAAGAGTCTGCTAATGCACTGCATTGAGATATATTTTGAACTAATATGGGTTCTGGCGAGCTGACCAAACTAAAACTTTGCTCAAACGTATTGTTGAGGATGTTACTTTCATTAGTAGGATTACTTCCATCTGCTGTGGTGTTGACTTTTAAAATTAAAGTGGAATCATCTGGAATTCCAACTGGAATAGTAATGTCCAAAAATTGAGTTTCTGAGCCGTCTATGGCGATTTCATTTTGAGTAAAAAAGGTGTCTATAAAAACTTCATCTCCGTTGGCATCCAACACAAAAAAGGAAATGGGCGTATTGGATGGCAAGACGTCGCTGGAATCTAGGTTGCTGACCGTGGTTTCTATGGTGAAATCTCGGTTATTGCACTCGGTGTTGTTTGCGAAATTGAGGATTTCTGCGGTGGCGTCGGGGAGTTCGGAACGGATTACGGTGACTACGTTTTGGATGAAGCGGGTAAACACAGACGTAAAAGTAAGGCTAGCATTAGTATCTCCCACTTCAATGAAGTTGGAAATATCATAGAAATCTAAATCCATATTCCATAAATCAGAAGCACCTGTATAAGAATTAGTTCCATTGAAAGGGTTGTTAACAGGATTCAAAGGTAAATTATCCAATAGGTTGCCATTAAAAGAAATACTTTCATTAAAAAACAAATTAGGGCTTCCATTCCAACCTAAAAATCCCATTCGGGCATCTTGAGTGTCAATGATGTTTAAATTTGCTATGTCTATTGTAGTTGAGGCGTTTTCTTCAAAGCCATATACAGATGCAAAACCATCGTATACATTTACCTGTTGGGTAGGTAAACTAGTATCCTCATATATAACTAAAATTGACCATCCTGCATGATATTGGGCAGTTGAACAATAACTCCCCAAAATTGGATTTAAGTCTAAATTAGAAAATTCATAGATACCATTACCTTGATTCTCGATAGTTGTTGTAACATCTTTGAACGAACCAAAATAAAAGGAAAAGCCAAATTGATCAGGGTCAACAACAAAAATTTCATCAGCAAAAAATGTCTCCCCATTTAGTTGGATATTGGAATTAAACGTTCCATTACCTACACCCGACCAATACAGGTAAGCTGCCACAATGTTTTGGTTGGGTTCTAAATTTAGAATTGCAGAAGATTCTGTTAACAGTTGGCAGGGTGGCGAAGGATTCTGTTCAAAATTATCAAATTCATTGAATGTATTACCAATAATTTTATAATCGAATTGCCCATTAAATTGTTCACGTAATTCAAATGGAATTGTTGGTGGCTGTGCATAACTTCTTATACTAATAATAAGCAAAAAAATCAAAAGACAATGTTTATTATTAATTTTTTTCATAACTTCAAAACTAAACTTAAAAACAAATTTAAAATCATAGTTAATTGTTAAAAAAAGTTAAATAAAAAAAAAAAACATTGATAATTAACGAATTTACAGTGTAATTTTAAAAAATGATCTTAAAATTTTTAATTATGAAACGATTACAACTACTTACTTTTATTTTAATGCTAAGTGCATTAAGTTTTGGTCAAAATCAGTCAGCAGGACAGGTTATTAATCCTATTTTTAATCCTATTACCCAACAATTTGGCGGGCAAGAAATTTTTAGATTTCAACCTGGTTTGGTCACACAACTACAGTCTGGTTCTTTATTTGATTTTAGCAGTAGCCAATGGTTTTCCATTGGGACTTTAAACACAGCACTTTTACCTACCCCAGGTAATCAAAGAGTGTTTGGTTTACGTTTTCAATTGCCTCGTAAAGCTTTATTATTTGGCTATCAAGACATTGGAGACATCAATCCTAGAATACAATGGAATGGATTAGAACCTGGGAGTTTTTTAGGTGATTTGGAATTTAGGGTTGCAGATAATTTTAATAATACTAATTCAAAGTTAGTTGCTACTATGCGTAATGACGGTGGTACTGTGTTTGCTGAAAATGGTTTATCTAATTTTGATGATGCTAAAGTTGGCATATTAAATACTAAATTTGATAAGTCTTTGGAGATTCTATTGGAATTAAGTAGCCAAAACCCAACCTTTGGTGTAGATGTTTTCAATAATTCTAGTTCACCAGAAAATTATGGGTTCAATTCTAGGGTTAGGGGTATCGCAGCAATACAAAGTTTTGGTTATAGCGCTCTCGTAGAGGGTACGTCTGAACGTAACTTTGGATATTTTGCACTAGTCAATGGTACCGCAATTAATAATACTGGTCTTAGAGCTATTGTATCAGGAAATGCATCAGTAAAATTTGGTGTAGATGCTCTTGCCCAAGGTGAGGCTACTATTAATTTTGGGGTTAAAGGAATAGCAAGAGATGCCTCTACTAACTTTGGCATATATGGTATTGTACAAACAGACTCTAATGGAGATTCTTTAAATCCAGGCGATTTTGCAGGTTTTTTTGAGGGAGATGTAGAAGTGACGGGGTTGTTTTCATCATCAGATAGAAAATTAAAAACCGATATAGTAGATATTCAGAATGGATTTGATGACGTAATGTCTTTAAAACCAAGGATGTATGAATTTATTAAAACAGACAAGAAGGTGTTACCAAGTGGATTACAATATGGTTTTATTGCCCAAGAATTAGAGGAGGTATTTCCTGAATTAATAAAAGAAGTTAAAAAACCTGTTTTTGATAAAGAGGGAAATATTACTGAATTTTTTGAATACAAATCTGTAAACTACATCGGTTTAATTGCCATTCTAACCGCTTCTGTGCAAGAACTATCTCAAGAAGTAGAACGCCTAAAAGAAACCAATAATGCTTATGTGGTGTATAGCGACCAACTAGACGCAGAAGAGTTGAAAAAACTTGAAGCATTAGCTTATAAATTGGAGCAGAATTATCCAAACCCTTTCCAAGGAAAAAGTGTTATAGAATATAGTCTTCCTGATTTTGAGAAAGATGCGTCTATTCTAGTTTTTGATATGACAGGAAAGTTGCTTAAAGAATTCAAATTAAGAGAGAAAAGCGGTCAGATTGAAATTAACTCCAAAGATTTTGAGCCAGGTATTTATTTGTATAGTTTGGTAAGCAACAACAATGAGGTAATCACTAAAAAGATGATTGTAAAATAAAAACATTACTAAATGTAATTTATGGTAAGAAAATACTCCTATTGAGTCTGCAACTTTTAGTTTTAGTTGCAGGCTTTTTTTGTGCCTAATCTTAGTTGGAATGACATTCTCGGGATGTTTTTGTCATGCCGTCAACAGAGGCATCTCATTCTGTTTTTTTACGTATTGTTTTTTTTAAGGAACATTCTTTAGCAGGTTTGTGTTAGCTAGTTGTGGGATTCCTCCTTTGATCGGAATGACATTCTCTGGGTGTTTGGTTGGAATGATCCCGAGTTAATTTTTTTTAAAAAAATTCCTCGAGGACAGGCAAATCTGGGGTGTTTTTTGTCATGCTGGTAAAAGAGGCATCTCATCCTGAGCGTTGCGTGCTGTTTTATTTTTACGAACATTCTTTAGCAGGTTTGTGTTAGCTAGTTGTGGGATTCCTCGTCGCTCCTTTGTCGCTCTGTCGGAATGACAATGCGTCTCTAATTCGTTCATCAACAAAAAAAGCCCCCGATACGGGAGCTGAATGTTTTAAAGAGTAACTGAAGTTTATTAAGCTTCTGTATCTACTTCTTCCTCAGTGTTGTCTATAACAACTTGACCGCGGTAGTGTAATTTACCTTCAGACCAATGTGCTCTGTGGTATAAGTGTGCTTCACCTGTTGTAGAGTCTGTAGCTATTTGTGGTACAGATGCTTTGTAGTGCGTTCTACGTTTGTCTCTTCTTGTTTTAGAAATTTTTCTCTTTGGATGCGCCATTGCTCAAATGTATTAATCTTTTATTAATCCTTTTAATTTTTCCCATCTAGGGTCTATCTCGTCTTCGTCTTTAGTCTCTTCTCTTTGGTCGCTAGTTTGCGGCTTCAATTCTTGCAATTTATTTAACATTTCTGAATCTAAAGTCCCATCTTCTACTCCTGGATGAATTCGCTTTGCTGGTAATGCCAGCACAATAGCTTCATAAATGTATTGCTGAATCTCCACTTCAAACTCACCATGCGGCAAAATTAGAAGCTCTTCATTTACTTCCTCATAATCGTCTCCAAACTTAACTACAATCCTAAGCTCATTTTCAATTTCTTGATCATAAGGCTCTAAGGTAAGATCGCAATCTAAGTTCACCTTGCCTTGCACTTCAAAATCAAGTTCCAGCATATTAGCTTTCTTTGAAAGAAGTAAATCAACTTTCACATCAGCAGCATTAAATTCTTGAAAATCAAAAAGCTCAAAGAACGAATTATCTATCTCATATTCAAACTGGTGCTTTCCAATCTTCAATCCCACAAATGGAATTGTATAATCTTTAAATACCTTTTTCACAACATCAGATTTGAGGGTGCAAATATAAAAAATAAATACAAACTACAAGTTGGTATCTTAATTTAGTTTAGAACGTTTATTTTCTCTTGATGCGGGTTGTACAGGCAGAGGGTTTTTATTCATTTTCAAGTAGCTCATTCTGTTCTTATAAATGTCTATTGCGGTATATACGGCTTGCAAAAATGAACTTGGGTCAGCCTGATTCTTCCCAGCAATATCAAAAGCTGTTCCGTGGTCTGGTGAAGTTCTAATTCTATTCATCCCAGCTGTAAAATTGACTCCTTTGCCAAAAGCTAATGTTTTGAAAGGAATTAATCCTTGGTCATGGTAAGCGGCAATAATAGCATCAAAATTTTGGTGGTTTTTTGAACCAAAGAAACTATCTGCTGCATAAGGACCATAAACCAATTCTCCTTTTAGATCGTTTATTTTGTGTATAGTTGGCTTTAATACCAACTGATCCTCGTCCCCAATTACTCCATTATCTCCACTATGTGGATTTATTCCTAAAACCGCAATTTTAGGTTTTCTAATTCCAAAATCTTGAGTAAGCGATTGGCTCATGATTTCTACTTTCTTTTCTATGCGTTCTGGGGTAATATGAGATGCCACATCTTTTACGGGAACATGGTCTGTTAGCAAACCAACTTTCAATTTTTCTGAAACCATAAACATCATATTATCTCCTTTCAGCTTTTCAGCAAAATAATCTGTGTGCCCTGGGAAACTAAATTCCTCAGATTGAATGCTATTTTTATTGATGGGTGCCGTGACCAAAACATCAATATCTTCATTGATTAATGCTTCTGTTGCTACTTCAATAGAACGGACTGCATATTTTCCTGCCACTTTATCTTCTTCTCCAAAATTTACTTTGAAATTAGATTTCCAAGCACTTACCACATTCACTTTCCCATCTACAACTTTAGAAGCATGAGGAATACCTTGTAGCCGTAATTCTAAATTAAAATATTTCTTAAAAAAGGAAAGCATTTTGATATTGGCAAAAATCACTGGAGTACAAAAATCTAGCATTCGTACATCCTCGAAAGCCTTCAAAACAATTTCTGGCCCTATCCCGTTTAAATCTCCAATGCTTATTCCAACTCTAATCGGTTTTGATGTGCTCATCTCTTATTTGTTATTTTATTATGGTACTTTCTTAAATCAAACTTAAGTAAGCCGGCAAATAGAAAGTAGTATGTCTAATTGAATTACTTTTGCAATACAAAGGTAACTAAATAATCAAGGAAATGTTTACAGGAATAATTGAAGAAGTTGGAAAAGTTGCGCATATTGAACAAGAAGGTAGCAATTACCACTTTCAAATAAATGCAAATTTTGCAAAGGAGCTTAAAGTTGACCAAAGTGTTGCCCATAATGGCGTTTGTTTAACCGTTGTAGATTGCAATGAAAACAGCTATAAAGTAACTGCCATCAAGGAAACTTTAGACAAGACCAATCTGGGTAATTGGAAAACTGGAACACCAGTTAACCTGGAACGTGGGATGCGATTAAACGCTCATTTAGATGGTCATATCGTTCAAGGTCATGTAGACCAAACCGCAACTTGTACAGAGGTAAAAGTAGAAGATGGCAGCTGGGTTTTTAGTTTTTCCTATAACCCAACCCAACAAAATGTAACCATTGAAAAAGGAAGCATTACCATTAATGGTGTAAGCTTAACTGTTGTTGATAGTGAGATAAATCATTTCAGCGTAGCCATAATTCCGTTTACATATGAGCATACTAACTTTAATCACATCCAAAAGGGTGATGTTGTAAATTTAGAATTTGATGTAATTGGAAAATACGTCAAACGTTTAATGCAAGTGCAAGGAAAATAATGAGAGGTGAGAAGTGAGAGGTGAGAAGTGAGAAGTGAGAAGTGAGAAGTGAGATGAGAGATGAGAAAAAAGATGAATGACTGAATTATAATATGTGTGAGAAGATAACATGAAACAGAGAAAGATAAAGTCTGCGAAAATCTGCGCTATCTGCGGGAGTTCACAATTCTGAATTTTTGAGAGATGGTAAAAAGAATATAGAAAAGAGAGAAGAAACAAACAAACAAAAATTACTCTCAAAAATCTAAATATGAACCAACTCAAATGCTAACCTCTTACTAACAAAAACCCAAAACCCGAAACCTAAAAACTCGATAACTTTTAACGGGGAAGTTCGAAATTTGAAGTCAATGATGAGAGGTGAGATGAGAGAAAGAATATAGAAAAGAGAAAATAGACAAACAAAAATTACTCTCAAAAATCTAAACATTAACCAACTCAAAAGGTAACCTCTTACTAACAAAAACCCAAAACCAAATAACATAATAACGGTCAATTGCAGAAATAACAAATTTTGAAAATTTTACAATACTATCAATATAAATGCTTTGAAATTTCGACCTAATTGATTAATCCACTAAAATTTCATTCGCTAATAAATTAAATAATAAAGCCTTAGATTCATACAATCTGGCGTTTGCTTTTATTTGTTCCAATCTAGCATCAATGAGTTGTTGCTCTCTGGAGTTGAGTAAGAATACTGAGCTTTCTCCAAACGAAAATTTACGTTCTTCTGCTCTTAACAAATCGCTAAAATTGGTTGTGATTTGATCTATAGTGAGCAATTGCCTTCCAAAGGAATTGATTCCTTCTTGGGCTGCATCTATTTGGTTCATCAATTCTAGGTTTTGAAATTGATACTCCAATTCTGCATCTCTTATTTTCAATTTAGTCAAACGTAAATCTCCGCGTTCTTTTCTTAAAAACAACGGCATACTAAAAGTAATGCCAGCTTGGTAATTGTCTGGGGTAAACGTATTAATTTGATCTGGTTGTTCGCTCAAAAAATTATATTGTACATCTAACACCGGCTTTAATTTTTCTGCTGCTAAACGTCGATCTACTTCTAAAGATTCTATACTAAAACTCAAAAACTGAAGCAGCGGATGTTGTTCTACATTGTATTGTTCTAGTTGCATTAAATTTGTTCCTAAAATGTCATCCATACTCAACTCATTGAGTTCTGCTGGAAGAATACCGGGATCTAATTGCAAGGGAATATCATCTTCTAACCATAAAAAATTAGACAACTTCAATCTAGATTGCGTTAATTTCACTCTTGATTTTTCCAAGCTTAAATCTCTTTTTTGAACCGTGATTTTAGCTTCGAGAGTATCAATAATAGGAATGTCTCCTTGTAGTGCTCTTTGTTTTATTCCCTGGAAGCGTATTTCAGAATTCAATAGAAACTCTTCAAAAATATCAACTTGTTTTTGAGCTTGATACCAGTCGATATAAGTTAAGGTTGCTTTGTATAAAATTTCGTTTACTTTTAAATCTCGTTCTGTTTGGTTCAGGTTTTGAATAATTTTTGCTTTTTTAAGCGTAGCCATACGTTCATTAATAAACAATCCTTGGCCTAAAGGGAGAGAAATTCCTGCTTTGTACAAACCATCGTCTGAAACGGTTCGTTCTGGGTTTAAAAAACTTCCTTCTGCATTTTGGTAGCCTGCTTTGATGTCTAGTCCAAACCATACTGGAATACTTAGGCCAGCATTAAAAATTTGATAGTATTCAGTTTGCTTAAGATCTTTATTGGTATAATCTGCTTCAACTTTAGGATCAAAATTTCCTCGTGCTTTCATTAATTTTGCTTCCGCCTCGGAAATTTTAAGTTCTGCTTGTTTGGCAATGGGATGGTATAATTTCACATAAGCCAAGAACTCTTGCAAGCTCAAATCAAGACCAGTTACAGGTCCTTCTTGTGCTTTTAGACTGTTGAAGAACAAGCAAAAAAATAAGAAAAATACAAAGTAGCTCTTCATTATTTTTTAAGTTTGGTTGTTTCGTCGTCAGGCAGGTAATAATCTTGTGGGAATCCATTGATCTGTCTCCAAAGTTCATACCATACAGGAACATTGTTCAACAAGGCAAAAGACCGTGCTCCAGTTCCAGCACGAATTGGTTCTGGCCAGTCTGGCTCGTTAGGATCTGGTGCAATTAGCACACGGTATTTTCCGTTAGGACTGATAAAGCGCTCAACTGCTACAATTTTTCCACCAAAAGTACCATAGGAAAGACTCGGCCAACCTGAGAAAAAGATGAATGGCCATCCATCAAAAATAATACGTACTTCTTCACCGATATGAATCAGCGGTAAATCAATTGGGGCTACAAAGGTTTCTACGGCTAAATCTATATTAGAAGGCATAATAGTTACTATTGTTGCTCCTTCTTTAAAAGTTTCTCCAACACCTTGCTGAATAGCTCGATTGATGTATCCATCTTGCGGCGCTTTAATATAATTTAAACCGCTTCTAACACTGTAATTTGTAAATTGGTTTTCTAATTTTAAAAGCTGTGATTCAGTATCATATTGACTAGACAGGGCTGTAAACTGATCGCTTTCTGCTTTTGCTATTTTATCTTTATAATTCGCTTTGATGCTGGTGATTTCAATTTGGGCATTCAACACTAAGTTTCTACTTTCTAAGAGTTTATTTTCTTGTTCGATTCTTTTCGCAAAAGTCTCTTGGAATTTTACTTTTTTAGCTTCTAAGTCGGTTACTGCTTTCAATCCTTCGCTTTCTAAAGTTTGAGTTCGGGAAAGCTGTGTTTCTGCAATGGATAATTGTGTTTTTGCAGCTTCAAAATTAATACTGTCGCTTTGTACTTTTAGGTTTGCCTGAATTAATTTATTTCTCGCTTGTTCCAGCTTCAAATCACGTTCTTCTTTTAAGGCGGCTATTTGAAAATCTAATGCCGTTACTTTATTTTGGTAAGATTCAAATGAAAAGCCTTTTGCTTTTACCTGAGACTCAGTTCTTGCTAAAAGATTAGGATCAAAAAAACTATCCTTAATTTCAGAAATATGCACTATGGTGTCTCCCTTTTGAACATAATCTCCTTCTTGTATATACCATTTTTCAATTCTACCAGGAATGGCAGATTGTATAGACTGCGGTCGTTGTTCTGGTCTGAGCGTAGTAATGCTTCCGTTGCCACGTACAAATTGGGTCCAAGGCAAAAACAAGATAATGAATATAATGATAAATAATGCGATTACAAATTTGTTAAAGCTGTTGTATCGCCTATCATCTGAAGAGAATTTTACAGCTTTAAACTTATTGTAATCTTCTTTAATTTCAATATCGTTTTTAGAAATATGTAACATGATTACAATGTATTAAGATTCAACTATTTTACCTTTATCTAAGAATATTCTTCTATCGCACTTGCCAATCCATTTGCTGTTTCTACTTACTACTACAATGGCCCATGGATTTGATGGTTGAAATAAAAACTCCATTATTTCTTCAATTTCTTCATCTTGGAACTCCACTAATGGATCTTTTAAAACCAATAGTTTTGGCTTGTTCACAATAGCTCTGGCTAACATGATTTTCTTTGCTATGGTATATGGTATATTCCTTCCTTGGGTTGCAATATTTGTATCTATACCAAGGCTTTGAGATTTAATGAATGGTCCTAAATTCAATTTATCGATTGCCCAATCCAAATCTTCTTGTTTCACATCTGGGTTGTTGAAGGTGATATTTTCTCTTATGCTGCCTTCAAAAGGAAAGTTTCCAATTAAGGAATGTCCTATAAAACTTCTGTAATGATCTATTTGAACATTATTGAAGGTGGTCTCATTTATAAAAATATCGCCATCTGTTGCCAAAATTAATCCTGAAATTAGTTTAAGAAGTGTAGTCTTTCCTGAACCTGAAGTACCATCAATAAATATTTTTTCTTTAGGGTGAATAGTTAAATTTACGCCGTCTAAAGATTTTTGTTTTGCCCCTCTGTACTTTAATCCTATGTTGGCTAATTCTATGGTGAAATCCATATCTTTATTAAATGGAGCTCTTCCATCGAAACGTTCTAATTTTAAATCGGTGACACTTCCTATTTTTTCTAGACCTGTTAATACATCATAAACATTTTCTAATCCAAGAATTAGTTTTTCAACTGAATTCACCATTAAAATCACAATTACCTCTGCTCCAACAAACTGGCCAATATTCATTTGTTGATTAACCACTAAAAGCCCTCCAAGAATAAGCAAAGCACCTACTACCAGTACTTTAAAACCAATCATTTTAAAATATTGCAATCGTAAAATCTTAAAGTGATTTTCTCTTGAATTTAGATACTTAATGACAATATCATCATGTTTGGAAGAGGCTAGTTTAGAACTTCCAGAAACTTTGAAACTGTCTGTGTTTCTGGCAACTTCTTCTATCCAATGCGCTGTTTGGTATTTGTATTTGGACTGCAATAAACTAGTACGAACTCCTTCAGGAGCACTAAATTTAAATACAACATACATTAATGCTACTAAGAAAACACCAAATAAAATGAAGAAAGGATGGTAAAATGAAAGGAGAATTAAACCAAATAAAATTTGAATCCCTGAAGTAGAAAAATCAATCAACATCTTAGGAATTCCTTTTTGTATAGTCATGGTATCAAAAAACCGATTGGCTAATTCTGGCGGATAATTGGCGCCAAACGCAGTATATACAATTCTTGGGAATCGGTAAACAAATTCAAAAGAAGACTTGGTAAATAAACGTTGTTGTAGGTCTTCCGCTACTCGCATTTGCATGTAGTTTAATAAGCCTGCAAAAATAACACTCACCAACACAAGGCTAATCAGTACTATCATTGTTATTCTGAATTCTCCTGCTTGAATAAAATTAATAATGGCTTGTATACCTAAAGGAAGGGATAGCGAAACAATACCTGCGAAAGCGGCGTAGCCTAATATTAAATAAATGGTTCTGAGCTCAAATTTTAGTAATTTGAACAACCTTTGTAACGGACTTGGACTGTTATTCACTGAACTCATTTTGAAGCTAAATTAAGTTGGTTTGATACTATGCTTTTGTAAAATGTACAAGTAAGTTCTTCGGTATTGCAATCTGTAATATTCTTGAAGTGCATTGCTAAATAATGCTGGTGTAAAGCTCCATCTATTACAGAAGAGGCTAAACTTCTGGGGTAAGCATAAGCTTGGTCAATTTTCTCAATCATTTCTACTAATCTAAAAACCAGTCTTTTATACACTTTAAAAAAGCCTTTCTTGTTTTCATCATCCACAGCTTTATTATGATAGGCTTTAGTAAATTCTGATATTACAATTTCCCTTAAGGCGATTTGATCTATAGCTAAACTTAGGCTTAAATTTTCTGGTGTTCCTGTTACTACTTCAATTGCGCGCATCAACTTTTGTACATTGTTTTCAATTGAATTCGTTGCCAATACTAAGCGATATTCCATGTAACTCCAATATAAAGAAGTAATGTACAACAAAAATTTATGCTTGTTTTCAAAATAACGATAAATAGAACTTTCTGTTGATTCTATTTGAATTGCTAATTTCTTGAAAGTGAATTGTTCAAAGCCAACTTCTTGAATAAGTTGAATCCCATTCGTGACAATCTGGGAACCCAATTGAGAACTTTCCGGGTCCTTAATGTATAAGTTCTTATTGATTTGAATTCGTATGGTACTAAGTAGTGATTCCATATTGATATTAAAAATCACAAATCTAATAGTAATACTATTATAAATATGTGCTTTACATTTTTTTTAACTTCAATAAAGTCCCTAAAAACAAAAACCCGGCTCGCAAGCCAGGTTTTATATAGTATAACTGATAGAAGAACTTAATCACTTTGTGCTTCAGCACCTGCTACAATTTCTAAAATTTCATTGGTAATTGCTGCTTGACGTGCCTTGTTATAGGAAAGTTTTAAGTCATCTCTTAACTCTTTAGCATTATCGGTTGCCTTGTGCATTGCTGTCATTCTAGCGCCATGTTCGGAAGCTAAGGAATCTCTCAATGCTTTAAACAATTGCATTTTTAGTGCTTTAGGAATTAACTCCTTTATAATTTCTTCCTTCTCAGGCTCAAAAATATAATCTGTCTGGGTTGTATTTTGATTTGTGTCTTCAGATAATTGTTTTATGGGCAAGAAATCTTCTGTTAAAACGACCTGTGTTCCTGCATTTTTAAAATGGTTGTAAACCAACACAACTTTATCATAAGTACCGGTTTCAAAATCTTTCATGATTTTTTCGGTTAGAGCGGAAACATCTTTGTATTCTAAATGATTCACCATTTCCTCCTCATGATAGTCGATGATATAGCTTTTGGAATTCAGGACTTCGTATCCTTTTTTTCCAATTGCTGCTAAAGAAATACTTTGATCTTTATACTTTCCTATAGCTAGATTTTTAACCTGCTTTACAATATTAGAATTGAAAGCACCCGCTAAACCCTTGTTCGAAGAAATAGCAATGATTAGAACATCATTTACCTCACGTTCTTCTGTAAAAGGACTGTTGGTTTCCGCTTCCATAGAAGCGCTTAAGTCTTGTAAAAGTTCGGTAAGCTTATTAGCATAAGGTCGCATTTTAGTAATCGCGTCTTGAGCTTTGCTCAACTTAGCAGCAGAAACCATTTTCATGGCACTGGTAATCTGCATGGTTGAACCTACCGAAGTGATTCTATTTCTTAACTCTTTTAAATTTGCCATTGTATTTCTGTTTACAGAATACTAATTGAATTGCTTAGTCTGCATATTTTGAAGACACTTCTTTTGCTGCTTTTTCTAAAATGTCTGTAATTTCATCATTGATTTTTCCTGACTTCAAGATATCTAATTCATTACGGTATTGTGCATCTAGTAAAGCAAGATAATCTCTTTCAAAAGATTTAATATCTTCAATAGGAACTTTACGCATTAAATTTTTAGTACCAGCATAGATCAGTGCAACTTGCTTTTCAACAGGATAAGGGTCTGATTCTGCTTGTTTCAAGATTTCAACATTACGTTTTCCTTTTTCAATGGTGTTCAACGTAGATGCATCTAAATCTGAACCAAATTTAGCGAAAGCCTCTAATTCTCTATATTGAGCTTGGTCTAATTTTAAAGTACCAGCTACTTTTTTCATGGATTTAATCTGAGCAGAACCACCTACACGAGAAACAGAGATACCTACATCAATTGCTGGTCTAACTCCAGAGTTAAACAAATCTGATGTTAAGAAAATCTGTCCATCTGTAATCGAAATTACGTTGGTTGGGATATATGCTGAAACGTCACCTGCTTGTGTTTCAATAATAGGAAGTGCAGTTAAAGAACCACCTCCTTTCACTTTTCCTTTTAAGGATTCTGGAAGGTCATTCATTTCTGAAGCAATTTTATCATCATTGATGATTTTTGCTGAACGCTCTAATAAACGAGAGTGAAGGTAAAATACATCACCAGGGTAAGCTTCCCTTCCTGGAGGTCTTCTTAACAATAATGAAACCTCACGGTAAGCAACTGCTTGCTTAGATAAATCATCATATATAATTAAAGCTGGACGACCAGTATCTCTAAAATATTCTCCAATTGCAGCACCTGCTAATGGAGCGTATACTTGCATTGGAGCTGGATCTGATGCATTTGCAGCTACTATAGTTGTATATGCCATAGCTCCTTTGTCTTCTAGCAACTTAGCAATACCAGCAACCGTTGAAGCCTTTTGCCCAATGGCTACATAGATACAAAATACAGGTTCTCCAGCATCGTAAAATTCCTTTTGGTTAAGAATAGTGTCTATACAAACCGCTGTTTTTCCAGTCTGACGGTCACCAATTACCAACTCACGTTGACCACGACCTACTGGCACCATGGCATCGATAGATTTAATTCCTGTTTGCAATGGCTCAGTTACTGGCTCACGATAAATTACACCAGGCGCTTTTCGCTCGATTGGCATTTCGAAGGTTTCACCTTCAATAGCTCCTTTTCCATCAATAGGATTTCCAAGCGTATTTACAACTCTACCAGTAATACCTTCTCCTACTTGTATAGAAGAAATTAATTTAGTTCGTTTTACAACATCTCCTTCATTTACACCCGTAGATGAACCTAGAAGTACTACACCAACGCTGTCTGCTTCTAGATTAAGCACCATGCCTTGAAGTCCGCCTTCAAACTCAACAAGTTCGCCATATTGTACGTTGGATAAACCATATACATTGGCAATACCGTCTCCTACACGAAGTACTGTTCCAACTTCGTCTAAGGAAGCTTCTGATGAAAATCCTGAAATTTGTTTCTTTAAAATTGCTGAAATTTCAGCAGGTTTAATTTCTGCCATAACTTATATATTAAATGGGTATTACTACCTTTATGGTAATTTAATTTACTAATTCTCTTTTTACTCTTTGCAATTGTGTTGCTACCGTAGCATCTAATTGCATGTCTTTTATACGCAGAAGAAATCCTCCTATTAAATTGGAATCTACGTTTGTAGTTAACTCGGCTTCTGTACCTGTTAATTGTTTTATTTTATGCTGAATCTCTTGTTCTAATTTAGCATCTAAAGCAACCGCAGTAGTTACTTCTGCACGTTGTATGTTGTTTGCTTCTTCGTATCGCTCAACATAAGCATTTGCTACTAAACCTAAAATTTGTATTCTTTTATTTGAAGCTAAAACGGTAAATAACTGCAAACTGGTTTTACTAAGACTCTTGAATACTTCTTGAGTAATTTTTAATTTTTGATCTACAGAAATTACTGGGCTGTTTAAAACCGTACGTAAGTTTTTATTGGCGCCTAATGTAGATGCTATTAATTGCATATCTTTACATAAAGCTTCGGTTGATTTATCTTCTTCAGCAATATTGTAAATGGCTTTTGCGTAACGTTTTGCAGCAGATTTACTCATTATATAATGCGTTAATTAAGTTGAACTTCTTTTAGCATTTTTTCAACTAAAGCTTTTTGAGATTTTTCATCTTTCAATTCAGCTTTGATTACTTTTTCAGCAATTTCTATAGAAAGTAAACCTACTTGAGATTTCAATTCTTTAATTGCTGCATTCTTTTCAGAGCGGATGCTTTCTTGTGCTTTAGCTATCATTTCAGCAGATTTTTTACCTGCTTCATCTGTGGCATCAGCTATCAATCGTTTTTTCATATCTTGAGCATCGCGCAACATTTGGTCACGCTGTTCTCTGGCTTCTTTCATCATCTGCTTGTTGTCTTCCTTCAGGTGCAACATATCTGTCTTTGCCTGATCAGCTGCTTCTAATGATTCACTAATGCTTTTTTCACGTTCGTCTACTGCATCTAAAATAGGCTTCCATGCAAACTTTCTTAATATAATAAGAAGAATAAGAAAAGTGATGGCTGTCCAAAAAACCAATCCAAATCCTGGGTTTAATAATTCCATGTTTTACGTATTAATTAATCAATTAATTTAATTAAACACAGAAATAGCCAACCGCTATTTCTGTGTTTTGAAATTCTTTAACCTTGTAACAAGGCTACAACCACACCAAATAAAGCAACCGCCTCAACGAAGGCTGCAAGAATAAGTGCAGAAGTTTGAATTTTACCTTGGATCTCAGGTTGGCGAGCCATTGCTTCCATAGCAGAGCCACCAATTCTTCCGATACCCATACCAGCTCCAATAGCTGCTAAACCAGCTCCAATAGCTGCAATTCCAGTAATAGTCATAATATAAAATTTAAATTAATTAATGATTCTCTTCTGTGGCCATACCGAAGTACAGCGCTGATAAAATTGTAAAAATATATGCTTGTATTGCGGTAACAACAATTTCAATTATAATAATAAATAAAGAAAAGGCTACCGAAACAGGAGCTAAAGCAACTGTTTCAAAAATAAAAATCAACGACATTAAAGCCAAAACAATAATGTGACCCGCTGTGATGTTTGCAAACAAACGGATCATTAAGGAAATAGGCTTAGTAAACATTCCAACGATTTCAATAGGCATTAAAAATATTTTCATAGGTACAGGAACACCTGGCATCCAAAAAATATGTTTCCAATAACTTTTATTCCCATTGAATGAAGTTATGATAAATGTGAAAACCGCTAAAGTTAATGTAAATGCAATGTTTCCTGAAACGTTGGCTATATTTAAAAAAGGAATTAACCCAAAAATGTTGTTTAACCATATAAAAAAGAAAATGGTCAATAAGTAAGGCATGAATCTTTTGTATTTCTTTTCCCCAATCATTGGGATAGCAATATCATCTCTTACAAAAAGAACTAAAGGCTCTAAAAATCTAGCCATTCCTTTTGGAACAAAATTATTGGACTTCTTATATTTTCTTGCAGAACCAATAAAAACTAAAAACAAAACCATTACTGAAAACCACATCATAAATACGTTTTTGGTAATAGAGATGTCCAACAGAGGTGTTTCTGCATTGGTTGGATAGCCTTCTTCGTTCAATTGAAGTGTTTCAGAATCATCTGTAAATGCGTAGACTTTTTCGTGAAAATTCACAAATCGTTGTCCATTTTTTTCAACAATCACTTCGCCTTCGTGGTCGTGGTGAAATGCTGATGACATAAAAGTGGTCAGGCCATTTTCCGTCCAAAGTATAATGGGTAATGGAATTGAAATGGGATGATCATTTATGTCTATGATGTGAAAACCATATGCATCTTTTACGTGATGCATAATCATTTCTTTAGGGTCAAAATTGTGTTCTTCTTCTTGTTCCTCCATCAAAGTGGTTTCTTCCTGAGCAAAAGAGGTGAAAGACAAAATTAAAAATAACCCTAAAAATAAAGGCTTAGCAGAAAATATTCTCATTGCTTACGTAAAATAAACGGTTTTTAAAAATTGATGCAAATGTAGTAATACAAACTTAATAAGCCAACAATAAATTGAGATTATTTTTTGCTTAACAGACCTGATATAGAGACTACTTCATAGCCCAAATAAATAAAATATGGAATGAAAAAATTTAAGACTTCTGTTTTGGCATGTTCGGTTTCTCCTAGTAGCACTGGAAGTAAAAAAACAATAGCTAAAATCATTTTTACCAGCGTTGCTGCCATGAAATAAACAAAGACTTGAGATTGGTCTTTTTCATATTTATAATTAATTAGCGTATATACAATAAGTACCGTTATAAAATTGAAGATATAAATAAAGTATAGCGGTATAATGTAGCTTATTTCTTCAACAAAATAAAAATCGACGTACCAATGAACTCCAAAAAGAAGGAGCGTGAAAAAAAATAAAAACAAGCCAAACTTGAGTTCTCTTTTTAAAAAATTATCCAAAATAGTTATGTTAAGTTGATAGTGAGTAATGAATTTTATTTTTTCAAATTGTAATTCTTACCAGAAAACAAAATTCAAAATAAATAAAATGAGGTGGAAAGTTGAAGCATTAATAGTGTTGTTTTTTGAAATTTAGGTATCCAGATTTTTAATCTGTTTGATTAACAAATAGAGGCTTGCAAAAATTCCAAACAATACGAAGCCTAATGTAAACCATGGTTTTTGGGTTAAGTAATAGTCATCTAATTTTTTGCCAATAAAAGCACTGCCAATTATAGTAATTGCCATCTGAAAACCAGCACCAGAAAGAGCAACCCACTTACTACGCTTGTTTTTCTTCTCTGAGGTTTTGTTTTTTTCTTCCTTTTTCTTCATTTAAAGATTTTACTGCTCCTTTCATTTTACAAGTAGCATTAAAAACTGCTCCTGGCTCAACTGCAAGCTTGTCTGTAACTACTGTACCTTCAATTATAGCGCTAGACTTTAAGGAAAGCAAAACATTTACTGTAATTTCTCCAGCCAGTTTCCCTTCAATATCGGCATATTCGCATTGTATTGTGCCTTCTACATATCCAGTTTTGCCCACTACAACCTTTCCTGATGTAGTAATGTTACCTACTACTTTTCCTTCAATCCTAAAACTTCCTTGAGATTCTAAATCTCCTTTTATGCTTGTTCCTTGAGCTATTTTATTTTGTTCTTTTGTCAAGTCCCCACCTTTATTTACTTTGTTATTATTAAACATTTATTATTGAATTTTTAAGTATTCGTCCATATTTTTATGAATTTGTAGGATGCTGTAATTTTCTTTTGAGATTGGAAAATACTCCCATTCTTCTAAGGTAATTTTATTTTCATTGAGTACCTGTACCATTCCTTCGCTACCCAATTTACTGGTCAGGCCGTTCAATATCAAAAAATTATAATCTTCATTATACACAACTGCTGTCACTTGCAATTGTTGGTAACCAAGTTCTGTTAAGCCTTCTATGAGTTGTGCTTTTATTGGCTCTAATTCAGATAAACTATAGTTTTCATTTTCAAAGTAATACACTATCTTAAACTGGTCTTGGTCAGCATCTGGTTTAAACTTCGCATCTTTCATGCTTCCGTTTAAACTCCCTACTAACTCTTGTGCTTTTTTTCCTTCTTTTGTTTGTGGATGATCTAGTGCTACTTTTTCTAGTTCTTCTACATACACATCGTAGCCATACAATCTACCTTTTACCTGTGCTTTTAGCAATTTAAATTTTGGAAGAATAGGCATTCCGGTTAATTCTTCTTCCCAATACAAGCACTCCTCCAAAAGGCCTTTCAGCTCCTGTTTTTGAAATTTCCTGTATAATCGCGCATAGACTTTACTAGGACTATTTTCTCCATCACGGATACTTCTTGGGTTTAATAAAATATCTGCATATCTAGAATCTGGATGTTCTTGGATGATGTTTTGTCTCCAAATTTCTGCATTCACCTCATCTTCTAGGTTTTTGTATGCCAAGTACAAATTGTATTTACTAGGAAGAATTAATTTTTCATCTACATTTTCAAATTCCAATACTTTTTTAAACCGCTCA
>Ga0307937_1000601_pt1 | contig 21797 bp, 16 predicted proteins | sample OrgLakmetagenom3_FD_201814 | JGI IMG/M metagenome (GOLD analysis project Ga0307937, IMG submission 201814) | Saline water microbial communities from Organic Lake, Antarctica - #3 | ecosystem: Environmental > Aquatic > Non-marine Saline and Alkaline > Saline | place: Antarctica: Organic Lake...
TAACTGAGATTTATTCTCCATTGAAAAAGTTATCCACTAAATTCGTGGTAGAACCTTTGATATAATTTATTGATATTTTTCATCTTCAATCCATAAACCTCACCTTCCAACCCCTACTCAAAGATGTCCGATAAAAATCTACCGCCTCATGACCGCTTTTAAAAGTTGAAGCGATATCTTTTATACTTAACGTATTCTCTTTTCGCACAATTCCTTCTCTAAACCTCGTTTCAATCTCCGTATTCTCCTCTTGCTCTAAAAACAGCATCAACTTCCTTAAACTCTCCACACCTTCATTGCTGGAAATCGAGAAATCTGCTGATGTTACACTTCTTACAAAAGTGATTTTAGAAATCGCACGTGACATCAACACATTCAATCTTCTGTGGCCTTGTTCTTGATTCAGCGGCCCAAAACGTTTATGAAATTCTCCGTTTTCGTTTTTAGCATAACCCAAACTGATAATTAAATGTTCGCACTGGTCTCCTTGTACGTTTTCTAATGATTGAATAAAAATCGAATCTCTATCTTCTAATTGGTCGAGATAGTTTGTTGGAATTTTATCTAAAATTGCTTTTAATTGGGTTTGACTGAATGCTACCAATCCAAAATTGAATGCTGCATTTTTGATTTTATCAATGATGATTTTTGAAACAATTTCAGCCTCTTTTTCATTGGTGCGTTCACTAAAAATTCCATCTGTTGTAATTAATTCAACTGGCTTTTGAGGATTTGGAGTGGGGAAAGTTTTTAATTGATTTTCGTAAAAGTATTGGTTACTAAAAGCAATTAAACTCGGGTGAACAGAGCGGTAATGATGCGTCAATAAAACATTTTCCCAATAGAAACTCGCATGATGCAAAGCATCGGATTGATGAAGCGTTTTCTTTTGGAAGTAAAATTGTGGTGCCATTTGTTGTTGATCTCCTGAAATCACAATGCATTTTGAACGTTGCACAGTTCCTACAATATGACTCAATGGAATCTGACTTGCTTCGTCAAAAAAGGCTAAATCAAATTGATAATTTATAGGTAAACTTTTCGCCACACTGTATGGACTGCATAAAAATACAGGATGAAGTAATTGAATCCATAATCTTGCTTCACTTTCTAAAAGTTCTCTAACACTTGGGAAAACTCGTTTTTTATCAAATGCTTTGACTAAAATTGACTTTCCTTTTCTTAAATCTTTTTTTAATTCCTTTTCCTCATCATTTAACTTTGATGCTGGAGTTTGCAATAATGTATGGAATTGTTCAAACTTCTTTTTAATTTCTTGGGTTATTGATTCACCAAATGCGGCAGATTCTTGATTAAAAGATTGAATAATAGCTTCAATCTTTTGATTCAGTTTTTCTCCAGTGAGTTCAGCTAGAATTGGAAGTTGACCTTTAAAATCTTTCCACTGTGAATTATAAATTGAGGCATTCGCTTCCTGTAAGGATTGTGATTTTAGTAAAACATTTTTCGTCTCATTTGAAATCTCCTTTAGTCTTGAAGTGTTTTCAATCATCAAAGGAATTTCTTTCTCAATAGATCTTAATTGATCTAAAATCGGTACATCACTTAACGAAAAATAATGTCGCAATGAATGATGAATATCGCTCAATATCTGACCTGAATTTTTTAATTCCAATCTTTCATTTCCTGACATTTCAAGGAGGATTTGAATGTCATTGTTATCTACTGAATTGATTCTGATTATGGCATAGTTGAGATGTTCTAAAATAGCAATTTCATCTGGTAATTTTAGTTTACGCAGCTTTTCTTTTGTTGAAATAAGATCTCGTTTTATGGAATTCAATTCAACTAAATTCTCCAAAGCTTTCTTGGTTTCCAACATACTCAAATGTGTAAACTTCGAAAGTTTATTCCGCGTCATCCAAGACTTAATATTGAATCGATTTGTACTAGAAAGTGCCAAAATATATTCATTGAGTTCTGTCAAACTAAAACCCTTGTCCCACAATCCCTCTTCGGCTTTTAATTCAGCTTCTTTTTCGTTTAATGTCTTGAATGAATTGTAAAGCTTTAAAAACTGTTTTTGGAGTTTACTGTCATTCTCAAATACCGAAATCGGTAAAACTTGGTTGTCATGATAAAATAAAGAAACCAATCCGCTCAGTTTGATTTTATGCTCAATATCCGAAGGTGTGATTTCTCTTTCTTTTAATGATTGAAGATTTTGAATTGTCTTTTCAACCGCTTGGTGAATATCTGAAATCGAATATTGAGAAATATTGATATTTAACCAACTTCCAAAAACTGGAAAGTCATTCTTCTCTAAAGCTTCAAGTACTATTTTATCCTTTTCCCAAGTTGGAAGAGTTGGTTTTTTAGAGATATAAATCGTCTCTTGTTGAGGACTATATTTTGATTTGAATTCACTAATTGAAATTCCACCAATCAAATCTTTTTGTCGTAAACGGGCTAAAGTTAAATCTAAACCTTGTTCCAGTAAATTAGACTGTTCACCAACCACAATTTGCTTCGATTGTAAACCTTCAATAGTATTCCAAGTGCTTTGCAGTGATCTAACAAATTGTTTTGCTTTTAATTCATGGTGATAAAAAACACAGAAATGTTGAAGATTCTTTTCTTTCATCTTGTCGTAAATCACTTGTAAAGCCACCGATTTCTCAGCTACCAATAAAGCACTTCTCTTCTCACCTAAAACTTTTCCAATCAGATTGGCAATCACTTGAGATTTCCCGGTTCCCGGTGGACCTTGGATTACAGTGTGATTGGCTTTAACTTTTTCAATTGCCGATTGTTGACTTACATCAGAAGGAAATAGATAATGATCGGATAAACTGAGTTCTTCGTTTTCACTGCTTTCACCAAACAAACTTTTTAGCGATTCACTAAAATATGGAGCATCTAAAATAGCATCAAACTCTTTTTGAAGTACAAAACGATGTGGATGAAAATTAGCCACCCAAATTCCATTTTCAATTGTAGTTTTTAACCCTAATTCTTCTAAATGTTGCGCTGCTTCTTCAATTTCAGAAGAGATTTCTTCAAGAGAAAGCGTATTCAGCAGTAATGGATTAATATAAAAATCTTCGGTTTGTTTAATCTCAAATTTCCCATTAAATCTATTGCGATGAATAGAAGCGTCTGCCAATAAATAAGGCATCTCAAAAGTTTGATTTTCGAATTCAAAAGAAATTTTACCTTTCGAAATTCCAAAAATTGGAGAACCACTTTCTTTAATTGAAGTTTGATGTTGTTTGAATACTTTCTTTAGAAATGGATTTTCCTCCATTGAAAAAGTTTTTTCTTCTTGATAAAAGGTGTCAATTGAGAAAGCATTTTCGTTGGGAAGTAGATTTAATAGTACGTCATTTTTGTTGGGCGTCAAAAGACCTTCCCTCCATTCGTTTATTTGCTTTCTTATTGCTGTCATTTCGTAAAGCGAAAATAGGGTTAATTTGGGAATGTTAGGTGGGGGAGGTGTTAAGATGTTGTGGGAATAGAAATTTAGATATCTCTATTTATAATTTAGATTCTTGCCTAGTTTCATTTGAGCAGTTTTTGAAATGTCAACTTTTCTACTCATTTATCTATGCTTTTCCATAAATACATCATAATCTGTCATTTCTCCAATTTTTATTTCTAAAGAAGCCGCATCGATTTCATTTTTTTGATTTGTTGACAATTCATTCCAATAATCACCTTTGTTATCTTGATTGAAGATTTTCTTTATAGATTCAATTATCTTAGGATTTTTAGTTTCTGAGAGTGATTTTGTTGAATTTGTTTTCATTTTAAGTGATTGCTTATAATGTGATTAATAACGTAATTTCCTTCGATAGAGTAGATGTGTTTGCTAAAGTTCAAATTTAAAAATGAAACAACTATTCATAATACTTTACACCTATCGTACTAAGGTAATGTTTCCTTGATAAGTTTTAGAATAATATTCATTGGAAGCTTCTATTATATAGAAATAAACTCCCTCAGTGCAATTATTTCCCTTATGATCTATTCCCATCCATTTTCTATTAATGTCTTCGGTATTGAACACCTTATTACCCCAGCGATTGTAGATGGTTAGATTGAAATTAGTCACATTATTTCCAGTTACATAGAAGCCATCATTTTCACCATCATAATTAGGGGTAAATACGTTTGGTATTCTTATATCTAATAAACAATCATCATACTCGACATTTATGCTATCTGTATAACTACAAATTGTGTTAAAAGCTTTGATGTAATATTTACCTGGTTTATCAATGCCTTTAATGTTTTCTTGGGTTACAGGGTTAGTATATTTCATCCAGCCAAATCCTGCTACAGCAGGTAGGTTTAAGTCTAAATTTAAATCTTCACCATAACAAACTGTTGTATCACTAGCTAAATAGAAGTAGGGAAACTTTTTAATTTCTATATTGATGGTATCAGAAACTGAGTAGCAATAGTTCTCAATATCCACCCAATATTCTCCAGATTCTGTAATTTCTAATATTGAATCTTTTGAGCCTGTGGACCACATAAAGTCTGTATTTGTTAAACCAGGGAAATTCAATACATCATATTCACACATTATTGTGTCATCTGGTAGAAACCCATTTGTTAAATCAGGCATGTGTTTTATTAATACTGTATCTGTTCCACAACCATTTTCATTACTGACCCTAACCCAAAATTTGTCAAACAAATCGTTGGCATACTGGATAGTTGTATATGTTTGTGTAGTTGTTGCGTAATCTTGCCAAACATAGTTTGAGTTAGGAATGCCTGCATCTAAAGTCAAGGTGTTACCGCCTTTGCAAATCACAGTGTCAGGACCTAAGTCGACAGGAATGGTCTTGTATGTAACCGTTATTGATTCAGTAAATGTTCCGCATAGGTTTGTAGCCTCTACCCAATAGGTACCTGAATCTTCTACCGTAAAAATTCTATTAGTGGATCCATCGTTCCACAAATAATCTGTATCAGGGATGATGTTCGGTTTTAATACCAATTTTTCTCCAACACATAAATTTGTATCAAGTCCTAAATCAAGCGTATTGTTTTCTAAGACTCTAACAATGAATACAGAAGTGTCGCCATCATAAAAGTTGTAATATTCGGTGTTTGATTGAGGACTAACTGTAATTATAGAATCAGACGATATTACTTGATTTATTTGGTGCTCACTAATCCATTGGTATGGTTGGCTATTGTGAGAATTTAAAGTCGCACTATCTCCTAGGCATATGTAGTGAATTGGAATAAGAGAAACATCATCAATATAGAAATAGGGAAAGTCTGCATGTTGAAAGCCACTAGGTAAAGTGGTGTTAAATAAATTTGTCTCTAAATGGTTTTTAAAATTGCCTATTGTCAGATAGGTATAAGCAGAGTCTGCTGTGAACTCTTTTTCAAAAAGCACCCAGTTTTCTCTTTCCACAAGAAAATTTAGTGAGTCAATTTCTAATTGAGGTTTTCTTTTGAGATTTTCAGTCCTACCGTTTATAAAAGGTATTGTTGCAATTTTGTCTGTTGAAAATAATGCTCCAAATGAATCAGAGGTGTGTTGTGAGTTATCAGCTAGGTTTATATGCATTCGATACAAATAGCTTGAATTTATGGACAATGGCTCTTTTGTTTTTACGCCTATGTATTCATTCCATTCACCTATGCTTTCAAGGTATGTGTTTAAAATTACACCACAATAAGCATTTCCAGTTCTTGGAAGTTGATAGCCTCCATGATTATTTGGAATGCTGCCACCTCCCCATTCTGGAGCACAAGTGTTTAGATAGTCAGGGGAGTTTCCACTAATTGCGTACCAATCTTTACAACTACCCATATTACTTCCTGGACCTATTGTTACAGGACAGCTTAATGTATCTTCAAAACTAGGATTTGGAATTAAGTTTTGCGTTACTGCATTAAGGCCAAAAACAAGTGTGAATGAGAGAAAAATGAATTTCTTGATTTCGTATTTTAGTTCCATAGTATTGCTGTTTCATACCATTAACGTAAAATAGATATCCTAGGTTGGAAATTTTGAACAGAAGCTAATAACGAATATTCTTGTAAACCCCAGAAACGCACTTCCAATTGAACGTTTTATTCAAAAACTGCTCATTCTGTTGTGCGTTTATGTATATTTGTAATAAATATCTAGTAATTATGAGAACGCTCTATCAGAAATTTGAAACGCTTTTACAAAACACTACAACTGATTTTAAGCGTTACCTATACGATAAAATATCTTGGGATAACCGCATGATTGGAATTATAGGTGGTCGAGGTGTAGGCAAAACAACGATGATTTTGCAGCGCATCAAAGAAGAGTTAGGTAGTAAAAAAGCGTTGTATGTTTCTGCTGACGATTTATATTTTAGTGAAAATAAACTTTATGATTTAGCTGATGAATTTTACAAAAATGCTGGTGAATATTTGTTTATCGATGAAATTCACAAATATGAAAACTGGTCGCGTGAATTGAAAAACATATATGACTCACTTCCTAATTTAAAAGTGGTGTTTACTGGTTCCTCTGTTCTTGATATTCTTAAAGGATCTGCTGATTTAAGTCGTCGCGTAGTAATTTATAAGTTGCAAGGCCTTTCATTTCGTGAATATTTAAAATACTTTCATAATTATGATACAGGAATTTATTCCTTGAAGCAAATCATAAATAATGATGTGAAACTTGAAAATATAGAACATCCTTTGCCATTGTTTAGTGAATATTTAAAAAACGGTTATTATCCATTTGGAATTGAAAATGAATTCAATTTGAGATTGGGACAAGTAATTGTTCAAACATTAGAAACTGATATTCCACAATATGCAAATCTAAATGTGGCCACAAGTCGAAAGCTCAAACGCTTACTTTCCATTATTGCCGAAAGCGTACCTTTTAAACCAAATTTCACGAAAATAGCAGAGATGATAAAGGTAAGTCGAAACTCTTTGGATGACTATTTTGTGTATATGGAAAAAGCAGGATTGATAACTCAGCTGCGTGATGAAACCAGCGGAATTAGAGGTTTAGGAAAAGTAGACAAAGTGTATTTGGAAAACACTAATATGATCTATAATCTGGTTGGTAATCAATCAAATGTTGGAAATTTACGTGAAACGTTCTTCTTAAACCAAATGCGTGTTCACAACGATGTGATTTCTTCTAAAAATGCTGATTTTATTATAGATAACTATACTTTCGAAGTTGGAGGTAAAAACAAAAAGCAACATCAATTGGAGAAAGATGGGAAATCATTTGTCGTTAAAGACGATATAGAACATGGTTATCTAAATGTGATTCCGTTGTGGGCTTTTGGATTTAATTATTAGTGGAGTAATTTTACTAGATTTTTTTAATTCTTAATGCGCACTTTCAAATGAACACTTTATTTAAAAATTGCTCATCCTGTTGTGCGTTTTAAACAAATTCACAAATCACCAAATTCACAAATTTACAAACCCAACCTAATACCCCGCCATACTATTAAAAACCATCTCCATCCGCTTCACCAACTGATAATTACTCAAATCATCATTATTCACCATCAACGCAAAAGCAATCTTCTTTCCGCTTTTACTGTCCACATATCCAGCGTAAGATTTGATCCGGTTCATCGTTCCACTTTTGGCTTTTAGTCTTCCTTGGGCTGCTTGACCACGACACACACTTCTCAACGTCCCGCTTAATCCTGCAACTGGAAGCGTCTCCTCAAATGCTGCGAAATTCTTAGATTTATACATGTACGCCAACAATTTTGTGTAATGCAATGCACTAAATGCATTGGTTCTCGACAATCCACTTCCATCGGTTTGCATCATTCTAATTCCTAATCTTGGTTCCCAGTATTCATTAATGAATTTTTCACTTTCTTGACTTCCTCCAAAGCCTGTTGCTTCATAAGTGGAAAGACACAATAGTTGTTCGGCGAAAAAATTCACACTTCTCATGTTCGTCCAAAAGACAATTTCTTCAACAGTTTTTCCTTCGTAAGTGAATAAAGAATCTAATTCTTGGTAATTTATTAAAGTGTCCGAATAAATTTGCATTAATAATCTCATTCCTAAAGCTGGATTCTTAACTTTTATTCCCGCACGAATTAAAGCCGCTTCAAAAACTTGTGCCAATAATAATTCAGGATCTGGAACGCTTGCTTTTACTTCGAAATTAGATTTGTTATTTGGTAAATTCCCCACTGCAAAACGCTGATAAGAAAATGGTGTTCCATAAATATAAGCATCGTCCCTGTTCGAGGCATAAGTTGTCACTTGATTGAACAAATTATAACCTGGTATTTTCGGCGTCATGGAATCCAAAGTTGTTGGTCCATTTAAACGAGAACTTGTGGAGAAATGCAAATAGGTCATGTTGTCGTAAACCGCACATGCACTCGCTCCAGCACCATAATAATTCCCCATATCTGACCATGACCATCCATCTGGAGCACCGTGATAACCAAAAGCAGAACCGTCGGCCAAAACTTTTCCATTGATTGATTTGATTCCTTTCTCTTCAATAAAATCGACCCACTCCTCTAAAAATTGCTGTACTTCTTCCTTTTTATTAAAAAAACGACTTCCTAAAGTTGGATCACCCAATCCTCTAATAATTATATCTCCATTTAATACACCTAACGAATCTATTTCGCCAGATTTATAAATAATTGTTTTAGGTTTATAATTTTTCCCTAAAATTTCAAATGCAGCAGCTGTCGTGAAAAGTTTTACTGTTGAGGCTGGAATAATCGCCATTTTGTGGTTGTATTCAGCGATAATATTGTTGTTAACAATGTCATAAGCTACAAAGCTAATTGCAGCATTTTCAAGTGATTCATGTGTCTTGAAATGGTTAATGGCTTCTTGCACAGCATTGATTTGCTCTTGTGCAATGGATAAAGTGATAAAAAACATGCAGAATACACTAACAACTATTACCTTCATGGCGAGATTTTAAATTTGTATAAAAATCGATAAAATATTATGTGCGGCATAGTTGGATTGAAGAAATTTTATAATACACCTAAAGATAAAGATATAAATCGTGTAAAGAAAGCACTTTTAAGTCAAAATCACCGAGGTCCAGATAATTCTTCTTTAGATGTTTTTGGTAAATCTGTTTTAGGTCACAATCGTTTGTCAATACTAGATTTGAATGAAAGGTCAAATCAGCCATTTTACGACACAACAGGCCGATATTCAATCATTTTTAATGGAGAAATTTATAATTATCCTGAATTAAAAAATGATTTACTAAAAAAAGGAGTTGTCTTTGAAACGTCTTCAGATACGGAGGTTTTATTGTATCACATTATCGAAAATGGAACAGCTGGAATTGATCATTTGCAAGGTTGTTTTGCATTTGCATTTTTCGATGAACAGGAAGACGAAATGTTATTGGTGAGAGATCACATGGGAATTAATCCTTTGTTGTTTTCAATTCAAGAAGATGAGGTGCTATTTGCTTCTGAATTAACAGCGTTTAAATATTTATTGAACGATTCTGTCATCAATGAAGATGCATTAAATGCTTATTTCCAATTTACTTATGTCCCAGCGCCAGATACAATGATTGTTGGAGTACATAAATTATTGCCTGGTCATTATTTAAAGATCAAAGGAAAGAATATTGATGTTTTGGAATATTATTCTGTTCGAAATGCGCCTAATGTTGAAATGCCTTATGAAGAAGCAGTTGAGGAAATAAAGAGAAAAGTGGAACACGCTGTCATTAAAAGATTGAATGCTGATGTTCCAATTGGTACTTTTTTGAGCGGTGGAGTAGACAGTTCAATAGTTTCACAAGTGACTGCAGATTTCAAAACTTCTGTAAATACTTTTTCAATTGGTTTTGTAGGAAATGACTTTTTAGATGAGTCAGAATACGCTAAGAATGTTGCAGAACATATTGGCTCTTCACATTTTCCGATTCAATTAGATAAAGAAAGCGTTGTTAAATCGTTTAAAGAAGTTTTAGCTGCTTATGATGAGCCATTTGCAGATTCAAGTGCCGTGGCAATGTATTTCTTATCTCGTGCAGCAAAGGAACAAGTAACAGTTTGTTTATCAGGTGATGGAGCGGATGAACTTTTCGCAGGATACAACAAGCACAAAGCCTATATCCGAAGTAAACATCCAGGTGTTTTATTGAAAGTCGCTTCAAAAGTAGCTGGACAATTATCAGGAGGAAATAGAAGAGGGAAAATATCAAATCGCATTCGTCAAATGAAAAAGTTTGGGGTTTTATTGCAACAAAAATGGCCGAATTCTTACTGGATGTTGGCGCAATTTATTTCCGAAATTCGACGTGATGAGTTGCTTTTAGTAAGTAAACCTTATAAAAGTATAGTTGCCCCAGGAAAAGAAAGTTTACAAAGCTTTTTAATGACGGACCAGCAGTTTGTTTTGCCAAATGACATGCTTAAAAAAGTAGACATGATGAGCATGCGGAATTCATTGGAAGTCAGAACGCCATTTTTAGACAGAGATTTGGTCGATTTTGTGAATGGACTTCCTGATGATTATAAATATTCTGAAGGAGTAGGGAAAAGAATTTTACGTGATGCCTTCAGAGATGTTTTGCCAGATGAGGTTTTCTCTCGCTCTAAAAAAGGCTTTGAAGTTCCACTGCAAGATTGGATTCAAAGTGTTTGGAATAATGTGGTCAATGAATCTTGGTTTTCAAAAGAGTACATTGAGAAACAAAATGTGTTTTCTATCAATGGCGTATCTCAGTTAAAAGCAGATTTTGAAAAAGGAGAGGAGGAAGAAGCCACAGTAACAATGTGGGCATATTTAGTGTTTCAAAACTGGTTTGAAAGATGGACAAAAAAATAAAAGTTGTTAGGATAATCAATCGGTTTAATATTGGAGGACCAACCTTCAATGCTACTTTTTTGACTAAATTTTTAGGAGATGAATTTGAAACAACCCTTGTTGGAGGTGTTCCAGACGAAGGAGAAAAAGATTCTCATCACATTTTACAACAATATGGATTAGAACCAATTGTTATTCCAGAAATTCAAAGAAGTTTAAATCCAGTTAAGGATTATAAAGCTTATAAAAAAGTAAGAGAATTATTACAGGAAATAAAACCTGATATTGTGCATACGCATGCATCAAAGGCTGGTTTTATAGGAAGGGCTGCAGCGATTTCTTTAAAAATCCCAGTAATTCTGCATACTTTTCACGGACATGTTTTTCATTCTTATTTTGGAAGTGCTAAAACGCGATTGTTTAAACAAATCGAGCGTTATTTAGCCAAAAAATCAACAGGAATTATTGCTATTAGTGAAATTCAGAAACATGAACTCAGCGAAATTTATAAAATTGCTTCAGCAAAAAAGATTAAAGTTATTCCTTTGGGTTTTGATTTAGAAAAGTTTTCTGAAAATAAAGCGGAGAAACGAGCAGCAATCAGAACCCAATACAATATTCAAGAGGATGAGGTAGCCATCGCAATTGTTGGTAGACTTGCTCCCGTAAAAGACCATGATTACTTCTTAGAAGTTATTGAAAATTTACTTCGTCAAACGAATACTAAGGTAAAGGTTTATATTGTTGGAGATGGAAGTGAAAAGGAAGTTATTCAGGAAAAAGTGGATCAAATAAATAGTCAATATCCAAATACGCTATTTATGACTTCTTGGATTTTAGACATTGCTACATTTAACCAAGGAATGGATATTATGTGTTTAACTTCGAAAAATGAAGGAACACCTGTAAGTATAATTGAAGCGCAAGCATCAGGAATTGCTGTTATTTCGACAGATGTTGGAGGTGTGAGAGATATCTTGGAAGATGGCAAAGCAGGATTTGTGATTAAAAGGGAAAATATTGAAACTTATACTGAGAAATTACGTTTATTGGTGGAAAACTCCTCTTTACGAGAAAAATTTTCTATTTTCGGGCAACAAAACGTGAAGTATAAATTTAGCTTTCATCGTTTGGTAGATGATACTAGGAAATATTATAAATCCCTATTATAACAAATGAGAATTTTAACGTCACTTTTGATATTTACTTGCTTTTCAATTTTGTTTACATCTTGTGGTGTGAATAGCAATATCATGTTCCAAAATTCGGATGTTGAAGTAATCACTGAAAACATTCCAATTTCTCCAAATGACTCTTATCGTTTGGCGCCAGATGATAAAATCACTTTTCTATTGTTTGTAGAAAATGGAAAAATGATTATTGATGTTTCTTCTGGTATTGGAGGTCAAGTTTCAGGTGGCCAGCAATTAGGAGCAACAAATAGTATTCAATATCTCGTTCGAAATGACGGTAGTGTTGAGTTTCCAATGCTAGGATTGGTCAATGTTTCTGGATTAACTATAATTGAAGTACAAGAAAAATTAAGTAAGTTATTTTCTGTGAATTATATTGATCCTTTTATTCAAGTGGAAGTGACCAATCGCAGAGTTATTGTTTTCCCAGGAAATGGCGGGGATGCCAAGGTGATTCCTATTCAAAATGACAACACGACTTTGATGGAGGCAATTGCGCTAGCGGGAGGAATAGCGGAGCGTGGAAAAGCAAATGTAATCAAAGTTATACGCCAAACAGAAGACGGTAGAAAAGTATATCAAATTGATTTAAGTACTTTGGATGGATTAAAGTATGCAGACATGATTGTTCAATCAAATGACTATATTTATGTTGAGCCTACCAAACAGTTGACAAGGGAGTTTTTGAAAGAGGTTACTCCAATTGTATCCATCATATCTTCTGCCATATTAATACTTTCAATATTTACAACAATTAATTAATGAGTAATCAAAAAGGGACAATATTTGTAAATACCAGCCTTGACCTCAAGGTTCTAAGAATTATTATTAAGAGAAATTGGTATTGGTGTGCAATTATTTTGTTCTTGTTCTCTATCGCTTCTTTTTTATACATTAGATATACCAAACCCGTTTATGAGTCGAGGATGCTCATTCAATTAAACATCGAGAATCAAGGTGCAGATGTTTTAGGGTTCAAAGATTTGCGAAATGACGGTACTATTGCAAAAGAAATAGAGCTCCTTCGTTCTCAATTGTTATTTGAGAAAGCAGTTGCAGATTTACCACTAACTGTTTCTCATTATTCAAAAGGTGAGTTTTTAACGGAAACACTCTATAGACAAGGTGTTGTTGATGTTGAACCTGTGAAGATTAAAGATCTATCACTTTGTGGAACGCCTATTTATTTATCATCAAAAGATAATAAAGTTTTAATGAGCTTTAATCATTTGGGAGGCGAATACAACTATAAATTCTCGCCAAATACGTTTCTCAAAACACCTTTCTTTGAAATGCAGGTGGATATTAAAAACTGGGAACAATTTAAAGCGAACAATTCTGGTAATAAGTACTATTTTGTGTTAAATGATAATGAGAGAATTGCCAGAGAATTGAAATCGGGATTGCAAGTTAGTCTTGTTGATCATAACGCAAGAACAGTAGAAGTTAGTTTTCGCAGTCATAATCCTCTTTTAGCAAAAGATATGGTTCAGTCTTTGGTAGAGAATTTCTTTAATTATGACGAGAATTTTAAAAAAGAAAGTGCAGATAATGTATTAGACTTTATTGCTGAACAATTAGATTCTTTGACAAATGAGCTAACTGTTTCTAAGGACAGTATAATGTACTATCAGCGCAGAGAAAACATAACTAATCCAGAATATATGTCTTCTTCAACAATTCAAAAAATGGAGGCTTTGAAGACAGAGGAAAAAGTGGCTTTGGAAGAGATGCGAATTCTAAAATCAGTTGAAGAGAAATTGGCTGGAAATCCGAATAGTTTGGATGTATATCGATTGATACCTGTTATAATAGGACAGTCTTATGAATCAAGCTTGAATCAACAAATTCAAGACCTTTATGATTTAATTGATGAAAAAGAAGATTTACTTTTTAAAATTACTCCTGAAAACGAGAAAATTAAAAAGCTGGAGTCCCGCATTCAAATTAGAAAAGAAAATATTGATGAAATTATAAATCTTTTGTCTAGTCGAATCAAAGAAAAAATTTCAACTATTCAAAATGAATTAGTGAAAATTAAAGAGGTGTATTTAGAATTACCTCAAAAACAAATGGAGCTTTCACGATTAATGAATATTAAAGAATTGAATGAAAAGTATTTTTCCTTATTAACAGATAAAAAAGTTGAGTACTCTATCTCAAATGCGGGTTACGCTTCTGATAACAAAATCTTAAATGATGCCTCTGTTTCCCAAAGTTCTGTTTTCCCTAAAGTTGGAATGATCTACGGTGGAACTTTATTTCTTTCATTTAGTCTATCAATCGCCTTTTTACTTCTGCGTTATTTAACATTTAATGAGATTAATCAATTGTCGGATTTAAAAACATTGATTCCTAAAAATGTTGGTGTTCTAGGAGCTATTCCATTAGCTAAGAATAAATTAAATCATTCTTTATTAATTGTAGACATCAATCCGCGTTCTATGATCAGTGAATCTTTCCGAACTATTCGAACCAATTTGTCTTTTGTGAAGAATGATATAAAAACCATTACCGTGACTTCAACCGTTTCAGGTGAAGGAAAAACCTTTATTGTTCTCAACTTGGCAGGAATAATAGCAATGTCCGGTAAAAAAGTTTTAGTGGTCGACCTTGACATGAGAAGACCAGTTGTACATCTTGGGTTTGGCGCTAATAATGATAAAGGAATGAGTAATTTATTAGCTCAACTATGTGAAATAAAGGATGTAGTTCAAAAGACACGTATTGATGGTTTAGAATTTATTGCTGCTGGACCAATTCCTCCAAACCCTTCTGAATTAATTCTGAGCAAGCATTTTGATGAGATAGTTAAACAATTTAAAAATGATTATGATCTTGTTGTATTCGATAATCCGCCCGTTGGTCTAGTTTCCGACGGTGTTCAATTATTGCGAAAAACAGATGTTCCGATTTATATTTTTAGGTCCAATTTTTCTAAACGTAAGTATATTGAAAAGTTAAATGAAATTGCTGAAATAAAGGAACTGAAAAACATCAATGTAATTTTGAATGGGTTAGATGCTAAGAAAAGCACCTATGGTTATGGATACGGAACATACTACACAGAGGAATAAACGAATTGCAAATTAGATAAAAAACGGATTTTGAAAATTATTGAAACAGGAATAAAGGACCTAATCGTTATTGATGTAAATGTATTTGGAGATGAAAGAGGCTATTTCTATGAATCTTTTAATGAAAAGAGCTGGAAAGAGGAAGTTGGGTATTTACCCAACTTTGTTCAGGATAACGAGTCCATGTCTCATCAAGGAGTTTTGCGTGGGTTGCATTTTCAAAAACCACCACATGCTCAGGCTAAGCTTGTGCGCGTGGTTAAAGGAAGTGTTTTGGATGTCGCAGTCGATTTAAGGAAGAACTCACCAACATATGGTCAATCATTTAAAATGAAGCTTTCCGAAGAAAATAAAAAACAGTTATTTATACCTCAGGGTTTCGCTCATGGTTTTTTAACGCTTGAAGACAACACTATATTTAGTTACAAGTGTACTGATTTTTACAATAAAGAAAGTGAAGAGGGTCTGCTTTGGAATGATGAAAGTTTAGGAATTGATTGGGGGTTTAAAGAACCTTTACTATCAGAAAAAGATAAATATTATAAAATTTTCACTAGTTTTGTCACCCCTTTTATTTAGAATATAGACATTTGAATAGTTATGAACCTTAGTATTTTTGCAGAACACACGTCTTTTCTAATTGGCGCTATAGTAATTTCCTTTATTATTAATAAGCTTGTGTTAAGCTTTGCAAAGAACTTAGGAATAAGAAATAAGAATGATGTTGTCATAAGATGGAGTAATTACTCAAAGCCCTCTTTAGGGGGTATTAGCTTGTTCTTTACTTTTATTATTGGGGTGCTATTTTATGCAGTTCTTTATTCCGAAAATCAAATTTTTGATAATATTGAGTTTATCGGATTGATTTCAGCCGCAACTTTAGCCTTTTTTATTGGTTTGGCAGATGATGCCTATAACACCAAGCCTATGCTAAAGCTTCTAGGACAGATTTCCTGTGGAGTAATATTTGTCTTTACAGATAACGCAATAGATCTATTTCATATACCCTTTTTAGATGCTGTCATTACTGTTTTGTGGGTTGTTGCCGTTATGAATAGTTTAAATATGCTCGACAATATGGATGGAATAACAGGAACTGTTTCCCTCTTTATTTTATTAACTTGTGTTGCGGTATTTGGATTCTTTAACTCCTCAGGAAATATGCTTTGGACTTTTCTGCTAGTAGCTGAGATTGGTGCATTAATAGGGTTTCTATTTTATAATATTAATCCAGCAAAAATGTTTATGGGTGATACAGGAAGTCAGTTTATAGCACTCTTTGTTAGCTTTTTTGGAATTAAAGCGCTCTGGAATCTTCCTGCGCATTTCGAGTTGCCTTCTTGGACAGGTGTTTTTTTGATTTTAGCAGCTTTTACTCCTGCAGTAGCAGATACGCTATCGGTAGTGATAAATAGAACAAAACGAGGTGATTCAGTTATGCTCGGCGGAAAAGATCATACTACGCATCACCTTGTTTATAAAGGGAATTCTGATTTTAAAGTTTGGCTTATCTTTTTACTGATTAGTATCATATCATCGATAACTGCAATTGTAATTAGTTATTTTGTAAGCCAGCATTATCTTCTTCCTTCTTTTATTGCGTTGCTTTTCTTTAGTGTTATTTTTATATTGCTCTATCGAAATACAATAAAATATCAAGCACCTGAAAACCCATAAGGCAACTTGTTAAACCCTTCTTAATAGCCTCTCTTTGGACTATTCTAATGTGTGAAATTTTAGTTTTTTATTATGTCTAAAAATCTAATTGTATTCCTTTATAGCAACTAACCTTTAATCGCTTATCAACGTTTTCTTTATATTCTGCTGTAACTCTATTTGTAATGTAAATTGCTTTAGATTCATTACTTTTGTCTTCTAAAAAGTACATTTATCTATGCGTAAATTTTATATTTTTTTATGTGTTGCATTTTTGTCTCTACTTTCTTGTGAGGATAAATCCCAATTAATAAAGGAAAAACCTGAGTTCGCAAAGGAATTTATCGAGAATCACTTTGTTGTGCCAGAAGTACCAGAGGAAATGTTGTTCGCAAAAGAGAAAATCACATTTAGTGATTTGGATTTAAAAGAGCGGTTGGATAACGAGCTAGTTATCAATAATTTTTGGCATTCTAATACCATTATGATGATGAAGCGATCGAACCGATGGCTTCCAGTAATGAGAGAGATTTTTCGTAATGAAGAAGTGCCAGAAGATTTAGTTTATATCGCTGTTATTGAAAGTGGATTAAAAAATGTTACGAGTCCAAGAGGAGCAAAGGGGTTTTGGCAATTCATGAAACCAACTGCAAAAGAGTACGGCTTAATTATCAATGAGCAAATGGATGAGCGTTATCATGTTGAGAAAAGCACAAGAGCTGCTTGTCAATATCTTAAAACTGCCCATGAAAAATTTGGGTCTTGGATTTTGGCTGCTGCATCTTATAATTTAGGGGTTTATGGAATGGCGGATAATCTCCGAAGACAAAAAGTTGATAACTATTTTGACTTATCTCTGAATCCTGAAACGGCGCGCTACATTTTTAGAATAATGGCGATTAAATTGGTGTTCGAAAACCCAAATAACTATGGTTTTTATATCAATAATAAAAGTTTATATCCGCAATTTGTCACCAAAGATGTCAATATAGATACTTCAATTCCAAATCTTTATGAATGGTCAATTGAACAGGGAGTAACAATTAAAATTCTACGTAAACTTAATCCTTGGATTAGAGGAAAAGATTTCGTTGTAGAGGAAGGCGAAGTATTTACTTTTAAAATACCCAAAAACAATGAACAACTTGGCCTGTTCAAAGGTTAATTCAAGGTGTTAGTGTTTCCTTTAATGATTACTAGCATAGCGTAATCGAAATTATGAATGTCGATTATTTTCAAATAGTGTCTGTACGTAAACAGACGAATTTTTTATGTTTCCGACCAGAGACTAAATAGGAGAGCATCAAATATGAAAGAACAAATAGAGATTCTTGGAGCGAAAGAACATAATCTAAAGAATATAGACTTAATCATTCCTCGGAATGAACTTGTCGTTTTTACAGGACTTAGTGGGAGTGGAAAGTCATCATTGGCTTTTGATACTATTTTTGCAGAAGGCCAACGGCGCTATATTGAAACATTTTCAGCTTACGCAAGACAATTTTTATCTGGAATGGACCGTCCAAACGTTGACAAAATTGATGGACTTTCACCTGTTATTTCAATCGAACAAAAAACAGTTTCGAAAAATCCCAGATCGACAGTTGGAACGATTACTGAAGTTTATGATTTTATGCGTTTACTTTATGCTAGGATCGGAACAGCCTTCTCTTTTATTTCAGGAGAAGAGATGGTCAAGTACTCAGATGATCAAATTGTTTCTTTGATTATTGATGACTTTGCAGGTGAAAAAGTTGTCTTTCTGGCACCTTTAGTTAGAGGACGAAAAGGACATTATCGCGAACTTTTTGAACGGATGCTCAAAAAAGGATTTACGAAAATGCGCGTCGATGGTCAAATTGTAGATATGACTCCGGGTATGAAAGTAGACCGCTATAAAGTACACGACATAGAACTTGTTGTTGACCGATTATCAGTAGATCAAAAAGATAAGAAGAGATTAAAAAAAGCAGTCGAAACAAGCATGGAGATTGGCGACAAATCCATGATACTGAAGAAACATGATGCGGATGAGATTCGTCATTTTAGTCGTACCTTAATGTGCCCATCTTCTGGTATTAGTTATCCAGATCCAGAACCGAATTTATTTTCTTTCAACTCACCTTATGGAGCTTGTCAAAACTGCAACGGTTTAGGAGAGGTCTCTGTAATTGACTTAGATAAAATTATCCCAGACAAGAAGTTGTCAATCAAGAAAGGTGGTTTAGCGCCTTTAGGAGTGTATAAACGCACTTGGATTTTTGAAGAATTAGAGAAATTTCTAGATTTAGAAGGGTTCACATTGAATACTCCACTTGGGGAGATTCCAGATGAATTGTTGACCGCAATTCTTTATGGACGTGAAGCAACAATAAATAGTTTAGGTAAAAATGTAGCTTCTTTTGAAGGGATTATTGATTTTTTGACGCGTCACATTGAAGAAAAGACTTCTGCGAAGATTACCCGCTGGGCACAATCTTTTATGAATAAGAAAATATGTCCAACTTGTGAAGGTTCGAGATTGAAGAAAGAAGCACATTACTTCGAAATTGATGGTCAACATATTGGTCAGCTAGTCGATATGGATATCGATGAGTTAGCACATTTCTTTAAAGCTTTACCTAAAAAACTGAGTAAATCAGAAATGATCATCGGGAAAGAAATTTTGAAAGAAATTGGTGATCGACTTTCGTTTGTTTTAGCTGTAGGATTGAATTATCTTACATTGAATCGTTCTGCAAGAACCCTTTCGGGTGGAGAGGGCCAACGTATTCGATTGGCAACACAAATTGGTTCAGAATTGATGAATGTTCTTTATGTTCTTGACGAGCCAAGTATTGGGCTTCACCAAAGAGACAATACAAGATTAATCGAATCTTTAAAACATTTGCGGGATACGGGTAACTCAGTAATTGTGGTCGAACATGATCGCGAAATGATAGAAGCTGCAGATTTTATTGTAGATATTGGTCCTGGTGCTGGGGTGCGTGGTGGCGAAATTATCAACGCTTGTAAATTGGATGAATTGATTAAAAGTGATTCATTAACCGCACAATATTTATCCAATAAAAAGAAGATTGAATCTCCGAAATTACGTCGAAAAGGAAACGGTAAAAAGTTGATTTTAAAAGGTGCAACAGGACATAACTTAAAGAATGTTGATTTAAAAGTTCCTTTGGGAACCTTCACATGCGTGACAGGAGTTTCGGGAAGTGGAAAGTCTTCTTTGGTAAATCATACCCTTTATCCAATATTGAATGCGCACATTTATAACGGAGTAAAAGAGCCTTTGCCTTACAAGAAAATTGAAGGTATGAAGCACATTGACAAAGTAATTGAAATTAATCAAGATCCAATTGGAAGAACTCCCCGATCGAATCCAGCAACCTATACAAAAGTATTTGACGAAATAAGAACTTTGTTTTCTACCATACCAGAAGCACAAATTCGTGGTTACAAGCCTGGTCGTTTTTCTTTTAATGTAAAAGGAGGGCGCTGTGAAACCTGCAAAGGTGGCGGACTTAAACAAATTGAGATGAATTTCTTACCAGATGTTTATGTAGAATGTGAAACATGTGGAGGAAAAAGATATAACAGAGAGACCTTAGAGGTGCGTTACAAAGGGAAATCAATTTATGATGTGTTGGATATGACCATCGAAAAAGCTACTGAGTTTTTCGAGCCAATTCCAAAGATTCACCGTATATTGTCTACTTTGCTATCTGTAGGATTAGGCTATATAAAACTTGGACAACCGTCGACTACAGTTTCAGGAGGAGAAGCACAACGTATAAAGTTATCCACCGAACTATCGAAAAAAAGTACAGGAAAAACCATTTATATTTTGGATGAACCTTCAACAGGCTTGCACTTTGAAGATATCAGAATGTTGCTGGATGTACTAAATCGTTTGGTAGAAGAGGGCAATACAGTGTTGGTTATTGAACATAATCTAGATATTGTGAAAGTAGCCGATTACATTATTGACGTTGGCCCAGAAGGTGGGAAAGCCGGTGGTCGAATTGTAGGAGAGGGAACTCCAGAAAATTTAGTAAAGAAAAGTAAAGATTCGATTACGGCAAAATATTTAAAAACAGAATTAGAAAGATAATAGATGAATAATATGAGTCATAAACCAGGAAAAGATTGGAATGAAATCAAATCAAATGATAGTTGGGCAATTTTTAAAATAATGGCAGAATTTGTTCAAGGATATGAAAGCATGGCGCGAATTGGTCCAAGTGTTTCTGTTTTTGGTTCCGCACGAACTCAGGCGCACGACAAATATTATCAAAAAGCAGTCAATATTTCAAGAATGCTTGGAGAGCGCGGTTACGGTGTGATTACTGGTGGAGGCCCTGGGATTATGGAAGCGGCTAATAAAGGTGCTCAAGAGGGAGGTGGGCAATCAATTGGGTTAAATATTAATTTGCCTTTTGAACAGACCGGAAATCAGTATATTGATATAGATTCTAATTTGAAATTCGATTACTTTTTTGTTCGGAAAGTCGTTTTTGTGAAATATTCGCAAGCATTTGTTATTTTGCCAGGTGGCTTCGGAACATTGGATGAAATGTTTGAAGCATTGACTTTAATACAAACTAAGAAGATAGCCCGCAAGCCAATCGTTTTTATAGGTAAAGACTATTGGCAAGGATTAATCGAATGGATTAAAAATACAATGTTGGCAGAAGAAAATATTTCTACTGGGGATTTGGATCTATTCAAAGTTGTAGATGAAGAAGAAGAAGCCATTACATACATCGATGACTTCTTTAAAACACATTCTTTATCACCGAACTTCTAAACCTTACTTAATATGCTTGTTACAAAATAAAATAGAGGATGCTAGCGGTGACCGCTATGGAACACCAACGATTAACTTCCCTGTTTATGCCACGCTAGAAGTAATTTTTTTTAGGGTGATTAGATTAAACGTAGCAGCTGTAATGGTGAGTAATCTAGATAAGCTTTAATGTAACTAACCTGTATTATTCATCAAAACACTCAAAAATATTATAACACATTATAAAACAATAATTTACATCAATATTTTAAAGAAGAAAACTTCTTTAAAATTGAGTGTTTTTTG
>Ga0307937_1000604_pt1 | contig 21731 bp, 18 predicted proteins | sample OrgLakmetagenom3_FD_201814 | JGI IMG/M metagenome (GOLD analysis project Ga0307937, IMG submission 201814) | Saline water microbial communities from Organic Lake, Antarctica - #3 | ecosystem: Environmental > Aquatic > Non-marine Saline and Alkaline > Saline | place: Antarctica: Organic Lake...
CATCGTTGTCTCTGAGCAGGACGCGGACCAGATCGAGCGCACCAATGATGCGATCTCCCGCCTCGGTCTGATCTGGCGCGGCGTCTCAAACCAGCTGGCGGTGGCCGCAGCACCCGCGCTTGAAGCAGTAGCGGATGCGCTGGCGGCGATGGCGCGCACAACCGGTCCTCTTGGAAGTGCCATTCAGGGTCTGTTTGAGAACATTGGCCGACTGACCACATACGCCGTGACCTTCGCAGGCGTGATGGCGGGCCGGTGGGTGGCCGGGCTTGTGGCCGCGACCTTCTCGGTCAGTGGGCTGGTGACCGGTCTGGTCTTTCTGCGCGCAGCGCTGATCCGCACCGGCATCGGTGCGCTAATCGTTGGCGCAGGCGAGCTGGTCTATCAGTTCACGCGGCTGGTTTCTGGCGCGGGCGGGTTCGGCAACGCGCTTGATCTGCTCAAGGACGTGGCGGTTGAGGTCTGGGACCGGGTATCGCTCAGCGCGGATGCAGCTTGGGCACGCGTGGAAGCCGGATGGGCCACGGCGCAGGCCGGTATTTATGACGGTCTGCAAGATGCAACAGCGGCGGTGGTCGGCTGGGCAAACAGTACCGTCAACACATTCGAGGGCACGTTCCTTGCAGTGCAGGCCATCTGGGACGCGCTGCCGGATGTTTTCGAGCGCGTTGGTGCACTTGCAATCAACGGTCTGGTCGAGGTGATGGAGACCGGCATTGCGGGCATTACCGAGGCGGTCAACGGCGTATTGACCCTTGGCGGTCTGCGTCCCGAATGGGCCATCGCAGCCCCTGATCTCTCGGAATGGCAGTCCGCGGTCCTGGAAGCCGTTAACCTTGGAGCGCGGGCGCGGGAGGCCTACGACAGGGCCTTCTCGGACAATCCATTCCAGGTGCCTGAACTCTTTGGCGGCATGGCAGATGATGCGCGCGGCAGGGCGGCTGGCTATGCCGAGGCAGCTGGAATGCTCTCAGATGCAGCGTCCCGCCCCATGACCGCATGGCAGGCGCTGAAGGATGCCATTTCTGGTGCGGGCGATGAAGGCACGGCGGCGCTCGAAAGTGCCGCCAATTCAGCGGACCGGTTCAACAATGCGCTGGAGGAGACCGAGGATCAGGCAGGCCGCGCGGGTGGGGCAGCGCGTCAGGCAGGTACTGATGCGGCCAAGGGTGCCGAGGCGGCAGCCACTGGCTGGCAGGCGGTTGTGAACGCGGTCAGCGAATACGCGGACAAAGCCCGCGATGTGGGCGCAGACATCGGCAACGTGCTCGTGAGCGCGTTTCAAAGTGCGGAAGACGCCATTGGCAATTTCGTAAAGACCGGCAAGCTGGATTTCAAAGGCCTGGTCACCTCGATGATCGCGGACCTCGCCAAGCTCGGCGCACGCAAGTTCATCCTCGGGCCCATTGCCAATGCGCTTTCCGGCGCGCTGGGCAACCTCGGTGGCATGTTTGCCGGTGTGTTCCATCAGGGCGGTATCGTGGGCGGTCCTGCGCCCTCGCGCATGGTGCCTGCCATAGCTTTCGCCAACGCGCCCAGAATGCACCAAGGTGGCTGGGCCGGGCTCAAATCCGACGAGGTCCCGGCGATCCTGCAGCGTGGCGAGCGCGTGCTCTCGCGGCGGGAGGCCCGCAGCCACGGTGGCGCTGGTGGAGGCGGCAACAGTGGCGGCGGCGTCACCATCAACATCCAGACCCGTGATGCCGAAAGCTTCCGGCAGAGCAGAACGCAGGTCGCAGCCGATATCGCCCGCGCGGTCTCCATGGGCCGGAGGGGCATGTAATGGCGTTTCACGAGGTGCAGTTCCCCGACAATATCAGCCGCGGCGCGCGTGGCGGGCCACAACGCCGCACGCAGATTGTTGAGCTGGCTTCGGGCCGTGAGGAGCGCAACGCCAGCTGGTCGGCCTCGCGGCGTCGCTACGATGTCTCCTACGGCATCCGCCGCGTCGATGACCTGCACGCGGTGGTCGCCTTCTTTGAGGCCCGCCTCGGGCGGCTCTATGGCTTCCGCTTCAAGGATTGGGCGGATTACAAATCCTGCGCGCCCTCAAAGGGCGTTTCTGAGATGGATCAGCTGATAGGCACCGGGGATGGCGAGACCACAGCGTTCGCGCTGACCAAAGCCTATGGCACCGCGCCCCACATCTACCAGCGCCGCATCGAGAAGCCGGTTGCGGGCACAGTGCGTGTCGCGCTTAGCGGAGCAGAGCAGTTCAATGGCTGGTCCATCGATAATGACACCGGGATCATCACGTTTGATGCGGCTCCGGACTCCGACGTCTCTATCACAGCTGGCTATCAGTTCGACGTGCCGGTCCGCTTCGACAGCGATCTGATGGACGTCACCCTCGATATCGAGCGCCTCGGCTCGATCACATCCATCCCGCTTGTGGAACTCCGCCTCAGCTAAGGACCCCGCCCATGCAAACTTATACGCCCCTTGAGCATCGCCCGGGCGACACGCCCCAGCTGTACGACATCGACGGCGGGCTTGTTGCGCAAAACGCAGACGGCAAAGTCGTCCGCCTCAATTCCAGCCAGCAGGTCACAGCCGTCGCGCCAGTGCCGATCGAGGCCGAGGAGCGCTATGCGTTCCGCGCTGTGTTTCGGCGTGCCACCAACAGCCCCGATCCCTCCGACGATGCCATTGCTTGCGGCATCGACTGGCTGGCAGCGGACAAGACCCCGCTGTCCACAACAACCATCGAGACCATCCTCAATTTCACGGTCGCGGACGGGCGGCGCGAGGTCCGCACCTCCGTCGTTGCAGAAGCCGATGGCCCCTCCAGCGTCGTGGCCCCAATCGGTGCACGCTACGCCATTCCCTGGGTGCGCACGTTCGGGATCAATCACGCCACAGACGTCGAGGTCTGCAGCCTCGAGCGGCTGCCCTTTGTCTCGCTGCCCGTCGCGCGAACATTCTATGTCACCATGGACGGCAAGGACCTAAACGAGGGCTCCTCGCTGACCGCACCCCTGGCCTCCATTGCCGAGGGCCTCGCGCGCGCAGCCGCTGTAGCGCAGCCCTGCGTGGTGATCGTACAGCCCGGCGAATACACTGTGCCGCCCAATACGATCATCTCCGCCAACTGCGCGCTTTACGGCTACGATCTGCGCGTCACCAAGCTGAGCCTGCCGCCCGGCCAAGAGGTGAACAACATGTTCCAGATGTCCAACGGCATTAAAGCCCGCGGCTTTACCTTTTCAAACCTGCGCCATGAGCCCTACACCCTGGCGGGCGGACCACCGCAAAAAGGCTGGGCCTTCGTCTTCAAGCCCGGCGAGCTTCTCACGCGATCACCCTATATTGCCGATTGCTCGCAGCTGCATGCCTTCACCCAAGACCAGATGAGCCTTCCGATCGACAAAGCCGCAGGCAATCCCCTGATGCCGCGAGGCGGGGGCAACCTGCTGGCCGACGGCTCGGTGCTCGCCCCGTCCTCCCCGCTGCGCTCGGTGGTGGTCGACAGCTATACCGCGATCAATCCCAATGGCGTGGGTTACGCCGTCACCCGCAACGCTTTTGTCCAGCTGGTCTCGGTCTTCACCAACTGGGCCCGCGTCGGCCTCTGGGCGCATGACGGCGGCCAGATCACCGTCGCCAACTCTAACAACACCTTTGGCGATTATGCCCTCGCTGCGACGGGGTTTCGCAACACGGTCCAGATCGAAGGGCTGGCCGGAACCGGCGTGCTGGCCACCCAAACCGCCACCGCCAACACAATCACCGCCCAGACCGAGGCCATCATCACTGCCCTGATGGGCACCCGCTATCCAACTCTTGCAGGCTTCAATGGCCTGTCGGAGCGCGACAAGGCTTTCACCGAGCGCGACACCCGCACCCTGCTGCGCAGCCTGATCAATGATCTGCGCTCAGGCCAGGACCGCTGCGCGCAGTCCTTTGCCAAAGGGCTCTTCGACTGGAACGCCAATTATGTCTTCTCCATCGCCCTCGTGCCGCTGTTTCTCGCCACTTGGGAGCAGGTCCGCCTCGAGCTGGTCGACCGGATCACCGACAACGCGGCACAGGCCATGATCACCTCCCTGATCGGACTGATCTCGGATGTGATCGCGCGTCCGCAAGACTACCGCGTGGGCTTTGCCTCCGTCATCGAGGCCACCGGCCAGCAGTTCAGCTACGCAGGCTCCGGCGTCAATTACAACGCGCTGCCCTTCAGCCAGCGTGGCACCGGCCGCGCCCCTGATCCCGCCAGCACCCTGCTCAAGACCGGCGGTGGCCGGATCTACGCCACCTTCTCCACCGAGGTCGGCGACACCTATCTTGGCGAAGACCTGCGGGTGGATTTCGAGCGCAACACCATCGAAGGCCAGGCCTTCTCGCGCGGTGTCCAGAACATCGCCCTTCCTCTCATCATCGGTCTCGGAGCCTGACCCATGGCCACTATCACTACACCGCGTCCACCGCTGAACCTCTTCGAGGTCGTCCGCCAGACGCTGACTACCGACTGGGCCACGGTCTATGACGTGCCCGATTACCTGATCCCAGCCTCTGGGCCAGATCCAGCGCGCGCCATTGCCGCCGCCGCCATCATGACCGGCGTGCTGATCACGCCTGCGGCCGAGGCCGCTGTGCGCGTCTCGATCCGGGTGCTGGCGCTGAACAACACGCCGTGGCTGCTGCTCGACCGCGCCTTTGCCCCCTCGGGCGATGTGCTCTCGATTGGGCTTGACCGCCAGGTGCTTAAATCGGGTGAGCGGCTGCAAATGAAGGTCGAGGCTGGCGAAGCGGCCGTCGCGCACTTTTCTTTCATCCTCAACCAACGCGAAGAATTCACGGTGATCACATGAGCGCGCTCAGCTACGGCACTGGCCGGGGCCGCTTTGTCGGCCAATCCCTGATCTATCCCGTCCCGATCCCGCTCGACGCCGCGCAGTATTTCGGGGCGGCAGTGGTGGGCGAGGACGGCCAGTTCTACTACTCGAACGGCCTCGAATGGATCGTGCCCATCGAGGATAACGAGATCCTGCGCCCGTCCGCACTGGTGCCGTTCAGCGTGGATGAGCGCACCCAGCTGCGCCTGACCACGTTTCGCTCACCTGCTGGCCTCGAGCAGACCGGGATCATCTTCGAGATTTCCACCAATGGGGCGGATTTTGACGGCGCGATCACGCGCATCGTGCCGGGCTTCGGCAATGCCTATCAGATCGAGTTTCCCGAGGACGGCTTTGGCCCCGGCGATCGCGTGCTCTGGCGCGCGGCCTACACCGGAACGGGCGGTGCGCAGTCGAACTTCTCCGTGCCCTATGCCCAGACGTTTCCGGAGCTGATTTCGCGTCCCAGCCCGATCACCCGCGAGAATGCCATCACCGGCACCGTGCGTGTGACCGATTTTGAAAGCGCTGCGATCTTTGGCTATGGCTATGCCGAGACCCAGACCGAGTTTTACGCGCCCGATGCGACGCCGGGTGTCGATGCGCCGCCGATCACCGTGACCCAGACCGGCGGAGCGATCACCACCGTACCGATCCCGCCGCTGGAGCCCGCACAAGATTATCTCTGGCGCAGCCGCTATGGCGGGCGGCTCAATGCCGCCGCACCGGTGATTTATTCAAACTGGTCGAGCCCAAGGGTGTTCTTTCTGGGCGCAGCGTCGCTGATTCTGACCTATGATCTGACGCTGGCCACCGCGCGCACAATCCACATCCCGCTGGGCGGCGGCACCGTGAACAACCCGCTCGACGTGACCATCGATTGGGGCGATGGCAGCACCGAGCGGTTCACCACACCGGGGATCAAGCCGCATGCCTATGCCGAGAGCGTGGGCCCGCGTGTCACTGTAACACTGACAGGACGCATGGACTGGTATGGCACGAGCCAGCCGATAGATCAGGCCGGACTGGTGCGCGTCGAGAACATCGGCTTTGCCATGGGCCTGACCAGCCTGCGTGGTGCGTTCCGCGGAACCACCATCGCGCTGGATTACATCACGCCAAACATCCCAGAGACTGTCACCAGTTTTGAAGAACTGTTCTACGAGAGCGCCTGCGCGGCCGATCTGCGCGACATGGACACGCGCAACATCACCACGATCCGGCGGATATTCTTCCGTTCCGACGGCACAGGCCCCAATTGCGCGAACTGGGATGTGGGCCGGGTGGAGGATGTGTTTCAGGCTTTTGCCAATTCCCAGATGAACAGCCCGTTCTCCTTGGGCAATTGGGAGAGCCTCACCTCGATGGAGGAGATGTTTGTTCAGACCATCGGCGATTACTACGGCGGGCGCGACGGCCGCGTGCGCTTCAACCAGCCGATCGCGACATGGGACATGAGCAGCATCACCAACATGCGCCTGATGTTCGGCTGCACGGCCAATGCCAATGTCGGTGGCATTGGCGCGGACTTTAACCAGCCGATCAACGCCTGGGATGTGCGCGCGGTCCAGAGTTTCGAGGGCTTCATGGGCCATCTGAGTAATCCGGGTATCAGCCAGAACACCCATGCCTTCAACCAACCTCTGAACCAGTGGAACACTTCGGCCGCGGCCAATATGACCCGCATGTTCGCTATAGCGCGCAGTTTTAATCAGGACATCTCCAGCTGGAACACTGCCAATGTCACCACGATGGCCGGTATGTTCCGCGGCGTGGCGGGGGTGCACGGGTTTAACCGCAGCCTCAATGCCTGGGATGTCTCCGCTGTCACCGACATGAGCGAGATGTTCTCGTTCAGCCTCTACAACCAACCGCTGGCAGGCTGGGAGGACGAGGGAAGCACACTAGCCAATGTCTTCGACATGAGTTTCATGTTCAACGCTTGCCCGTTCAATCAGCCGATCGGCAACTGGGACGTCTCCAACGTCACGACCTTTGAGGCAATGTTCGCAACGGGTCTTACAAATACCCGCACCAACTACTTCGACCAGGACCTGTCGGACTGGGACGTTTCCAGCGCCATAATCATGCGGCACATGTTTGGCAGCCTCGGCCGTGGCAGCGGTCAGGTCCAACCGTTTAACAACGGCGGCTCTCCGGGCATCAACACTTGGAATGTGTCTGCCGTGACCAACATGTTTGCGATGTTCGGGCGCGGTCAGAACGAGGGCATAATCAGCGATTTCAACCAGCCGATCGGCAATTGGGATGTGTCCAACGTTACCGATATGCGCGGCATGTTTGATGCCAGGACAAGCAACCATTCGTTTGATGAAGACATTTCAGGATGGAACCTCAATCCGAGCGTCCAGCTTGATGGCTTCATGCGCGATTATCAATCAGATGGGGCTGGCCGACAGTTCTCCGAAGAGAATTACTCCCGCCTTCTCACGGGATGGCCGAACCGTGTTGCCCAGAACAGCGGCCCCTTCATCGTCAGTACCACGTTCGAGGGTCGTTCCTTCAATGCCACCGCATACTATCCCGCCTCGCGCTTCACCAACGCTGCCGATGGGCGCGCATACCTCGTTGCTGCGCGGGCCCTTTCGGTTGTTGGTGCGTCTGATCCAGATGCAAACGGAAGTTATGCATTCAACGCGGCGACGGGATCCTACGTCAACGGCAATGGCTGGTTCTTCCTGAAGTCGGGGCCGACATGGACCCTGTTCGATGACACGAGCGCAGAACAGTCCACCGGCGACGGAACCCACGCGTGGGAGGTCGCCGCATGGACAGGCGTTCTGTCTGGCGCGACCGTGCTCAACGCGGGCGCGGGCTGGACAATTACAGGAGATAGCCCGACATGACACACAGCCTGACAGCACAATCGCGCACATTTTGGATTGCCCACAGCACGGACGACCTGCAGAGCGGTATGCTCGCTCCAGGCGAGCGCATCTCGACAGGGTTGGACCACCTCGAGACGCACAACAGTGCGCTGGTCCAGCGCCAGCGTCTGGACGCGCTGAAACGGGATTATCCAAAAGCCCTCGCCGAATGGCTGGAAACCCTGCGCCTACGCGATCCGTTCGCAAAGCTGGCGGATCATCGTTGGCGATACGAGACGGCAGGCCTCGATTTGCCGGGTGGGCAGCGCATCCAGACCACCCGCGAAAGCCAGGCGCAGATCACCGCCGTGATCAATTCCCTGCAGCTGAGTCTCATCACTGAACCCGTCACCTACAAGCTCGACAGCGGATGGGCGGAATTGACCACCGCACAGGTCACGGCCGTGGCCCAGGCCGTCGGCGCGCATGTCAAAGCCTGCTTTCGGGCCGAGCGCGTCGTGGCCGCCCAGCTGGACGCCATGGACGATCCCACAAAGGCCGATGTCGCCGGGCTGTTTCAGGCGGCATATCTTGCGGAAATGACAGAATGACATTGTTCGATGCGACCCGCGACCAGCACCACGCCTGCGAGCAACACCCACTGGGGCAACGCATGGCTGCGGGCAATATCACCCGCGCGGAATGGGCCGCCTGGCTGTCGGCGTTTCGCACACTGCACCAAATTGTCGATCCGGCGCTGCCTGCAAAAATGCACCGCGATGCATTGCTGGCAGCGGATCTCTCGGTGCTGCCAGCGGTACCACCGAGCCGTGCTGCCCTGCGGTTTGCGCTTCAGCTTTGCGGCTCTGATGCGGACATGGACACCACGGGTGCGGCTTATGTCTTGCATGGCGCGCACCGGAGCGGCGGGCGGGTGCTGGCCCCGAAGCTGATCAAGCGGGGGCTGCCTTGCGGCCACATTGTCTACCGTGATCCCGAGGCCGTGCAGGCATGGGTGCAGCACACCCGCGGCCGGGTCGATCTTGCCCCTCAGGCCCGGGCCACATTCGCCTGTCTGCTGGCGGTCATGGATGAGATCATCGCGCGGGATGATTTCGCGGCGCCGCGCATTGCGGCGGAGGCTGCGCGATGAAGACCCTTTCACCCGACCTGCAAGCCCATCTCGACAGCGGCACGACCACGCTGGCGTGGTGCTGGCGCATCACGCGGGCCGACGGCGTTGTGCTGGGTTTCACCGATCATGATCGCCACCTGACCTTTGACCAGACCACATTTGAGCCAGAGAGCGGTCTTGTGGCCTCTGAGGTCCGGTCGGGATCTGATCTGTCGGTCGATGCGCAGGACGCTGAGGGCGTACTGACCTCGGACCGCATTAGCGAGACCGACATATCCGATGGCCGCTGGGACAACGCGGCCGTCGAGGTCTGGCGGGTCAATTGGGCCGACACGGGCCAGCGCGTGCTCATGCGCCGTGGGGCCATCGGGCAGATCAGGCGTGGGCGGTTAGCCTTTGTGGCTGAGGTGCGCAGCATGGCCCATGTACTGGGCCAGACGGTGGGGCGCAGTTTTCAGGGAACCTGTGACGCAGCCCTTGGCGATGCGCGCTGCGGGATTGATCTGGAGAACCCGGCCTTCAAGGGCACAGGTCTGGTGACCGACCTGCTGCGCGATCGCACCTTTCTGGCCTCTGGCATTTTCAGCTTTGCGGATGGCTGGTTTTCCGGCGGCACGGTGGCTTGGACATCCGGTGCGAATGACGGGCGGTTGGCAGAGGTCCTGATCCACGCCGTGTCGGGCGGGATCGTCACAATAACGCTGCTCGAAGCACCGGTGCGGGCAATCACACCCAGCGATACCTTCGTGATCCGCGCAGGCTGCGACAAGCGCGTCGAGACCTGTCGGGACAAGTTTGCCAACAACGTGAACTTCCGCGGCTTTCCGCACATCCCCGGTCAGGACGCCATCATCCGCTACGCCACCAAGGACGGTGGCCACGAGGGCAATGTTCTATGACCACCACCTCAACGCGCCGTCACGCGCCCCGCCCCGCTGATCCGGACGTAGTGGTAGCCGCTGCCCGCGCATGGCTTGGCACGCCCTATCACGATCAGGCCAGTCTGCGCAGTGTGGGCTGTGACTGCCTCGGCCTCGCGCGCGGCGTCTGGCGCGACGTTGTGGGACCGGAACCGGTGCCAATTCCTCCCTACAGCCGCGATTGGGGTGAGACCGGGCACCGCGAGGTGCTCTTCGAAGGGGCAGCACGCGCCATGATTGCGGTGCCGGTCGACAGCGCCGCGCCCGGCGACATGATCCTGTTTCGCATCTACCGCGGTGCGATCGCCAAGCATGTCGGCATTCTCACCGCGCCTGACCACTTTGTGCATGCCTATGAGCGTCTCGGCGTGATCGAGGAGCCCCTGACCGAGGCCTGGCGGCGGCGCATTGCCTTTGCCTTTCGTTTCCCGCGCCCAAAGCGCGCCCGCAAAAAGAGATCCTGACCCATGGCCACACTTGTTCTCGGCGCTGTGGGCACCGCCCTCGGCGGCACCTTCATTTCCGGCACGGTCCTCGGGCTGACCGGTGCGGCCATCGGTGGCTTTGTTGGCTCAACCATAGGCTCGGTCGTCGATAGTTGGATCATCTCGTCGCTGACACCTGGTCAGCGGATCGAAGGCGCGCGACTGGACAACCTGCGGATCACCTCCTCGACCGAAGGCGCGATCCTGCCCCGAGTTTACGGGCGCATGCGCATGGGCGGCAATGTGATCTGGGCCACGGATTTTCGGGAGGAGGTGCGCACCACCACCCAAGGCGGTGGCAAAGGCGGTGGAGGCGGCAAGGTCACCACCACCGAGTATCTGTATTTCGCCAGCTTCGCGGTTGCGATCAGCGAAGGCGCGATCAGCGGCATTGGACGCATCTGGGCCGACGGCAAGCCAATGGATATGCAAGGCGTGGTCTGGCGCTGGTATCCGGGTGATGAGACGCAAACAGCGGACCCGTTTATCGCGGCAAAAATGGGTGCAGGGAACACGCCCGCCTATCGCGGCACCGCTTATATCGTGTTCGAGGAGCTTGCGCTGGAGACCTTCGGCAACCGCCTGCCGCAGCTGTCCTTCGAGGTTTTCCGCCCGCTTGCGGAACCCGACACTGCCGAGGGGCTGACAAAGGCAGTCACCATCATCCCGGCCTCGGGCGAATTCAGCTATGCAACACAGATCGTGCGCAAACGTGAAGGATCGGCAACAACGGCCGAGAACGCCAACGCGCTGGCCAGCACCGCAGATTTCGTGGTGGCGTTGGACCGGCTGCAGGCGCAGGCCCCCAAGGTCAAAAGCACCTCGCTGGTTGTGGCCTGGTTCGGGGATGATCTGCGCGCGGCGAGCTGCAAACTGCGCCCCGGCGTCGAGGCGGCCAGCAAAAGCACGACGCCCGGGTGGTCTGTGAATGGCGTGGGGCGCGCGAGCGCGTATTTGGTCAGTCGCGACAGCGCCAATCGACCGGTCTATGGCGGCACGCCAGCAGATTTCACGGTCGAGCAGGCGATTCAAGAGATCAAAGCGCGCGGGCTGCGCGTGACGTTTTATCCGTTCATCCTGATGGATGTGCCCGCAGGCAATACGCGGCCGAACCCTTACAGCGACAATGCGGGCGAGGCAGGACAGCCTGCTTTCCCCTGGCGCGGACGGATTACCTGTAGCCCGGCCGCAGGATACGCAGGCACCGCGGACAAAACCGCCACGGCCGCTGCGCAGGTCGCGGCGCTGTTCGGCGCGGCCACGCCTGCACAATTCGTGGTGTCAGGCACGAATGTCACCTTTACCGGCCCCGCTGGTGAGTGGAGCCTGCGCCGCATGGTTCTGCATTACGCGCATCTGTGCAAAGCGGCTGGAGGCGTCGACGCATTCATCATCGGCTCGGAGATGCGCGGGCTCACACAGGTCCGCTCTGCAGCTGGAACCTATCCCAGCGTCGCGCAATTGCGTGCCCTTGCGGCGGATGTGCGCGCGATTCTCGGCCCGGGCACCAAGATCAGCTACGCAGCCGACTGGTCAGAATATTTTGGCCACCACCCGGACGATGGCAGCGGCGATGTGTATTTCCACCTCGATCCGCTCTGGGCCGACGCCAACATCGATTTCATCGGCATCGACAACTACATGCCGCTGTCCGACTGGCGCGATGGCTATGCCCATCGCGACGCCCAGAACTGGCCGGTGATCTACGATAGCAACTACCTGCAATCCAACATCGAAGGTGGCGAAGGCTTCGACTGGTTCTACGTCGGCGTTGATGATCGCACTGCGCAAGTGCGGACCCCGATCACAGACGGCTCGGCGGCCAAAGCATGGGTTTTCCGCAACAAGGACCTGCCCAGCTGGTGGAGCAACCCGCACTTCAACCGCCCCGGTGGTGTCGAGAGTGCTGTGCCCACCGCATGGGTGCCGCAATCCAAGCCCTTCTGGTTCACCGAGTTCGGATGCCCCGCCATCGACCGGGGCGCCAACCAGCCCAACGTGTTTTTCGATCCCAAGTCGTCCGAGAGCTTTGCGCCGCACTTCTCGCGCGGTTGGCGCGACGACGCCATCCAGCGGGCGTATCTTGAGGCAACCCTCGACTATTGGGGCAAGCCCACCAACAACCCGGTCTCGACTGTGTACGGCGACCGCATGATCCGGATCCCGGAATGTGCCGCCTGGACATGGGACGCGCGGCCCTATCCGTGGTTTCCCGAACTGCAGGACGTCTGGACCGATGGGGCGAACTGGCGTCTCGGGCATTGGCTGACCGGGCGACTGGGGTCCGTGTCGCTGCAAGCGCTGGTGCGCACGCTGTGCACGCGCGCCGGAATGCCCGCGGACCGCATCGACGTCAGCGGCCTCTGGGGTGCGGTCGAGGGCTATGTAATCAGCGCGCTGGAAGCGCCGCGCACATCACTGACCACGTTGGCGCGACACTTTGGCTTTGATGCTGTTGAGAGTGAGGGTGTGATCAAGTTTCTGATGCGCGGGCGCGCGCCAGTCATCACAATGTCTCCGGATGACATGGTTGCCGCACCAAGCGGCGACGGTGAGGTCTTTGAGCTGACCCGCGGACAGGAAACCGAACTGCCACAAGCGCTGAAGTGGCAGATGGCGCGCGCGGACGAGGATTACGACGCAGCGCTGGTCGAGGCCCGCAGGATCACGGTTGAAGCGTCCCGCGTTAGCGCGGAGTCCTTTCCCTTGGCGGTGCCGCCCGAGGAAGCAGAGCGCCGCTGCCGCCGCGCGCTGATGGAGGCATGGGTGGGCCGCGAAAGCGCTGCCTTCCGTCTGCCTGCATCACACCTGGCCATCGATCCCGGCGATGTCTTGCGCCTTGAGCACGACCAGCGCCTGATCGACCTGCGCGTTGTCTCCGTTGCAGACAGCGACGCGCGGGCGATGGAAACACTGTTCCAGGATCGCAGCGTTTATGATCTGCCACCCGGCCAGCCGCGCGCAGCCTCGCTGGCGCGGCCCATCGTCTTCGGCGGCACGGAGGTGGTGTTTCTCGATGTGCCGCAACTCACTGAGGCGGAGACTGACCACCAGCCGCTAATCGCGGGTTTTGCCCGGCCGTGGCCCGGGAATGTCGCGGTCTGGCGCAGTTATGCGGATGAGGGCTTCGAGCTGTTCCAGACCTTTGGTACGCAGGCGCGCCTTGGCACACTTGTCGCTGACCTTGCAGCGGGGCCGACGTCGCGCTTTGACATGGCAAACGCGCTGTTGGTCGACCTGCGCAGCGGCACGCTCGCGAGCATGACGGACCTTGCGCTGTTTCGCGGTGCCAACGCTTTCGCGGTCGAGAGCGCGCCCGGCGTCTGGGAGATAGTACAGGGCAGCATGGCCGAACTGATCGCACCTGGACGGTACCGCATCACGCGCCTGCTGCGCGGCCAGCGCGGAACTGAGCACGCGGTGGCGGCAAATGTGGCAGCTGGCTCGCGCATTGTTGTGCTGGATGCAGCGCTGTCGCGCATGCCTGTCGCGCAATCCGACCTTGGCATTCCGTGGAACTGGCGCATTGGCCCGGCATCGCTGCCATTCACCGACGAGAGCTACATCGCACGCACCTTCACGCCTCAAGGTGTCGGGCTGCGGCCATTCTCGGTTGCCAATGTCGAGCAGCCCTGGCGGCGCGGCCGCATCCCGGGCGATCTGACCCTCCGCTGGACCCGCCGCGACCGCGCGCTGGTCAGCGACAGCTGGGAAGCGGTCGAGGTGCCGATGTCCGAGGCCAGTGAAGCTTATGAGGTCGATATCCTCGACGGGGCCGACGTGAAGCGGACCTTGAGCACCACGACAACATACGCGGTCTACACGGCGTCCCAGCAGATGGCGGATTGGGGATCCTTGCTGGGTCCCGGCGATACCCTCGATATCCGCATTGCACAGCTCTCCGCGCTGGTTGGGCGCGGAACCAGCCAGACCGTGACACTGAACTTCTAAAGGACACCAAATGGCCGATACCACCACGCTCCTCACGCTGCCGTATATTCTGGCAGCGCAGGCCCAAAAGCATGTCACCCATAACGAGGCCCTGCGGCTGCTTGACGGGCTTATCCAGCTGTCGGTGCTGGACCGCAATCGCATAGCACCGCCTGCCTCACCGGTCGAGGGCGCGCGCTATATCGTGGCCAGCGGCGCGAGTGGTGCCTGGGCAGGCTGGGCCGGGGATGTGGCGCTCTGGTCCGATGGCGCATGGCTGCGCCTGCCAGCCCGCCCAGGCTGGATGGTCTGGGTGCAGGATGAGGCCACGGTGGTGGTTAGAATTGGCGCAATCTGGACGCCGTTGGATGTCGCAATGGGGCTGCTGTCACACGCCGCCAGCGTGGATGTCGCCAAGGGCACACTAGGCAGTACCACCGGAATAGCGGTGCTGGAACAAAGCCTCACCGGTCTCACCGGGGCCACGGTGACATCCGCCATCGCAATCCCGGACCGCGCCATCGTGCTCGGGGTCTCGACGCGCACCGTGACCACCATCACCGGTGCGACCTCCTATGATTGCGGGATTGCAGGTGAGGCCAGCAAATTTGGTGGCGCGCTCGGTGTGGTCGCAGGAAGCACCAATATCGGCGTGATCGGCCCGCAGGCGTTTTATGCTGACACGCCCATTGTGCTCACGGCCCGCGGTGGCAGTTTCACCGGCGGTTCTGTGCGCATCGCCATTCATTATCTGACATTGGGAGGACCGTCATGAGCGATGACACTCCCGGCCGCTTGGCAGAGGTCGGGCAGGCTTTCCGCGATCATGGTCTGACGGCAGCCATCACCGCACTGATCGGAGGCTTTCTTGCCCTGATTGCCGCCATCACGCGCCGCGCTTTTACCAATGAAGCCCTCTTGCAGCGGCTGGACCGCGAACTCATCGCCGATCGTACCCGCATCGAAGCACAGCGGGCCGAGGACCGTCAGGCTGATGCCCAGCGGCTGGACCGCATCGAGACCGATATCCGCGCCATGCGTGACGTGATGTTCGAAGCCTTTCAGCGCGGGCGTACGGACTGACCGACAGACAAACCACCCCTGAACCTATCACCCGACCCGCCTCAGAGGCGGGTTTTGCATTTCTGGAGATCCATCATGACCAACAATACCTATGCCCACTTCCGTGACGTACCCGACAGTGTCTGGCGGTGGGGGAACTTCTCGCCAGCGGAGATCGCGTGTCGCGGCACCGGCAAGCTGCTGATCAACGAGCCGGCGCTCGACAAGCTGCAAGCGCTGCGCGATCGGCTGGGCAAGCCGCTGATCGTCCGTTCCGCCTATCGCAGCCCTGAGCATAACCGCGCTGTTGGCGGCGCGACGCGATCCAAGCACATGGCCGGTGTGGCGTTTGATATTGCGATGAGCAATCATGACCCAGTGACGTTTGAGGCGGCGGCGCGGGAGGTGGGGTTTCTCGGGTTCGGGTTTTATCCGCGCTCTAGGTTCATCCATATAGATCTTGGGCCTGCACGCAGTTGGGGGGAACGGTTCCCAGTCCAGGCAGTGCCGTTTGCAGCCGAGACGCCCCCTGCGCGCGAGGTGCTGGCCGACAGCCGGACATTGCGTGGGACTGGCGCAGCCGGGGTTGCCACCCTCGGTGCCGCCGGTGTCGAGGTTGCGCAGGACGTGTTGGCGGAAGCTCAGGGCGCAATTCTGCCGCTGGTACCGCATCTTGATACGCTCAGGTGGGTATTCATTGCGCTGGCGCTGGGCGGGATCGCCGTGGCGGTCTGGGCGCGGCTGGATGATTGGAAGCGAGGGCTGCGCTGATGTGGGGTACGTTTCTGGCCGGAGCCATCACCCGGCCTTTGGGACGGCGAGTGGCGGAATTCGCCCTCGCAGCACTCACTATCACGCTGTTCATTTTCAACCTTCGCCGCACGGCCGAGCGCGCTGGCCGCGCCGTCGAGCGGCTTGACGCACAGGGGCGTAACGATGCCATCCACCGCCAGATGCTGGACGCGGCCGCCCGCCGCCCTCGCAGTCGTGATAATCTTGTTGACCGGCTGCGCGGGGGTGGGTTTTGAGACTGCGTCAGGTCCATGTCCGCCAATTGTGGAGTACAGTCAGGCTGAGCAGGCGCGCGTGGCCGATGAAGTGTCGACGTTGCAGGACGGCTCGGTCATCTCTGACTGGCTCGCGGATTATGCAGTGTTACGGGATCAAGTGCGGGCGTGTCAATAATTGTTCATATTTTGTTCTCACTGAGCACATACTTGCGCGCCGTCTAGCGCCGTAGGCCACTGAGATATTCGCCGTAACCGTTCTTACCGAACTGATCCGCGCGCGCCTGAAGCTGGGCGGCATCAATCCAGCCCATCTCAAAGGCCACCTCGTCAGGCGAGCCGACTTGTTGGCCTTGGCGTTCGGTCAAGGTGCGCACAAAATTGCCCGCGTCAAGCAAGCTGGCATGGGTGCCGGTGTCCAGCCAAGCAAAGCCACGGCCCATTTTCTGCACGCTGAGCGCGCCGTCGTGAAGATAGCTTTCCAATAGGCTGGTGATCTCCAGCTCACCGCGGGCCGAAGGGCGTACAGCCTTAGCGCGTTCGGGAGCGGTGCCATCCATGAAGTAAAGCCCCGTTACGGCATAGTTCGAAGGCGGCAATGGCGGTTTTTCGACTATCGCCCGCACGGTGCCATCGGCGTCAAAATCCACCACGCCGTAGCGCTCTGGGTCTGCGACGCGGTAGCCAAACACGGTAGCACCCGCCTGCGCCTCTTCGGCTTCCCGCAACAGGTCAGGCAAACCGTGACCAAAGAAAATATTGTCGCCGAGCACCATCGCCGAGGGCGCGCCATCAAGGAACGCTTCACCCAAGATGAAGGCCTGCGCCAGCCCGTCAGGACTGGGCTGGATCATGTAGCTCAGTGCGACACCCCACTGGCTACCATCGCCCAGCGTGCGCTGGAATTGGTCTTGGTCATGCGGGGTGGTGATGATCATGATCTCGCGGATGCCGGCCAGCATCAGCACCGTCAGCGGGTAATAGACCATCGGCTTGTCATAGATTGGCAACAGCTGCTTCGAGACGCCCATGGTGATGGGGTAAAGCCGCGTGCCAGAGCCGCCTGCCAGAATAATGCCCTTGCGTTGTGTCATGTGGTGATCCCTAATTCTGTCACGGTCTCAGTGAGGCCCGCACGCCAATCAGGGCGGGGTATGCCGAATACCTGTTCTGTGGTCTGGCAGTCTAGCCGCGAATTCAGCGGCCGCGCAGCGGGCGTGGGGTAAAGCCGCGTGCCGATCGGGGAAACGCGTGTGCCTCGTCCGGCTTGTGTAAAGATCTCTCGGGCGAACGCGCACCAGCTGACGTCTGGCTCGCCGCTGAAATGATAAATGCCAGTCTTGTTCAGGTCATCACATAGCTGCTGCGCAATTGATAAGCACGCTGCAGCAATCGCGCGGGCGGGGGTTGGGCCACCGATCTGGTCGTCAACAACGCTAAGCTCGTCGCGGCTGTCAGAGAGGCGCAGCATGGTTTTGACGAAATTACCGCCATGCGCAGAAAACACCCAGGATGTGCGCAGGATCGCATGCGTACCACCCGCTGCTCGGATTCCTTGTTCACCCGCCAGTTTAGAGCGGCCATAAGCGTTTTTTGGTGAAGTTTTATCATCTGGCGCCCAAGCACGCGTGCCGATGCCCGCGAAGACATAATCGGTGGAGATATGCACCAGCGGAATATTCAGCGCCGCGCAGGCCCCAGCCATGGCGGCGGGCGCATCGCCATTGATCACGGTGGCCAGCGCTTCTTCCTCTTCGGCACGGTCAACGGCAGTGTAGGCGGCTGCATTAATCACGGCATGGGGCCGATGGCCGTGGATTGCGGCAGCGCAAGCGGCTGGCTCCGACAGATCCACTTCAGCGCGTCCCAACGCTACGACATCGGCCAAGGTTCGAAGCTCGGTTGCCACTTGGCCCGTGCGGCCAAAGACCAGAATGCTTGTCACTGTGTGGCTTTCTGGTCCGCACCCAGCCGCTGACCCACGCCCTGACGGGCCAATAGCGGACGCCACCAATCCTCGTTTTCCAGATACCAACGCACAGTAAGTTCCAGCCCCTCTTCCACGGTAACCGAGGGGCGCCAGCCTAATTCCTCACGGATGCGGCTGGGATCGATCGCATAGCGCGCGTCATGGCCGGGCCGGTCGGTGACAAAGGTGATCAGGTCGGCATAGCTGCCGGTGACACGTGGCTGCAGCTGGTCCAGAACCTGGCAAATCATGCGAACCAGATCGAGATTCGTGCGCTCGTTTTCGCCGCCAATGTTGTAGCTGCGCCCGATCTGGCCTTTTTGCGCCACTAAGAGCAGCGCATCAGCGTGGTCCTCGACATAGAGCCAGTCGCGGACATTACTGCCATCGCCATAGATTGGCAGTGTCTTTCCGGCCAGCGCGTTCAGGATGACAACTGGTATGAGTTTTTCGGGGAAGTGATAGGGGCCGTAATTGTTCGAACAATTGCTAAGAACCACAGGCAAGCCATAGGTTTCATTCCAGGCGCGTACCAGATGGTCGGAACTGGCCTTCGACGCTGAATATGGACTGCGCGGATCGTAGGGCGTGTCTTCCGTGAACAGCATAGCAGGATCAGCGGGCAGTGAGCCGAAGACTTCGTCTGTTGAGATATGGTGAAAGCGGAACGCGTCCGGCTTGCCGCGCTCGACCCAGTATTTGCGCGCTGCTTCCAGCATATTGAACGTACCCGTGATATTGGTCTCGATAAAATCTCCCGGGCCGTCGATTGAGCGATCAACATGGGATTCCGCAGCCAGATGCATGACGATGTCGGGTTGGTGGGCGTCAAAGACGCTATCCAAAGCCGGGCGGTCGCGAATATCGGCCTGCTCGAAGGCATACAGCGGGTTGTCTGCTACGGGTGTCACATTGGCGAGGCACGCGGCATATGTCAGCGCATCGAGGTTTACAACAGAATGGCCGCGGGACACCGCCAACCGCACCACGGCTGAGCCGATAAAACCCGCGCCGCCGGTTACGAGAATTTTCATGTGTTCAAACCTTCAAAAACAAATGGGCTGTCCAGATCCGCCAGAAACGGTGCCGCAGCATCCTTTCCGCTGAGGATTGGATCGCCCTGCACGGGCCATATAATGCCAATGGCCGGGTCATCCCAGCGAAGCGCGCCCTCGGTCTCAGGCACATAATAATCGCTGCATTTGTAAACAATCTCGCTATCGGGCTGCAGCGTGGCAAAGCCATGGGCAAAACCGGCTGGGATAAACAGCTGCGCGCCATTTTCGGCGCTAAGCTCATAGCCTGTCCACTGGCCGAAGGTTGGACTTCCCTTCCGGATATCGACCGCAACGTCAAAAATTGCTCCACGACCGCAGCGCACCAGCTTAGCCTGCGCGTGCGGTGGAGCTTGAAAATGCAGCCCTCGCACAGTGCCCGGAGATGCCGAGAGCGAATGGTTGTCCTGAACGAAAAAAGCATCGATCCCAAGCTCAGTATAAACACGTTGGCTATAGGTTTCGGCAAAGAACCCACGATGATCTCCAAAACGATCAGGTTCGATTACCAGTACCCCCGCCAAATCAGTTTTTCGGACGTTCATCATTCAATACCCTTTTGCAATCGCGACGAATGGACATCAGAACGGCGTTGTTGCATAACTCGGTCTGCCTAGGATTCACATCGTGAATCCATGCGGTTAGACGGGATGCATGAGCAAACCGACACCCGCCCGCTACCGTACGACGAACTGGTCCAGTTACACGGCTTCGCTGCGCAAGCGCGGGTCGCTGCTGATCTGGCTGGACAAGGACATGACCTGGCTCGCGCCGCATGACCGCAGTCCCGGTCGTCCTGCGGTGTTCTCGGACTCGGCGATCCAGTTCTGTCTGACCATCAAGGTCCTGTTCAAGCTGCCACTGCGGCAAACGACCGGCATGGTGGCCAGCCTACTCAGGATGGCGGACCTGGACTGGGCCGTGCCTGATTACACCACCCTGTGCCGACGTCAGAAGACGCTGGCCGTCCAGATCCCCTATCGCCGCGCCGAAGGGCCGCTGAACCTGCTGGTGGACAGCACCGGGATCAAGTTCCTGGGCGACGGCGAATGGCAGGCCCGCAAGCACGGCGTCCAGGGCCGGCGCCAGTGGCGCAAGGTCTATCTGGCGATGGACACGGCCACGTCTGACATCCGGGCGGTGGAGTTCACCCCCAGCAGCGATGGCGACAGCCCAGTGCTGCCAGAGCTGCTCGACCAGATACCGGAGGGCGAAGAGATCGGCACCGTGACTGCCGACGGGGCCTATGACACCCGCCGTTGCCACACCGCCATCATCGACCGCCAGGCCACTGCGATCATTCCCATCCGCAAGAACGGGCGCTCCTGGAAAGAGGACTGCCCGGCGGCAATCGCCCGAAACGAGACCCTGCGCGCCACCCGGCACTACGGTCGGGCGTTCTGGAAGCGATGGACCGGATACCACGTCCGAAGCCGGATCGAGGCGAAGATGAGGTGCCTCAAGGCCTTCGGCGAGCGTATCAGCGCCAGAGACCCGGACCGACAAACCGCCGAAATCCAGATACGCATTGCCCTCATGAACCGCTTCTCGGCCCTCGGAACGGCCGAGATCGTCCGTGTGGACTGATGACAGACGGGAAAGGGGATGGCACGCCTCAGGCGTGAGTTACGCAACAACGCCCATCAGAACCCGAAAGGGTCGCCACCTGGAAAACCAAAAATCCAGCTTTGATAGGGGATGTAGCATTGCTTGAAATGCCCGGACAGTTGCGACCAGACCGTGAAAACTAGCAACAGTCCAAGATATGGCAAAGCAGCGTGAAGCGCTGCATTTACCCGGAACGGCAAAAACGGGATGCGCGCAAAAATCATCGCCTGGATTGGGATAAGGTAGTAACCAAACCTGTCGCCAATGACAGTTGAGACCGGGATGAGAAGAAACGCGAGCGCCATCCCGATCGCACCGATGCTTGCAAGACTGTAATCCTGCGGCCATGTCCGCAGCCATTTTTTGCGCAAGAACAGAAAGAAATACAAGGCTGACAATCCAAGTAATCCGACGCGAAATACAGCACCGAAAGCTTCGACTCCAGTGTCGATATAGCGACTGGTGGCAACATCTGCGGCATCGCCGGAAGCAAGGAAAAACACACCCGGAACTGCAAGGACCGCGGCAAGAAGCAAGCGGCCTCGGGTGTAGCGCCCTGTTGCAACGGGCAGAAGCAACATGAAGATGAGTGAGCTTCCATGGAACCCAGCGGCCAGCACCACCCAAAGTGAAAACCTCAAAGGACGTCGATCAATGAATGCTGCGAATGCAATGCAAAGAAGCCCGACTGCCGCTCCTTGGCGTATGGCGGACATCGGCATGTTGATGATCAGGATTGGAAATAGCAGCACCAGAAAACCCAACGGGTCAGGCTGCCGCCGCGCGAGAACGTGGACACCCGCAAAGAAAACAGCGCTGGAGACGATGTTTGCAACGGGATAAGGCAGCCCCATCGCCCGGATCCAGCCAAGGATTGCCCACCAAATCGGATCTCGA
>Ga0307937_1000606_pt1 | contig 21702 bp, 18 predicted proteins | sample OrgLakmetagenom3_FD_201814 | JGI IMG/M metagenome (GOLD analysis project Ga0307937, IMG submission 201814) | Saline water microbial communities from Organic Lake, Antarctica - #3 | ecosystem: Environmental > Aquatic > Non-marine Saline and Alkaline > Saline | place: Antarctica: Organic Lake...
AACTCATTTCCCAAGCACCAATTGCATCTGTTTTTTTCCATATAAGCTACATTTTCAAATAAAAATCTTTGGTTAGTTCTATATATTCTTTTGTGTATGTATGTCTTGCCAGTTCTATGGTCAAGTTTTCTTTTTGAATTTCTTTCTCTTCAAAAGAAAATTCCATTAAACAACGTTTTACAGCAGAGGTTGGATTTCCCCTAACGTAGCATATTCGGTTTAAAAATAATTTATTTTGTTTAGCTAATTCAATAAACTCTTGATGTTGGTTTTCTGGAATAACACAGGAGAATATTCCATTTCCCGCAAGCATTTTTTGTACTCCAAAAAGCAAATCTTCAAACGGAAGTGATTCCGTAAATCGAGCTTTGTTTCGTGCAGTATTTTCTTTTTCTTGGCTCTTTTGATTGAAAAACGGCGGATTTGAAATGATGCTTTGGTAAGTTTCATCCATTTCCTCCACAAATTCCTGAAAGCTTGCATGGTAACAAAACAAACGGTCGCTCCATAAGCTATTTTCAAAATTATCTACACATTGTTCAAATGCATCTTCATCCAATTCTAAGGCATCAATCAATTCTGCGGTACTTCGTTGAGCCATCTGCAATGCAAGAATTCCCGTTCCTGCTCCAACATCTAAAATAGATTTAGGATGATGTCCTAATGAAGCCCAAGCACCAAGTAAAACTCCATCTGTACCTATTTTCATGGCCGTTTTATACTGATGAATGCTAAATTCTTTAAATCTAAATTCCAAATTTTATTTTTTTCAAAAATAGCATAAAGTTCATATATTATAAAGCTCGTTGTTTTACATCCTTTTAATGATTAGAACCAATACAACTCTGCTGCTTTTTAAAAACCTTAGGAAAGTCCCAAATAGTATTGTAAGAAAAAGAGTAATATGTATTTTTGTATAAAACTAACTATCTTGAAAGTAATTGAAAAAGAAACAGAAGAATGGTTTGTGTTATACACCAAACCTAATACTTCTAAAAACTTAGCTCAACAGCTAAATAATGCAGGTATTGTAGCCTATTGCCCCACCAAAATTGAAGTCAGACAATGGAGCGACCGAAAAAAGAAAGTAGAAGTTCCTGTTTTACCCTCCATGATTCTGGTAAAAAGCAAGGAATCTGAACGCAGTATTGTATTTGAATTTAATGGTGCTATTCGGTACTTGTTTTGGAACAGAAAACCTGCGATAGTGAGCCAAAAAGAAATTGAAGCGCTACGGGATTCTTTAGAAGGTAAAAACGTTGTCAGCACTGAAGTAGAAGCCATTAAACCAGGACAAAAAATAGACTTAAGTGAATTGGGTTTCAAAGGTCAGGAAGGAAAAGTGAAATACATTTCTGGTAACAAATGTTGGGTTGTTTTAGAAAGTCTTGGATTCGTGGTGAAAATAAATTTAGCTTAGGATGAAGTTGATTTGAGCTAAACGAAAAGTCGAATCCTAGCCAGTATAAAATATATTCACCATCTGAAATAAATAAAATGAAATACTACATTATTGCTGGTGAAGCTTCGGGAGATTTACATGCAGCCAATTTGATTAAAGCGCTCCTAAAAAAAGATGAGCAAGCTGAAATTAGAGCTTGGGGTGGAGATTTAATGCAAAATGCAGGTGCCACTTTAGTTAAACACTATAGAGAACTAGCTTTTATGGGTTTCTGGGAAGTAATTACCAACCTGAAAACCATTTTGAAAAACATAAAATTCTGTAAGAAAGACATTGCAACCTTTCATCCAGATGCAATTGTGTTTATAGACTATCCAGGCTTTAATATGCGCATTGCCAAATGGGCAAAAGAAAAAGGAATTCCTACTCATTATTACATCTCCCCACAGATTTGGGCTTGGAAGGAAAACCGAATTAAAGAAATTAAACGTGATGTAGATTTCATGTACGTTATTCTCCCTTTTGAAAAGGATTTTTATGAAGAAAAACATCATTTTCCAGTTCATTTTGTAGGGCATCCGTTACTAGATGCAATTGACAACAGACCAACTGTAAACGAAAATGAATTCAGAAGAAAACACGGCTTAAGTAAACTACCTGTCATAGCGCTTTTACCTGGAAGTAGAAAACAAGAAATTGAGAAAATGCTCCAAACCATGTTGAGCATGCTGAAGCATTTCCCTAATTATCAATTTGTTATAGCTGGTGCACCAAGTCAGGAAGACGAATTTTACATGCAGTTTATCGAAGATACGAAAGTGGCATTAGTAAAGAATGAAACCTATGATTTGCTGAGTATTTCCACCGCTGCTTTAGTTACATCTGGAACTGCTACTTTAGAAACGGCTTTGTTTAAAGTTCCGGAAGTGGTTTGTTACAAGGGAAATTTTATCTCTTACCACATTGCCAAACGCATTGTTCAATTGAAGTACATTTCCTTGGTAAATTTAATTATGGATGAAGAAGTAGTAACCGAATTGATTCAAAATGATTTTAACGAAAAACGGCTTAAAACTGAATTGGAGACCATTTTAGATGCCGACAACCGCAAGATTATGTTGGATAATTACCACACGCTCTCGCAAAAATTAGGAGGTATTGGCGCAAGTGAACGCACTGCAAAATTGATTTTAGAATCCTTTAAATAATGAAGTTTATAGTTATGCAATGTTTTTTTGTTTAAGGCTTTGTAAAGTAATAATTTGAACATTTTGACTTGTTCTTTTTTATTTGGGCAAATTCTTTAGAATATCATCAACAGATGCTCTTTGCTTATAATCGGGATTGAACTGAGTATAAACAAGCTTCCCATTGGTATCGATAATAAACGTTGCTGGAACGGGCAATGATGCTTGATTATTTCCATTGGTTTCACGAATTGAAGCATGGAGATTAGCTTCAATCATTTCGTGATAATCGTCAGTAACATCAAACTGAACATCAAATGCTTTCATTACCGAACCATCAGCATCTGATATAATTGTAAAATCAACACCAGTTTTGTTTACTGTTTTTTCAGTGTTTTCATAAGTTTCTGGAGTTACGGCTATAATCTGTGCTCCAGCTTTTTCTATCTCAATTGCTCTTTCTGCAAATTCTGATAAATGTTGGCTGCAAACCGGACACCAATAACCTCTGTAAAAAATAACCACAAGTGGCTGTTCACGATAAAGGGATTCAAGTGAAATTTCTTCGGAATTAGATGACATCATTGTAATCATTGGCACATGATCTCCAACTGAAAGACCTTTAGGCTTTGAATTTTTGTTTATACCGAATTGTGTTAGGTCAAGTTTTTGCGAAGTAGATGTATCGGTTTTTTGATCATTCTCTTTTTGGTTTGATTTATTATCGCTACAAGCAGCAATTAGCAATGATGTAGTGAGGATTAGAAACATTTTTTTCATATTTCAATTTTTTTTATAGTAACTATTTAATTTAGAATTTATTGCTAAATCTTGTTTATAAGTTATCATCCCTCGTTACCTTGATAGCAAATTGCACTTTGTTGTAAGAATTCATTATCACTATAAAACTATTTTTAAGAATCAAAATAATATGTTTTTGAGTGGCGTAGATGTCAATATCAACACAAAGATGAACAAGTCAAGTATCAAGAGTCAATTTTCAACCAAACAGCTTGAAAAAGGAAATTTATACAACTTAGATTATGACAAACAGATAATTATGTTTCCAAAAACAACCTATAAAAAACCTAAGTTTAACTTTTAAGGGCTGTAAATATTAGAGACAAAATTGGTTTAACCAAACACGGTGAAGCAATACAAATGTTATACTTGATTTATAGAAGTGGTTTAAACTAGTTGCGCTTTGAGGTAATAGAATAAACTTCCTGTAGCATTGCGATTTGATCAGAATTTCCAATAACTATAATCTTTGAATTTGGCGTAAGCTTAATTTCAGGATTAGGATTGACAATGTATTCTCCATCTGCAGTTTTAAAACCTATGATTGTACATCCTGTTTTTTGTCTTAAATCCAGCTCTAGAATTGAACATGACCTCTCATGGTCAAATAGTTGCTCAAAAGAAACTTGTTCAAGATTAACGCTTTTAGTGCCGCTATAACTCAAATTATCCCAAAACTCCAATAAATCTGGACTTACAATTAAAGATGCCATATGTTGACCTCCAATTTTGTCGGGCAAAATCACATTATCTGCTCCAGCCAATTTCAGTTTTTTATAGCTTGTCTCTTCACTTGCTCTAGATATAATTTTTAATTCTTTATTCAGTTGCCTAGCACTTAAAACTATAAATAAGTTGTTAGCATCATTAGGCAAAGCTGTAATAAGATTACGTGCCTTTTCAATTCCGGCAGTAAGTAAAACATCGTCATCATTTGCGTTACCAACCAAATATTGTTCGGATTTGAGGTTGCTTAGTTTTAAAAGCTCTTGGTCAGTATCTATAACTAAAAATTCCTCATGAAATTCCATAAGCTTATTCGCTGCTTGCTGTCCATTTCTTCCATAACCACAAACAATAGTATGATTTTCCATTTTTTGAATTTTTTTCAATTTACGCCTCTGTCTTAGATCATTCAAAGAATTGAAAGATATAAAATATTCTGTTACAACCGAAACTACAAAACCTAATATAACAACACTAGACAGTATAAGAATGGTAATAAATATTTTTGCCTCATCTGAAGGTAAAACCACTTCCCTATAACCAACAGTTGTAATGGTTATAGCAGTCATGTAAAATGCGTCTATCCAATTTAAATCCATTATAATTCTAAAACCAATTATTCCAGTTGAAAATACTAGAAGTAATAATAGTAGTGCTAAAATTATTTTTAGCCTAAATGATTTCAAAATGGTTATTTTTTACAATTTCTTAAAAAACAGATAGTTGTGTACATTAGGTGTAGTTTAAATCTTTAAGTTTTAACGTAAAAATCAAAATCAAATATACCATAAATCCAAAACCTAAAGTTGCAAACAGAGATTAAATAAAAGGTTTTACTTTGGTGCAACCTAACCGGTATGCGATAACTGATCTTAGGGTTGTAAAGTAGGGTCTGCTGAAAAAGTCTGTCGTATGTCTTCCGATAGCTATCGGAACAAGGCGACAAGACGCAGATGTATAATAATACTTCAAGTCGAAGGCAACAAAGAAGATGGCATACGACAGGCTAACATAAAACCAGTACGAATTTTGTTTAGTAACTAATTTTGGTAATGATGTTAAATCAAAGTTGTTTACACTGAATAAGTGCAAGATAATATAATGATTTTATTAAATAAGTTTGCACCTATTCCTTCATTATCACTTGTAATCCATTGTAAAATATATAAATATGTGTTTTTCAACAGACCCTAAAGTACTAATTTGAAGGTTTTGACCTGTTCTTTTCTCCTTTAAAATTTTACCTAAATATAGAAAAAATAGCGGTGTCAATTCTTTGTAAATCTTTATGCTTCTTTCTTTGCGAACCTACCAATGCCTACCGACTAGGCTTCGTCTGAAATAAAATATTGGTTATCATGGACTAATACAGAACCTATATAACTATTTTTTAAATAACTGATTAACAATTGTTTATTATTTACAAATACAGCTTTTTATGTGCTATTTTAAATAAGTCAAATTTAAGTTATCTATTCTAAAGTTTCCTCTTTTTTAAAAGTCGAAGACTGATTAGTCACAATCATTTACGCGTGATATAGCATAGTTAAACAAATAATCCGAATATTTGTTTACCCAAGTTTTGGGGTTTAACTTTGTTGGCTGTGCATCCATACATCCAATGTACAAATTGATAGGTATGTTTTGCATTAAAACAAGTACGAACACAACATGAAAAAACTACTTATTTTAGGAATGGTGTGGCCCGAACCCACTTCATCGGCAGCTGGGAGTAGAATGCTTCAACTTATCGATGTGTTTTCAGCATGGGGATTCAGTATTTCTTTTGCTTGTGCTGCACAAAAAAGCGCTTATAGTGAAGCCTTAGAAAAACGAAATGTAACTGAAGTTTCTATCCAGATTAACGATGCCAAATTCGATGATTTCCTAACTGAATTTCAGCCCACCCATGTATTATATGACCGATTTATCATGGAGGAACAATTGGGATGGAGAGTCCGACAAATCTGCCCAAAAGCAATAACAATTTTAGATACAGAAGATTTGCATTTTTTACGAAAAGCAAGACATGAAGCCGTCAAACAAAATATCAGTTTTAAACCAAATCTGCTGTATTCCGAAACAGCTAAACGTGAAATTGCTTCTATGCTGAAATGCGATTTGAATTTAATGATTTCTGAAGCCGAAATACATATTTTAAAGACTCATTTCCAGTTGAAGTCTTCACAATTATGTTACTTACCTTTTCTATTAGATGAAGCTGAAATTCCACAGGCTTCAGATTTTAATTCGTTTTCCAATAGAAATCATTTTGTAAGTATAGGTAACTTTTTACACGCTCCCAATTGGGATCAAGTGCTTTATCTGAAACAAGAAATTTGGCCCTTAATCAAACAAGAACTTCCAACTGCAGAATTGCACATTTACGGTGCTTACACCAAAGAAAAAGTAAAGCAACTACACAATCCAAAACAAGGCTTTTTAGTAAAAGGGAGAGCAGAAAATGCCTTGCAGGTTATTGGAAATGCCAAGGTGCTTTTGGCTCCCTTGCGCTTTGGAGCAGGCTTAAAAGGAAAACTCCTTAATGCATTGCAAACTGGTACACCTACTGTAACTACAAGCATTGGAGTAGAAGGTATGCCCGGAAGTTTACCTTGGGCAGGAGAAATTGCAAACACAGCTAAAGAAATTGCTAAACAAGCAATCTTGTTGTATACCCTAGAAAAGCGTTGGAAAAAAGCACAATTAAATACGATCGACATCTTGCAAAAACGATTTTTGAAAACCTTACATATTGATTTGTTTGCACAGCAAATAGAAGCCATAGAAAGTGATTTAGAAGCCCACAGACAAAAACACTTTATGGGTCAGATTTTACATTTGAATCAGTTTCAAAGTACTAAATACATGTCACTTTGGATTGAGGAAAAAAATAAGCCACGTTAATACTAACGTGGCTTATAGCTCTACTTTATGCATGTCTCTTTAAGTGTTTTTTCTATTGAATTTTTAAAGCAGTAGAAAAAATGTATCGAGAAGTAGGTTATTGCATTTCTATTTATCCATACTTTTTACAATAGATTAAATACAATTTAATATTTACCCTTTCGGATCTAAAATATCATCAATACGTACAATTGCATCTTCTATATGAAATTTAGACATCTTGTCATTTGTGCGGCTCAATCCACGTTGTAAATCTCTTTTCAACTCTTTCAATTCTGCACGAACCAAAGGTCTAATATCACTCATCTCTACATCTATATTGCTTCTGCTTCTAGATTGCTTTTCTGTCATTAAATGATGCATTCTTGAAATGTAAACACGTTGAAGATTTCTTCTAATTCTTGAAATTTCCTGACCGCGATTTAATTCACTAAATAAGCCTTCTCTTAAGTCTTTCATCATTTCATCTATGGCATAAGCTTCATCTCCGTTTAGTTCTTCATTTTCCATCATTCTTGCGAACCTTCCAAAGTCTAATAGATTATTTAAAGTTCTTTCTTGGTATGCACGAACGCGTTCTAAATAGCCATCAAATTCAAATTTATTTAGGATGTTTTCATCTATTACCCATTCTGGAGTTGTAAATAATTCTTCCTGCAAGAATACCATCGCTTTTTGTTGATGTGCTTTATCTGCATGAACGTAATTGGCTTTGTCTTGGTCATAGGTGTGGTAGTATTCGTAAACGCCACCAATGTTAGCAGTGACATGACCCATATACCGATTAAACTGACCTAAAACTTGTTTATAAAGTGCTTCTAACTCATCGTAATTTTTACCTTTTTCTTCTGTCCATTCAATTAAATTAGGGACAATTCTTTTCAGGTTTTTAATTCCATATTCAGAGGCTAGTATTGCATCGTCACCTAAATCTTCTGTTTGGGAAGAAGGGTCAATTACTCCTCTTTGTTGTTTCCCAAATCGATAAATAGGATTGTCTGCTTTTTCTAGAATCCAATCATCTAAAGTTTCTTTTTCTTCTTTAGCTGTTTTATCCAATACAGGTTTGTATCCCCACATAATTGCATATTTATCATAAGGGCCTATTTCTGGCATTAAAGCTACATCACCATCTTCTGGTTGAGCGACATAGTTGAACCGTGCATAATCCATAATTGAAGGTGCAGTACCCATTTTTTTAGTGAATTCTGGGTCTCTAAGTTTTTCAACTGGATAAGCTGAAGAACTTGCCATATTGTGTGGCAAACCTAAAGTATGTCCAACTTCGTGAGAGGAAACAAAACGAATTAGCCTTCCCATTACTTCATCTTCAAAATCAACACCCTGAGCATCTGGATTTATGGCTGCTGTCTGCACAAAAAACCAATTTCTGAGTAAGGTCATTACATTGTGGTACCAATTGATATCGGATTCCAGAATTTCTCCTGAGCGAGGGTCGCTTACGTGTGGTCCATTGGCATTTGGAATAGGAGAGGCTAAGTACCGGACTACGGAATAACGAACATCTTCTGGGCTCCAATCTGGATCTTCTTCTTTGCTTGGGGCTTCTTTGGCTAATATGGCATTTTTAAAACCTGCAGCTTCAAAGGCAACTTGCCAATCTTCAATCCCTTGTTTAATATACGGAATCCATTTTTTTGGAGTAGCTCTGTCTATATAATAAACGATTGGTTTTTTGGGTTCAACCAATTCTCCATTTTTAAACTTATCAAGGTCTTCCTCTTTTACCTCTAATTTCCACCGGTCTAAATACCGAACAGATTCAGACTTTTGAGCATCTAAACCATAATCTACCTGACCAGTAGAAAACCAACCAACACGTTGGTCGAAATAACGTCTTCGATAAGGTTCTTTATCTAATAAAATCATAGAATTACTAAGCTCTATTGAAATGGAACCCGTACTTGAATTAGACGGTGGGTTTCCAGCATTATACGTTTTTACATGCCTAACTTCTATGTTTTTTGGGTAGGAACGAATGGTGTCTATATAAGATCTAGATTTGTCTAGACGTTGTACTTTGTATTGTTTTCTTCTTCTTTCCTGAAAGCCAATTGCTTGTACATCTTCTTCAAACAAATCAGTAACATCTACCACCGTATTGTTGTGTATAGAATCTTTTTTTCTTGCCTTTACATCAAATGAATAGAGGATTGGCTCAAAATTTGAATTTACTACTGCTTCGTGAATTGGCAAAGAATCTGCTGCAACAACACCATAAGAAACCACTCTTAGGTGCACTTTATCTCCTTTTACTTGCCAGCGTAAAACTTGCTCGTTTTGTTTGCCTCCACCAAAACCAATACCATTTGCGGTTTTTGCAATTCGGGTGACCATTAGCATTTCACGATTAAATAAAGAGTCTGGTATTTCGAAAAGGTACTTGTCATCTACAAAATGTACATCAAAAAGACCTGTATTGGTTTTTGCATCTTTAGTAACTACCTTAGAATAAGGCTTAACTCCATTTTTTTTATCTTTTTTTTGAGATTGAACTTGCTTTGATTTACTCTTTTTCGACTGAAAAACGCTACATGAATTTAATGAAAAAGCTACTGTAAAAACAAAACATAAATAGAAACACTTTTTTAGCATAATTTATAATTTAAAATATTCGTTGACACTTTTTTTGACTAATAATAAGTAAAAAGGTTTAATGGTAGAGATTAGTCAAAACATTTACAGGAAATTATTGGGAGAGATTTTTTAAAATCAAAAGCCTTTTTTTGTGTTTTCTTATTTCTATTTTTCAATCATAAATCAGAAATCAAAAAAATCTACATACTGTCTTTCTTGCAGATCATACTCTACTGAATTTTTGGATTTAAACCTTGAGCTTTAGTTTTGAGCTATTTTGTATATAGGTCGAAACCCGACAACCCATAACCTACTAAACCTATATTGAAACAATAGGTTGCCAAGGAAGCCAAACCCAAGGTGTACTCCATAATTTTTCCCTACTTTTGAAATTCAAATTCACAACTTATGATGCAGTGGGAACAACTTCTTTCACTAAGAAAACAAGGCGATAAACACAAGCGTTTGCGCAAAGAACAAGACGAAACGCGTTTGGGTTTTGAAGTAGATTACGACCGGATAATTTTTTCCTCGGCCTTTAGGAGTTTGCAAGACAAAACCCAGGTAATTCCACTTTCTAAAACAGATTTTGTACACACCCGTTTAACGCACTCGTTAGAAGTTTCCGTAGTTGGGCGTTCTTTAGGAAGAAAGGTAGGTCAGCAATTATTGCAAAAACATCCGCAATTATCAGCAACCCACGGCTATCACTACCATGATTTTGGGGCTATTGTAGCAGCAGCAGCTCTTGCTCATGATATCGGAAACCCTCCTTTTGGTCATTCTGGAGAAAAAGCCATAGGCGAATTTTTTAAAACAGGAAAAGGCAAACGTTTCAAGAATGAACTTACCGAAAGCCAATGGCATGACTTAACTCATTTTGAAGGCAATGCTAATGGCTTTAAATTATTAACAGAAAACAAAGAAGGTGCTCCAGGAGGACTGCGTATTTCTTATGCTACTTTAGGTGCATTTACCAAATATCCAAAAGGAAGTTTACCCCATAAACCCACACCCAAGATAGCCGATAAGAAATTTGGATATTTTCAAGAACAAGCTTTATTTTTTAATGAAGTGGCAACAGAATTAGGAATGCTAACTACATCAACAAAAGGAGAAGAAAAGCGATTTGCGAGACATCCCCTTGCTTTTTTAGTGGAAGCAGCAGATGATATCTGTTATACCGTAATCGATTTTGAAGATGGTATTAACCTTGGCCTTATAGAAGAAGACAAAGCCCTGGAATTCCTTTCAAAAATAATTGCTCAACGCATCAACACCGAAAAATACAGCCAACTAAAACATACCAAAGACCGTATGAATTATTTACGTTCTTTAGCCATTGGTTCTTTAATAGAAGAAACGGTTAGTCTTTTTCTAACCAACGAAGATGCTATTTTAAAAGGTGAATTTCATCAATCTTTGTTGGATGCTTCAAAATACAAAGCCCAAATTGATGATGTAATCAAAATTAGTATAGATAAGATTTATCAAAGTAGAGAAGTTCTGGAAAAAGAAATTTCAGGGTACAAGATTTTAAGCACCTTGTTAGCAGTTTTTACAGAAGCCATGCAAAACTTTAGAGAAGGTACTGAAAGCAATTTAGACCGATTGGTACTAAAAAGCTTTTTAAGCGAATGTGATTTCGATACAAAAAACACCTACCAAAGTTTATTAGAAATTTGCTCTCTTGTTGCTTCAATGACGGACGGCAATGCTTTACGTGTATTCAAAAAACTAGAATTGGGAAGTATGTAAGCGTGTTTGATAATAGAGGTGCTTCCTAGATTTATAAAATCTGCGATTCCGGTAAATATAAATACTTCGCTAACTGCGAGATTGAAATTATAGATGAAATACGAAAGAAATCTAGAAATTTATAACTAAATCATTAGCCTGTTTTTTGAAAATAAAAAAAGTAGGTTTAGAAGATCAATTAAAAAAAAGACTGAATTCTTTATTTGGTTTTTGATTGCTTTTTAGCACATAGGAACAAGTATTTCCATTTTCGTTAATTTCATCGCGTTGCACTACGTTTCCTATTAAAGGGAAGCCTTCTTTTTTCATTTCATCAAAAAAACTTTTATGAAAACTAAAAGGTACTCCACTACCTGCGTGGTCTATGTAGTAAACAATTTCTTCTGCCTTATCAAAATTTTTGGCTTTAAAACGATATGCGGTTAGCATTCTGTTATCTCTTATAACACTTTCTTTTTCAATGAACTTTAACTTGATGTTGCTTTCATCCAAAAGACTTAAATCGTCTATGTTTTCTTTTCCGCTAACCAACAACTCTACTCTAGATGCCGCATTGTATTCCGCAAGTGAAAGGATTTCATAATGTAATAATTTGTTTTGGTTGATGATGTATAAAATGATATTCTCATCATTAAAGGAATTTAAATGATAAACTACATATTTGCTTGGATTATAAAAATCTTGGTAAATGACGGTGTATTTATCCTTAAGATTACTGGTATAACAATTTTCATTTTCATAATATAGCATGTTGTCTACTTCAAACCCAACTTTTTTTTCTTGTGAAAATAGTAAGTTCATTGAAGAGCAAGATATAAAAATGACGACTAGAAGATATTTCATGAAACAATTTTAAATAATCAATACCAAAAAACATGCCGATGTTTTGCTAAAATCAACTTAAATTGAATCATTTTCTATAATTTTTCTAAAACTTATAAACCAAGTTGATTACTTCTATGACTGATGGTAACACCTTATGTGTATTGAAAAAACTGGAATTAGGGAGCATGTAAAACGATTTTTAAATAAAATCTAATGTGAGATGCTTTCAATTGCAAATAAATACTAGCTCGGTATTAGAAATTAAAAAAGCCCTGCATGATTTATACACAGGGCTTTCTTAAATTTCAATTAAAAGATGTTATTCGCAGCTTGGAGCTTGAATAATATCGCTTCCTTCGCAATCGGAATTTTGAAATGCTTCTACTGCTGATGCTAGCGCTTGGCAATTTTCGGCAGAATCATCCTCAAAATAGTTCTCAGTTGCTGTTTGAAGGTTTGTAGCTAATGTTTGACAATTTGGACTACTATCATCATCACCAGAGCAAGATGTGAATGCAAGTGCCTCAATGGCAAGTACTGTAAAAACAATTTTTTTCATAATTTGGTAACTTTTCAGCTTTTTCGTTCTAAATAGCTGATAATGAAAGCTTAAAAGCATCAAAATTTTACTACAATATTCATGTTTAAAAATAGTACATGTGGAAATTTAACAAAACGATAGATTGAACTGTTAATTTTGAAATGATTTCCATTCCATAAAAGATACGAAGAGGAATAATTAGTAATTGATATTCTTTTTTACTTTTAAGAATCTGCGTCATCTAAGGGAATTTACAAAAGCAAGTAGAGATTCTTTAAACTAATTCGAATTTCATATTTTTACATTAACTTACATTCAAAAATCATTTTCCATGAAAAGTCATATCATTTTAGGTGTGTTCATATCTATATTATTGGGCTGCACTTCAGAAGAAACTAAACCAGAAATTATGCTATATCCAGAAACTAGAATGGATGAAACGGTAGACACTTATTTTGACAGAGAAGTACGTGACCCTTATCGATGGTTAGAAGATGACCTTAGTAAAGAAACCGAAGCTTGGGTAGAAGCCCAAAATGAATTGACTTTTTCTTACTTAGATAAAATTCCGTACCGAGACCAATTGAAAAAAAGACTTACTGAAATATGGGATTATGAAAAAGTTGGTGCTCCTTTTACTAGAGGAAACTATACTTATTTTTATAAAAATGATGGACTTCAAAATCAGTCTGTTTTGTACCGCTATAAAAATGATGAAACCAAAGCGAATGCCAGCGTATTCTTAGACCCAAATGCCTTTAGCGAAGACAGCTCAATCTCACTATCTGCTATAAGCTTTTCAAAAGATGGCGAAAAGCTTGGTTACGCAATATCTGAAGGTGGTAGCGATTGGAGAAAAGTAATTGTAATGGACACAGAAACACTTGAACAAGATAAGGATACTGTTTCTAATTTGAAATTTTCTAATATTTCATGGTATAAAAGTGAAGGCTTCTATTATTCCAAATACGATGAACCAGAAGGAAGTAAACTTTCAGCAAAAACAGACCAACATAAATTATATTACCATAAACTAGGAACTTCCCAAAAAGAAGACAAAGTTATTTATGGCGAACGCCCTGAAGAAAAACACCGCTACCTAAGTAGTGATGTAACAGAAGATTATCGATTTTTAGTTATTTCTGCAAGAAATATTAGCAGTACAAATAAATTGTTGATTAAGGATTTAACTCAGGAAAATTCAGATTTGGTGAGCCTTGTTGATAACTATGAGAGTAGAACTAGTTTGCTATCCAATCAGGATAACAAACTCTTTTTTGTAACTAATATGGATGCTCTAAATAAAAGAGTAGTTCAGGTTGATGCAGCCAACCCTAGTTCAGAAAATTGGGAAGATTTCATCCCTGAAACGGAACATGTTTTATCTGCATCTACAGCAGGAGGTCATTTTTTTGCAAATTATATGGTAGATGCTGTTTCCCAAGTAAAACAGTATGATGAAGAAGGGAATTTAGTTCGTGAAGTTGATTTGCCGGGTATTGGATCTGCACGCGGATTTAGCGCAAGGGAAGAAGATAATGTGCTATATTATTATTTTACCAACTACATTACTCCCACAAGCAATTATAAATATGATATTGAATCTGGAACAACTGAATTATACAATCAGCCAGAAATCGATTTTGATTCAGCTGAATACGAGAGCAAACAAGTTTTTTATGCTTCAAAAGACGACACCAAAATACCGATGATCATTACCCATAAAAAAGGAGTAGAACTCAACGGAAATAACCCAACTATGTTGTACGGTTATGGAGGTTTCAATGTTTCATTAACACCTGGATTTAGTACAGCCAATGTAACTTGGTTAGAAAATGGTGGAGTCTACGCTGTTGCAAACCTACGAGGCGGCGGTGAATATGGTGAAGCTTGGCACGACGCCGGAACTAAACTTCAAAAACAAAACGTTTTTGACGACTTTATTGCAGCTGCAGAATACCTAATTGAACAAAATTACACTTCATCAGAAAAATTAGCTATTCGTGGAGGTTCTAATGGTGGATTATTAGTGGGAGCATGTATGACACAAAGACCAGATTTATTTCAAGTTGCGCTACCAGCAGTGGGTGTTTTGGATATGTTGCGCTATCATACGTTTACCTCTGGTGCAGGTTGGGCTTATGATTATGGCACTTCTGAAGATAGTCCCGAAATGTTTGAATATTTATTGAATTATTCTCCTCTACACAACATAAAAGAAGATGTTGAATACCCCGCTACTTTGGTAACGACAGGAGATCATGATGATAGGGTAGTTCCTGCACACAGTTTTAAATTTGCTGCTGAATTGCAAAGCAAACAAACAGGCGTGAATCCAGCTTTAATCAGAATTGAAACCGATGCCGGTCATGGAGCAGGAAAACCAACCTCAAAAATAATTGAAGAATATGCGGACATGTTTGCATTTACTTTTTATAACATGGGAATTGAGAAGCTGGAATAGCAACTAATTTTGTTCTTTGTTGATAAAAAGTTGAATCTTATTTATAGCTTAATTGTACTGCTATTTAAAATTACAATGGATGCAATACCTAGTATAATTAGGTTTGGTTTGATAATAATTTGAAAATTCAACGATTTATTTTAGGCTACGTTTTCATCAGCTTGGTAACTAACTCTCTTTTGGTATTACTTATAGACAGTCTTAAATTGTTCGCAAACTATAATCATATTTTCGTTGAATTGCTCATTGAATTGTTTCATTTCCCTTGTATAATATGCTTTGTGAACCTTTTTCCAATAGGCTAAAGTTTTATCTCCTTCTCCTTCAATTTTAGCAAATTCAGCTGTGACTTTATGGTAAGGAACTTGCTCAATTTTAATAGTTTCAATTATAGCTTTAGCATTTCCATTCCAATCTGTTATAATGTATTGGTTTCCAACTTTTGGAAGTGGCTCATTATTTTTTTTGAACCACCATAAGGAAGTCGCAGTTGCTTTTTTTATTCCTTTTACCACTAAATCTGCGCATTCATTTGCGTCAAATTCATTATCACAAAAGTAGAAGGAATTCGGTCTTTTTAGGTTTTTATGTTCAGGATTTTCATGGATGTATTTATTCCATATAGTCTCAACAGAATTCTTATTTTCTTCCACTTCCTTCATATATTTATTCACATTTTAAGAAAAACAGTTAATCATTAAACTTTTTAAAACCAACCCATTGTATCATTGAAAAAGTAAAAACCAATCCTACTATGGAAGCCAATACATCGTAAGGGTCATATATGTTGTTTCCTCCTAAATTGTGAAATTTTAGTTCTTGCATTAGGACATAAATTGAGGCCATACTTACCGCTAAAACATGAATATAGATGTCTTTTATATGACCAAACCTAGCTTTGAAATAGTCTTTTGTTTGGAAAAGGATTCCAGTTATGATAAGTGTTCCTACAATTGCCTCTACCAAATTAGGAATTGAAAACACAAAAATGGCTAAAGCATCACGTGCATCATTAGCTAGCACCCAAGGTTTTAAGTCGTACTTATTCAAAACAAAAACAAGAATTGCTACACCAAATAGGTATTTAATGTAATTTTTAATGGGAGTCTCTTTCATTTTTTCAAATAAATGCTGTTGATGAAATTACAAAGTAAACTTTTAAAATATAAAAAGTAATTCAATAGAACAAAATACTAACTAAATTCTAGAGATAACAACGATTTGGCTGTCGATTTTCCTAGATAGTTTATGCAAGTCAAATTAAAAAAAGATTTGTCATGTATTTATAAAAACTAAGTATTCTTTTTGTACATTTAACTCATTTGAAGCGAACTAACTCTTATACTGTAAATTATGCCCGATTCTAAACCCAAAAAAAAAGTTCGAATTCTATCCTTAGATGGGGGTGGAATACGAGGAATAATACCTGCTGTAGTCTTACAGTACGTAGAGAGCGAACTGATTAAAAAAACAAAAAATCCTAATGCGAGAATTGCAGATTTTTTTGATTTGATAATAGGAACTAGTACGGGGGGGATTTTAGCTTGTTATTATTTAGTTCCCAATGAGGATAGAAGTCCATCTAGTCGCTTTAACGCTTCCACAGCATTAGAAATTTACACAAAAAAAGGAGGGCAGATTTTTAATAAAGCTAAACGGCATTCTTGGTTAGGCTTTAGGCAATTATTCAACGCCACTAAGTATGCTCCAGATAATTTAGAACAAATTTTCATGGAAACTTTTGGTGAGTTAAAGTTTCACCAACTCACTAAGCCATGCATTGTTACTTCATACGATATGTCTAAAGGGGAGGCCGTGTTTTTTAATAGTAGGGAGCCAAAAGAAAAACAAGATAAACGCCAATTTTACTTAAGGGACGTTGCTCGGTCTACTTCTGCAGCACCTACTTATTTCCCGCCAGCTATTATTGAAAATCTAGTATCTGGAGATAAAATGGTTAATTTAGATGGTGGAGTATTTGCTAATAATCCTAGTATGTGTGCCTATGCTGAAGCTAGAAAGACTAATTTTGAAAGCTTAGGCATCAACAGACCAACTGCAAAAGATATGCTTATCCTTTCTATTGGAACGGGGTCTATGCCGTTGGATATAGAAAACAATAGGAAGTCGAAAAAATGGGGCATTATAAATTGGGCAAAAGTAGTTCCAGAAATTATGATGGATGGTGGTCTAGATACCGTTAACTACCAAATGGATAAAATATTTAAATCCTTAGATGAAGAAAATCAAAATAACTTTAAAAGAGTGAATGTTCCAAAAGCCTTGCGTTTTTCTAATCAAAAAAAGAATTTTAAGCCACCTTATAATCCGGACATGTCTGATGCCTCCCCCAAAAACATTTCGGCATTGACTAAAGCAGGACAGCTAGCCCTAGAAGAAGCTAACCAAACAAGGGATGGTGAAAATACCTTAGATGAATTTATAGACCAGTTGATTGCTATGGAAAATACGAATTTGATTGTGTAGTTATTCACATCCATTTCAGGATATTGTATTTCTGGAAACAACAAAAAAATTATTCCACTACTACCTTAAAAGTCTCTGTTTTTCGATTTTGTAGATTCACCTTTAAAATGTAAATACCAGTTCCGAGTTCGCTTAAATCTAATGGCAATTCATTATAAGACTGGGAAGGTATTTCTTTTTGAAGCACTCCGTTAATAGCGAAAACAGCAACATCTTTAACGTAATCTGCATGGGTAAGTAAAAAGCGATTTCTTTCAGATTGTGAAAACAACTCTATTTCAGGATAAGAATCGATTATTTCTGAAACACTTAAGTTGAGTGGATTACAACCTGAAATAGAATCTAAATTGGAATAAAATTGCTCGTAATCTTTAAACATACAACTCAATTCACCTACCGCACTGATATTTGGGTCGCCTCCCGGCGCATTGATTAACGACAGAGAACCCAGACCTTCAATCCATTTAACATTTCGTGAACTTATTGTATTGGTTTCGGTAGGAGAGAAATAAAAATTTTTATAATCTATATCATTGTCATTTTCTGTTCTAATGGAATCTAAAATAAAATCACCTCCATTTGCTGGAAACGGAGTTAATGGATTCCTCAACTCCATGATGTCTCCTTCTACTAAAGAAAAGTCGTACAATAAAATGTCTTCTACGTATTGTGGTTCTGTCACGGTAAGGTATACTTTTTTCTCAGGAACATCTTCTCTAATCAACAGATTTCTGTTGATGTAATGATAGCCATCAAGAACTTGATAAGTCTTGCCATTTACAATGGTGTCTCCGTTTGTATAATACATATCAGTTATGCACCCAAAATAACAAGAGGTAAACTGCCACTCATTTTGGTCTGCTAACAATGGAGTATAACTTTGTGCAAAAGCATTAAATCCTAGAAAAAATAAAAGTAAAAAGATGATTTTTTTCATAGTAAGTTTTTTTGGATTTATAGCTACAAAACAAAGACAAGCAAATGAAACAACTAAATCCTAATCCTGATTGTTTTCAGCTGCTTTAGCCTTAATCATTCAGCTTCAAAACTGCCATAAAAGCTTCTTGAGGAATTTCAACATTACCTACTTGGCGCATTCGTTTTTTCCCTTTTTTCTGTTTTTCTAATAATTTCCGCTTACGCGAAATATCACCACCGTAACATTTGGCTGTAACATCTTTACGCAATGCTTTAACTGTTTCTCGTGCTATAATTTTAGCTCCAATTGCTGCTTGAATTGGAATATCAAATTGTTGTCTTGGAATAAGTTCCTTCAATTTTACACACATTTTCTTGCCTATGTCATAAGCATTGTCTTGGTGAATTAATGCAGAAAGCGCATCAACTGTATTTGCATTTAGTAACACATCTACTTTTACCAATTTGGACTTTCGCATTCCAATAGGAGAATAATCAAAAGAAGCATAACCTTTGGAAACAGTTTTTAAGCGATCATAAAAATCGAATACAATTTCAGCTAAAGGCATATCAAAACTCAATTCTACTCGGTCTGTAGTCAAGTAAGTTTGATTGGTAATCTCTCCACGTTTTTCAATACAAAGTCCCATCACTGGTCCAACAAAATCGGCTTTTGTAATAATACTCGCCTTGATGTAGGGTTCTTCAACATGACTTAAAGTAGATGGTTCAGGTAAATCACTTGGATTACTAACTACTATTCCTTCCTCTGGATTTTTAGTGGTATAAGCTAAATACGAAACATTGGGTACAGTAGTAATAACTGTCATGTCAAACTCACGCTCCAAACGCTCTTGAATAATTTCAAGGTGCAACATACCTAAAAAACCACACCTAAAACCAAAGCCTAAGGCTGCGGAACTCTCAGGTTGAAAAACCAAGGATGCATCATTCAGCTGCAGTTTTTCCATAGAAGCTCGTAAGTCTTCATATTCTTCGGTATCTACTGGATAAATCCCAGCAAAAACCATGGGTTTTACATCTTCAAAACCAGAAATAATAGCTGTTGTAGGTTTTTCTGAATCGGTAATGGTATCTCCTACTTTTACTTCTCGGGCATCTTTTATACCAGTAATTAAGTATCCAACATCACCTGCTTTTATTTCGTTTCTAGGAAATTGCTTTAACTTTAGAGTACCTATTTCATCTGCGCCATAAGATTTGTTAGTAGCCACAAATTTAATTTTCTGATTCTTTTTAATGCTACCATCAAAAACACGAAAGTAAGTTTCTACACCACGAAAAGGATTGTAAACCGAATCAAAAACCAAAGCACGTAAGGGTGCATCTGGGTCTCCTTTTGGGGCTGGAACACGTTCTATAATTGCTTTTAAAATGGCATCTATTCCTAAACCAGTTTTGGCACTAGCAGGGATAACATCTTCAGGACTACAGCCCAATAAATTTACAATATCATCTGTTACTTCTTCTGGATTTGCGCTTGGTAAATCTACTTTGTTCAGCACCGGAATAATTTCCAAATCGTTTTCCAAGGCCAAATATAAATTAGAAATGGTCTGTGCCTGAATACTTTGTGCTGCATCAACAATGAGTAAAGCCCCTTCACAAGCAGCAATGGATCGTGAAACTTCGTAAGAAAAATCGACGTGACCTGGAGTGTCTATCAAATTTAGGATGTAATCCTCACCTTCATAGGTGTATGCCATTTGTATAGCGTGGCTCTTTATGGTGATTCCACGTTCGCGCTCCAAGTCCATACTATCCAGCAATTGCTCTTGTTTCTCCCTTTGCGTAACCGAATGAGTAGCATCTAACAAGCGATCTGCCAAGGTGCTTTTTCCGTGGTCAATATGTGCGATGATACAAAAATTTCTGATGTTTTTCATACTCAATAATTCCTACAACTGCTTTCGCAATTAAATTTGCAGCAAATATAAACTATTCTTAAGCCTCAGCATAAAAATGCGAAATTTCTACTCGTATTTTAAATTTTGTTGAAACAATTGTGAATTAATAATTTGGGCAAACAAGCCGGGCCGTCCATTACAAATCCGCGTAGCACTATAAGGTTTTAAGCCTTTGGTTTGTGGGCTTCTAAAGTCGCCACAACCTGCAGTAAAAACCTAAAATTGCTTCTGTGGGTTTTCCATTCGCGTCCCTTTTGCACTTACCAAACAAAAAGTAACTTTCCTATTGAAGCATCAACAAATCAACACATTGCTACATTCACAAATCATCAAATCAACACATTTTCAAATTAATACATTGCTACATTTTCAAACCATCAAACCATCAAACCATCAAATTGCTACATTAATACATTGCCACATTGCTACATTCACAAATCACCAAATCACCAAATTGTCAAATCAACACATTTACACATTGCTACATTTTCACATTGACACACTGGTACATTTTCAAATCATCAAATCACCAAATCACCAAATCACCAAATCATCAAATTGTCCAATTAACAAACAACCCTTACATTTGCCCAAAAATAACCCATGGAAATTTCAGTAGAATTAACCTTAACACCCATACAAGACGAGTATGAGCCAGCGATTATTGACTTTATAAAAGCACTTCGGAAATCTCCACTAGAAGTAATTGAAACTCCATTAAGCACCCAAGTATTTGGTGATTATGATGAGGTTATGCAAGTGCTTCAAAAAGAAATGAAAGTTGCTCTAGAAGCCATCGAACGTGGATTGCTTTACGTTAAAATAGTCAAGTCTAATCGAGCAAATTATGAACCTCATTTTTAATCAGTTACTTGATCCATATCAAGATGTAGCAACCCATCTTTGGGTGTTAGAAATTGTAGGAGTCTTTTTTGGCTTACTTAGTGTTATTTTCTCCAAGAGAGACAATATTTTAGTATTTCCAACCGGAATAATTAGCACGCTTATTTTTGTCTATATTTTGTTGGAATATGGCTTGTTAGGAGATATGCTTATCAATGCTTATTATTTTATCATGAGTGTTTATGGTTGGTATATTTGGACCCGAAAAGTAAGTGTGGAAGCCTATTTACCCATTACATCTTGGACCAAAAAAGAGA
>Ga0307937_1000610_pt1 | contig 21683 bp, 17 predicted proteins | sample OrgLakmetagenom3_FD_201814 | JGI IMG/M metagenome (GOLD analysis project Ga0307937, IMG submission 201814) | Saline water microbial communities from Organic Lake, Antarctica - #3 | ecosystem: Environmental > Aquatic > Non-marine Saline and Alkaline > Saline | place: Antarctica: Organic Lake...
CACCACCGACTATGCTTTGTCGGCGGGTGAGTCCAAATCACTGCTCACATTAGCAGTTGCCCTTAATGACGGTGAAACCGTCGACCAACTCGAAAAGCAACTGAGCCGGTTGGACCTTAGGGTGAATTATGAATCCGCATACGAAGAAACCTACCAGCTAGACACCCGCGAAGGAAAATTGCCAAAACCGGGAAAAGCGACTTGACCAATTGCCCCGGACGCTCACGCATTTGCAGGAGCACTCTGGCCAGCATGTGCCGAAATAACATCCCGCACCAAGCTCGGATCAAACACCGTGTCAAAGCACCAAGAGCCGAACCCCCCTTGCTCGTTCACCGCCTTGATCCAGACATCCATCGCTGCTCGCTTGGCTCGATTCTGCTCTGAATCCTGACCTTTCACCTCCAACACCAGGGTCTGACCATTCTTTAACCGAATGAGATAGTCCGGTATGAAGTTCCGGGAGGAACCATTCCACAGGTATCGGACCTTGAAGCCCAGGTGATCGTTCTTCGCCCATGAGTGGACCGATTCATCCTTCTCACAGACATCCGCTACAAGTTTTTCCCAGGTGCTGTCGTAAACAACGTGGCTGATCTGAGAGCGCTCTGCCTGCCTGCACGGTTTGGTGGTTAACCAAGGGCGCATCTGAGAGGTCGCACCGATTGGCTGATGCTCATCGAACAAAGCTTCCAGGCGCTCAACATTCTGTTTGCTTACAAACCGATTCACATGGGTGACGACGTTATCCATATTTAGCGCGAACAAGAGTCGGCGGCGAACCGGGTCCTGGTGCCATAGGCTGGGAATATCCAATTTGTCAGACTCCAGGAACTGCTCAACGATACGGATTAACTGAACGGCCAGGTACTGCTTATCCCCCTCAAATCCAGCACTGCTGCTGATGAAAAGCTTTTTCGCAGCACGGAAGGTCAGGTGCTGCAGCCTAAAATCCTCTACAGCCTTCTCCAGATCGATCTGAGAGGCTTGTGCAAGATTAGGGATACCGGTCAGGGCAGGTGCGATTTCCGCATTCAGTGGTGTTTGAGCCGGGTCCAGAGTTAGTGGCTCCACCGCCTCCCAATCCATTCTCAACTCTGGCTTGAGAACGGTCTGAACCCGATCAATATTGGGCCAACGGATTTCAAAATGGTTTCTGCCAGGCTCGACTTCTACCCGCACACTGGGCTTCGGTGGAGGAGGTGTCTCGCCGCCCTCACCCACCTCCTGGAAAATCGAAAGCGGCACACCGAACACATTCACATATTCCGGAATGAACTTGCCGTTCTCATCCATATCGTGCGCTACCCGCCGCAAGCCTCGGCCAATAACCTGTTCACACAGAAGCTGGCTGCTGAACGCTCTCAAACCCATGATGTGAGTTACGTTAGCGGCGTCCCACCCCTCAGACAGCATGGCCACCGAAATCACGTTCTCAAGATTCTGACCGGGTTTCCCTCGCTTGCCGACTGTATCTACCAGAGCTCGAAGCTGCTCCTCTTGCTTCAATGAAAGCAGTTCTTCCTTTTTGTCGGCCGGGAGCATGGACGCATTGATGATCTCCTCCATTCTCACCGCGTAATCTTTGTCCTTGGTGATGCTTTCCCCTCGCTCAGCTTTTTCCAAAACCCTCGAATCGACACGCAAGGTAGCCAGCGGGTTCTGGGTTCCGGAAATCAGGCAGTCACCGCTATTGAAGAAATGCTCGATACGGGATGCGGTTTCGGTCCGATTGCAAACGGTAAGTAGCACGGGTGGAATCGTGTGGCCCTCAGCTTCCCAGGCTTTTGCCGTCTCTTGCCAATCGTAAGCAAGGATCGCATAGGCCTTCTGAACTAGATCCGGTAACGGATCGGTGGGCTGGGCTTTACGGGCAAGATCCTGCTTTACGGACTCGTCCCGATACAGATGGTAAAGCTTGCTGGCGTATGTCTTCGCATCTGGTAGCGCGTCATCCCGCACGACGATTCGAGGTGTCTTGACCAATCCCGCTTCAATGGCATCATTAAGGCCAAAATCCGAGATAATCCACTCAAATAGCCCTTTCTCCGTGTTTTTCTTCCCCGTAGGTGAGAAGGGTGTCGCGGTTACATCAAAGCATCGGCGAATTCGACGGGTCTTGTGAATACGATCCAGCCCCTCGATCCAACGGGTCGCCTCCTCCAGATCGATCCCCATTTCCTCCGCTTCTTTCTTGCTGACTTTTACCTCAGCCTTCTGGCGGTATGCGTGGTGGGCTTCATCGTTAATAACCAAGATGTCTTTGTAAGAAGCCAGCTTGCCAAGCACTCGCCGCGTAAACGCCTCGTCGCTCTCTTTACCCTTTTTCACCACAGAGCGTACCTGCTCTTTGAGGGGCATCAGGCTGTGCCAGTTTTCGATGACCAAAACCACTTGGTTCAGCTTCTGGCGCATTGCCTCGTTCGGGCACAGCACGAATTCATCGTAAACATTACTCTCGTTGCCAGGATTGAGGACCTGCAGCCGGCTTTTTACCGTAAGACCTGGCGCCACGACAAAAACGGCTTTCGAGTAACGTTTATCCTTCGGATATGTGACGGCATTAAGGGTCTGCCAGGTAATGATCAAAGCCATCAACGAGGTTTTCCCGGAGCCAGTCGCCATTTTGTTACAAATACGCTCCCAGGGACCGCCATCGCCCTGCAGAAAGATCCCTTGACGATAATCCTCGGGAGCTTCCAGCCACCAGATCAGAGATTCAATCGCTTCAAGTTGGCAAAAATAGAACGGAAAAGGCCTTGGGCCACCATTCCAGCGATTTGAGTCAGAATCCCACTCGCCTCTTGAGTACCAGTGGTGAAGCAACTCGCGGGAAACGCTTGTGACACCAGGCCAGCCAGCCTCCCGCCACGCATCGACACGCTGACGGATTCGGTTGACCGTCTCCAGCTCCTCAACTCGACGGGTATTATTCCGGGAATCATAGAGCTCATAGGCGGCAGGTCTTCGGCCGCTCACTACACCGGCAACGCGGCCATTATCATCCTGTGACCAGAACTGATCTGGCTTATCATAAGGCGAATTGATTACCAGGGAATTCGGTTTATCAGCCATGCTTCCCTCCTCAATCCAGCCTGATGACTTTCAATGACTCGATACCCCGATCATCCACGATCTTAACCGCGATACAGCGATTGTCACCGGGCTCAAAGGGAATTGATTTAGTACCGTGAAACTGGTCAAGCAAATCCTCATTGAGTTCAGCACGAATGTCTTTCTTCAGCTTATACCAGCCATCTTTTTTGTCTGCCATTGGGAAGAATATCTGGCGGGCAAACAGTGAACGGTTGTCATAGTCAGTGTCGAGCTGCCACATCGCTATGTTTTTCTTTCCACCGGATTTCAACTCGCCAGTTTTGGTATCGAAATAGTCAAAACCATGGACCTCAACTTGGAGCTTACCGCCCTTGTGTTCATGTACCTCGATGTCTGGCTGCCCCATGAGCCAAAAGGACTGGTTGCTTGCACGACCTTTTTTGAGATCTTCCGTAAGCAAGTCCGTGTTCATGTGAACTTTCAGCGCTGGAATACCTCTGATGTTGTCTATATCTTTCGCTGCTTCCGGATCAAAGTTGAAAGCACAGAAAACCAGCATCTTAGGGAGCGGAAACAGATCTCCTGCCTCACGCATCGCTATCTCAACTTGCCGCTGCTCCAACGCGACATGTTCAGGCCCAAAGCTAACCGCTACACGATCTCCCGTGTCTGCAATAGTGCCCACAGCATGAATGTAATGAGCACCCGGAAGCGTTTCGAGATCCTGCATTTTAATTTGCTGACCACCCTTTCCACGGATGCCTGTTTTGAGCAGCTCTTCTCTCCACTGCGACTGGATTGAAGTGACACCAGATCTTGCTAAAGTAACGTCGCCTTCTGCGGACTGGCCTGTTTCGTCTAGGCCCAGCACCGTCGCAAATGGAACCGCTTCGACCGTAAAGGGTCCTGTAATCCTCAGCTTGTCCTTGCTAATTTGTGGCTGATCATAAAGCACCTCTTGTTCTGAGTGAGAAGCAATACTCTCGTCTATGCGCGCTTGCATCGACGATTTAGCCGTATGGAAGCTACGGAAGGACGATTCTGTTGCCTTGGGCCAATCGTCGGGTAACGAAAAAGGTACTTCCCACTCAAGCAGTTCATTCGATTTGGCTAGATCACCATTAGGTAACTCATACTCATCAACTGCAGATTTTGAGAACACTAGACTTTTTCCGGATCTAACCCCATCCGCAACCCGGAATGAGACGTTACTGCCTTTCAGAGCAGCATTCATCCCGTTCAGGTGCCTCTCAACAGCGGGGTGCATCGAATTGTAGACATCATCAATCTCGGGATTGTTTGCGATTGCCTTCAATCCGATATGCGCAGCGATCTTGTAAACGAATCCGCCTTTCAGTCCCTCCTGTGGATATTTCAGCTCGTAATAATCAAAACTTGCTGTCATCAATCGTTGCTTTGCGAGAGTGATTGCAACGCGAGAGGTATCACAGGTAATCCAGCGCCTTCCCCATTTCTCAGCCACAAATGCAGACGTACCCGAACCACATGTTGGATCTAAAATTAAATCGCCTGGATTGGTAACCATTAATAAGCATCTTTCTATCACCTTCGCGGACGTCTCAACAACATAGCTTTTATCGGCTGCGAACCCAGCAACGCCCGTGTCACTCCACAGATTGTTAATCGGATATACAGGGAAGTCGCTCAAAAACCTGACATATCTCAGCGTATTCCCAATCAACGCAATACGGTTCGCTTTGATAAGGCGAGGCATTCCTTCTTGTCCGGTTTTCCAGTATCCGGTTCGAGGAGTACTGACAACTCCGCTTAATTCAACAGGGAAATTTCCTGGTGGACGCTGACTGGTGAGGTTGTCAAATGTTAGCCATTTACCTTTATTTGCATTCTTTTTCGCATTTTCACCTCGAACTCGCTCTCCTGACGGTAACTGAACACTGGTATAGCCCGTAGCGCCTTTACCTCCAATTTCTTTATCAAAATACAACTGGTTGTACTTCATTTTAGGCAGGTCTTTCGCATACCAAACTATGTAATCAGAAACAGACGCTAATCTATCGGAGGTCGCACTACTCGTTTTCGTAAATGTAATTACGGACACAAAATTTTCCGGACCCATAACTTCATCCAGAAGCTCCCTCACATGATGCAAATTCTCATCTGAAATCTGTACGAAAACACTTCCGGAACTGGCGAGCAATTCCCTAGACAAAAGCAGTCGATCTCGGAGGTAGGTAAGATAGGAGTGAATACCCAACTCCCAAGTATCCCTGAATGCTTTGATCATTTCGGGCTCTTGAGTAAGATCTTGGTCATCTCGGTCTTTAACTTCCCTTTTGTTCACGAACGGCTGAAAGTTAGATCCATATTTGATGCCATACGGAGGATCGATATAAATCATTTGAACCTGTTCAGCCATTCCTTCCTTTTGAAGAAGGGAATTCATAACCAACAGTGAGTCGCCGGCGATCATGCGATTAGCCCAATCACGCTCGTGCTTATAAAAATCGATTGCATCCCTGAGCGGTAGATTTTCAAATGGTGCATGGAAAAGATCTGACTGAAGTGCTGGCGAGGCCTTTCCCTTTGAGTCTTTAATTTGTTTCTGGACTGCAGCCAAAATAGTCGCCGGATCAATTCGCTCGTGAACATGGAGCGAAACAGTATCTACCTCGAAACTGGTCCGTTCTAACTTGCCGGTCCAGTTCAGATACGGTGCCTGCATCCGTTTGAGCTCAGTGAGATCATCTCGCTCGCGCTCCAGAAATTCTTTGTCAGCCACCCTCTTTCTTAGATTGGATACAACCTCCCGAACAGCCCGCTCGTCGCCCCCAGCCAAGGCATGGTCCAACCAGGTCAGCAAATCATCTTTGGCCTGTTTCGCTTCCACCTCTCTGGCCTGCAGAGCATCTTCAATTAGGTCTTCAACGCGCGATCTAACTGGATCGAACTGCAGCTCTGGCGAGAGGTGCGGGTCGTATCGCCAGGTTGTTTTCTGCTCAACACCGTCGGAGCGAGTATCGACCATCCCCACGTGTGGATTGTTCTTCCGCTTTTCGTCATACCGGTAGGACAGCACCTGGTTGTGCTCTCCTCTTTTCTTACCGGGTTGACGATTAATTTGAGGCCGAGCAGGTTTCTGCTTCTCACCAAAGCTCAGATCTTCCTGGGACGGAGCTACCTGAGCCTGCAACTCAAATCCAGAAGGAGCTGGCTGCTCAGCAGCACTTGCCTGGTTAAGATACGTTGCACCTCCACGCCCACGCCCCTTGCCGGCGACCCCTTCCGCCAACAGGCTCTGCCTAGCTGCGTCAAATGCCTCATCAGTGACTTCCAGCTGATGCTGAGTGCGTAACTGCTCTTTGAGGCTAAGATTTCCGACAGTAGAGCCATCTTTCGGTAACAAAGACAGCAGCAGGGATTTGATCTGCTCGATGTTGGTGCTCATGGAATGCTCGCTACGAATTTAGTGGTTCCGTCCTGCCTCTGGCCCTTGCGGAAGGGCATGGGCTTAACAACCAGCTACTGACGGAGTATGCCGTCATGCTGCCAGCCGGTTTCAGACCGAGTATTGCGGGTAAAAGTAGCAGAAAGCGCCCTCCGTATCAGGTGTTTAGCCCATTTAGTCGGGGATCAGCTATTTTAAAAGCTATTCCACCGACCCAACTGTGGGCCTCATAGGCAAAACTGCACGGTTGAAATAGCACTTTAAGTGAACAACGAGAATGTCTACCAACTCAGTTCCAGCCTTTCTCTTTTCGCTGTAGTAAATTATACAGTCCTGACATTACTAAGCTTGCATCCATCGTCAGTAAGGGGCTAGACTAAATTCACTGTGTTATCGTTATGTCAGGTTAAGCTATGTCTACGTCAGAAAAAATAACCCGTCGATTGCGGCACATGAGGCGGGGCGTCCCGTTTTCCATAAGTCAGTTCCATGAGCTGGGTTCCAGTGCGTCTGTGCAGAAAACACTAAGCAGACTTGCTCAAGAAGGCGTGGTCGAGCGCGTGGCCAAAGGTATGTATGTTCGCCCAAAGCCCCTGGCCAGCATGCCATCCATCAAGATCACGGCAAGTGCCGAACAGATCGCCAGGAAATGGGCACAGCAGAACAGCTACACACTGGTAAGGCAGGGCATTGAATCCGCGTATCGACTTGGCCTTCAGACACAGGCACCGGTTAAAACCGTGTTTTGGACTAACGGCGCTAGCAGAACGTTTACGGTAGGCAATGAAGTTGTGGAGGTGCGACACGTTGCAGAGTCAAAGCTGCGTTGGAAATCGCGTCCTGAAGGTGAGCTGCTAAGAAGCTTCACCGTTACCCCAGCCAATTCCGTTAAACTCAGCGAATTGAAAAAGGCACTTTCCAGACTGAAGCTTTCTGAATCAGAAAGCCGCACAGCGATCAAAAAGCTTAAGTCAGCTCCTCTGCCCGAAGGGTGGCACGTCAAATTGGAGCAGTTTGAACAGGAAATGATGGTTTGACGGACATTTTCGACTTCTATCGCGACCCTGCGAAGCATGGTGATCTAAAAGTTATCCTGGACTTAGGCGCCCAAAAGCACCCTGCCGGACTAGCCCAGAATTTCCTGGAAAAGGATATCTGGGTAGCCGAGATACTGCGCCTGCTCTACGACGAAAACCTGCTTGGCACTCACTCAACAGCTTTCAAAGGCGGAACCGCCCTTAGCAAGTGCTGGAAGACAATAGAACGCTTTTCTGAGGACATTGACCTCTCCATTCACTGGAGCGATCTTGCTGGCGAACATGACGAGATTGCAGCATGGGAGCGATCCACTCAAAGCACTAGTCAGAAGCAGAAGTTCCGAAAACAGCAGACAAAACTGCTGACAGAGTGGTCTACCTGCCTAGTTGATCGCCTTAATGAAAGACTGGCTCAATATGAAATCGATGGGCTACGAGCTGAGCTGGAACCTGGTTCGGAGGGGCAGAAAGTCAACGTCCATTTTCCGAGGCTGAGCAGCTACGACAGCAATTATCAACTCGACTACATTTTGCTGGAGTTCGGTGGCCGAAATCGGGGCCGGCCAACAGTAAGCCATGACGTTGGGTGCTATCTGGCAGAGCTGGAAGAACTTCAAGCCATCACATTTCCGCAAGCGACGGTTGCAGCTTATCACCCTGGCTATGTTCTCTGGGAAAAGCTAACAGCCCTGCACCAATTTTCGACTCAAGATAAAGACCCAAACCCGCATCGACTGGCACGGCACTGGTACGACGTAGACTGCATTCTTCAACAAGATGAATTCAATGAAGCTCTTGATGCCACTGACGCAATGACGGATGTGGTGATCATGAAGAGCCAACGATGGGCACAAAAGGGCGTCACCTTTGAGGAAGTGCTTGAAGGCCGATTGGTTCTTGTGCCAGATGGGGAACGGCTTGAGCAGATTGCAGCCGACCACCAAGCTGCCATTGAGGGCAGGATGTTTTTTGGTGTTCCGGATGATTTCGGGACAATCGTCTCTCGGCTTAGGGAAGTTCAGGATAGGATAAATGCTGGTATTAGCCGCGGCTTGCATGACCAGTAATCCCAACCTGGCCCAGACTGTATTTAAAAACCAAAAACCTGGTGAATTGTGGACTATAACGAGATAAGCAAGCTGCCCGCTGGGCGAAATACTTTCAAGGCGGCCAGTTTGGGAACCACCGTTACGCAGGTATTTTCTTTGTGCATCGGGAGCAGTATTGCAACGAAATACGAATTAGCCCTAGATGCTAATTATTACTAAAAACAGAGAATTTTACCGTGGGCTTATCCTGCCTTTCGGCTTAAACAATATACTCATTAGGCAGTTGAGATTATCAAAATGGAATGTGGTAAGAGAATTGTTTGTGGCCCCCAAGATCCGTTAATTCTTCTTGAGACCGCGTATAATACAGATTCCAATACCAAGGTAAGACTGGGCTCAAACAATCCCAACAAGATTAATCCAGCAATTTTTTTACCTTTCAGCACTGACGGTTATAAAATTTATAGCGAAGATCAATTTCTTGATCCTAGAGATTTCTTCTCATCCATCTCTAAAGACAACAGAACAGCAATTGTTTTAACTGCAAAGGAATACTATTTACTTATAGAATTAATCGAGGATTTCGGCAGAGAGGTTTTAGTTTTAGAAACGGAATTTCCGATACTTAAAGGCATCAAGTATTCTTCTAACCTCAAAAAAAACTTATCTCAATTAAACTATAATATTAAAAAAATAAAAACCTCTGGAATTCAATCTCGAACATTAAGCAGTCACTTTTCTAGAAAACATCAGTACAGCGTTGAGAGAACACTCAGATTTAAAAACAAAATGGACAAATATTTTTTCTTTGCAGATCCAGCACCTTATCAAGAAGTATTTAAATTGAAAGAGTGCAGAGCTAACCGTAAAATCATCGCCTTTGACTTTAACTCTATGTTCTTGGACTGTATGAGAGGAGACTTTCCATCACCAAAAGATATTTATTATAAATCATGGAATAGAACCTGGCTTAATGAAGTTTTAAACCCCGGCTTATATCATGTAGTTTTGCAAAACCCATGTGACGATTTTTTTAATAATTTCCACCCAATAAGATACAAGAAAGCTGGAGATTCAGTTAGATTCTTCATGTCAAACGAACATGACGTAGAAGTTCTTTTGTATCATAGTGAGCTGGCCGAATATCGCCAATACTTTAAATCTATATTTATTATAGACTCAGTTGTCTCTGACAGGTCTGTCGAACACCCCTTACTTAAGTCTGCACTAAAAGTATATAAAAAAAGAATGAGCTATCGCCATACTGGGAATTATTTTTATGAAAAAATGGCAAAATACGAAATACAGCTTATGCATAGCTCGACGTCAATAAGGCAAAAAATGACGTTAGTTTTTAACTCAGCAGAGGAGGCTCTTTCAGATTTAAGAAGCCGTTACTGGTTGAGTTTTTCTGACGACCTTGAGCATAATGAGTATAGAATTTCCCAATTTGTAAAAAATACCGGAGCAGTATTCTTTCGGAAAGGAAAAAAAAGGTTTATAAAAACCGACAATATTGAATCAAGAATTAACGTCTTTAGCCTATCAAGAAATGTTGTAGCTAATTCGCGCACTAAGATGGTTAGAACTATTAAAAAAATTGCTGAATTTCCATCCGCAGAAATTTGTTATACAAATGTAGACTCGATACATGTTTCAATTTCCGAATCAAAATATGAAGACTTCATGGGGGCAATGTCCGAATTTCTTGGGGATGAGCCTGGAAAGCTAAAGATTGAAGCCATAGCCGATGAAGGTTACTGGTTTGACGTAGGACGCTATTGGTTAATAAAAGATGGATTAGTTGTTGCTTTTAAAAATTCTACATTAAACAGAAAAAATAGCAGCACATTATTTGAAAAGAAACGAACATTTAAATTTATAGTAAGGACGCCATACTTCTCTAGCATTAAGAGACGAATTATTTCAATAAATAGTTTGTTCTCTTATAAGAAAAAAGTAAGATCGTCAGACATTAATGACAATAATATCGATTTCTTAAGATTCAATTCGAAAGAAATAATGAATGCCACGGCCTTTGGCAATCTAGCTGAAGAAGAAAGATATAAATCCCATGACCTAAAAAAACAATTATATAATTCAATTTCAACGCATTATGATCTGTAGACCTGATCAATAAAACTTGACCATAATCTCTATTGTCTGTTATCATCGAAAAGTAGCAAGTGGGTTGACTTTAGGAAAACATCAACATTAGGTCAATGGCTACCGAAGTAGTGCGGTACGCGAAGCTCCGCTATTGAAGTAAAGGCTATAATGCCTATGCACGGAAGAAATGCTTTCCCACTAGGCAAATCTTCCTCTTTTAATTCGCTTATTTTCTAATCTTTAAAGTAAATATGAAAACATAAAGCTCTTGCTTCCAAAAGACCAATAGAATTTTTAATCCGCTGTAGTTCTGCAATTTTTTCCCGAGTTCTTATTTTACAGTAGTAGCTAATATTCTTCTTATGCCTTACTGACCAGTGAGGCTGGTATTTACCATTAATAGGTTCCAAGAAGCTCGGGTAGCTCCTTTCTATTCTCGCCTGAACTTCCGCTTTTTTATACAAATAACCAAAGTAACTTGATGGAATATAATCTTGAAAATCATCTTCCTTTTGTTTTCTTTCAAAATATTCATATAAATTATGTCGATCTCTCCGTAAAATATCAGTTATAGATAGATGGAGTCTCGAAGTGGCTAACAACAGCCTGATTTGATTTCTTGGTATTTTTTTATGGCCATCTATTCCATTTATGAATCTTGCCTTGTTATGGATGTATGACTGTATTTTTGAAACCCTATCATAGGGGGTTTCTAATTCTCTGTTCTCTAACAACTTTGCTGAGATAAGTTCTATTTCTTTAATAATTCCCGTCGAGGGGTTTATCTTTAATATTTTTTTTAAAAAACCCTTAACGAATTTGTCGAGACAGTCATCGTCGTTTACAATATCCAGACAGTATTTTGGTATTTCTTCACGCTTCCCAAATCTTTTAATTATATAGCCAACTTCGTCGAACATTAGCGCTTGGATGGTTTTATATTTTGCATCTTCATGCGTTAGGCAAGACGCGACTTCATGAAGAATTGGGTTAGAATTTTCTTTAAGTGGACCTTTATATTTTGTTAGAAAATCGATTTCAAATTTCGAATCTTTGTTTTTCGAGCTCTCATTATCCACATCAGAGGTATCCTCTTCGTAATCATCCAGGTAACCCCGATCGGTACCGTCTACAAGAGATGGGATGCCTGCCGCAATCTCTAACTCTGTAAAACCACCTGAAAGGTCATCATTATAACTCATATCGTACCTCTACCACTTTTATTTAAAATGTAAACACTGAAAGCATTACGTTACATGTTCAAAAGCGGAGTGCAGCACTCGTGTTTGGACAGATAGTTTCTTAGTACCCGCGGCTAGCCAAAGTGAATCATAAGTTTTGACAACTCGCTGCCAGCTCACCGCTTGATCCAACCGACAAAGCGTCGATGGATCTTAAGTGCTGATTCCAGGACACCCTGCCACTCTGCTTATTAATACAGCTCCCTGCAGCTATACACCCAAATGGACATCTCGATCGTTAAAGCTTGTGCCATTTTAGCGGTCGATCGAAACTGACGTGCCAAGCGAATCCTAGGCAAAACCTCCAAAAAATAAATATCGCAGACTCCAAACGAAAACGAGCGGCCTAAATCGGCCACTCGATAATACCTAGTGCCCAGCACTCGCACTGCTGACACTAAGGTCTTTCCGCAATTTTGACACGACAGAAGAATTCCCCATAGAACCCTCGTCGGCAGAAACAGGATAAAACTCCTCAATCACCTGAGTCATTTCATCTTCGTCATACTCGAACAGCGCATTACCATACCCCTTGGCTGCAGCTGCGTCTAAAGCAGCCTGGTCAATGCCCTCCTCTTTCAATTGCTTGGCTTTCTCACTTGCTTCAGCGACAGCCTCCTGCAACGACAACCCTTCCTTGATCACCAAATCCACGTAGTAAATCGGTGTACGGCGGCTTTGCGTCGTGCTTTTACCTCGCAACTTCAGCTCCAATTGCATGTATGCCAATAACCCACCAGAGACAGCCTGGTAATAGCTCAGCCTGGCCGCCAATGTCCGTATGCTGTTGTAGCCCGTAGTACGGAAGATGAATGTGCCCACGTCATCGTCATCACCCACCTTTACGTTTAGACGGCCATAGGGCTTGCACAGCCCGCCTTTACCGAACTCACACAATGTTGGGCCAGGGCATGGTAACGACTGCACTCCTGATTGCGTGAGGCGCCTACATGTATCGCCATTCCCTACACACATGGGTCGTCCACTTTTCCGGTCGAACATGGTGTATTCAGCACGCAGATTTAGATCGGCTTCATTGAACAACATGCGTACCGGAATGGTTCGCAGCTTGCCGTTTGGCGCATCCTTTCTCAGTTCTTCGTCCATGGGGTGTAGAACCCACCCATTCTTTTCCTGGATCTGCGAAGTGATGGTGAATTGGTTGTCTTTCTGTGGCAGTCGGATGCCGTTCTTCTCAACGACACGGCCAATACTGATGCGCCCCAACACGGGCGGCGTAATCGCTAAACCTTTAATCATGATGATTCTCCTGAAAAAGGGCCACGGGGCACTTGTCATACCCGCGTGGCCAAGGGGGTGTTCATGCTTGGATGAGGAATCGCCGACTTCCCGGCCTTGTATGTGGATAACGCTCCAGAAGCTCTGGCTGATCCTGAAGCAACTTTTTCGTATTCAGCCCAACGGAGTCCTTGCTTCGTTTCCAGCTAACGCTGCCGCTAGGGAAAGTGGCTCTTGAGGCCTCGCCCATCTGGCTTTGGATTCGCTGTTTGAGGTGTGACTCTGTTGATTTCAGGGCTTCCATTTCAGATCGAATAGCCAGGAGCTCGTCGAACGCTTGGGATAGTTCCTTGCTTTGGCTGAAGTCCAAGGTTTCGCCCTGATCCACCGGGTACAGATGGCGCAACGCTCGGTCTGCAGAATCGGTTCCGTCAGCGGGAGGCGGGGTATCTGTTTCAACGAACGTCCAGAACTGGCGCTCCAGCGCAATCAGTGCATCAATGAGCTCTTCATTCCGCTTCACCCGGTAAATCTTCAGCTCCTGACCACACAGCAGAACGCACACATCCGCTGCCTGCTTACCGGTCACCGCCAACTGATGCTGCACCTGGCACTGGATGTAGTCGGGTACACCTTCCTTCCATAAGCGTGATCCAAACTCTCCTGCCGTTTTGCACTCCAGAATCTGCACTTCGTCGTCGGCTGCTACGGAGTAATCGAGGTTCGCCAGCATCCAGCGCTTATCCGGATCAGAGTGCTGCAGTACTGCATTCACCCGCCGAACTTTGCGGTTTGTCTGCTGGCTGTATTGCTCAGCTACGATGGGCTCCAGGACATGCCCCCAATACACCGGAGAACTGGGGTCATCGGAATCCGGCTTTGGCAAGCCAGCATCCCGCCCAGTTTTAACCATCCAAAGCTCAAGCTGAGACTGGTAGGGGTTCATGCCAATCGCAGCAGCCGCATCGCTACTGCCAATGCCCTGCTTACGAACCTTCAGCCATTCGTCACGGCTGAGATCCTTGGTAGAGACCAGCCTTAACGCTGGTCGCTGCTTCTGAATTACTTTTGCATTCATGCCCATGGTGTTTCCTCCAGACATAAAAAAAGCCCACCAGAGCAAAATGCTCCGGCGGGCTTTATGACGTTTTAGTTTTAGTAAACGGTGTTAAGCCACAAGTGACATGGCCTGCTCTAGCGCCCGGTTCTTGACGGCGGCGCCTGTTCCAAACCAGGCAGAATCTACCCGGTGATCTATGGTTTTGGCTCTGCGGTGATGATCGATGAATTCCGTTATCGAATTAAGCAAGCCGTATGCCGTGCCATCGGATGACGCCAGTGCTGCGCCCATACCCTCGCCCTCGTAAAGTGCGAGTGCTTTGGCCATAGATCGCTCGTTTGTTTTACCCACACCCTCTTTCGTATCGTCCGTGAACACTTTCAGGAAGTAATTTCGTGCTTCCGTGGCTTTGACCTTGCGCTCGCTCAGAGTTTTGAGACGATACATAAAGTCATCCCAGGTAGACACGGATATGCCGAGCTGCTTCTTGACCTGTTCCGCATCGAACGCCGTGTTGTGCTTCACTTTGACGGCATTGGCGGTGGAGCCCTTCAACGCAACAGCCAAGGTGTTGTTACACACCACACGGATACTGGTGAACTGAGCCGTGGTTGCCATAGTGCCGTCACAGGCGGTGGCCAGCAGCACGTAAGCATTGGTCTGGTCATTGCCCTTGAGCATGCCAGATTGACCTGTGCGGGCGAGTGCCCACATTTTCCGGCCACCTTTCAGAACACCGGCAGTTTCCAGCTCGAAACCGGATACCTCAGTCAGATCCCGGTAGAACTCCAGGATTTCCTCGGGCTGGACCACCTTGAATCGGTTACCAACCACCGACAGCGGTGCCCGTGTATCCGAGCGGTAAAGCACCTTGGAATCCGGGTAAGACAGAATCTCGCCCAGGGTGCCACCGGAATTGGTGACGTAGCGCACCGGGCTTTCCTGGATCTGCCAGTCCAGTCCAGCTTGCTTTGCCCAGACTTCCAGGGGCTGATTTGTGGTCAGTTCGTTCCCCAGACCATGCCAGGGGGTTTGGCCAACGTAGGCCATTTGCTCGATGAGATGAGCCATGGTTGTTCTCCTTAGAAATTTTCTCATGAAAATTAACGTCTTTGCCGAAGGCGTGACTCTCTTCACCCGAGGGAGACCGGGCGCTCCCGTGGGCGTCAGTAATTTATCCCGTGGGAGTTCGGGTTCGCCCTCGGGCGTTATAGCTATCCCCCTTGGGAGTTAGGGTCTTCGCCGAAGGAATAGCCGCAATCGAGGCAGTGGTAGTTGTCGAGGACACGGTCGTCCAGAACATCCCCCAGAATCACGCCAGCGGATGCGCCCGTTGCACCACCAAGCAGCGCGCCGATGACCGCACCACCGATCCCGCCGACAGTTGCACCTATCGGACCTGCGACGATGCCGAGGGCTGCGCCAGCTTGCGCACCAGCCGTTGCAGCGGCATAGCCGCCATAGGTCCCGGCAGACGCACCGACCACGCCAGCGGTTTTCTTTCCGTAGTTGTTCTTGCCGATCCGGACGGACAGGCAGTTAGGGCAGTTTTCAGACATCGTAATTTTCTCTGTGAATTGGGAGGGAAGGCACGGTCAGTGCCCTTGTTCACAGAGGTGATATAGGTTTGAAATCTTTTGGAGTAGCCGAATTAGCTGCTACGTCCGCTACGCGTAGCAGAAGTAGCAGTGGTTCGGGCCTATCCCGCCTGAAAGTTAATCCGAGGCTAGGGATATTCCGGAATATTTCGGGCATAAAAAAGCGCCGCAACCCGATGCAGGTTTAGCCTTCACTCAGATTGATGAGGAGGCAAACCATGACAGGCACACCTAAGCAAAAAATCCGTTTCATCCGGCTAAGGACCGTGATGGACAAAACTGGATTGTCTCGCGCATCAATCTACAACCGCCTCAAGAAAAGCTCCAAGTACTACGACGCAGATTTCCCGCAGCAAATTAGGATCGGGGGTGGCGCAGTGGCCTGGATCGAGAATGAGCTCGACGACTGGATGGAACTTCAGATTGAGAAGTCACGAAATCAACAAATGTCCGGGATTGAGGAGGTTATCAGTGCAACAGAATAGACCATTTCCAACAAGGTGGCACAGCCAACCAAACCTATTTGATCGGTACACCGGGCTACCAGACCCGTTGCAATTAGGATTGCTCGGTGAAGCCATCTGCGATGCTGGCGAAAACATCAAGGCGCCTTACGCTACTACATTGATCACCGCCCTAATTGCCGCATCCACAGTGACACAGCCTTTATGCAATGTTGAACGCCCAGCAGGAGGTATTACATCCCTTTCCTTATTCGGGCTTTTAATTGCGGATTCTGGTGAAAGGAAATCCAGCCTAATCAACTATTTCTTCAAGCCAATTCGCGATGCTGACATCGCTGCCGAGCAAGAGTATCAGAGGCAATTGCGCCAGTGGGAACGTGACATTCATATCTGGGAAATTCACCAAAAAGAACTCCAGAAGAAGCTCAGCAAGACAATCGAACAGGACATCAATGAGATTCTGGCAGAGGAACCAACTGATGAATAACTCCACGATCGAAAGAGCGCAAGCGCTTCTCGACGCTCACCTTCAAGCTAAGCCGAAAAAACCAAAACTATTTCAACTTTTATATGACGACACAACCTACCCGGCATTAGTCCAGGGGATGCATCAGAATACCAAAAATGTATGCGTTTCTGCTGATGAAGGCACTGGGACTCTCAATCGCTTGGTGACCCCTGGACTATCAATGCTGAACTCCAGCTGGAGCAACATGCCGTTGAAAGTAGCAAGAAAAACATCAGACTCATTCCTGCTGCAGGATCAACGGCTGGCCTTGCTCATATCCATTCAACCAGGACCCTTCCAGGAATACCGTCATCGGAAATCTGATTTAGCCAAGGACTCAGGTCTTTGGGCAAGAATGCTTGTCTGTGGACCCCTATCCACCATTGGCTACCGAGAGATATTACCTAACGAAGGGCATAGCTTTGATCCGGAGCCATATCGGGCACGGATGAAAAAGCTTATCAAAAAAAGCGCAAACCGCTGAGGAAGACCTTAGATATGAAGCACACACATAAGTTCGAACCACCTGCACGTGAGCTATACATCATTACAGCTAACGAAGTTGAAAGGGATATGCAGCCAGGCGGGCTCTACCATAACGCAACTGACCATGCCTCAAAGCTTATGGAGAACATCGCCCGAGTAGCCGGAATACTGCATGTTTTCAATAAAAAACATGGAGAAATCAGCCTTGAGACCCTCCATACAGCTATTCACATATGCATCTTCTTTTCGAAGGAGTACATGATGGTTTTCGACTCAACACCTCAACATGTTGTCGATTCCATGATCCTCTATGACTGGCTCACGGCCAATGCCAGGAGTCAGAACCGACAATACATCTCGAAACGGCATGCAAGGCAGTATGCCCCTTCGGCTATCAGACAACCTGGACGATTTAGAAACGCTCTCGAATACCTTGTGTTCAACGGAAACGTAAAAATCGTCAACGACGGTAAAACCACTTATATCGATACAATGCCGCAACTGAGCCAATAGTATAGGACACTAACTTAACGGCCTGAAAACCAATATTTTCAGGCCCCTACTAAGGAAAACCAACCGCTGTAGTTCTGGTACTTATTCTATTATAGGTAAGAATGATGATTATATGGAAATACTACTATAGAAATATAATACAATACATTATAAACCAGCATTAGAGAATATAGCATAAGATATAGAGAAGGAATCTACAATGAGCCTACATATTGAATATATTCAAGAATCCATGGACACCATAAAGGATCTACGAGCGATAGAGGCATTATCAATGAAGATATGCGGCGGTATGCCAAAAAACAAATACAATCATTCAAAGCAAAATATAATTCGACTTCTATCTATACCAGAAGACCATTTTTTCAATACAGTGCCCCTTTACGCAACCAACCCTTTTATTTCAGCGTTCTTCTGGGCAAAATCGGTAACACTATCACCTGTGCTACTTTTCTCAGACATTAAGGAATTATTGAATGGGAATATTAGATCGAACGAAGAATATATGAGATTTGAAAATTCTTTAAGAGACTACATTTCGACACCAGATATAAGTAAAATTACCAAGTCAATGAGAAATTCTCAACGGAAACGAGAATTAAGCTTAGACGATTACATCGATGCATTTGTTAATTGTTATGCAAGACTAACAATCATAAGATTAGATCTTCATTTAAGGCTCGCACCACAACAGATAAACTTCACTAGAGACTTGCTAGCGGATATGATAATGTTCTGGGGTAAATTCAGAAGAGAACTTTATGAGTCGAAAGCCATACCCAATCCAATGGGCTTCGTCGGTTCTCTTGAACATGGCCATTATAGAGGATTTCATTTCCATGTGCTACTAATTTATGATGGATCAAAATATCAAAAGGATATAAGAATTAGTCAATTAATCGGTGAACACTGGAAGAATAAAATTACAAATGGACGAGGCGATTACCACAACTGTAACGCAACGGACCCTTCCGGATATAAGTACTATGGTGTCGGACGTGTAGATCATTGGAATACGGATAAGATTTCCAATCTCAAGCTGGCAGCCCGCTACTTGGCGAAAACAGATTACTCTTTACACGCTGTAATTGGCAACAATCGAACGTTTTTTCGAGGGAATATGCCTCAGCCAAAGAAAAATATGGGTAGACCAAGGAATATTCCTAGCTAAACTACCTATTTATTTTCTTTTATTCTGATCAGCTGACTTATTGTCTTTGATAGATGCCATACTGACTTGTAGCCTAAAGATTCAAGTTCATCTTCAATCCATTTTGCATGGTTATGTGCATTTCTCGATCTCTTTGGAAAGTAAATACACTTAGACTTTTTTGCAAGTTCAACCAGCATTCTACTATTATTTACGCTATATGGTAATAATCGATCTTTCGAATATTCGATTTTTTCATTTTCAAATCTTTGAAGCTGCCCCCTCGGATCACCTGAAAGGTTTCTCGAGCTACTCCGACACTGAATAAAGGTCTGACTTTCGTAATCGAATCGGGCCAAAAAATTCACTATATCCAACAAAGTCATCGTTAGGTCACTGCTGTATAGCCTAAGAAAACCCCTTGCAAAGACAGTTTCGTCGTCATAAATCATTTTAACGATATCACTAAGCTTTTGAGGCGAGAATGGTTCCAAGCCTGCATTTTTCTGATAATACGTTTTTATTTCTGACTTTATTGAGTCACTATCGTGTTTTTTTCCATTCTTGACATCTAATGTTACTACTTCGGCTATCTTATTTAATATACGAATCCCCAACCCCATCCACCGAATAGTTGAAGGTCTAATATATTCAGGATCAGCCTTTTGTAGTTCTTTTATATAGATATCGAGATCAGATCTTTCAATTAATACATGATCCAAAGAGACAGTAAGGCTTACTGCTTCCATATCTTTTTTTAGAAGGCAGTCACCTTTAAAATTTGTCGATAAGCCACCAACAAATTTATGCTTCTTACTGTGCATTCGAATAAATGGGTTAGCACTAAATCTTCCTATATTACTGTCCCTTTCAAATATTTTATTAATTGGATTTACGAGGAGAACAACCTCTTTGATGGTCTTTCGACGTATATTAAGATCCTCATCTATCTGAAAAAGATTAACTATTTCATGTACATCGCAGGCGCCCCAAGAGATAAGCTGTCTTGATTCCTCGACTGTCAAATAAATAACAAAATTAGTTTTTGAGAATCGAAAATAGGACCTTCCGCTTTCTATACCATAAGGGTCCACCGTGGATTCTTGAAGAAAAACTTCTTGGGAGGGTGGGACTATGCACCATATCCTTTTCCCCGTCTTTAAGTAGAGTTCCTGGAGAGGCTTACGATGTTCATCTTTATCTAACGATATGGACTGAAGTCTGATTAACTTTTTTTGGTCATTACTCACGAGAAATACCGTTTAACCGATGCCAGTGTGGAAAAGTTTTCGAAGGTGCACGCCCAAAAGATCCCACGCTTCTCTCTTTTCAGGACCATAGCTGTGACGCTGGTACACTCTCTTTACCTTGTTCTCTTCGGTATGGTTAAGGCAACGCTCAGCCACCTCGGGTATAACTCCCTGGGCAGTCATTATCGTGGCTCCTGTCCGGCGAAGATCATGAGGCGTCCACTTGCCACCGGCTAATATCAAAGCTTGCCCTTTCGAACTCCTACCCTTATTCGGCTCTCTCCCAACGGGTAACTGACGATCCCGGATTTGCTTAGTGATAGATTTCGGACAGACTGGACCAGAATCCGTTGAGTTGGGATAACACCACTGAGAATCTCCAGTAAGTTTTATCAAATCTCTGAACCAAGCGATAGCAAAGCTGGAAAGGGCAATTTCGTGAGGCTTTCCGTTCTTGCTATTCTCTGCAGGGATTTTCCAAATGCCCTGCTCCAAATCGACATCAAGCCACCTTGTCCTGATCAACTCACCGATCCGGCAGCAGGTAGCCAGCATAATCCAGATTGCGATTGACGTAGAGGGTAACATTTGGGCATCCGGTATCTGGTTGGCGAGTGCCTTTATTTCATCCTCACTCAACACCCTGTCGCGCTCAACGTCTTTGCCGCCAATCTTTGACTTCCGGATACTGGCTGTGGGGTCGTACTCAATCAAATCACGATCGACTGCAAAACGAAACATCTGCCTGATAAGGCTCAGCGTCAGCTTCGCCATGCGGGTCACACCGCGATTAAGCTGCGCATCAACGACCTCTGTGACATGCCCCTTTTTGACATCTTCAACCGCAAGCTGACCGATTTTAGGGAGCACGTCCTTTTCAAAGAGCCTACGAACCTCTGCACCGCCATCTTTCCGGTTTTTAAGGTCAATATCCGCCCAATGCTCAAAAAGCTCTTTGACCGTCTTACGGGCGGCCTGGCGTGCTTTTTCTGCTTCTGCAGCCTCTCGCTCAGCCAGCAGCCTGGCCATCTCTGCCTCATGTGTGGCCTTACGTGCGTCCTCCTCCGCTTCCTGATACTCCCTCAAATCTCGAATGCCAGCCTGATATAAGCGGGAAAGCTCACCGGCCTTCGTTCGCGCTTCTCGCAGGGTCAAGCCGTCTTTACCTGACTGGTCGTAATTGCCTATAGGAAGGAAAACCCGTTCGCTCTGGGAATTTGTATATCGGAAGTAAAACAGCCTGTCTCCGCTTTTCAGAATGCGAGCCATAAAACGCCCACACCCCCTCGGAGCATCCTCAGTCAACCAGACCGACTTGCCCGGCTTTGAGTTCATTTGCTTGTCTGTAATCGTTCCCATTACCACCCACTCGGTTAAGGCTGGATTCTCGTCACCGTTTGGTCACCGTTTCTCGATCGCTTAAACTGGATGGTATTGGATTCCGTTGGAAAACACAAAACGGAAAAATCAATTAAATCAGCAGGAAAGGTTTTTA
>Ga0307937_1000612_pt1 | contig 21532 bp, 14 predicted proteins | sample OrgLakmetagenom3_FD_201814 | JGI IMG/M metagenome (GOLD analysis project Ga0307937, IMG submission 201814) | Saline water microbial communities from Organic Lake, Antarctica - #3 | ecosystem: Environmental > Aquatic > Non-marine Saline and Alkaline > Saline | place: Antarctica: Organic Lake...
TGCTGAGGTGCTTGCTTCGTATGTCCATCACAACATCCTATGCCCAAAGGGCTCTGAGTGTTGCATTTGAAACTTGAGCCTAAGGGTTGTGAAGCAAGCAATCGAAACTCTCGGCGCAATATTGAGGGTGAATGGCCATCGGCACATGGACTTGGACAGGACGTGTCTGGCCGATGCGATGGACGCGATCGTTGCATTGTTCTTCAACCGCTGGATTCCACCAACGTGAAAGGTGAATGACGTGCGTGGCAGCGGTTAATGTAAGCCCTGTGCCTGCGGCCCTCGGACCGAGCACGAGCAAATCAAATCCGCCGTCGTCGTTGAGGTGGGATTGAAATCGATTCACGATCGCCTGGCGTTGCTTCACTGGAGTCTTAGCATTTATCAGGTCAATTCTCTTCAATCCGAATGCAGCTTTGGCGAGCTCAATAAAGCGATATTGCATCTGGTGATGTTCGATGAAAACGAGAGCACGCTCGCCTTCCGCACGGATACCTTCAAGAGTACTAAACGTCGCCTGCAACCGGGCAGATAAAGCGATGTACTCAGCATCTTCATGGTCAGCAGTCAGATCGGGGTGAACCGAAACCGATCTGATATGGTGCAGCATTTTGAGTGCTGCCCCTTTCTGACCAGTCGCAAGCTTGGCGCGCGCCTCGTCGTAGACATCGGCTTGGAGCGACGGCATCGGCAGAGGGCGCAACACCCTTGTCTTTCGGGGCAGGTCACGGGCGACCTCGTCTTTGAGGCGGCGCAGACCGAGTGGTGGCAGACCGTCAGCGGAAAATACCCGGGTATGCAGGCGCTGCATGTTGTCTTCCTTCGGCGTTCCGAATTCGTCGAGAAATGCACGCAGCGAGCCGAGGCTTCCTGGAGCCAGCTGATCCATGATCGCCCACAGATCGCTCGTGGCGTTCTCGATGGGCGTTCCGGTCAGGCCTATCCGAAAATCCGCTTTCATTGCCCGCGCGGCACAAGCCCGCAAAGCACCGGGCGTCTTCAATGCCTGGATCTCGTCGAAGACCACAGCGGCGAAGGGGATCTGCGCCAGCGAATGCTGGTAATTCGTCATCGTGGCATAGGTGGTAAGAACCCAAGTGCTGTGGCCAGCCCCGGCTTCTGCCGCTCGTGCAAGATCGCTGAAGTCCAGCAGGGCCTCTCCGGTGGCCGTATCCATGCCTCTCGCCCCAAACTTCCGGCGCGCTCCGATCCCGCTGCCATAGAGCCGTACCAGGTGTCCAAGGCCTGGAGTGCTCACATGTGCCGCGACCTCCTGTTCCCAATTCTCGAGGAGAGAGGTCGGGGCGACGATCAGAATTGGCCCGCGTGGGCATAATCCCGCTTCCATCTGCATATTGAGCCAAACCAGGAACGCGATCGTCTGCAAGGTCTTGCCAAGCCCCTGTTCATCCGCATTCAGGATTCCGGGCAGACCTGACGCCCATGCCTTGACCTGCCAATCATAGCAGTCGACTTGGTGCGGTCGGAGCGCGGTCTTCACAAGCGCAGGAACCTCAACCGCTCCGATCTCGCCTCTGGGCCGCAGCTCCGGACGCCAATGTACGTCGTCGAAATTGTCCTCGGTCTGTAGAATGGCAGGGCCGGTCGGCTCTGCATCCGTATCGTCCGCAGGCTGTGTCGCCGTATCACCGGCGGCGTCCGTATCCGTTCTTCGTTCGATTTCAGCCTGCACCGCACGGAGCACCTCTTTTGTAGCAGGCAACCGAATTCCGGACTCCATCACGCTTTCCTTGCCCGTATCGATCGCCGTCTCGATGGCGTGTGCAAGGTGACCCAGGTCGTCTGCCGGCATCGTGTCGATCTTCTGCCGTACCTCGGCCGAAAAGACTTCGGGCAACCAGGTCGTCGTTCCTTCGCCCTGTGGTGGAAGGGACGGTGGCTTATAGAGGCCGATGCCAATCACCCGCTCCGAAAACCGAGCATACTCCGCGGTCTCAACGAACAGAGGCCCAGTCGCGCGTTCGATCGCCTCTTCTCGCCCGGCATCGTCAAGCCCCTCAAAGGCACCGCTTTTCTCGAGGTTTTGCTCCACTTCCTCGCTGATCAGGCGACCGGGATTGCGAATGAAGTCTGCCCTTACATCGGCCGGAGCGCGCTGCATCCGGGACATCACGCGCAGCGCTGGTGCGGCACTGCGGTCTATCACCATGAATCGCCCGGGTCCGAGCCGGAACGCATTGAGAGCACCGCGTTGGCGCACCTTGTTCTGGAAATCTCGGAGGTCGCGCCCTGCGAGCTCGGCCATGTCCTCGCTTGGTTCGATCGCATTGTGAAGACGCTCGCGCGCGAAGGGTAGAACTTCGAAATTATCGCCTTTTTCATTCGGTGTTATCGAGAACCCGTCGGCAAGGCTCACCTCAAGACCGGACAGGAAATCGGACATCGAGATACGAGCGGCAGCACTGTCCGATCCCTCGGAAACGCCTGGATCAAGCGCGCGGCGAAAGCGAGCCAGCGCCTCCCATTGCGCAGCGTCTCCCTGCCCTACCTCGCCTTCGGCCACATCGAGCGCCTCGAACATCCACTTCGGCAAACGCTGCTCGCCCCGGTCGGTGCGCAAGATGGCACCGACACGAACCGGGATCTTGCGGACCCCTCCGCGATACCATTCCGCAGACAAACGAAAGCCAGGCGAGCCGACAATGCCGTCGACATCAGTGCGCAGTGTCAGGTCGGTAAGTGGCGGCAAGCCGAGAGCTTCGCCAGATCCGGCGTTCAATCCGGCTGCGAGCCGGTGAGACAAGCGGATCCTGTCCTCTGACAGCTCCAGGTCGCCCGGAAAATCGTCACCCAGGGCGCGCAGATCTGCCACCGCAAACGCCAGTCGTCGATCCTCCTTGGACAATCCATCGAGGTCCGATTTTCTTGAGCCGATCAGGCGCCTCAGCACCCCCCTGCTTTCCGCGATCGTCAGTGTAATGCCTCCGGCGTCCACCTGGCGTTCAAAAATCATCGTCACAGAACCCCCGAAACTTTGTATTGCCAGTTGCCGAGGTGCGGTATGGCGTGCATCGGGCGACGACTGCGGATGTCAGCGACATCGTATCGCCTCTGATACAGCTTGGGAGCGTCGCGCGCTGTCTCGTCGAAGACGTGAACCTTGAAGTTATAGGTACCCTCAACCACGATTTTCCGCCCGATCCTCATGATCAGCAAAGATTTGTCTCTCTCGCCCTCTTGCAGTGCGAAGCGGATCTGTCCTGCATCGTGGCGCGTGTCTCGCGGCAGCCGAGACATGGCAGCTCTGTAACCTTCTCGATTGAAGGCTACCCAGACCTCGTCGATCCGATTGTTCTTGTGGAGCGACCACCAGAACTTCTCTCTGTCGGCCCACATATGACCGCGCTCAACTTCGGTCAGGACCCGGAAAAGCATCCGAATATCGGCCCCGGCGATCCAGTGCAGGAAGAGTCCCTCCAGCTTTTGTGGTATCTGGTTCCAGATGGAATTCCGATTGACCTTCGGGTGGCCGTACAGATCGAGCAGTCGGTCGATGAGCAGTTGCTTCAGTTCCTCGGAAATGCCTTGTTTCTTCCAAGGACGCAGGAGGGCAATGACCGCCTCCGCTGCACCGGTCGCCATCGCGGGTTGCCCTGGCGGGCTGAGCCAGTCGAGGACACGCTCGATTTCCTTGCGCTCTGCAAGGCGCGGCGCGATCTGTTCGAGGAATGCAACATGCGCGTGGGCCATGAGGCCGGGCGCATGTGGCTGCCGCAACCCGAGTTCCTTGAGGCCAGACCATATGTCATCGAACTCTGTCATGCGGGCCGCGATGCGCTCCACGATCCGCGCTGGATCGAATAGGTCCGGAAAGGCTTCCAGTAGTTTGCGCCATTGCGCGCCGAGTCTATTCGCGACGTCCACGAGAGCTTGCGCGAGTGCACGCGTGTGAGCGGCGGCGGCATCAAAGGTCTCGATGTAGACTCGCGTCATCGCTCCAAGAAATCCAGGCCTGTCCGAGGCCGGGATCTCCTTGAGAAAAAACCGGCGAACCGACGCAAGGTCATCGCGATCCCGGAACTCTGGCGAAAATGCATGCTCCGCGGCTTCCATGACAAGGCTCAGCGGGACGTCGACCCAATCATCTCGCTCGATCCGACCTTGAAAGACCTGCAGTTGGGTCCAGGGATCAGACGCGCGCCTGGGTGTACGGCCGTAGTCGTCAAGGACGCGGTTGCAGCTCCGCAGCAATTGGGTGAAGTTCGGCGGCACACCCGTGTCGGGCGGCGCCAGACGCGCCAGTTGGTCTGAGAGCGTTCGGCTCATCTTTCAGCGGCCCGCTCTCTCAGGCGCGCGCTGATCCGGTCGAGATCGTCCACCGTTTCGGGGATAAATTCGACGCCGGGTGGCACGTACATGATGAACCGCAAATCGATGCGCCGATTTGCTGATTTGTCTCCTGTTGCTTCATCGACGATGGGGCGCATCTCCCCATAGCCGGCAAACGCGAGAAGAGGTTGGCCGAGAAGATTTTCGTAGCTCAGCATTTCTGAGCCTTCGCCGTCTCGGTCCGGCGCGATCGCCTTGAAGGCGGAAAGCGCGCGATCGGCGGCGAGCTCCAGGTTGTAGGTATCTCCACCTTGGCTGTCGGTATGCCCTTCGATCTGAATGGTCTCGAACAGCACCAGATCCGGGTTGCAGGACATCGAAATCTCACTCCGCGGCCCAACCGAATAGCAGGGAAGTTCACGGTCGAGATGCTGGCCCAGCAATCGCACCACTTCCAGGCTACTCCCAGTCAGAGTGCGGGCACCGGACGCGAAGAGCCCGCTGCCTTGGAAGCGAAGGGCATCCCCCTGCGCTGTCACTGTAAGGCCTTCGATCTGTTGTTCCGTGATGTCCTCCTGCACTGCCAAAGCCAGCCGCTCGAGCATTTCGCGTTTCAGCTGTGCAGATCGCGCACCGTATTCTTCGAGTGGGTTTTCCTGCCGCAGCAAGGCCTCCAGCTCCGCGATGCGCCGTTCCAACTTGGTTATCTCTTCCCCAAGAGCGAAGTTACGCGCCTCGAGCTCCTCGACGCGCGCCTCCAGCTGCAGTATCCGCTGCCGCTGATCCTCGTTGGTCTGACTTAGAGACGCTATTTCCACATATGCCGAGGCAAGTTGTTCGGACACCTCGGCGAGCTCTTCTCTTGTCGCCTTCAATGCTTCCTGCAGGGCGTCGCGTTCGCGAAGGACAGCGTCCCGCTCTTGCCGCGCTTCGTCGCGCTCGGAGACGGCTCGGTCGAGCATCATCCGGGGCACGAGATCATCTGACGTGAACTTGCTGGCGAAGAATGCCAGCAGCAAGATCACGATAAAGAGAAAGCTCACCGTCATGTCCGTCATCGAGACGAAAGCGGATTCCTCTTCCTCTTCCTCTCGATATCGCCTTGCCGCGCCCCGCATCAGACTCTACGGCGCTCCTGTTGCGGCTCGAACTGCTGCAGGCTGTCGACAATGGCCCTCAATGAGTCCAATGCTGCATTCAATTCGGATGCCATTTCTTGCACATGGGTGCGGATGGACTGCATGGATTTCTCAGTGCTGCTGGCATACAGTTCTAAGGCACCGCCGAGTTTTTCGTCGATATCGTCGATCCGATCTCCTTGCCCCTGCATCTGCCGAACGAGACCCTCGATCGCGTTCACGACGGTTGCAATGGCGCGCTGTTCCCCACCTATTGTCTCTCCCGCTGCTTCGAGTGTGCGGGCGGCAGAGCGTGCGACCTCCTCAGAGGACACCACTACCGCCTTGCTGGCGCGCTCAACGCCCTCACCCAGCGACCGGGTCGAGCGCTGCATTTCTTCCACCGATGCGCGCACAGGACCCGATGCCTCCACCAGATCCTGGGCGGCTGTGCGGAAAGTGTCGGCAGCCGCGTTGCCGGCCTGAGCCCCCTCGCCCACGGCATGGGCGAAGCCCTGCATGCGTCGCACACCGTCATCGAGGGTGGTCACCATGCCCTTGAGCCGTTCCTCGATCTCCCGGAGCGGGCCGATGAGATCCTTGCCGGTCTGGTCGGAAAGAGATTGTGCAAGGTCGGCAATCCGGCTCGCTGCGGCCTCATACGTACCAGCAACGGAGACTCCGGCAGAGGTTATTGCCGCACCGACCTCATTGCCACTCTCCTCCATGCGACCACGTGCAGCCTCGGACCCGGCCTTTGCAGCGCCTTCCATCTCTTCTTTCATGGTTCGTGCAGCGGCTGTCATCTCTTCCGCAGCGGCGGACATCGCTCGAGCGCTTTCACCGGTGTTACTTCGGATCCCGTCCAGAGTCTGGTTCATCACCGAAAGCAACTGCTCGGCACCTTGTGTGAAAGCACCACCGGTCTGCTGCGCTGTGTCGGACATCGCAGAGCGAAGATCGTCCACGGCCTGAGCGACGCGCGCCACAGCACCCTCCATCTCGGAACCCATGCGACCAGAGGAATTGTCCATTCGGTCCGCCAGCTGCGCGATCCGATCTCCGGCCTGCGCCATGCTTGCACTTGCTGCAGCCAGAGACTCCCCCAATCCGTCAGTTATCTGCTGGGATAGATCTGATGCCATGGTGGACACACTGTCAGTCCCCTGCTTGCTGAGCTGTTCGAGAACCGGAGCCATGTTCTCCCGGATCGAAGCGGAAATCGCCTGTGGCAATTCCTCCCGCAACGGTCTTCCGAGATCGGCGACCAGCTCCGTGGCCAATTTCTGGTTTGCAGCCTGCGCCTCTCTCTGTACCCGCAGTTGCTCAAAGCCAAGTGTTTCGAGACTGACGAAATCGAACCGTCGCTCGAGCATTCGCACCAAGTGGTGAAGGTCACGGTCAACGCCGCCAACCTGAGACTTCAAAACGATTATGATGATAATCGAACAGGCAAGTCCGGAGAGTGACATGATGAACTTGGCTGAGGCAAGATCGAGAAGCACCAGCATGGTTTCATCATTGATCACCTGCATCCCTTGAAGAACAGCGATCAGGCCAAGAAAGGTCAGTGCAAGTCCGATCGAGACAAACAGGCCTGGTAGGAATTTGTAAAAACCGGACCCGTAGCCAAGATCCTCTATGTTGAAGAAAAAACTGGGCCGTACTGTATTGCGACGGGTCGGCGGATCGAAGCGATCGTCGACGGTTAGCGTTTCCTCGAACTCTTCCCAGGCTTCCTGAAGTGGCTCACGAGCCCGTCTCGCCCCTTTCAGGCCTTTGTTGATCCACTCGGTGACCTCATCAAAGCCACTTGTCGCGAAAGTCTCCTTATCCAGGCTCCTAACCTTTCGCGATACCGCCTTTAGCACCCTTCTGCGTGACGACATGTCCCGCACGATCATAAGGATTGCTGCAGCACCACTCGCAAACAGGAAAAGTGAAACGATTCCCGGTGTACTTTCCTCTTTCAGCAGCGACGCAAGGCTGAGGATTAGATCCCTTACAAATAAGCCCAAAGTTTCCATTACATCTCGATTTTCTTCGTGACGTTCAAATAAGCATTGTCACGTTTTGGCTTTTAATGAACTGTCGGCGTTCAATGCGACTTTCTTGCACTCAAGCGACTTGACTCAAACCCGCAAAACGAACCTTGGGGGAGCACAATATTCTCCATGTATTCCAATTGTTGTAACTCCTTCTTTCCTCGAGAACCCGTCGCAAATTAGGATATTTTCCTTTCCGGCCACACTCGGATCATTTTGGGTCCGATACAAGACCCTGCCTGAAGGCTTTTTTGGAAAGAAAAATACTCAGCAACGCCATTACCCTAATTCCACCACGTGAATTCCTGGGATCACCGTGCGTGCCAGGTCGACCAGATGGCGGTGGTGCGTGAACATAATTGCCTGTCCCGTGCGCCCCATCTCGGAAGTCAGCGTAAGGGCTGCCTCCGCGCGGGTATCGTCAAAGGTTTCGAGGATGTCATCCGTCAAAAACGGAAGCGCTCCGTAGCGGGTGACGAAATCCGCATGCCCCGCCACGCGCAGCGCCAGATAGAGCTGGCCGCGCGTTCCGGTGGACATGGCGTCGGCGGTGACCGGTTGTCCGCTCCTGATGCCGACGAGCCGCTCGCCTGACCCGACCGGCTGTGCCTCGAGACGCGGCCACTCACCCCCGGTCATACGCGCAAATGCCTGTTCGGCGGCGTTGAGCATGGACCCGCGGCGATCTTCGCGCAGACGGCGCAATGCACCCGAGGCTGCCATCAAGCCAATCCGGGTTTCCGCGGCCCGGCGCGCGGCCTCGCGCAGTTCTTCCATTAGCACGGCACGCGCCTGCCCTTGGTTGACGCCACCGCCGGTGCCGAGCGCAGAGTTCAGCTCTTGCCGCGCCTCTCCGCGGCGGCCCACAACCTCGTCCCGCGTCGCTTCGGCCTCCGACACAGCTTCGCGCAGTGTGTCTGTTCGGACCGGGTCGGTGTCGGCCTCCTCGGCGGAAAGCGCGTCGGTGTCAAAGCCCTCGGCGGCCCTGGCGCGCTCTGCGTCCAGCCCGGCGATCTTGGCGCGCAGCCCGTCCCGTTCCAAAAGCCGGCGCAAAGCAACCAGCGGGTCGTCCCCGGGAGCGATTTCTTGGTTCTCGAAGACGGCGGCGATCACTTCTGCGGACCGCTCCGCCAAGCGGGCTTGGCGGTCGCGCTCCGCTTCGGCTTTATTGCGCGTCTTGCGGGCATCTTCGATTTTGCGGGCTGTCTCAATTGCCTTCCCGGCGCGGTCCCGTGCGCAGCGCAAAGTCTCGTCCACCGTGCTGCGAGTGCGCAGCCCGAGCGTATCTCGCAGCGCATCGGCTCGAGTGTCAAACGCGGTCAAGGCCGCTTCCAGTCGGCCGACACGCCGATCAAGGTCTCGCGCCTTACTGTGCAGCTCTGCCAGCTCGGCAAGGCCATCGGAGATCCGGAGAACCTCTTCAACGCCTATGTCAGCGCACCACAAGTCGGCCACCCGCGTCTCGTATACTGCCTTGGCATCGGCGTGGGCCTTCTCTTTCGTCTTTTTCTGCGCTTCGAACCCGCGGACCAGCTTCTCGGCTTCCAATCGGCTGGCGATGCGGGCCCGGCGCTCCTCCAATGCCTTTTGCAGACGACGAGCGGCAGCAACGGTTTCCTGCCTTTCTGACGTGTCGCCCGAGATCCCTGAAGCTGCATCGATGACCTCTTCCTCGGCCTCGGACCGTGCCTGCCGCGCCGCATGCAGATCCCCCATCAACTGCTCTGCCGAAAGCGCTGCGTCCAGCGCCGTCTTCATTGCTTCAAGCCGTTCTGCAAAAGCGGAGGGCGCAATGTCCTCGTCAAGCCCGAGCCGCATGGCGAGCCGCTGCACGATTTCCGTAGGCGCAATGCGCCTTTCCCGAGCGGATTCGAGGTCGGTCTTGCGCCGCTCGGCATCGGCCGCGTTCATCATACGATCGGCCTTCATCCGAGCGAGCCGTACGCGTCCTTCGGCACTCCTTGCATAGCGGCCACGCGCATCGTCGTCTCCACGCATGGCCGCCTCAAAAGCATCGGCCGTATCTCGCTGAAGCGCGGAACGATGCGCAGACCAGAGCCGCTCGCGCTCAGCGCGCGTGGCGGCGATTTCGTCATCGGAGACAACGGACAAGGCCAACCGTTCACCATCCAGCGCGGCGTCAAGTTCCGCCAGCTTTTCCTGCGTCATCCGCAGTTTTTCCTCGGCCGCGGCAACCTTATCGTCCTCGGTCTTCAGAGCCCGTTCCGCCTCTCGCAACTCGGCGGTGGTGGGCAACCCAGCATTTGCCAGTGCACGCCAATTGGGCGGCAGTCCGGCCGCTGCATGTTGTGCCTCCGTCTCGCGTTCTCGCAGATCCCTCGTCAGCACCTCGAGATCTTCCGGCAGAGCATTCAGAGCGTCCAGCGCATCGGCCAGCGCCTCGGCGCCCTCCGGCATTTCCTCTACTTCGCCGAGCTCCGCGCGCGCGTCGTCCAACGCACTCTGTGCGTGGTCGCGGGATCGGGCGGTCTCGCGGACGTCCTGCGCCGCCTCGCGGATGCCAGTGCGCACCTCGCGGGGCAGGACGATCGCGGCCGGATCTGCGCCATCCCCGGCAAGCGCGGCCGCAAGCCGGCGGGCCTCCATTCGGGAATTGTCCCGCTCCTCACGGCGTCGACCGAGATCGGCATCGGCAAGACTTGCGCGGGCGACAAGCGACTCTCCGTCGTCGAACTCGGCGTCTTCCAGCCCAGCCAACATCTCGCCGATGGAGATGCCTTCTGGGTCCGGCGTGAGCTCGGAGAGCAGCTCGTCGGCCTTCTCGATCGTGGCCTCCGCCTCCGCTTTCTCTTCCTGCGCATTTGCGATCCGATCCACCGCGACGCTCACTCGCGTCATCGCGTCCTCGGGCAGGTCGGGGCCGTCGGGACTTCCAGAAAGAGCCACCCGAGCCTCGTCGATCTGACGGGCAAGGTCACGGCGCTGATCGGCGGCCTCCCGGAGAGCAAGTTGGCGCCTGGCCTCGTCGCGAAGGGCGGTGGCCTCGCGGCAGGCCTGCTCCGCATTCTCGACCTCCCTGCGCAACGTGTCGAACCGACGGGGGTCCAGCCGCGCCTCGGCCAGCGCTGCGTCGATCTCCTTCAGCCGGTTGCGCCGATCGGCGAGGATGGTGGAACGCCCGCGAGGCTTGTGGAACGCCTCAATTTCTTGCTCGGCCTGTTTCAACAGGTCGGCGAAGCCGGACAACCCCGTGGACCCGGCATGGAGCAGCTGGCCAAGGTCGCCTTTCGCACGCGCGATCTCCTCCCCGCCCTGGCGGAGCACCTCGTCGTCGAGCGAAAAGCGCGTCCGATAGCCGTCCCTATCGAGGCCGTGGAGCAGCAGTGAAAGGCGCCGCTCGTCCATCGCGCGGCCGTTCTCATCTGTCAACGACCCCTGCCGCTGGCCTGTCCGGCGCAGCGCCAATGGCCCCTCTTCCGTGTCAAGGGTGGCCCCAACCATAAGGTCCTTTCGCGCGTGAACGAAATCGTACGGATGCTGCAACGGCAATCCGAACAGCAGGTCAAGCCAAGCCGAGAAGGCCGTACTCTTGCCCGCCTCGTTCTCGCCGTAGACGATGGTGACATCGGTCTCGCCGCCGCCGGGACCAAAGTCCAGACGGTGCTCAGTGAAGCGACCGTATCGGATCAAGTCGAGATGGCGTAGCCTCACTGCTCCGATCTCCCCGTAGCGAGGCGCAATGCCATCGTCTCCACGCCCACCTCTATCAACTCATCGATCCGATCTTCCGCGAGCACGTCGCGTATCTCGGACGGCAGGGCAGCGCGGAGCTCTTCCAGGTGCGCCTGCACCTCGTCGCGGAACCCGGGCGTGGCAGCATCAGCGCGCATGAGCGAGCCCAGATCTTCGGCCGCCTCTGCGTCCAGCGCTGGAGTGACCGGGCGCGGCCTCACGCGGTCAACGAAGACGCCGGCGACGGCCTCCGCCGCCTCGCGCGCCTGCGCCTCCAGCATACGCGGATCGCCCAGTTCGGTGTGGCTGCCCGCGGCGTCCAGCCGCGCCGCGATCATCACATCGGCGCCCGTCATCGCCTCCAGCGCCATGCGCAGCCGCGCGTCGCGTCCGGCTTGGTCCGCGACACCAGTGAAGTCCACCAGCACCCGCGTGAAACGCAGCAGTTCCAAGGGTATCTTGCGTGCCCGGACTCCCTGCAGGTCAATCTCCAGCAAAGTCGCAGAGCCGCCATCCGTCTCCCGAATGCTGCGGCCCTGTGGAATACCCGGCATGACGACGAGGGTTCCTTCCGCCTCATGGACGGAGCGCTTGTGGATGTGTCCGAGCGCCCAATAATCGTAGCCATGACCGAACAGGTCGGCCAGCGCGCAGGGCGCGTATGGGTCGTGGCCGGCTGCGCCATCGAGCGAGGTGTGCATCAGCCCGATGTTCCAGCGTCCTGGCTCGGGCTGCGGGTAGCGGGGCAGCAGGCTTTCGGCCATGTGTTTGGCGGTGAAACCCATCCCGTGGATGGAAGCATCTCCGATGCGGAAGGTAGGAGCGTCCGGAGTAAGCACTGTCAGCGCTTCCGAAACCGGTCCGTAGCGGTCGAGGTCGAGCAGCGCGTCGTGATTACCCTGGATCAGCATCGCCGGAATTCCGCTGCGCGCAAGGCGGGACAACTCCGTGGCCAGCGCCGCCCGGCTTGCCACATCCGCTACGCCGCTGTCGAACGTGTCCCCGGCAAAGAGCACCGCATCAACGCCCTCGGATACAGCCACATCAACGAGACGTGCCAGCACCTGTCGCGAGGCTGCCCTCAAGTGCTCGCCCATGGCGCTGTCGCGCGCCGCCTGCGTCCGGAGCGGAGAGTCGAGGTGAAGATCTGCGACATGAAGGAACTTCATCTCGTCCGCCCACCGCCGCGCGGAGCGCCAACACAGAGACCGACCGACAAACTCACGTGACGCTCAATTTGGACGGATTCGTCTTTGCATGGGCGCGGTGGTGCCGCAGCGAACGCGACCGAGGAGGCTTTTGCAGACCGAAATCCACCGACCTTCTGGCACTGCCTTTCAGCCGCTACGATGCGAAGCAAACCAACACCGCATATTCGGTATGCGTGACGCGGAACAGCAGCGCGATCAATGCCGCGGAACTCGGGCAACTCTTCAATAACAGTCATTTTTTGCTCTGGCCTCCGGCGCTGACACTGCCGTTAGAAAAAGAACAACGCAAGATTCGTATTCACCTTTAAGGCGGCTGAAAAAGTCGGCTTCACCGCGGTTTCGAGACCATGATCAACCTTCGTCACGGCATTGGCGGAGAGGACGATCATGCGCGGGACGGACGAAGCGACCAGATCGCTGTTCAGCCCTGTGAATCTTGATGAGCGGGTCTCTTCGTCTCAGTCGTGCAGGCAGAATGCCTTGGTTGTGTCTCGAAAGTGGTGGAAATTCTCCGGCGACGTCCTCCGAGCGGTTTGATTTGCGCTTGATCAAGCGGCGAGGTCAAGGGTCATGGGCGCGATCGGTTTGTCGAGGGTGTGCCATCCGTCGACCTTGCGCATGGTGATCTGGCCTGAGGCGAGCAGCGCCCAGAGGAGCATCGGCACGGTTTCTGCGCAGGGCAGCACAGCCTGGGTCTTGATCCGGCGGCGGAACTCTTCGTTCAGACGCTCTATGGCATTCGTCGTCCGCGCTGCTTTCCATTGCGACGGATCGAGGCGGGTGAAGGTGAAGAGGCGATCCCCGGCCTCTTCCAGGCTATCGGCGACAGCGCGGCACTTCAGCCGCCATTTGCGCAGAAAGGCCTTGCGGCGCGTTTCGACATCGGCCGCCGTGTCGGCGTAGATCATGTCGCGATAGTCGTTGCCCAATTCCTCGTGCATATGCTTCGGGGCATGGGCCAGCAGGTTGCGGTGCTTGTGAACCGTGCAGCGCTGGATCGGCAGATTGTCGCCCCACAGCGCCACCAGCGCGGCCTCCAAGCCCGGAGCGCCGTCGACAATCACGAATTCCGGCCGCTTCAGCCCGCGTGCGTCGAGATCATCGAGGAATTTCCGCCACGCTGCCGTGCTCTCTCCACCCATATTCATGATGGCCAACAGGACCTTCTGCCCATCGCGGCGCACACCGATGGCCGCGAGGACCGAGATATTCGTGGCCTTCTTATCGATCCGCGTCTTGATGACGGTGCCGTCGAGGATCAGCCGGATGATGTCCTCATAAGCCAGACTGCGGGCGCACCAGGCGTCCCAGTCCACCTTCACCTTGCGCCAGGCGCGGCTGACCACGTCTTTGCTGATTGCCCCCTTGAACAGCGCAAACAGCGCGCGCTTCACACGCCGCGTGTTGGTGCCCGAGAGATAAACGGACGTAATCAGCGCCTCGGCTGTCTTCGTCAAACGCTGGTAACGCGGCAACGCCTTCGAGCGCCATTCGCGCACCTTGCCGGCTTCGTCTGCGATCCGGGCGCGCGGCACGCTGATCGTCTCAGAGCCGAATGTCCCAGTGATCTGCCGATCCCGGTTGCCGTGGCGATAGCCCTTTGCCGCCCCGGCCTCTCGGCCATACCGCAAGCGGCCAAGAAAGCCGTTCAGTTCTTCGTTGAAAACCGCCTCGATCGTGCTGCGGATGTTCGTGCGCAGCCGATCCTCAATCGGATCGAAGCCTTCGTCGCAAGCGAGTAGCGAAAACGCGCTGGTGTCTGTAATCTTGTTCATGGCGTGATCTCCTCTGGCGGTGCAAGCCGCCGGTTGGGTGGTTTTGCTTCACCCGGAGATTACGCCGCCTTCAAATTTTCTACCAACTTCGCGACACCACCAATGCCTTCGCGGCGGGCACATCGTCGGATGTCAATCGCGGTGTAAAATTGGTCAGTTTATGGAGTGCGCCCCTCGGGCTGGACAGGATCACGCGTCTGTTTTGACAGGGGTGCGGGCGTGGGTGTCCTCGAACTGGGCGGGGCTGAGATACCCCAAGGCTGAGTGCAGGCGGCGGATATTGTATGCCTCGATGAAGCGGGGGACGCCGTTGGCGACGTCCTCGAAGGTTTCATACTCCATCAGATAGGCATCCTCCACCTTCAGAGTTTTCATGAAGCTCTCGGCCTGCGCATTGTCGTAGGGATCCCCAGAGCTGGTCCGGGCCAAAAACTTCGAACTCTTTGGCGACGAACGGAAAGATCGGACTGTCATGATCGCTATCGGTGGTGCGGACGAAACGCCTCCGCCGCCGGGGGTTCAGGTCGTTTTCCTTCATCAGCCGCCGGACCTTCTTGGCGTTTACAATGAGGCCGCGGTGCCGGAGTTCGGCATCGACCCGGCGGTAGCCATACCCCTCGAACTCGTCAGTGATGTCGTGGATCTCGGCCATGATCATCGCGTCCGCGGGCTTGCCGATGGATGCGACATAGAAACTCGATCGCGCGACCCCCATCAGTTCGCACCCCCGTTGGATAGTGAGGCTGGCGGGCCGACAGTCGCGGATGTAGGCGCGTTTTTTTGCAAGGGTCTGGATCGTGGACCAGCCCTTTACAGTAAATGATGCAACCGCCGAAGGGTTTCTTCGGCGGTTGTTTCCTTTTTAGGCGAATAGGTCATTCGCTCGCGTAGATCTTCCCCCTTGCCAGGCCCAATCGCCGCGACGGCCTAAAGGCGATTGATGATGACGAGGTCCCGTTCCGGAACGTCGACATCACAACCTATCGCCGGGCCCAGCCAGCGGGCTTGCTCGGCGATTGCGTCGCCGAGGCGTTTCATCCCTGGCCCCCGCATTTCGGGAACTCGCGCGACCAAGGCCGATACGATTTCACAAAGACGGCTCTTCAGTTTCGGCGTCATGCGCCGATATCCCAGATCCCGGAGAAAGCGCGCGATGTCCTCGGTCGTGATGTCGTCTGTCATCTCGGCGGCACCGATCTTGAAAGACATCTGATGCGTGACCTGGTCATCGAGCAGGGCCGGAACGATATCGTAGAACGGCGCGAGCTGCGGTCGTGCTCCGTGATACAGCAAACCGTGGTTTTTGGCGTGGTTGTCCGTATTGCCCAGCAACAGATTGACCAAAGCCCCTTCAAGGAAGGCCTGCCGGGTCTGGCCCGGACTGTCACAAGACAGGATAAGCTCGGCAACGCGCCGGGCGGAAAAGGCGCGCTCGTCCACGCCGTTTCGTTCGTATTTCAGGGTTGGTCCCAAACCCAAAGCCTGGCAGAAATCCTCCTGGTGAATGCGGCGCACCTGCGCGCCCTCGACTTGGCGATCGAACCGCTTGATCAATAGCCCCCTCACATCTTCGAATTCACGGATAGACGTGTCCGCGACGGGATGGGTGAGCACGTCTTGCGCAATCTGCATCGATACATTTTCGTGATCCACGAGCCGCATTTCGGCGGCCCGGGGCACTTTCAGGATATGCGTTGTCGGCACGTTCAATCCCGAACCCGGAAATCCGAAGCGTCCGTCAGGAAGTATGGCGACAGCGACCTTCCCCTGCACCCCCGCCAAAGGTGATGGATCGCCTGTGCCGTCCGGCACGCGTCGACGATCCCGCAAGGAGATCATCAGATCTCTTAGCGCGTCGTCGTCGAGCGGATCGTAATCTGTGTCCAAGTTGCCTGGCTGTTTGGCCGGTCCTTCGCCACGAGGAACGACCGAGATCGCTCCCGGACAGTCCCGTCCGAGGTGATACAACAGCCCGATTGTATCCGAGTGGTCCAGCCCATGGCGTTGCATGATCTGGTCCCTCTGCGCGTTCTCAAACAGAAGATTGTCAAAGAACCCGCGCGCCTCGTTATCACCAAAGGGCTTCTCCTCGACAGGCAGCGACGTCGATATCGGATGCGGCAAGTCATCCCGCAGGTATCTGAAGGAAATGTCACCGTGGTCATCGCGGGCCAGCCGCCCGACCGGCGTCGGCTGGGCTTCGAGGAAAACATCGAGTTCCAGCATTCAGGCCTCCACGCTGAGCCGCAGCCCAAGGTCCCGGCACAGGTCGAGGACGATGCTGATCTGCGCAGTGTCCTTGCCGTTCTCGATCGCGCTGATGGTCGCGACCGATACGCCTGCCTGCATCGCAAGGTCTCCTTGGGTCATCGACAGGGTCTTTCGCCGTTCCCGGATCGCTGCGCCCAGATCGCTGGCAGCGCGGATGGCGCGTGTTATCTTAGACATGTCGATTTCCACGATCGTTGAAGTTTCGCTGAATGTGGGCTTAGTCGCGCATTTTGTCAACGATCGTTGAAATTTTTCTTCCAAGACCCGAAATTCTGCAAAATTTTGACGATCATTGAAATCGCCATGTCATGGGCTCGCGGACCTGACAAGGTCAGGCCGCCTGCGTCCGCGAGCGGCGCAGTTCAAACCCCAATCCCATCAAATGAGCGTCGACTTCGGCCCAGAGTTCTTCGCTTGGACCTGTCGAAGATAATTTCGAGAGTGCGCTCACTGAATCCCCCGTGAAACCGCCACATAGTGTGTGGTCAGGGGTTAGGTTGGCCAAAATCTGGCCAACCTAAGGAATTATTGCATCATTTACTCTAAAGGGCTGGGATCGTGGATCCCCCTTTAGAAACTCGATCTCAAGCGCCTGCCGTCCGACAAGTCGCTCAAGGGCGGCGATCCGAGCCTCGTATTCCGCAAGCAACTCTGCAGCGGCTACGTCTTCATCCAACGCAACGGCCTCCGTCTTTTCAATCCAGATGCGGATCAGGTTTCTCGACAAATCGTGGCGTCGACCAAGGGCGTGCAGGGTCTCGCCGGAATGATGCTCGGCAACGACCTGTCGCTTGAACTCGGTGCTGTGGCGTCTTGGCATTGGGCTTCCTTCCTTGAAAGCCCGCGCCCGGTCAATTCTGCTTTTCAGATCTGTCCAGCCCGAGGGGCGCACTCCATTACCGGAGAGATATTGGTCAGTTTTCGGTTTTGGCGGCGCCTTGGCGCGCGTGCTTTCCACATAGCTGGCGCGTGCCAAGGGTTGCCTACGTTCGCACCGGGTTTCTAAGGCGTGTTTCAGCGTAGCTATCCGCGCCCTTGACACTGGCGATGAGGTCGGAAACCTGCGCGTCGAAGTCCGAGACCACATCGTCGATCGCCGAGTGCTCGAGACCGAGTGTGTGGAAACGGTCGATCTTCTGGGCGACGTGGCGCACCACCGCTCCCTCGTAGCTCAGCGGTGCCGGCGTGCCGGCGATGACTGCCTGGGATTTGTCGAGAGCCTCATAGAGGTGATTTTTCACCTCGTCTGGGAGGTCTTCGCCAGTCAGCAGGACGGCCTCGATCATGTGTGCGATCTCGCACAGTTTTGTCATACCGTCTGATGCCATTTGATTTTCCTTGCTCAATGTGTGGTGCTTTCGATGTCGTCGTCGCACGAAGGCGTACGAAGACATCGAAAGCGGCGCATCAGGGACGTGGCGATGTCCGCGTCCAGCCGGAAGTAAGACTGCGAGTTTTTCTGCCACCCCGCCTCTCGCCGACAGGAACCCGGGCTCAAGCCGACAGGAGAGGCGAGCGCGCATGGGCCCCGGAGGCTCCTTCCGGCAGAGCCTTCGGAGGGTCCTTCTGTCTGTCTTTCAGTGCGTGAGCGCAGCTTGCGAGAGTCGATGGCGCTTCGACGGCCACGGCCCGCCGAGGAGAGCTTGCCACATGCCCCTGAAGGCACCGCGATACCGGTGCGTAGTCAGAATGCTGGATAACTCAAAGCGGGTGATCCATCATGCGCCGTGGCCACGCGTAACGAGTGATCAGGAATCTACATGCAGACTTTCTTGGGGTGTGTCCCGCTGGCGCGGAAGGTGACGGACGTTGCCGGCCGCTCTCCAGTCGCGAAGATCGGACTCTTTCTATTGATGGCATATCTCTTCCTGTGGGTGCCGGACCTGGATTTCCTGCTGCTCGATCTGCTGCATCATCGCTCGATCGTGACCCATTCGGTCCTGCCCGCCCTCGTGTTCATCTTCCTGGGATGGCGAGCAGGGGCTGCCCCGATCGCCGGCGCGCTCGTAGGGATCGCCGTGCACCTCTCCTGTGACCTGTTGTCTCCGATGATCGGGTTCGGGCAGATCTGGCTTCCCGAGCCATACAAGATGCCGCTCGGGGCCTTCAGCTACCCGTGGCTCGCCATCAACGCGCTTCTCGCCTTTATATGGGCCAAGCGCATTGTGGTCCGCAGCCTTCCGGCACCGTATGGCGACCTGCTGGCTGCCGGGACAGGGGTCGTCACCGCGGTCACCTATGGGTGGGTGAACGAGCAGGCTGTATCCGCAATCATCGTCACTCTGGCGATCTTGGCGTTGAGCTATGCCGGCCCGGCCATTCTTTTTCGACAAGGGAAACGGTATGAAAGATAGACAGGCGGACCGACCCAGACAGATAGACAGACCCACACAGTGCGCCTTGCTCGCCCCCCTGGTCTTGACGAAGGTTTGCAGGAAGGTTTGTAGATCGGCACCCAACTTCGATTCCTTAGTGCAGCACATAAAATATTGAATTGAAACCACTATCTTGCTCGTTCAGAGCGTTTGAATTGAGACAGATTGAGACCTCACGAAGGATCGATCTTGCCACGAAAAGCGCAGTGCGGCGAGGGTCAATGTGATCGTCCGGGAAAGAACAGTTAGGCAACCCTTCACTGGGTTACACTTCGGCACCGATCGACAGTCATCCTCACCAACGGAGATTTCTGAAAAAAGTATTTCGCCTATTCGATCGCTGGCCAATCTTACGGTCATCAACGGAAAGGAAAGCCAACACTACATAACCAAAAACTACGGATCGGCCCGTTGAAACGGCAGTTTGTCGCGATCTCCGTTGATTAAGGAAAGGCACATCCATGTCTCACTCAAATCTCTCGCGGGTCTTTCATGTCTACCACCATCCCTGCGCTGATGTCTCCATCGCCTCTACCATGGTAACTGCCGGCTCCCCGGTCGGTGATGACACCTCGGGTCCCCTTCCAGCGCGTATAGGAGCTATCGCGTCGCACTGCATAACGGCCATCATTGTCCGGTTTCGTTCGACTGCCCCGCTCCACCGTTCTCGGAGAACGTGTCGCATGACCAAATGCGTCTCGGCGCGGACCCGCCGGACACCGCGTGTCTGGAAGGTTGCCAAGCGATGGTCGTTTGCGTCCTTCCGCAGCTGGTGGCCGAGGAGGTGAAAGCACAGGCGCGCGTCGCAGCCGAGCGGTCAACGGATCCATATGGTGCAATGGGTGGGATCGCCGAGCGCAGTGCCATCCTGCACGTGATTTTCGATCTACCTTCCGAGGTCATCGGGTCCTTCGAGAGCGCTCTGGCCGAATGCTGCACATGTTCACTTGGCGGCCTTGTCAATCGCCAAGGGCATTTTTGTTATATCCCGCATGGTCCCATCTGCTTCGCATGACATACACGCACACATCACTGACCCTTGCCGAGCTACGCTCGCGCATCGAAACCGGCACTGTCCCGTCTCCCAACAGGACCGCGATACTGGCGTTCCTCGACCTCGCCAGAGCAGCCCACGGGCCGGAGGCATTTCGGGACCCCAACGTGCTCGCATCGGCAACGGATTTCTCGACCTGGTTTACCCGGGTTCCGGACACTGAACTTGCCGCCAAGTATGGTGACGCGGCGATCTATGGCCGCTGCCGCGAAAGCATCCTGCGCCACGTACGGCTGGCCGGCGCATGGCCTGACGACCCTTACACGCTTCTGAACAAGCTTGCCCGGGAATGCCGGCGCCCGGAAGTGAATAGAGTGTTAATGGAAGCCACGTTTCCCGGGATGACCCTGCGCGCGTTGACGCGGGATGTGGCAATGGCGGCCGATCGCGACCTCCGCGGGACGACGAGGTACGAATTCCGGAGGTCGATTTCGACAATCGACTGGGCCAGGACCGATCCACGGGTCGTGACTGCCGGGATCCTTGGCCCAGAAGAAATCGGGCCCATGCCCGCGTATCGCGACGGCGACAAGCACCGTGTCGAGCTGCCAACGGAACTCGCCGAAGTGCTGGATCGGCTTGCGGTGGGTCATGCACTTTATGCACGGCGCGCGTTCGAACTTGCGGTGGATTTCGGAATACTATCCACGGATGGGCCCGAACCCGGGTGGTCGATGAGCATCGAAAACGCAACGCGATACCATGCGGCGGTCAAGGAAGAGGTCTCAGCGGACGCCGCTGATCTCTATCTCCGGGCTCTGCTCTCTTTGCTTCGAACCACCGATCCTGCGACTGTGCCGCATGATGTCACCGCGGACCGGGTGCGTCGACCGAAGCGCTATGAAGCAAACTCCGAGCCTGGGACAAGAAAGACAAAAAGAAATCCGGTAGTCTTGCCCGCCTCTGTCGAGGCGGAGGTGCTGGCTTTTGCCGAAGACCGATCGGCCTGCCGCCGGCGGGTGCGAGACTTGCGCCGGGTCCTGCGAGATCTTCTGGAAGCCGGCCTCGACATCGACAGCGCCACCTTTTTCGCCGACGCGGTGGCGTTCCTCGAGAATTCATTCGCGGAACGCGCCGACATCACACGGCGCTCATACCGGGACGTCCTTCGAACGTTTCTTGCGCATACGAACCGCCTGTCGCATTGGGATGGCTTGATCTCTCGCGCCAATATCACGGACGCGACTGGCGTCGATATGTCCGGGCTGCTGCTTATGAGGACGTATGCCGAAAGCGCCGCGCCACCGATAACGCCCGCCGAGATCGACGTGAATGTCGCCCGCAAGTTTCTCCTTCAAGCCCAGGGGTTCAGGAATGTCCCGAAGTGCCTCGCGGGGCTTGCATCCCTTGACGCCTTGCGCCCGGAAGTTCCCGGGCTCTTGCCCGGCTCTGCCATCGGCGACCAGCGAGCCTGGCTTTCGCGCCGTAGCGGCGAGATGCCCGAGGCCTTGGAAAAATCGTTGCGATCGGAGGCCGAAGGCGCGGGATACGGCAAATTCGCGGTAAAAGAACTGATCGTCGCGGCTCGGCGCCTGTTCTCGCTGACGACCGACAAGACGCTTTTCGACACCCCGATCGAGACCATTCCATGGCGCGAGCTGATTGCCAGCGCCGATGCGAGCCATCCCCGGGAAATGTCCCATTACAGGTTGGTGTTGCTCCGCCTCGCTGATCGTGTTGACCGCGCGTGGACACCCGGC
>Ga0307937_1000615_pt1 | contig 21316 bp, 18 predicted proteins | sample OrgLakmetagenom3_FD_201814 | JGI IMG/M metagenome (GOLD analysis project Ga0307937, IMG submission 201814) | Saline water microbial communities from Organic Lake, Antarctica - #3 | ecosystem: Environmental > Aquatic > Non-marine Saline and Alkaline > Saline | place: Antarctica: Organic Lake...
ATGGCCAACCAGTATGGCGGCAAACCGTTGCAGGATAGAGTCACCGCCCAGATGCCCAATGGAGTCGTTGATTGCCTTGAAACGATCGATATCGAAAACGGCCAGGGCAAATTGCTCACCAAGCCGGCTATGCCGACCCAACATCTCCGCAAGCCTTGGCATCAGATACCGGCGATTGTGCAGGCCCGTCAGCGGGTCTCGGATTGACTGATTCAGCAGTTCCCCTTCCAACCTGCTGCGTTCCAGAGCACCGGATAGCAAACCGGACACAATAATCAGCAGGTCCGGCTGGTCTTTACGCCAGCTACGACGACGCAGCGCGTCGACGCCGAAAAAGCCGGTGACCCGACCACGAGTCCTGACCGGCGCACAGATCATCGACGATACACCCTGCCCCTCTAGCAAAGCACGCTCGGCCGCGGCGTCCTGCGGCAGCTCGTCAACGTCTTCAATGAATACCACCCGATTGCCGGTGACCATGCCGTTGATCTGCTCGTGCCACCAGTGAAAGTTGCCAATGGGCAGATTCTGCTGAGTGTCGATCAGGGAGGGTGCGCCCTCTTTGCACCACTCATGGGTATTGCACATCACCGAATAGTCTTCGGAGAAGACATAGAGATAAGACCGGTCCACCTCAAAAAATTCCCCGATGCTTTTCAGTAGCTCATCAATGTACTGGTCGATGGTGCCAAAACCGAGATTGATAAACTCGGTCGACAATCGGGCGATGAGCTTCTGGAACCCCGCCTGGAAGGAAAATTCAGCCTGGCTCTCACGCAGGCTCTGCTCAAGATCTTTGTAATGCTGGATATTGTGAAACTGGCCATACCAGATCGTGGCGCCATCGGATTGTCGCTCTGGCCTGGCATGCACTTCAAACCACCGATAGTCACCACCGGCCACCTTCAGGCGGGCCCGGTAACGCCAGGGTTTGAGAGTGCGAGCGGATTCCTGGATGGCTTCGACCACTTCACCGGCGTCGTCCGAGTGGATCATCGCAAGCACTGCATCCGCGTTATCATGCAATGTCGCCGGATCAACACCAAACAGCACCTGAACCTGATCGCTGACAAAAGGGTAACGATGGGACAGACCGTCAGCACTCAGCCAGTAGGTGAACAGAACACCGGGAACACCAGAAGCAAGCTTTTGAAAGAAACCAGCAGATGCGGCTGTTTGCTGCCCGTTATCTAGCCTGGCGGCCATCGGCGATGTCCCTCACTGAGCAAAATGTTTTGTGGTTACCGATATTGTAGCGCAGGTACCAGGCAGGTGGCAGGTTTGGCTTGATCGCTCGTAGCTCTGCGTATGTCGTCGCTTTGCCTCAGGGCTTGATCAGGCGATCCAGTCGCAAACGTTCCCGGTCGTCGAACAACCGACGGCCACCCCAAGTGACCGCCATCATCGCTCCAAAACCGGTGCCGACGGTAATGATCAGCATCACCAGGATCTGGTATTTCACCGCCACCGCCGGCGGGCTGCCCGCGAGAATCTGGCCGGTCATCATGCCGGGCAGGCTGACAATGCCAGCCGCCGCCATGGCATTGATTGAGGGCATCATGCCACTGCGCATGGCCTCCCTGCGGATATCCTCCAGCGCCTGCTGCCAGGTCTGGCCCAGCATCAGCCGGTTCTCGATAACCGCCCGCTGCCGCCAGACTGATTCATTCAACCGGTCCAGAGCCAAACTAACGCCGGTCATGGTGTTGCCAAGCATCATGCCCAGCAAAGGAATGGCGTATTGCGGCGCATACCAGGGTTCAGGGCCGATCACGACCGTCAGGGCCAGGATTGTCACGGTGAAGGACGACACGAACATCGCGCCCGTGCCGATACTGAAGGCCCACCAGCCCCGCAAACGTCGACCCTGGCGCGCCACCACTTCTCGCCCTGCCACCAGCAGCATGATCAGAGCCATCAGCACTATCCAGTAAAAGGCGGCAGAGGCAAACAGGGCTTCCAGTACCAGCCCGATAAGGGCCAGCTGTATCACCGTGCGCAGGGCAGCAATCAGCAGGTTTCGGGTAATGCCGAGACGCGCCAGATAGCCTGTTGCGGCCAGAGCAAGCACCAGCAAAGCCGCCAGCCCGAGCTTCCACCATGCCAGATCAATCACTTCCATGGACGCGCTCCAGCGTGGTTCCCTCAATCCGATAGTGGGCGTCTGCCACACGATGGATCTGGGCGGGGTCATGGGCAACCCAGAGGACAGCAATCTGCCTGCGCCGTATCTCGTCAATCAGCCAGGTTTCAATGGCTTCTGTGCTGTCGTTATCCAGATTGGCCGTGGGTTCGTCCAATAACAGCGCCTCCGGCTGAAGCACCAGGGCCCTCCAGAGTGCGAGCCGCTGTCGCTCGCCAGAGGACAGCCGGCTGACCGACCAGCCCATCACCTCGGGCGGGAAGCCCAAAGCCGACGGCAGCCTCGCGCCGGCATCAGCTGGAAAGTGACCACCGACTTCATCAAACCACCACTGACTGTCTGCCGGAACCATCACCACCCGGCGGCGCCACTGGTGTGCAGCTAACGTCTGTTGACCCGTACCCGCCAGAGAAACCCCGCCATCGTGGGGCTCCAGGTCGGCCACGGCCCGCAACAGGCGGCTCTTGCCGCTCCCCGAGGGTCCGGACAGACAGACAACCTGTCCACCGGGCACCGCCAGCGATACGTTACTCAGAGTGCCAACGCTGAGATTTTCCAGCACAAGATCTGTCAAAATAGCATCACCAGGGCTCACCAACATGTGTCATGGTTATACCATTGCACCAGCCACACAGGCCACGGATGTATGAAACTCCGACCTCTCCTTGCATTCATACTGGGATCTGTAGTGATCGCCTCTCCGGTGGCGGCTGAAATCAGCCTGGCACCGTTTACAGGTTTTCGCATGGGCAGTTCCGTGGATATCGAGACGGCTGGTGCCAGCGCCACAGACCAGATCCGCTTCAGGGATTCCGACAGCCAGGGGCTGCTGCTGAATTTTGATCTGGAAGAACCGGGTAAACAGGGAGAGCTGTATTTCGGCCGGCAAAGCACCTCGGCCAGACTGGACAACGGCCTGTTCGCCCCGGATACAACGTCAATTGACCTGACCATCTACCAGCTCCAGTTCGGCGGGCTTTATTTCCCGGGTGGGAAAACCTATGGCGGGTTTGTCTCCGGCGTGCTGGGCGTTACCCGTCTGGAGCCGGACGATTCAAGGTACGAAACCCACCACCGGGCAGCCCTGTCCCTCGGCGGCGGGTATCAGTTTTTCCTGACCGAACAGCTGCGCCTGAGACTGGATCTTCGCGGCATTTACACCGCCCTGAATTCGGGAGGTTCGGTGTTCTGTTCCGGCGGATGCGAGCTCAGGTTCGACAGCAACGGCTACTTGCAGGTAGAAGCAGGCGCCGGGTTGGTCATTCGTTTCTGAACCCGACGCCATGACAACAGACCTTGCCTGAATCGTCCATTATCACATTACACCGGCGCGTAAGCTCATTCCGCAAACGCTCTCTGGCCCGTCGAATCCTTGCTTTGGCGGCCGGCAACGAAATCTCTTTTCTGTCCGCGTATTCTTCCTGTGTCTGCAGGCCAAGGTCGCAGGCTTCCAGAATCTCACGGTCCTCCTCCGGCAGAGCGGGCAGGGCCACCCGGATACACACATCCAGTTCGGCAACCGGGTCTGCAAATTCGCGCCGGTGATCAGGCAAATGCTCGGGAACCGGCGCCCAGTGCTTTTTCAGCCGGTAACTGTCGGTCAACGCGTTCCGGGCAACCCGGAACAACCAGCTGCGCGGGTTTTCCAGCTCGCAGAATGACTGTCCCTCCCGCATGGCCTTGAGAAACACCTCCTGCAGCATATCGTCGGATGCCGCAGGCTCTTTCAACTGGCCAAGAAGAAAGTGCTGGAGTTCCGCCTGATGGTCATGCCAGGCCCTTAGTACACAATCAAATGCCATTGAATTTCGTCCTCGTAGTATCTTTTTCCCGCCTCATTCGTCTTCAGGGTACAAATTCAATCAGAGGCACAGTACCCATGCTTGATGTCTTTACGAATCTCGCCGACTGGCTGGCTTATCAACTGCTGGGCCTTGACGCTGCCACCAGGCTCGGCACCTCGGTCCACTTCTTCATTGAAGACACCACCAAAATTCTGTTCCTGCTGGTAGTGATGATCTACGTGATCGCTCTGGCCCGGGCCTCGATGAATCTGGAGCGGGTACGGGCCTACATTCAGCAGAAACATCGCCTGGTCGGCTATTTTTTCGGCTCCGGCTTTGGCGCCATTACGCCCTTTTGTTCCTGTTCCAGTATTCCGTTGTTTCTGGGTTTTACCAGTGCCGGTATCCCGCTGGGGATCACCATGGCGTTTCTGTTTACCTCACCCATTATAAACGAGGTGGCGGTGATCATGCTGTGGAGCCTGCTGGGGTGGGAGTTCACCCTGGCCTACATCGTGATTGGCATGGCGGTGGGCATGATCGGCGGCATGATTCTGGATGCGGTCAAGGGTGAGCGCTGGCTGAAGGATTTCGCCGCAAAGGCTTATCAAAAGGCCGCTGCAAAAGCCCAGGACGACGAAAACAAAGTCGAAGCGCCCGAAGTACCGAAGTTGACCATGAAGGGCAGGCACGAGTTCGCCAAAGACGAACTCAAAGAAATCGTCGGCCGCATCTGGAAATGGGTGCTTATCGGCGTTGGCCTGGGCGCGGCCCTTCACGGGTTTGTGCCGGATGGCTGGTTTGCCGAAAACCTGGGTTCCGGCCAGTGGTGGAGTGTGCCGGCCGCGGTACTTGCCGGGCTGCCCCTGTATTCCAACGCCACGGGCGTTATCCCGGTGATGGAGAGCCTGATCATGAAAGGGTTGCCAGTGGGCACCACCCTGGCCTTCTGCATGAGTACCGTGGCGGCCAGCTTTCCGGAATTCATCATGCTCAAACAGGTGATGACCTTCCGTTTGCTGGCCCTGATCTTTGCCATCCTGCTGGCCAACTTCATGGTGGTCGGCTGGGTGATCAATGCTGTCAGCCCCTGGCTGTTTTCAGGGTTTTGATATTTGTCGCAGTGAATAAAACAACCCAGAGGAGACTCATATGAAACATTTCGAAGTACTTGGTACCGGCTGCAAGAAATGCGTCAGCACCGCGGAAAGCATTGAGCGGATCGCTCAGGAGCTGGGCCACACGGTCAGCGTGGAAAAAGTCACTGATCCGGCGAGGATCATGGAGTACCAGGTGATGTCTACGCCGGCGGTGGCATTGGATGGCAAGGTGCTTCACAGCGGCTCTATACCGGAGGACGACGAGATTGCTGACTGGATTAACAGTGATTCCGTCCGATGACCTGAACCTGCAGGCTAGTTCCATTTTTTTGTAAGGTTAATACTATTGGTAATATCATTTTGAATCGGTCTTGAAGACCTGGCAACGGCATTCTCGCCTGTAACTGTTACAAATTCTGGAGAGAAAGAATGAAAGAAATAGACAGAACCACACTACCTATCGTGCAAATGGCAAAAGACAATCATGAGTTTCGGCAGGTGCTCTGGACAGGCGACAACACGCAGCTGGTGCTGATGGCAATTCCTGAGGGCGGTGAAATCGGTGGCGAAGTTCACGAAGGCCACGACCAGTTGCTTTATTTTGTTGAAGGCAATGGCGAAGCCAAAATTGGCGACACAACGGTGCACGTGCAATCAGGTGACGTCAGTATTGTGCCATCCGGAAGCTTCCATAATTTTCGCAACACCGGAACCGAAATGCTCAAACTTTACACGACCTACTGCCCGCCAGAGCATGCTCCCGGAACCGAACACGAGACAAAAACACAGGCAGATGCTGACGAATAATTCTGAAAAATTTAGGGGCGCGGGGCATTGGGGCTCCGCCAGACTCTCTAGACTCGGGCCGGCCGCTTCTGTGGCAACATCAGCGAAAGCAACGCCGCCATTGTTACCAGCCCGGCGGATATCAACAGGCAGGCTTCAATTCCGTAGGCCTGGTAAACCCAGCCGGACAGAATGGTGCCCAGCAGCCGGCCAGCAGCGTTGGACATATAATAGAAGCCCACGTCCAGGGACACGCCATCGCCCCGGGCATAGCTGACGATCAGATAGCTGTGCAGGGAAGAATTGATGGCAAAGAGCACGCCGAATAACAGCAGGCCACCGACGATTACAATCTGCGCCGACCAGCCTGCCATCAAACCAACGGCAATCGCGGCCGGAATCAACGCCAGCGCAGCGGCCCAGAGCACGGCCGGTGTTTTGCCCTCCATGTTGCCAGTAATCTTTGGCGCAATGGTCTGGATAAACCCGTAGCCGATGATCCAACTGGCCAAAAATCCACCGACTTCCCAGTGGTCCCAGCCAAAGACGGTACTGAGGTATACCGGCAGCGCCACCACAAACCAGACATCCCGGGCGCCAAAAAGGAACATCCGGGCTGCCGACAGCACGTTGATCGCGCGGCTCTTCGACAGGATCTCGCTGAATTTGGGTTTCGCCTTACTCTTGCCCATGTCCTGACCCAGCAGAAACAGGCTGGCCAGCCACACCAGGCCCAGAGCCACCGCCATTGCAATGACCGCGCCCGTGAAGCCTGCGGCCATCAGCAGCACACCGCCGAGGAAGAAGCCGACACCCTTGAGCGTGTTCTTGGACCCGGTCAGGATCGCTACCCACTTGTAGAGCTTGCCCTGCTCCGAATCCGGCACCAGCAATTTGATGCCGCTCTTGGCGGACATCTTGTTCAGATCCTTGGCAATACCGGACAGCGCCTGGGCTGCCATCACCCAGGGCACCGTCAGCATGGTCGCCGGCACTGCCAACATGGCCAGGGCCGCAATCTGCAGGAACAGACCAATGTTCATGGTGCGGTTCAGTCCCCAGCGGGCGCCCAGATAGCCGCCCACCAGGTTGGTCACCACCCCGAAAAACTCATAGAAGATGAACAGCATGGCGATTGCCAGCGGCGAATAACCAAGCTGGTGGAAATGCAGAACCACCAGCATCCGCAGGGCGCCGTCCGTGAGGGTAAAGGCCCAGTAGTTACCGGTGATGACCAGATACTGGCGGATCGCAGGCGTCATATCAGGCCGACCCGACCCTGCGTGCCAGTTCCACGGTGCGGTTGGCGTAGGCCCATTCGTTGTCGTACCAGGCGTAAATTTTCACCTGGGTGCCGTTGACCACCAGGGTGGACAGGGCATCGACAATAGAGGAACGCGGGTCGGTCTTGTAGTCGATGGACACGAGTGGGCGTTCCTCGTAGCCAAGAATGCCCTTGAGCTCGCCTTCGGCGGCTTCCCTGAGCAGCCGGTTCACCGTATCGCGATCGGTGGGCGTTTCCACCTCGAATACGCAATCGGTCAGTGACGCGTTGGTTAATGGCACTCGCACCGCGTGGCCGTCCAGCCGCCCTTTCAGCTCCGGGAATATCTCGATGATCGCCGTCGCCGAGCCGGTGCTGGTGGGGATCAGCGAACTGCCGCAGGCTCGCGCCCGGCGAAGATCCTTGTGGGGGGCATCGAGTATGTTCTGGGTGTTGGTCAGGCTGTGGATGGTGGTGATGGAGCCGTGCCTGATGCCCAGCTTCTGATGAATCACCTTCACCACCGGCGCCAGGCAGTTGGTGGTGCAGGAAGCGGCGGTGACAATGCGGTCGTTGGCCGGATCAAAGATGTTGTCGTTCACCCCTACCACAATATTCTTGGCCCCCGGCTCCTTCACCGGCGCCGTAACCACCACCCGCTTCACGCCCTGATCCAGGTAGCCTTGCAGCACTTTCACGGTTTTGTTGGCGCCACTGGCTTCAATAACCAGATCGCAACCGGACCAGTCGGTATCGCCGATGGCCCTGTTGCGGGTAACGCGAATGCGCTGGCCTTCGATGATTATTTCATCCCCGTCTGCATCCGCCTCATGATTCCAGCGGCCGTGCACGCTATCAAAAGTCAGCAGGTGCGCCAGGGTAGCGGCATCGGCGCCCGGATCGTTGATCGCCACAAACTCCAGTTCCGGCCACTCCCAGGCTGCCCGGAGTGCCAGGCGGCCAATGCGGCCAAATCCATTAATGCCGACTTTTATCTTGCTCATTATTTGCTCCTGTTAAGTCTGGCTCCGTGCAAAAGCGAGGAGGCAGGTTGTTCCAGAACACGCTGTAAATACGTCCCTGTACGCTCGGCCTCCGCCATCCATGGCTCCGGACGGTTCTGAAACAACCTGCCTCCTCGCTTCCGCAGTCCTTGGCAGCCTCAGTGATGTTTTACCTAACCATTAGATAAACCTGACAACGGGCCTGTCAGTCATCGCTGCCAGTCGCTCAAGTTCAATTTTGATCAGATCTGGATTGCCTTCCGCCGTCTCATCCAACACCCGCAGTAGCCAGTGGGGCAACCGTGGATTCAGGGAGTAGTAGACCCACTGGCCCTGGCGCTCGGTGTCCAGCAATCCGGCGTCCCGCAGGGTCGCCAGATGGCGACTGGCCTTGGGTTGAGGGATATTCAGGGCTTCGGTTAACTCGCAGACACACAGCTTTTTCTGCTTGCGGATCAGCATCAGCGCGCCAAGGCGGAGTTCGTCGCCCAGCGCTTTGAAAATGGACACCGGGTCGAAGTTTTCCGGCTTCATGCCGGTCTGTTTTCGATGCACCAGGGTAAAAAGGCCTAAACGCTCGCGGATTTCTTTCAAGGTCAACGCGAAGTTGGCACGCCGCCCCCCAGGTACGGGGTCCGGGAAATCCCAGGCAATCTGCTGGGCTGGCCCGCAGACATCCTGGCATTCGCGGGCCGCTTTCTCACACAGGGTGATCACGTAGTCCCAGTGCTTCTGCTCCAGATCGGTCAGCGCTTTACTTTGCAACCCGGCTATGGCGTAGCCCGCCTCTTCCAAAACCTGAATGGCCATGGGATGAGGCTGGTCAGGATGGGTGCCGGCGCTGGCGACTTCAAACTGGTCACCGGCCATGTCCCGCAGCAAGGCTTCCGCCATCAGTGATCGCGCGCTGTTGGCCGTGCAGACAAACAGAACCCGGCGTTTCATATCTAATTCCTCGCATATTTGTTTTTTTGCATATCTATTTTAATGCATAATAGGTCTGGCCAGACTACGAGTAAAGGGACAGTTTGATGACAACCACCGCCGACCACTCTGAAGATATCAGCAGCGACATGGACCTGTTCAGCCGGTATCTTTCGGTCTGGGTGGCCCTGGCCATCGTTGCCGGCGTGGCTCTGGGTCAGCTTGCACCCTCAGTACCGGAAACCCTCTCGCGCTTTGAAATTGCTCAGGTGTCCATCCCCATCGCCATTCTGATCTGGGCAATGATTTTCCCGATGATGGCGCAGATCGACTTCAGCGCTCTGGTCGGTGTAACAAAAGAGCCGAAAGGCCTGGCGATCACCACCATCGTGAACTGGCTGATCAAGCCCTTCACCATGTTCGCCATCGCCTGGTTTTTCCTGATGGTGGTGTTCGAGCCTTTTATCGAACCACAACTGGCCAGCGAATACCTGGCAGGTGCGATTCTGCTCGGCGCGGCGCCCTGCACGGCCATGGTGTTTGTCTGGAGCTATCTCACCAAGGGCGATGCCGCCTACACCCTGGTGCAAGTGTCACTGAATGACATCATCATGCTGTTTGCCTTTGCGCCGATCGTAGTGTTCCTGCTGGGCATCTCCGACATCCAGGTGCCCTGGAATACCGTCATTCTTTCCGTTGTGCTTTACATCGTGATTCCACTCACCGCCGGCTACCTGACCCGCCGCACCCTGATCGCCCGTCGCGGGCAACGCTGGTACGACGACGTCTTCATGAAGCGCCTGAGCCCGGTCACTCCGGCTGCACTGATTATTACGCTGGTGCTGCTGTTCGCGTTTCAGGGTGAAGTGATTCTGGAAAACCCGTTTCATATCGCTCTTATTGCCGTGCCACTGATCGTGCAGACTTTCCTGATTTTCTTTCTGGCTTACGGATGGGCCAGATTGTGGAAGGTGCGACACTGCATCGCTGCGCCCGGCGCCATGATTGGTGCCAGTAATTTTTTCGAGCTGGCGGTTGCAGCGGCGATTGCCCTGTTCGGACTGCAGTCCGGCGCCGCTCTGGCGGCAGTGGTTGGTGTGCTGGTGGAAGTGCCACTGATGCTGATTCTGGTGCGGATTGCCAACAAGACCCGGGACAGATTCCCGGCCTGAGGTAACAATCTGAAAACCGGCTCCCCTGCGAACACTCCATAGGGTAGGATCCTAGTTAAGGCAACCAGGATGGCCAGGAGGGCGCGTATGCTCAGATTTTTCCGAATTGTGGATGGCTTGATCAAGGACATGGGTAACTCGCCGCCGGACCACCAGAGCCGGGTGAAGCAGGCAGACTGGATTGACGCCTGCGAACCTGACGAGTCCGAACGACGGATTCTCCAGGAACTGCTGAAAACCGACATCCCGGAATTCGATAATGTGGAAGAGATCGAGGCGTCGGCGCGCTGCTTTGTGGATCAGGCCGGCGTGCACGTTCATTCGCTTTTTCTGAACCTTGCCGAAGGACGGCACAACACCGTGTCTGTGGCTTTCATCCTGCAGAAAAACCGCCTGATCACCATCCGTGAGAGTGAGCTGGCAGACTTCCGCCTGCTCAGAATGCGCGCTCGCCGGGAGCAGATCGAAGCACGGAGCGTGGCCGAAATGCTGGTCACACTGCTGGAACAGAAAGTTGAAAATCATGCCGACGGGCTGGAGGACCTGCACCGCCAACTGGAGGAAGTCAGCCATCTGGTGCTTGAGGATGAAGACGCCGAATTGGACGAGGCAATCAATCGCCTGGCCAAACTGGAAGACAGCAACGGCAAAACCCGGCTGTGCCTGATGGACACCCAACGCAATATTTCGTTCCTGCTCCGGCATCTCAGCAAAGAGGGCGAGCTTCGGGAGACCCTTCGTGAAATCAACCGGGACATCGAAACCCTGATGTCACACACAACTTTCCTGTTCGACAAGATTAACTTCCTGATGGACTCGACCCAGGGTTTCATCAACATTGAACAGAACCAGATCATCAAGACGTTTTCCATTGCCGCCGTGGTGTTTCTGCCCCCGACACTGATTGCCAGCATTTATGGCATGAACTTCGAGCACATGCCGGAACTGGAGTGGCTCCTGGGTTATCCGGGAGCCATTGGGCTGATGGTCCTGGCCGGGTTTGCGCCTTACTGGTATTTCAAGCGCAAGGGCTGGCTTTAAGGTCCCTGATAAGCAAGTTGACGGCCTGCAGTGAGCTGCAGGCGCGAAAACATACCGACCGATTTGATTCTGCCTGGTGCCTGCCCGGCGACCGAAGTGTGTTAGTGTTGGGAAAATTGATAACGTCCGCGGAAATGGCCGTCATGTGGTTCAGGGGTCAAGGGATCTACCCCGGGGTACCGCAATCCAGAACTCAAGCAGGACAACGCCATGATGTATTTTGCCCATGAAATGAGCCGCGCAGCGCTGATGCCCGTACGCATGCTGACCGGTGCCCAGAGCAAGCTGCTCCGGCATCCACTGAACCCCCTATCTCGCCTTCCCGGGGCACGCAGCATTGCTTCAGCCTACAGTGTTTTTGGCGATCTTACGCGTCGCTACCGGAAGCCGGCTTTCAATCTGAACACCACTGTCTGTGATGGCCAGACCGTCGATATCAGTGAAGTCATTGTAAAACGCAAGCCGTTTGCGCAACTCAAGCATTTCCAGCGCAGTGTGGAGCGGCCTGATGATCCGAAACTGCTTATCGTTGCGCCGCTTTCCGGACATTTTGCCTCGCTGCTGCGTGGCACCGTGGAGGCGATGCTGCCGGATCATGACGTGTACATCACCGACTGGCGCGACGCCTGTCGGGTTCCGCTGTCAGCCGGCGATTTTGGCCTCGACGATTACATCGAATACGTGATTGATTTCCTTGACCACCTGGGGCCTGACACTCACGTGCTCGCGGTCTGTCAGCCGGTCGTGCCCGTGCTCGCAGCTACCGCCATCATGGCCGAGGACAAGCACCCGGCGGCACCACGTTCACTGGCGCTCATGAGTGGCCCGATCGACGGGCGCATTGATCCTACCGAGCCCTGTAAACTGGCGACCGAGCACAAACTGTCGTGGTTCAAACGCAACCTGGTTCACAAGGTGCCCGCACCCTACCCCGGCGTTATGCGCAAGGTTTATCCCGGATTTCTGCAACTGACGGGTTTTGTGAACATGAACTTTGATCGCCACGTTGATGCCTATCGTGGTCTGTTCAACTCCATCCGTGACAATGAGGTCGACAAGGTCAGCCGACACCGGCAATTCTACGACGAGTACCTGGCGGTGATGGACCTGCCGGCAACCTATTATCTGGAGACCATCCAGCGCGTCTTCCAGGAGTTTCACCTGGCACGCGGATGCTTCAAATACCGTGGCCGTCTGGTGGATCCAGCCGCTATCCACGATACAGCGCTGATGACCATCGAAGGTGAAAAGGACGACATTTCCAGCCCCGGACAGACCCGTGCCGCCCACGATCTGTGTGTCAATATTCCCGATGCCCGGCGTCTGCATCATTTGCAGCCGGGTGTCGGTCATTACGGTGTCTTCAACGGCAGCCAGTGGCGTGAAATGATTTCGCCGCGGTTAAAGGAATTCATTCGCAAAGCCTGACCGATCGCCAAGGACAGATTTCTTGTCGCGCTCTGGGTGCTCTGCTAGCTTGATGATGTTCCCGACAAAAAAAACAAACAAACAGGGCGCACCGCCGCTCAAAGGAGAGTGTCATGCAGGATCTCAAAGGCAAGGTAGCCCTGGTCACCGGGGCTTCCCGCGGCATTGGCCGGCACATCGCACTTCAACTCGCCCAGCGCGGCGCCGATGTTGCAATCAACTACCGCTCCCGCCAGTCCGACGGCGACGAAGTCGCCCGGGAAATTGAAGCCGCAGGCGTCCGGGCACTGGCGATCAAAGCGGATCTTTCGCAAATGCCAGAGGCGCGCAGCCTCGTGCGCAAGGTTCATGAAGAGTTCGGGCGCCTGGACATTCTGGTGAACAACGCCGGTATTACCCGCGACAAGTCGATGAAAAAACTCACCGACGACGACTGGAACGACGTTCTCGACACCAACCTGGGAAGTGTTTACGCCACTTGCTCCGAAGTGCTGAAAATCATGATGGACCAGAAGTTCGGTCGCATCGTCAATATCACGTCCTTCGTCGGCCAGGCCGGCAACTTCGGGCAGGCCAACTACGCGGCCAGTAAAGGCGGCATCATCGCATTTACCAAAACCCTGGCGCTGGAAATGGCCAAGTACAACATTACGGTCAATGCCATCGCCCCGGGCTTTACAGAGACCGAAATGCTCGCCCAGGTGCCCGAGAACATCCGCGAACAGATCATTGCCCGTGTGCCAATGGGCCGGTTTGGCCAGCCCGAGGAAATTGCGCGTGCAGTGGTGTTTCTGGCGGCGGAAGGCGATTACATTACCGGCCAGCAGATCAATGTTAACGGCGGCGTATACATGTAATGTCGCCAAATCAGGAGCATAGTGACCATGGCTGACAGACCGATCAAAACCCCTGCCTCGCCGGAATTCGAGCCACAGGTCGTGCGCCGATCCCTGGCGCGGGTAGGCAGGCATGGCGGCCACCTGCTGAAACAGGCTGTCCTGCGCCGGTTACGCGGCGGCGAGCCCAATCCGGTCAGCATCAGGAGCATCGGCAAGCCCTTTGTTTCCCTGACCGGCAAACTGGCGACGCAGCCCGACACCCTGATGTTCGCCCAGATGCGCCTGGTCAAGGATACCACCCTGTTCTGGTCGGGCTTGCTGGCCAGCGGTATCAACAAGAAACCACTGGCAGTAGTGGAACCTGCGCCGGGTGACGGACGCTTCCGCGACCAGGGGTGGAGCGAGACAATGGCCTTCAACGTTATCAAGCAGGCCTATCTGCTCTCCAACCGCTGGATCATGGACACCATTGACGATGTCCGGGGTCTGGACGATCACAGCAGACACAAGCTGCGCTTTTTCACCGGCCAGATAACCGATGCCCTGTCGCCCAGCAACTTCATCCTGAGCAACCCCGAGGTCCTGCGCACTACCGTCCAGACCCGGGGCAGGAACCTGCTGCGTGGCCTGGCCAATCTGCTGCGCGATCTGGATGAAGGCAAAGGGCCAATGCCCTTCCGCATGTCCGACCCGGACGCCTTTCATGTTGGCGACAATCTGGCCAACACCCCGGGCGACGTGATTTACCAGAACGACCTGATGCAGCTCATCCAGTACCGGCCAACTACCGAGACAGTGCACCGCCGGCCGCTACTGGTGATCCCACCATGGATCAACAAGTACTATATTCTTGATCTGGGCGAGAAAAAGTCGTTCATCCGCTATTGGGTGGAGCAGGGCCACACGGTTTTTGTGGTCTCCTGGGTAAATCCCGGTCCGGAGCTGGCTCATAAAAGCTTTGAAGACTACATGCTCGAAGGCCCGATCGCCGCCATGGATACCGTTGAGAAAGTCACCGGCGAGCGTGAGCTGAATACCGTCGGCTATTGCATTGGCGGCACACTGCTCGGCTGTACCCTGTCCTGGTTGGCAGCCCGTGGCGATGACCGGGTCAAAAGCGCGACTTTCCTCAACAGCCTGATGGACTTCTCGGAGATTGGCGATCTGGGTGTGTTTATCGATGAGGATGCCGTCAAAAAACTCGAAAAAGCCATGAACAAGCAGGGCTATCTTGAGGGCGCCTCGATGGCGACGGCCTTTAACATGCTGCGTGCCAACAGCCTGATTTGGTCCTTCTTCGTCAACAACTACCTGCTGGGGCGAGATACCGCTCCTTTTGACCTGTTGTACTGGAACTCGGACGCCACCCGGATGCCCGCGGCCATGCACAGTTTCTATCTCCGCAACATGTACCTGAACAACCGGCTGCGTGAGCCAGGCGGTATTGAGCTGGCGGGCACCCCCATCGATCTCGGACAGGTCACGGTACCGAGCTACTTCGCCTCGGCTGTGGAAGACCACATCGCGCCCTGGATTTCCTGTTATCAGGGATCGCGGTACCTTGGTGGCCCGGTGCGTTTTGTGCTCGGCGGCTCGGGACACATCGCCGGCATCATCAATCCGCCGGAGCGGAAAAAGTACGGCTACCGTATCAATGAAAACAGCGATCTGGACCCGGATGCCTGGCTTCAGGGTGCCCAGCAGTTTGAAGGTTCCTGGTGGCCGGACTGGGTCGCCTGGGCGGAACAGTTTGGCGGTGGACAGGTAGCCGCCCGCAACGTCGAGGACGGGAAGCTGCCCGTGATTGAGCCCGCACCGGGCGCCTATGTGCAGAACCGGCCCGCGCCGCCAACACCAGTCGCCAGGCCAGGCCAACAGGCTTCACGTAAGAAGACTGCGCCCCGTAAGCGTGCTCCGGCAGCTAGCAAAGCCACTCAGTGAAATGATGAAACCGGATAAGGACTGCCTGTGATCTTCGGTATGGCCTGGCTCGGAATGGTGTGGCTCGGACTGATCACGGTGGTGCTGATTGCGGCCGCAGTGATCGTAATGCGCCGGCGTCGCGATAGCGGTGACAGCACCGAAGTGCCCACCCCCGGGCAGCAAAGTGAGGCGCGCCAACAAGTTCTGGAAATGGTCAGGGGCATGCATACCGCCTCGAAAGGGCTCCATGGCCGCGCTCGCATAAAGGCGTTGCGCGGCTATATGGACCGCATGAGCCATGGTCTGGAACTGACCTCGGAGATCCGCACTCCCGCCCAGGGCGCTCCCAGGGGGGAGTGGGTCATCGCCCCCGGAGCAAAATCCGAACGCCGCATTCTCTACATTCACGGCGGTGCGTGGGTCGCAGGCAGCCCCGAAAGCCATCGCACCATTACTGACCGATTGGCGCGGCTGGCCGGGGCATGCGTATTCGCTCTCGATTACCGGCTGATGCCGGAAAACCGCTATATGGACGGCATCTTCGACTGTCGGCAGGCCTATCGCTGGATCCGGGCCAACGGCCCGGACGGAGAGGCTCCGGCGGATTATGTGGTGATCGCAGGGGACTCCGCCGGCGGCAGTCACACCCTCGGTCTCATTGCCTGGATTCGGGATCAGGGCCTGCAACCACCGAATGCCGCTATTGCCCTGTCACCGTCCACCGAACTGATGTTGACCGCGCTGCGCCGTCGCAAGAATCTGCATACCGACGCCATGCTGGGACCAACCGTTAAAAAACTGTCCCGGATACCTCCGCCGTTACTCTGGTGGGGAACCGTCCTGGGCATGCGAGTTTTGCCCACCAGCCCGCTGGCATCGCCCCTGTGCGGGCAGCTACACAACCTGCCGCCGACGCTGATTCAGGTCAGCGAATCGGAACTATTGCTGGACAACGCCCGGCGGTACGCGGAGAAAGCCCGGGCTGCCGGCTCAACCGTGGAGCTGGAAAGCTGGCCCGATATGGTTCATGTATGGCATATGTTTACGCCGCTATTACCGGAGGCCGAAGAGGCCTTCGACCATATCGGGGAGTTTCTGTCGCGGCATCCAGCCTGATGCCCCGCACACTGACGTTACCATCGAGTCTAACAGGCCTCCAGAGGCGCATAGGCCAGCACCAGCCACTTGGCACCCTCATCGAAGTTGACCTGCACCCGCGTGTGATGGCCGGAACCTTCTGAGTTCATCACGATGCCTTCGCCGAATTTGGGGTGGCGCACCCGCTGGCCCAGGCTGAACCCGGACTGCTGGGCGGAGTCCTGGCTGAACAGGCTTTCGTTCGGGCGGGCCACCATGGCGGGGCGGCTGACGGTGTTGCGCAGTCGCACTTCCTGGATGCAGTCACCGGGGATTTCGCGAACAAACCTGGACAGGGCATGGAACTTTTCCTGGCCGTACAGGCGGCGGGATTCGGCGTAAGTCATCACCAGTTTCTGCATGGCCCGGGTAATGCCCACATAGGCAAGGCGACGCTCTTCCTCCATCCGCCCCGGTTCCTCCAGGGACATGCTGTGGGGGAAAAGGCCCTCCTCCACGCCCGCCAGAAACACCAGCGGGAATTCCAGACCCTTGGCGGAATGCAGGGTCATCAGCTGCACGCAGTCTTCGTTCACCTCGGCCTGGGCCTCGCCGGCGTCCAGCGCCGCCTGGGCGATGAATTCCGACAGCGGGTCGACGCCCTCTTCCGCTTCAAAGTCCGATAGAGCATTCACCAGTTCGTCCAGGTTCTCGGCCCGCGCCTGGCCTTTTTCGCCCTTTTCATTGGCGTGGTAATCCCGCAGGCCGCTCAGTTCCAGGGTTTTCTGCATCAACCCGTGCAGGGTGGCATCGTCCACCATCTCTGTCAGGCTTTCGATAATGCCCATGAAAGATTGCAGCCCGGTTTTGGCGCGGCCCTTGACCTGCCCGGCTTCCAGCAGCCGCTCGGCAGACTCCCACAGGGAAATGCTGCGTTCCGTCGCATAGGCCCGCATATCCGCCAGGCTCTTGGCGCCGATTCCCCGGGCGGGAATGTTCACCACCCGTTCAAAGGCCGCGTCGTCCCGGCGGTAATGCACCAGGCGCAGATAGGCGATGGCGTTGCGGATTTCCTGGCGATCATAGAATCTCAGGCCGCCGTAGACCCGGTAGGGAATACCCTGGCGAATCAGGGATTCTTCCAGCACCCGGGACTGGGCGTTGGAACGATACAGAATGGCCGATTCACTGCGCAGGTTGCCCTCGCTGACCCAGGTGCTGATGGTGTCGGCGATGTAATTGGCTTCGTCCTGCTCGTTGAAAGCCGCATAAAGATTGATAGGCTCGCCGTCTTTGCCGTCGGTCCAGAGCTCCTTGCCCAGGCGGCCCTGATTGTTGGCGATGACCGCGTTGGCCGCTTTGAGAATCATCTGGGTGGAGCGATAGTTCTGCTCCAGCCGCACCAGGCGTGCATTGGGGAAATCCCGCTGGTATTGCTGGATGTTCTCGATTTTCGCGCCTCGCCAGCCGTAAATGGACTGATCGTCGTCGCCTACCACAGTCAAAGGCACCCGGTTACCGGCCAGAATCTGCAGCCAGGCGTACTGAATGGTGTTGGTGTCCTGGAACTCGTCCACCAGAATCTGCTGGAAACGGCTCTGGTAGTGCTTCAGTAGTTCCGGGCGATGCAGCCACAGCTCGTGGGAGCGCAGCAGAAGTTCGCCGAAATCAACAAGCCCGCTAAGGTTGCAGAGCTTCTCGTACTGGCGATACACGGTCAGCATGGTGCTGTTGAAATGGTCGCCGGGGTTTTCCTGGATGTGGTCTGCCCGCAGGCCTTCGTCTTTCTGGCCATTGATAAACCACTGGGCCTGCTTCGGCGGCCAGCGGCTTTCGTCGATCTGCATTTCCCGCATTACCCGCTTGATCAGGCGCAGCTGATCGTCGCTGTCGAGAACCTGGAAGTTTTCCGGCAGGCCGGCGTCCTTGTGGTGCGCCCTTAACAACCGGTGTGCGATGCCGTGAAACGTACCGAACCAGAGGCCGCGGGCCGGAATGTCCATCATCTGCTCGATGCGGTAACGCATCTCTTTCGCGGCTTTGTTGGTGAAGGTGACCGCCAGAATGCCCGTGGGTGGCACATTATCCACCTGCATCAGCCAGGCGATGCGGTGCACAAGCACCCGGGTTTTGCCGCTGCCCGCCCCGGCCAGCACCAGCAGATGATCATTCTGGGCCGTGACGGCCTCACGCTGGGCATCGTTCAGGGGATCAATAATCGAGGAAACATCCATGGGCAAAACCGCGTTGATCGGGTGAATTTGGTTCTGACAGCCGGGGGATTATAACAGGGCATCAAGTCCCTGCACGGACGGAGAATATCAAGGTTTTACTCAGGCGAGGATGAGGAGTGACGGTATAGCCACAAACAAAAAAGCCGGGAGTTTTTTGCTCCCGGCAAGGAAGTCCCCTGAGACCAACGCGAAAAAGGGAACTCAACGTAAATATCAGCATAAGTGGTCAGTGTTTCATTGATGTTTCAGGGTCTGCCCGAGAAATGGGCATCAAAAGTCTGTCGGATTTTAGCCGAAACGGCCACGTGGAAATGCGGCGCTACTGACTAACTCCCAGACCAGCTTGAAACATCCCTGCCATGTTTGTTGAGCACAATACCCAGACAATCTCGAAACTTGGCACAACCGGATATGAGCCAGTTAAACCAGTAAGGATAAGGCGGACGATGGAATGACTTGATCTGCCCCAAGCGCCGCTCGCATCCAGGAGTGACCGACATGAAAGACCACCTGACTCAGGAACTGGTTCGCCTTATATCCGGCGAGATAATTTCAACCCTGTTGCAACCTATCGTAAATATCGAAAAGAAGACGGTGTTTGGATACGAAGCTCTAAGCCGGGGCCCCTCGGACAGCCCTTTGCACGGGGCTCAGCTTCTGTTTGAAACTGCCGAGCGCAGCGGCCTGACATCGGAGCTTGAAGGACTCTGCTTGCGCACAGCCGCACGAAGCTGGTCAGGTCAGGGTTCTCCTCTGAAGCTCTTCGTCAACATCAGTCCGGCTAAACTGATGCCCTCCGAGTTCAATCCGTCACAGCTGCGCAAGCTTCTTGAAACTAATGGACTTAAGCCCTCGAACATCGTAATTGAGCTTTCCGAACGCTATCCTACTTCCGATCCATCTGAGCTTCTGAAAACGCTCTCCTGGCTTCAGTCAGAGGGTTTCCTTATTGCCATTGACGATCTGGGCAGTGGCTATTCAGGGCTCAAACTCTGGTCCGAGCTGAAGCCGGACTTTGTAAAAATCGATCGGCACTTCATCCGTGACATTCAGGACGACCTCATCAAACGGGAATTTCTCAAGTCCGTGGTAGAACTGGCAAATCGCCTGAACTGCAAGCTGATAGCAGAAGGCGTGGAAACAATTGCGGAATTGCGAGTCGTTTCAGACATGGGAATCTCGCTTGTTCAGGGCTTCCTCCTCGGTCGCCCGAAACCCTTTGCCACTGCCTCCCTCGACCCGCTGAACGTTCAGGCGACCTTCACATTCAAGCCACCTCTGCAGGAAACAGCCGGATCCTTGTGCAGTGATATCCAGCCAATCACTTTCAATGAAACGCTTGAGAATGCCCTCGAACGACTTCAGAGTGAGCCAAGCATGTTCGCTTTACCGGTGGTTGACGATGGCAAACCCCTTGGCCTGCTTCACAAGTGGCGAGTTCTTGAAACTTTCAGCACCCCATACGGCCGAGCGCTTTACGAAAAATATCAGGTTACCCAGATGCTGAGCGCCGACGCCCTTGTCGTGGACTTCGATACGCCGCTGGAAGAGGTCAGCCAACAGCTGATCGAAGAGGATACGCATTACCTCAAGCAGCATTTTATTGTCACCCGCAACGAGCGGTACGTTGGGCTCGGCTCTACCCGTGCGCTATTGCAGAAAATTACCGCGAAAAAAATTGAAAAAGCACGATACGCCAATCCCCTCACACTGCTTCCGGGCAATGTTCCCATTCAGCAGGAACTGTCCGCCAGAACTGAAAGAAAACTACCTTTCAGCATAATCTATTTTGATATAAACATGTTCAAACCATTGAATGACCAGCTTGGCTACCGGGTCGGTGATCAGATCATCCTCCTGCTTGCCGAACTACTGACGAAGTCATTTAGTGAGGAAGGGGACTTTGTGGGTCATATAGGTGGAGACGATTTCGTCGTCATGAGCGCCTCTACCCTGGCCGTTGACCGTGCGAATACAGTGCAAACAGAGTTTGTCAGCCAGACACGACGTTTTTACACTGACGACATCCTGCGGGATGGATTCGTGGAATCGGAAGACAGAAACGGACGCATTGACCGCTTTCCGCTGGTTTCTCTGAGCGCCGGAATTGTCATGACAACGAGGGGCGACACTCACACCCCCGAGCAGCTTTCCGATGCGGCCAGCGAAGCGAAGAAGAAAGCGAAAATATCTGCAGATTTCTGTTATACAAACTTAGTAACCGGACATAATCCGGTCAGCTCACTCCACAGCATCCATTGTTGAACATCCAACGACATCACACAACCCGGCCGGGGCCTCAACCGAAGCGACCATTAATATAATCCCGGGTGATGTCGTTTTTCGGATTGTTAAACAGTGCTTCGGTAGACTGGCTTTCCAGCACTTCGCCCATGTGAAAGTGGGCCGTGCTGTCAGCAATCCGACACGCCTGTTGCATATTGTGGGTGACAATCACAATCGTGTATTTCTGCTTGAGATCCAGCATAAGCTGCTCAATCACCCGGGTTGAAATGGGATCCAGTGCGGAGGTGGGTTCGTCCATCAATATCACATCCGGGCGAATCGCAATGGCACGGGCGATGCACAAACGTTGC
>Ga0307937_1000618_pt1 | contig 21227 bp, 25 predicted proteins | sample OrgLakmetagenom3_FD_201814 | JGI IMG/M metagenome (GOLD analysis project Ga0307937, IMG submission 201814) | Saline water microbial communities from Organic Lake, Antarctica - #3 | ecosystem: Environmental > Aquatic > Non-marine Saline and Alkaline > Saline | place: Antarctica: Organic Lake...
AAATACGGCATCTGGGGTTATTTATTTTTTCTTGGCGCTTTTATAGTAAATATTAGCATTGTGATTTTTCTATTGATAAAAATTCCTAAGGTTGAAAATTCTAAAAATATTTATCGAAGCATAACTTGGATGTTATTGAATATTCCAGTGGCTATACTCTATTTTATAGTAGGCGTTTATTTTACTGGAATTATGCGAATTAAAATTGAAAACAATCCTGGCTCAGACGTCACGAAAATCAGTATCACTGGGTGTGAGAACAAAAATATTGATTTCATTAAAAATGGAGAAACTGAAAATGTTTGGATCAATATTCCAAATGATTGTTCAATTCAATTACATTATCAAAACGTTCAAGGTGAACCTCAATCTGAAACTATGGTGAATTACGCATCCGCTAGTATGGGACAAAAATTAACTCATCAAGTTGGAAAAGATGGGAAATGGTAAATAGAAAACTTTAAGATTAAAATATATCTTTTCAATAAGGAATCGTCAATAATATCAGTTGATTTAAGTGACTGAGCCTGTAAAAGACTACAACTATTTCCCTCTATAAAATTTCCAAACCACCAATCCTACTAATGCGAAAAAATGCACAGTTACTAATGTGAAGAATACGTATGCTGTTGTCATAATATGTAGTTGTGTTTTACAACACTAAACTAGCACATTTTATTTATAAACGTTCTTTTATTTTACTCTTTTTGATAATTTGAGGTGTAATTGGTAAAAAAAGATAGGAATATCGATCAAATTTACATTCAATTTAAGCCATGTAAGTTATAAATCACAAGAAACTAGTTACGGTTTTTTCCTGAAAATCTTCCAGAAAACATATCCAAAACCAAGCACTATGTGAAGCATTACTATTCCAAAAATTATATAGGGTGTGCTCATACTTTATTCATTTAAATTCTCATCACGAAAGTATCAAAATATTAAATGGACCAGATTAATAGTTCTTACAATTAATTGAAAACCGTTCAAAAGTCATGTTTCAATAAAATTTATAATCCATTGAATTTTCTCATTTTAATTGTATATTTAATTAAATAATGAATTAACAAATTCTACAAAACTTTGAAATCATGGGATTATTAGTGTCATATATTGGATGGATTTTACTGATTGTTACAGTTGGAATAGTTTTCTTATACAAAAGAATTACTAAAAATCCAGATGCTGTAACAAGTAAATTCTTCGTTAAAAAACAGATTAATGCAGATTTAAATAAAAGTTTAAACTTGATAAAATAGGCTCTAGAAAACGCTGGATTCAAGAAAATAGAATTAAATCAAGATGAAAATTGCTATTTCGCACAAACAAAATATTCAATGTCCTCTTGGACAGAACAAATTGAAGTTCAAGCAATAGAAAATCAAGGGAAAACGGAGGTGAATTTTAAATCTATTTGTTCGTTACCTACCCAAATATACGACTGGGGAAAGAATAAAAGGAATTATAAGAAATTTGAGAAAGAATTGGAAAAAGTAATTGTTAATGGTTAATTATTAATTGTTAACGCGTTGGGGTAATTGATAATTGGTTGGGATGGATGGTTGGTGTGTAATTGATGATTGATTCGTTTGGTTTGAAAAGTAAATAGATTATTGGTAATGGTAATATAGATGAAAAATTGGGTAATAGTGTTTAATCATTAACTTTATATTCAACAATTAAAACAAATTTATTTGAACCCAATAGTTGAAATATTTATCTCCTGAATAATGATTCTTTACGTCCTTATTGAAATAATTAGAATCAATTTTCTAAAAAAGAACAACAATGATTTACTGGCTGGATTGATAAGTGTTGTACTCCTACTCTTTGGAATGTATTTGTCGTTTAGATATGGTTTGAAATTAGACTATGGAACTGAAGAAATAATTTCAGAATCAAAAGCTGAATTGATGTCTTTATTGGCACTTTTAAGTATTTCTGTTTCAATGTTATTTATTCTCATTTCGATTGTAAAGTATGCTGTCTTTAAATTTAGAGAATGATGAATAATACGATTCTGAGCTAACTTAATCTTGATCTATACTAGTGACGTGCAGCACAAATTGGAACGCAGGCCTTCGACAAGCTAAGTCACCGCGAGTATAGTTAGGAACACGGATCTTCGATAACTGTCCCGTGCAGCTTTAGGGATTCACGGATAAAAAAACCGTAATTGTTCTTATTTCTTGCATTTAGGTATCTTTAGTTTAAAAAAAAAGAATTCAAAAAAAGAGATTCCACTATTTTTAAAATCTTTGGTTTTGAAGAACTAAACACTATTTTTATTGAATTAGAAAACACAGCTATGAAAAACGAAGATATACTGTCATTTACAGCAACGCTATTTCTCACTTTTGGAATTATTGATTTAGATTTTGATAATTTGAACTTTGCAGACAATTACAAAGCTTATATTCTTATAATTATTGGAGGTATTTTGATGGTTTTCAATGCGATTTACAGATGGAAGTTGAAAAAATAAAAAATTGAAGCACCGTTATTTATGAGTTACAGCACTAGTTCTTCTATGAGAAACATAAAATCACTTTTCTATTTTAATTTAGTACTCATTCTTATTTCTTGTAATGAAGAAACTGTTAAGAAAGACAATAATCAAGGAATACAATTAGATTTCCAAAATTCGGAAACAGCTATTATTCCCCTACCCCACGGAATTGATAATATCAATGAATCTTATCAGCCTTTTGGTTCGAACAATGTTTATTTCCTAAGTAACAAGTCGCTTTCACTTTTTAGATTGAATCTCAATTCCAATACAGTTGATTCTATCGCTTACATTAACGACACTTCTTATTATGATGCATTCATCGTTCATGAAGAAAATGAAAAACTATATATTTTCAGTGAAGACTTAGTAATTTCTTACAACTTTAAAGGTGAGGTTTTAGACACTTTCGATTTAGAAGATAAGTGTGAAGAAGATTCTTATTTGGTTGTATTGAAGCAACAATTCTTGCCTGACATTTACAATAATCAACTTTATATTCACAACTTTCCGAATATAGATGAAGCATATCAATCAAAAGAGTTTTTCATTCCCCCAGTTATAAAATCGATTAATTTGAATACTTCGGAATGTACTAATCATGATGTATTTTATCCGAGCAATTACAAAAAATACTGTTATGGAATAAATTATATACCAGAGAAAATTCAATTGAATAAATCAAAAGAATATCAGATTGGAATGTCTTATGCTTACAATGATTCACTTTTTGTTTACAATTTACAATCGCGAGAAAATGAGCAATATTACTTTGGTTCTAAAATCCATAAGCCGAAATTCCAACGCTTAAATTTTGACAAAATAGATGAACACAATCAAATTATTTTTGATAAATTATACATCGAAAATAATCAGTATTTATTCTCCAAATCATTTCCGCTTGCTGGATATATTGGAAGGCATTATTAATTAAAGGAGAAAACCAACAAGAAATCATTTGTCTTTATGATGATAATTTCGATTATATTGGAGAATCTGATGGAATCTGGAAATCATATATTTTATTTGATTCTAGTGAAGGAATTAAATCGTTGCATTTTGATAAAGAGACTAGTAAAATGGTTTTAAACACTATTTCATGGATAGAAAATTAATTTTAATCGTCTTAATATTCGCACTATTTTCATGCGATAATAAACTTGATTCCGAAAGAGAAATTATTTTAGAATTAGAAAATCTTGAATTCAATTCTGAAGAATATTCTAATGAAGTTTACGCTGAAAAACTAAATAGCATTATAAAAGAACAAGAAATTGATTTATCGAATAGAAAGTATGTTGTTGTGGTAATAAATAGTGAAATCGGTAAAGAATTAAACTGTTCACAAAATTCGTTCTACGAAAACTCAAAAAAAATAGCTGAATCAAGCAGAAATAATGAATTTGTGTTTTTATCTAATGATTCATCAATATTTAAAGATTCAGTTCATACAGAAATTATAAAAACAGACGTATTTAAAAAAGAAAACATAGTTCATTCTTTACCTTATTTATATCAAATAGTCAATGATACTTTGAGAGATGCTGTTTGTTTTGACGGTGAAGTATTGGGAAATATTTTAGAGAAAAGTACCAGATAGGATGGGCTAAATGAAACGTTTTACTAAAATAAATCATAATCTATATACTATTCAACTGAGCATGAAATACTAATTAACCACAACCTACGTTATACTATTTATGAAGACTTACATAATCATTTCCGCTGTATTGTTAGCGCTTATTTCGTGTAAAAAAGAGCAATTACAAATCCCAACTACAGAAAAACCAAATAATTGTTATACTCCCACAACAATGGGATCTTATTGGATTTACGATTGGGTAGAAGTCGATACCAATGGCGTTGAAACACCTCTTCCGTACAAGGATACTTTAAGAATTATTGGAGATACAACGATAAATAATTATGTTTATACAATCACTAGAGGAACATCAATGGGTGGTACTCCTCGTTCATTCTTCACCCGAGACTCAAGCGGTTATATTGTTAATAACAGAGGAAATATTTCATATTCCTACACCAATTTCACAGATACTATTCATAGACATTATGATCCACAACTTTGGAATTATAATGTGAAAATGTTTAATAATATTCAAGTCTCAATTCCAATTGGTACTTTTTCTTCATTAGAAGCACGTCGTTTTTATTTTTATCCCTCAGGAGACCCAGCAAATAATTGCGGCGATCCGTATTTCACGCTAAGTTCATTGTTTGTTCAAGGTGTTGGAAAAGTCAAAGGGATGAATGGCTGGATTAATGATCTAATGAATTGTGGGACGATTATGGAACAAAGATTAGTAGAATACTATATTGCTCCGTGATATTATAGTTTTCATAGACTCTAAATAGGAACGCGGATGACACGGATAAAAAAACATAAATTTTCTAAGCACTTCCTTTTTTAACGAGGAATCACTTCTACTTTTCCAACAATATTTCACCCCAACCACCAAAAAAATCCGCCTTTATCCGCGTTGCTTGCAGTTCTGCTGAGCCTGTCGATGCATCCGCGTCATCCGCGTTCCATCATCCAAACCACCCCGCCAAACCACTTCCCCAAATACATTTTATTCAACCCACTTTTTAAACCCCATTCTCATTTTAAAAGCTTAAATTTGCAGCCATAAAATAACATTCAAACCTTATATAATGATTCACTTCTTTGGAAACGTAAACGGTAAAGTATTTGCTGTTCAAACAACAAAAGAATTATCAACTGAAACCACTGCCAAATTGGTATGGTTATTTGGTGATCAACCTATTATAAAGCAAGCATCTTTGGGTGCTTTTTTTGTTGGTCCTCGTGCGGCAATGATTACGCCGTGGAGTACCAATGCAGTTGAGATTACCCAAAACATGGGGATTTCTGACATTATCCGAATTGAAGAATTCCAAGCGGTAGACAAAGAAACTTCAGATTTCGATCCTATGATTTCTGAAAAGTATGATGGATTAGTCCAACATTCATTCAATGTTCAAGTTGAACCAGAAGCGATTCTAAATATCGAAGATATCTCTGCTTACAACCAAAAAGAAGGTTTAGCATTGAACGATGAAGAGGTTGAATATTTGGAAAACATGTCTAAAAAAATCGGTCGCCCTTTAACGGATTCTGAAGTTTTTGGATTTTCACAAGTGAATTCAGAACACTGTCGTCACAAGATATTCAATGGAACGTTTGTTATTGATGGTGAAGAAAAAGATCGCTCTTTGTTCAGAATGATTAGAGATACAGCAAAAGCGAATCCAAACGGAATAGTTTCAGCGTACAAAGATAACGTGGCTTTTGTGAAAGGACCAAACGTTGAACAGTTTGCGCCAAAACGTGCCGACATTCCAGAATATTACGACATAAAAAGATTCGATTCAGTTATTTCATTGAAAGCTGAAACGCATAACTTCCCAACAACTGTTGAGCCTTTTAACGGAGCTGCAACTGGTGCTGGTGGAGAAATTAGAGATAGATTGGCAGGTGGAAAAGGTTCTTTACCGCTTGCTGGAACAGCTGTTTACATGACTTCTTATTCGCGTTTAGAGGAAGAGCGTCCATGGGAACAAGCTTTCGAAGAAAGAAAATGGCTTTACCAAACACCTATGGATATTTTAATCAAAGCGTCGAATGGTGCTTCTGATTTTGGAAATAAATTTGGTCAACCTTTAATTACAGGTTCTGTTTTAACTTTTGAACACCACGATTCAAAAAATAAAAATGCGGACGCCGACCACAGAAAGTTAGGCTTTGATAAAGTAATCATGCAAGCCGGTGGTATTGGATATGGAAAAGCTGACCAAGCATTAAAAGATACGCCTCAAGATGGTGACAAAATCGTTATTTTAGGGGGTGAAAATTACCGCATTGGAATGGGTGGAGCTGCCGTTTCAAGTGCTGATACTGGGGCTTTTTCTTCAGGAATCGAATTGAATGCTGTACAACGTTCTAATCCAGAAATGCAAAAACGTGCGGCAAATGCGGTGCGTGGAATGGTTGAAAGTGACGAAAATTTCATCGTTTCTATTCACGATCACGGAGCTGGAGGTCACTTAAACTGTTTGAGTGAATTGGTGGAAGATACTGGTGGATTAATCGATTTAGATCAACTTCCTGTTGGAGATCCAACGTTGTCTGCAAAAGAAATTATCGGAAATGAATCACAAGAACGAATGGGTTTAGTGATTGCCGAAAAACATATTGAAACACTTCAGAAAATCGCTGATCGTGAACGTTCTCCAATGTATACTGTGGGTGATGTTACAAACAACAATCGCTTTACTTTCGAATCGAAATCTACGGGTGAAAAACCAATGGATTTAGCGTTGACAGATATGTTTGGAAGTTCGCCAAAGACAATCATGACAGACAGCACAATTTCACTTGTTTATTCTGATTTAGACTATAAGAAAGATAAATTCTATGCCTATTTAGACCAATTATTACAATTGGAGGCTGTAGGTTCAAAAGATTGGTTAACGAATAAAGTTGACCGTTGTGTTGGTGGAAAAGTTGCCAAACAACAATGTGTTGGTCCATTGCAATTGCCACTCAACAACGTTGGGGTAATGGCATTGGATTTCAAAGGAGTAGATGGAATTGCAACTTCAATTGGACATGCTCCTATTGCTGCATTGATCGATCCAGCGGCAGGAAGTCGAAATGCAATTACTGAATCTTTAACGAACCTTATGTGGGCGCCGTTAGAAGAAGGTTTGAAAAGTGTTTCCTTATCCGCTAACTGGATGTGGCCTTGTAAAAATCCTGGAGAAGATGCGCGTTTGTATAAAGCGGTGCAAGCAATTTCAGAATTTTCTATCGCTTTAGGAATTAATGTTCCTACAGGGAAAGATTCCTTATCGATGAAACAAAAATATCCAAATGACGAAGTAATTTCTCCGGGAACGGTTATTATTTCAGCGGCTGGACATTGCAATGCAATCAGTAAAGTGGTTGAGCCAGTTTTCAAAAAAGAAGCAGGTCCAATTTACTATATCAACATTTCTCAAGATGAGTTTAAATTGGGCGGAAGTTCTTTCTCTCAAATTATGGGTCAATTGGGGAATGAAGCACCAGATGTTAAAGACGCTGGCTATGTTAAAACGGTTTTCAATACGATTCAAGATTTAATTCAAAAGGATCAAATCGTTGCAGGTCACGACGTGGCTTCTGGTGGATTGATCACTACCCTATTGGAAATGTGTTTTGCAGACAATAATATTGGAGCAGAATACGACTTGACAAGTTTGAATGAGAAAGATTCCTTTAAAGTATTATTTGCAGAGAATTCAGGAATTGTTTTCCAAGCAAAAGATGCAAGTATAGTGGCTACTTTGGAAGCAAACAATATTGATTTCCATGAAATTGGTAAAGTGGTAGAAAACGATTTCGTAAGTATCATTAACGGAACGGATGCTTTCACAATGACGGTTTCACAATTGCGTGATACTTGGTTTAAGACTTCTTATTTATTAGACCAAAAACAAACGGCGAACGGATTAGCAAAAGCGCGTTATGACAATTATAAAAATCAACCATTAAAATATACTTTCCCTAAAGGGTTCACAGGTAAACTCCCAATAATGGAAAACGTGAAACTGCGTCCAAAAGCTGCAATTTTAAGAGAAAAAGGAAGTAACAGTGAGCGAGAAATGGCAAATGCGATGTATTTAGCTGGATTTGACGTTAAAGATATTCACATGACGGATTTAATTGAAGGCCGTGAAACTTTAGAAGACATTCAGTTTATTGGTGCAGTTGGTGGATTCTCTAACTCGGACGTTTTAGGTTCAGCAAAAGGATGGGCTGGTGCATTTTTATACAACGAAAAAGCAAAATCAGCGTTAGAAACATTCTTTAAACGTGAAGACACACTTTCAGTTGGAATTTGTAACGGTTGTCAGTTATGGATGGAGTTAGATCTCGTAAATCCAGAACATGATGCCCACGGAAAAATGACGTACAACGATTCGAAGAAACATGAAAGTGGATTTACTTCTGTAAAAATTCAAAAGAACAATTCAGTGATGTTGTCTTCATTAGAAGGCACAACACTTGGTGTTTGGATTTCGCATGGTGAAGGGAAATTCGATTTACCTTATACTGAAGATAAATACAACATCGTAGCGAAATATGGGTATGATCAATATCCAGCAAATCCAAATGGTTCTGATTTCAACACAGCAATGATGTGTGACACTTCAGGAAGACACTTGGTAACAATGCCACACATTGAGCGTTCGACGTTTCAGTGGAACTGGGCGAACTATCCTGATGGAAGGAAGGATGAGGTGAGTCCTTGGTTGGAGGGGTTTGTGAATGCTAGGGAGTGGATTGAGAAGAAATAGAGGTATTATCTGCTTTTGTAAGAAATTGCTTTTTATACAAGCATTAATGTATGGATGAGTCTTTTTCTTTTTGGCATTGCCCCAAAAAGAAACAAAAATGTCTAGCGCTTGATATTTTTTATTCAAATCCTTAAAGCTTTTTATTTGTTTTTCCCGATTTTTCGGGACAGGCTATGAGCTTGCTTCGCTGCGGTTCTTGACTCCAATCCTAAAAGTCGATAATGCCGGTGATCTCCACGCAAGCTTTGGTCCCTGCTCTAACGTTTGGTCTTCAAAAGCAGTGCTTTTTCTCCACAATTATTAGCGACTTCTAGTTCACTCCATCTTCAAAAAAAGATAAGGCGCGTCCGAAACCACCTAACATCTAGGAATAGACTGGTGTTTTTTGGATTATCAATTGGCATTATAGAATAACGAAAGAATAATCATTAAACCTTATATTTAGAAAAGGAGTTTCAGAAATGAGGCTCCTTTTTTTTGTGGTAGTAAAAAGATGAGCCTGACTAAGGATTAGAAGGATTACTATTTGATCAATAGCAAATTATTAGGTCAAATAGCAAATAAAACAGACAGTAGATCGTAAAGCAATCACTTTACTTAAAGTTAATTTAGTAAAACATTTACTTTACTATAAATATGTTTTGTAATATATTTACTTTACATTTGTTTAAAATTGTAAACACAAAACTTTACAATTTTAAAGTTAAGTACTGTCAAATATTTTATAAGATGAGAAATAATAAAAAACTTTTAGTCGAGCAAATAGATAAAAAAATAGCGCCTTTCAAAGCGGTAAATAATGTTGTAGTTCCTAATGTAGGTTGGATATCTGCAATTAGAAACGCCTTAAACATGACCATGGCACAACTCGGAGACAAACTTAACATGACAAGACAGGGTGTAAAGTACCATGAGGAAAGTGAAGTAAAAGGTTCTATTTCTATAAACACATTAAGAGATATCGGAGAAGCAATGGATCTAAAGTTAGTCTACGGTTTCGTCCCCAAAGATGGTACAATCGGAAATTTGGTTGACAAAAAAGCCATAGCATTGGCAAAAATAATCGTCCAAAGAACGAATCAAAATATGTTACTAGAAGATCAAGGGATTTATAATGAAAAACTTGATCGTAACATTGAAGAATTAGCAAAAGAATTGAAGCGAGAAATGAGTAAATCATTATGGGATTAGAATTCAATAATCAAGAAGGGCAAACTGTTTTAGACGAAGATGAGAAAGAAGGATTAAAGATAAAATCAATCTCGACTCAGGGAGAGCTGGACGAATTTGAGCAACTCAATATTGAGAAAGCGGTTGAATGGACTATTCGAAATAAATTCAAAGCAGATAAAATACTGACTGAGAAATTCATAAAGGATTTACATAAGAAAATGTATGGAGAAGTCTGGAAGTGGGCAGGTGATTTTCGAAAAACTAATAAAAATATCGGAATCGATTGGACAGGAATTAGTACTTCACTTAAAAACCTATTAGATGACACAAAGTATTGGATAGAATTTAAAACTTTTTCATCGGAGGAGATTGCAATAAGATTTAAACACAGAATTGTATCGATTCACTGTTTTCCAAATGGGAACGGAAGACATTCAAGATTGATGGCTGACATTATAATAGAATCAATTTTTGATGAAGAGGTGTTTTCATGGAATAAATCAAATATGGTTAGAGCAGATGAAACAAGAAGCAAATATATTACCGCATTAAGAGATGCTGATCATGGGATGATTAGTGCTTTAATTAAATTTGCTCGGAATTAAATCAGCAAAATGGATTGCAAAAAGTAAATACATTCAATATCCAGCATTCCAAATTCTAAGGAGTACAATTAGTCACGTCAATCAATACCGTGGAATTGGCTTCATTAGCCATCAACCTGAAAACCTTTACTTTCATCAAGCGTTTTTAGAAGATAAAAATGACTTTGATAAATTGGAGGTCGGAACAGAAGTTGAGTTTTTAATAGGAATGAATGATGAAGGAGAGCGAATCGCTAGAAAACTAAGACCAATAACAACTCAATCAACAGTATCATCTGTAAATAAAGAGATAGATATTGCTGATAAGAAATTGTAAAGACATTAATGAAAGACTCCTAATTAGAAAATAACAAACAAGTATTACAAATTTTAAAGATTCTTGAATAGAAATTAAGGAATTTACTATTATTCAGTCCTTTTTTTGGTTTATAATATTGAATTAAAAATGGCTGGTTTAAAAGAAATGTTAAGTTTGAGAAATGAGACGCTTTGATTAAACGTTACAAAATATAGCGAATTATTTTATCAAATGAGAAAAACTAACATATTAAATGATAAGAACTGAATTCGGAACTTTTGATGGCAACAGGTGGGAAAGTGTTTCACAATTATGTTTTAAAAATAATTTCAGAGAAGAAGCTTATCAAGAAATCAAAGCAACTCCTGGTGACTATGGTATTTAGGGATTTACAAGAACTGGTAAAGTATTTCAATGCTATTGTCCTGATGAGCATTACTCTTCTAAAGAACTTTACGAAAAACAACGAGATAAAATTTCAAAAGATTTAAAAAAACTAAAAATTCACGAAGAGCAACTAAAAAAAACACTTGGAACTACTTTAATAAAAAAATGGTATTTCGTAACTCCTCAGTATGCAAAAAACGATATTGTTCAGCATTGTTCACAGAAAAGAGAAGAAGTTAAAAGTTGGAATTTATCAATAATAGATAACAATGATTTTGAAGTAATATTTGAAGACATTGATTTTTTACACCCTTTTTTAAAAACAGCTATTGAAAACTCGAATATCAAAATTGATGTAATACCAGAAACTCAAGTAGAAACAAATGATGTGTTAAAATGGAAAGATTCCAAGATATCGCTAATTGAAAAATCTCAAAATAAAAACGCTTTCCGATTAAATAATTTTTCTGCTAATTATGATTTAAAACTTGACAAACTAGTTGATTTAAATGTAGAACATTTTTTAGAAGGAAACAGTATATTAATTAAATGGGAGGAAAATTATCCTTTGGGATATGAAAACTTTTTAAAAATAACAAGCGTAATAGAATCTGAAATTGAAGAAAGGTCTATTACAAATTCTAAAGAACCTAGTGAATTATACGAAGACTTTAGGGGTTTATTAAAAAATGAACTACAGAATTCCTTTAAAAATCTAGCTCCACAAATGATTTTAAAACTAACAAACTGGGCATTAGCTGACTGGATATTTAGATGTCCAATAAACTTTGAATAAATGGAACTTTACGCAGAAAAAATAACATTCAAAAAAAAACCAATTTCTATTCCTCCAGAATATAGACCTTCCTATACTATTGGTTTAATCGTGCTAATATTAAAAATATGCTGTCAAAGTTCAAAATCTAGTTTATTAAAACTTCATTTGATAAATTGGGCTTTAAAAAGTACCGAAAATAAGAATTCCCTAAAGCATTTTGTTCTCAGTAATTATACCGAAAGTTCAAAAACATGGGGAATTGAACCAAGCTTAAATAGAGCTTTAAATTACTCTGTTCACGAGGGTATTTGCTCAATTTCAAATGGGAAATATCAATTGCAAGAAAAAGGAGAAATATTTTACTCAAAAATATTAGAAAACCCAGAGTATTTAAACGAGGAAATTGATTTTTTAAATTTTTTAGGTAAAAGAAAAATCACAGATAATCGTATTGATTCAATCTATAAAAAATGAAAAAACCAAAATGCTTAAAATAAATAACATAAAAATAGTTGTAAACACTAACAATGGTCTATTTGGCGCTTTTCATACATTTAAGTCAGGATTAAATATTGTTAGAGGTGATAACACTAGTGGTAAAAGTAGTTTGTTCCAAGCTATCGTTTATGCACTTGGCTTTGAGGAATTAATTGGTGGAAGGTTTGAAAAAACAATGCAATCTGTTTTAAAGGACCAAGTTGAATACCCCAAAGACAGTTTTCATAGTGTACTTCAATCTTTTGTATTGTTGGAAATAGAAAACACAAATGGAGATTTAATTACAATACGCAGATTTGTACAAAATCCGAATAGAAAATCTCAATTGATAGATGTATATTCGGGTAGCTTATTAGCTAACAATAGTTTGGAAAGTCGTCCAATGTTTATACACGACAACGGTGGGGCTTCTGATGAAAATTATGGTTTTCATTTATATTTAGAAGAGTTTTTAAATTGGAACCTTCCAAAAGTATTGACAAACAATGGAGAGTTACGTAAAATATATATACAACAAATTGCTTCAAGTTTTATTATCGAGCAAAAATCTGGTTGGTCAGATTTTTTTGCTACCATGCCAATTTATGGTTTAAACAATAAAGAAGCTCGCATTGTCGAATTCATACTAGATATGGATGTTTATGGCAACAAGATGAAAAAGCAAGAGTTAGGTATTTCAAAGAGAATTCTTGAAAATGATTGGTCAAATTTAAGTAAACGATTTGAAAGGTTTTCAGAAAAAGGTGGTGGAAAATTAGCTGGTTTATCTCAGACTCCTATGATTATTAATAATCTTGAAGAAATTAATATACTACTTTCAAAAGATGAAACCGACCATTCAATTTCCAACTATTTAGATTTGATAATTGTTGAGTTTGATACATTGGCTAAAGTTGAAACTGTTTCTGTAAAAGATAAAATAGGCGATAATGAAATTCTAATCGTAAAAAATGAAGAAAAGTTAAATCAAATCAGTTTTGATGTTGAAATGATATCAAGTGAATTAACTTTTGACAAACAAAAATTAAGTAATTTTAATTACCAATTAGAAAATCTAAACGAAGATTTAAGAAAAAACAAAGGTGCGTTTAAAGTGCAGAAAATGGGTGCTGAAATTGATCTAAAAGTTTCTGGAAACAACTGTCCATCTTGTAATCAAGAGATAAATGATTCTTTACTCCCATTATCTGTAAAACAAGTGCCTATGCGCTTAGATGATAATATAGACTTTTTATCTGCTCAAATTAAAATGCTTCAAGTAAATTTGGAAAGCTTAGAGTCAAAAATCGTTAGTAAAGATAAAAAATTAAAAAATCTAAGAGGTTCTCAAAATAATCTAAGAAGTCAAATAAGAGAGCTTAAAACAGAATTAATCTCAGATGATAGGCTTCCATCAATAGTTGATATAGAGTACATACTTAATTTAAAGAAAAAAATTGAATTTTACTCAAAATATTTAGAAGATTTTGTTGAATTAAAAGATGAGTTATCTGCTCTTTCTAATAAATGGAAGAGAATATTAGAAGACCAAGAAAAGTTAAAAAAAGATACTTTTTCAACAAATGATATTTCTAAATTGAAATTACTTTCTGACAATTTCAAATCTCTTTTAAGTAAATTTAATTATAGTAGTAAAACAATCAATGATATTACTATTTCAGAAGAGAATTATTTGCCTTTAGCTAAAAAGCCAAATGACAATCTTGTTTATAACATAAGGTTTGATTCATCTGCAAGTGATTTTATTCGCAGTATTTGGGCTTATACTTGCAGTTTATATAAAACTTCAATAGCAAAAAACGGAAATCATCCAAATTTATTAATGTTTGATGAACCTAAACAGCAAGACTTATCCATAAATGATTTTACAAATTTTCTAAAGGAATTGTCAACATATACAACTGCTCAAACATTGTTATTTGCATCTTTTGAGAATTCAGATGAAACATTTAGTAAAGCGACAACAGGAATTGATTTTCACTTGAATTATATTGATGAAAAATTGATAAAACCAGTTGTATAAATTGCTAGTTTATAAAACATTTAAAAAGACAGATTCCATATAAAGGTTAAAACATAAACGGCTTTTACTTTAAATAACTCCATATCACATGAACTTCAAAAAACACAAATCCACTAGCTCATCATCAAATTATTCCCCCCCATCCTATTCATCTTCTACCTATCCTATGAAAACCAAGGGGAAAGCGATCCAATTCCTTTGGATTCTTTAAAAGCCACTGTGTTACTATTTGTAATTATAGTTGCTCTATTTTACAAACTAACCATTGAAATTGATGGACAAGTTTTAAAACTTACTGACACCAACATGTCTTCCAAATGCCACATATAATTCGTTTCTTTTTCTCCCCAATTTCTTAAAAAAATAGAACCATAGCTACGGCTATGCTTAGAATTTTTTAATCATTAGAGAAAAAAATAATTCAAATTCTTTATGCGGCATTTGAAAAACAAATTGGCATGATGGAATTGGACTCATCAAAATCAAATTCAAAATTGACAAACTTGAAGAAGTTCAAATAATAAAAACTCCATGGTATAACGGCTTAGGAATTAGATTCACTTCAAAGGGAATGCTTTACAACATTCATGGATTGAAAGCTGTGAGAGTAAAATACATCAGCAATGGTAAAAGTAAATCTGTAATGGTTGGAACAGCGGGCCTTCGGCAGGCTCAGGCACCGCACTGGAGAGGTTGAAGGAAGTTCTTGAGGGTAATTTTTTGCCACCTCTAAGTAGAGAATAAGCTTTATCATCATTAACATATTGGAAAACGGCGAGTTGGATAATAATTCAGTTGTCAAGGATTACTTGACAACTGATTCAAATAATAAAGAATAATTGTATTTTTGTTTTAACATGAATAAAAAAAGCAAACAAATTCAAATTGATAAAGCGCTGATTGATAATATTAGAGAAATCATCACTAACTCTCGAACTAATATTATTCAAAAAGTTAATCACGCTTTGATTGCAACTTATTGGGAAATAGGAAATGAAATAGTTACAAATGAAAAGAGAAATAAATTTGATAAACAATCATCTAGACAAATTATTCTCTCCTTATCAAAGCAATTAACAGACGAATTAGGAAAGGATTTTCAAGATCAAACCTATTCAATATGCGGAAATTCCATCTTGAATATAAAAGTGTCCAAACACTGTCTGGACAACTTAGCTGGTCTCATATATGTGAACTCTTGATAATTGAAAGTAAAGACAAAAGAAGTTTTTACGAAAAGGAAATTATCAATTCAAATTGGTCTGTTAGAGAATTGAAAAGGCAAATTAACAGTTCTCTATATGAACGTTTACTTCTTTCAGAAGGGAAACCAAATAAAGAAAAGGTACTATCTCTATCAAAAAAGGGTCAAGAATTACTAAAACCAGAGGATATAATAAAAAGTCCTTATGTTTTTGAATTTTTAGGAATTCCTGAAAACAAGCCTTTGATGGAAAAGGATTTGGAACGAAAACTAATTAGACATATTGAAGATTTTCTTTTAGAGCTTGGAAAAGGATTTATGTATGTGGGATCTCAACAAAGAGTAACACTAAATAACACGCATTACTATGTTGATATGGTTTTTTACAACAAAATTCTAAAGTGTTATGTATTAATTGAACTTAAAACAACGAAATTAAAAATCACAGACGCAGGTCAATTAAATACATATCTTAATTACTATAAAACAGAAATTAATGACACTTATGACAATCCGCCTATTGGAATTATTTTATGTGCCGAAAAAGATGAAATAACAGCAGAATATATTTTAAATGGATTAGAAAATAATGTTTTTGCTTCTAAATTCACTTATGTATTTCCTGATAAAGAAAAATTAATTCAAGAAATTGAAAACATAATGGATGATAAAAATATTTAATTTACCATTTCATTATACAATCTTTTCCACAACAAATACTATCGAGACACATTGTCTGTCGCAATGTCGCGATAAAAATTAGAGCCATTAACCGAAGAATAACAAAAGTTGTCCTATTGAACTACTTTCAATATATTTGAAGAACAAACTGATTGAGTAAAAACAGAATATTTTGAAAGCAAAAAATAAAAACTTAAAAAGTCTTGATCAGTTTATTGATGAGAAAATTGGTGAAAAAGGAACTGAAAAACGAGAAGAGTTTGAAACAGAGTATGTCCCTTTTAAACTTGGTGTTCTGAAACCAAGCGAAAATATAGATTGGGCAGATGAAATATCTAATCAAGAAAAAGAATCAATCGAATTAGGAATATCTGATGCTGATAATGGAAGATTAAAACCAAATTCAGAAGCAAAGAAGATATATGGAAAGTGGTTATAGAATATAACATCTAGAACCCGAATTTATTTCTATTCCTAAAACCCAAATGATAAAGTACTCCATAACTCCTAACAACACCAACCTAATATTAGAAGATTATGGAGACTAAAACAGAAGAATACAACAGTTCACTTATTGATGAAATTTTTAAAACAATTTCTACTAAAGAAGAAAATCAAATCAAATCAAAAATGCTTTTAGCAGCAAAAATAGAAGATGTTATGAAAGCAAAAGGTTGGAACAGAACGAAATTACTCAAAGCAACTGGACAGAAAAACGCCTCTGTTGCGACTAAGTGGTTTTCAGGAACTCATAATTTCACACACGACATCTTATTTGATATTCAAGAAGCTTTAGGTATTGATCTTCTAAACACAACAGAAACAAGAAAGAGTATTGTCTAAAAAGATAAAAATGATTGACATGAAAAACACAACTGATTTCGAAGACATCCTTATAGAAACATACGGTGAAAAAGGAACTGAAAAGCGTGATGAATATGACGCAAACTCTCTTGCTTTTCGCATAGGTGTAATGCTTAATGAAGCAAAATTTGCACATACTCCGAGGCCATAAAAGAATACACACTGCACAATTCGTTTTTCATTCACAAAACCATCACTTCTCCTCCACCCCTCAAACTAATTGCTTATTTTTAATCTTTCATAAAAGAAGTTCAATGGACAACAAACCAAATATAATCATCTATAAAACCCCTGATGGCAAAGCAGCAGTCTCATTATACGCCAAAGACGGAAATATTTGGATGAACCAAAATCAGCTTGCGGAACTTTTTACCACCTCTGTACCAAACGTCAGCATACACATATAAAATATACTGAAAGACGGGGAGTTAGAACTAAATTCAGTTGTTAAGGATTACTTAACAACTGCCTCAGATAACAAAGATTACAACGTTACTTTCTACTCGCCCGGTATGGTTTTAGCAATCGGTTTCCGAGTGCGCAGTAAACGAGGTACTCAATTCAGGATATGGGCAAATAGGAACCTGAAAGAATACATGATAAAAGGGTTCTTAATGGATGATGAACGTCTAAAAAACCCTGATGGCAGACCTGACTATTTTGATGAATTATTAGAGCGAATAAGAGATGTTCACGCATCAGAAAAACGTTTTCACCAAAAGATTAAAGACTTGTTTGCACTGAGCAGCGATTATGACTCTTCTGATAAATCCACTCAAATGTTCTTTGCCGAAACACAAAATAAACTGCATTATGCCGTAACTGGACAAACTGCAACCGAGTTAATTGTTTCACGAGCAGATGCTACCAAACAAAACATGAATTTAACCTCGTGGAAAGGTTCAATAGTTAGAAAACAAGATATCTTCATTGCAAAAAGCTACCTGAACCACGATGAAATTGACACACTCAACCGATTAGTAGTTATCTTTCTAGAAAGTGCAGAGTTAAGAGCCAAAAACCGAATGGACATAACAATGGACTTTTGGCGTGAGAATGTGGATAAGATGCTTGATTTTCAAGACAAGAAAATATTGACAAATGCAGGTTCGCTTAGCAAGATTGAAATGGAAAAGTAAGTTCGAGATGTATTTGAAAGCTTTGACAAACATAGAAAACAGTTTGATGCGCTAGAAGCTGATAATGAAGATTTAGAAGAATTGAACAAGCTGGAGCAAGAGATCAGAAGCAAAAAGAACCCATGATAACATACTCCACAACTTCCAGCAATACCGACCTCCAAGGAATTCTCACCCTTCAAAAAGCCAATCTAAAAAAAACCTTTCCTAAGAAGAAATCGAAAAGAACGGTTTTGTCAAAGTTGACCACACTCCAGAAGCACTTGCAGACCTAGCTAATATTGAACCTCATGCTATATCCAAAGACGGTGATAAAGTGGCGGGTTATGTTCTGGCCATGACCAAAGCTTCACGTTACGATCTTCCGATCATCTTTCCGATGTTCGAAGAGTTTGATAAAATCATGTACAAAGGAAAAATAGTTTCTGACTATGATTATATGTTGGTCGGACAAGCTTGCATTGATAAAGACTACCGAGGTCAAGAATTAATTGAGAATTGTTTTCGTGTTTATAAAGAAGCGTTTGTTGAACGTTATGATTTTTCTATTACTGAGATTGCTAAATCAAATATTCGTTCGCTAAAGGCACACCAAAAAGTAGGCTTCGAAGAGATTCATTCTTATATAGATGCCGATAACACCGAATGGTCTGTTGTAGTTTGGGATTGGAAGAGGAACAATTGATAATTGAAAAAAATAAGCGTAAATCAGGGTTTGAAAATCAGCGTCATCCGCGTTCCAATTTTAGTACACAGTATGAATATCAAATAAAAACCAATTGACTTACAAAGAAACCATAAGACGCCTCCATTCCCTCAAAGATAAAGAAAAGGTCATTTTCAAAGCAAAAAAATTTGGAATAATTTCAAACAACTCTTTGGGAATTTACCACAAGGACTTAAAAGTTATCGCCAAGGAAATTGGTCGAAACAATGAATTGGCAACACACCTATTCGACAGTGGAATATACGAAGCACGCATTTTATGCAGCAAAGTTTGCAAACCAAAAGACGTTAACGAAAAACTCATGGAGCACTGGGTAAAGATTTTTAACACATGGGAGATTTGTGACAGTTTCTGTATGGGATTATTTTCAAAAAGTAAATTCGCACACGAAAAAATATTGGAATGGTCATTAAGAGAACCTGAATGTCAAAAAAGAGTAGCATTTGCCAATTTAGCATCTTATTGCATGGCTGACAAGACTTCTAGTAATAAACAATTTAACCACTATTTCGATATTATTAAACGCGAGGCTAATGATGATAGGATTTATGTCAAAAAAGGTGTAAATTGGACATTGTATAGCATTGGGAAACGGAATATTGACATTCGTCAATATGTGAATGGAGCGTTCGTGCATTTGGGTGTGGAGAGGAGATTTATTGAGGAAGAGTGATTACTAATATATTGAGAATTTGTATTTTTAGATTTAATTAATCGGATTACTATTAGATATTAGTCCTATAAATGAGTCATCTTAAAAACAGAAACAACATGAAAACACTTTTAACAATTGCCTTAACCCTCTTCATTTCTAACTCCATTTTCAGTCAAGAAAGTTTAAAAATCCATTGGCTTGAAAAATATGAATGGAAATTATTATCCAATCAAGAAGATGAAAATATGCATATGATTGAACTAATTCCCGGAAAGGAAGAAGCTGAGAATTGGTCAATGCTCGGTCAAATGTTATCCATAAAAGGGGCTACAAATATCCCAATGGAAAAGGCTAAAGAATTGATGTTTGAACAAACCAAAGCCACAGCGCCAAATGCAAAAATAACATTCATCGAAAAAGACGAAGACGCTAAATTTCCTTGGATACTATTCAAAATAGAAAGTCCAAATTTTAAAGGAGACAAAAATCCTGAATCGCAGCTTTGGTATATTCGACAAGGGAAAACTGCCTTATTTGTGAATTTTATTGCTTTAAAGAAAAAGAAATTGAAAGATGATTTTGTTGAAGAATGGTCAGCGGTTTTTAAAGGCAGTGAGGTAGTTGAATTGACTGGAGAAGAAGAGTAAGCTTCAATTCAGTAATAAGGAAATAGATAATAATAATAGAGCTCCTACTTCCAATGGAAAATGAAATAAAAGACATCATTCAACTTAAAAAAGAAATAGAAGATCTAAATCCTCAAATCAATTTAGCATATGTGAGTTATTTTGAAAGTAACCTGCCTTCTATTGAAGTAATTGATGTTTCGAAAAATGAAGAACATTACAATGCTAAACTTCGTCTCACCTCCGATTATGGATTAAGTTTAAATGCTGCTGGTCAATACAAAAATGCTATTCCCGTTTTGGAAGAAGCAATATACATGTTTGAAAATTCGCCTTATCATGATCCGATAGAACTCAAGAATATTGACTTTTATGAGCATCTACTTTTCAGATATGGAGCAGCACTTAGGGATATCCAAGAAGTTGAACGCTCAGGACAAATTTTCAAAAGATTAGTTGAATATTATCCTCAAAACGATAAATAGTGTCTAATCGGAAACAGACGATTTTTATAAATTAAATAAATTTTGAGAAATATTTATTCAATCATAATAATTTTTCCAGGTTTTCCCCGATTTCTCGGGACAGGCTATGAGCTTGCTTCGCTGCGGTTTGATTTTCTTTCTTTAGGAGATGCCTTAGCATCAGCCGACGAGAAAAAAAGCAAAATATACTCAAAAGAATCAATTCTATTTTTGTG
>Ga0307937_1000629_pt1 | contig 20883 bp, 16 predicted proteins | sample OrgLakmetagenom3_FD_201814 | JGI IMG/M metagenome (GOLD analysis project Ga0307937, IMG submission 201814) | Saline water microbial communities from Organic Lake, Antarctica - #3 | ecosystem: Environmental > Aquatic > Non-marine Saline and Alkaline > Saline | place: Antarctica: Organic Lake...
TTTAAAGCTTCAATTAGATAAAGGAGAAACATATTCTATTTTTCAATTAGGTGAATTTAGTAAAAGTGATGATGGCTCATTTATCTTTGAAGGTAACGTTAAAACTGGTGGTGTTTCTGCTAATGATAAATTTAGCGGTCCTTCACCCACTCCAACAGTTAATCCGGCAGCAGTCGCTAATGACGAAACTTCTGAGAAAACGGAAGAAACAAAAGCAAATCCTACAAGTAAAAAAGAGGAAAAGTCGATGGATAAGACTTCAACTCCGATTGATTCAACAACCAAAACGAAGACGGAACAAAATACCGAGGCAAAAAAAAATGTTTATGTTGAGAATAAGACTGATGAACAATCACCTGTAAAACCTAAAGAAAAAACGGAACCTCAAACTGTAACGACTAATAAAGAAGTAAAACACAAGAGAGGGTTTTTATTTTGGTTTTTACTGCTTTTTTTAATTTCAATTATTGCCGTAGGTACATTTGGAGTAATTAATTATGAGAAAGTTGAGAATTATATGGGATGGGACCTGTTTAATGATAACTCAGATTCAATAGTAAATTCTAACCAAGAGAATGTAGAAAAAGAGGTTTCGATAACTAAAGAGCCAGAAGAAGAAATAGTATTAGAAGAATCTTTGGCAGAAGAAGAAACAATTCAGGAAGAATCTTTGGTCGAGGAAGAAGAAGAAACTGTTCAAGAAGAGTTTATTCCTGTATCTCCAACAACGGGTAATCATTATATTGTTATTGGCTGTTTTAACGAAAAATCAAATGCTAAAGGATTAGTCTCTGATTTCAAACAAAAAGGGTTCGATTCTAAAATAATTAATCAATTTGGGGGTTTATATTTTGTTGTTGCGCAAAGCTACCCAACTTTTCAAGCTGCTAAATCAGATTTAGCACGTGTAAGGCTTTCTATAGAAGGTGCTTGGCTTTACAAAAACTAATTTAAAAGTACCAAGCGATTTCATTCAAAAATGAGCGAAAAGAAGAAAATAATTGATGTTAAACAGGTTATTCATGAAAAGAATCCGAAGCTTTTAAAGTTTTTTCCTGGTTTTATAGTGCGCTACCTTCAGCGTATACTTCAAGAAAAAGATGTGAATCAGTTTGTAAATGATCACAAGGAAGATACACCTATTGAATTTTGTTTATCGGTGATGAAAAAGTTTAATATTGATTTAGATTACGAAGGTTTAGAAAATGTTCCAGCAAAAGGAGGAGCAATTATTACCATGAATCATCCATTGGGAGGCTTAGATGCTATGGCTTTGGTAACAGTGGTTCATGAAAAGCGCCCAGACCTGAAATTTGTTGTCAATGACGTATTGCTGCATTTAGAGAATTTGCAACCGATTTTTGTTGGAGTCAATTTGCATGGGGGAAATGCTGCTGCCTCACTAAGAGCGGTGGATGAAACCTTTCAAGGAAATGAGTTATTGTGTATTTTCCCCGCTGGGTTGGTCAGTAGAAAAACCGATGGAAAGCTGGAGGATTTAAAATGGAAGAAAACATTTGTTACACGTTCAATAAAATACAACAAAACGATTGTACCAGTTTATATAGATGGATCACTCACAAACTTCTTTTATAGAATGTATACCATCAGAAAAAAACTGGGTATAAAAGCCAATATTGAGATGTTATATTTAGTAAATGAACTTTACAAACAACATAATAAAAAAATTAAAATTAAATTTGGAGAACCTTTATATGCTGCCGATTTTGATGATTCTAAATCACATGATGAATGGGCACAATATGTAAAGAGTAAAGTCTACGAATTAAAAGATTAATATGTCAATTATAGAAGAAAAAATAATAAATCCTGTAGAACGTAAACTCATTAAAAATGAATTAACTAAAGAACGTTTTGGTCGTATTACGCGAAAGGGAGATAACGAAATTTATATCCTGAATCACCACAACTCTCCCCATACAATGAGAGAGATTGGAAGATTACGGGAATTATCTTTCCGTTCTGCTGGTGGTGGAACAAAAAAATCGATTGACATTGACCAATATGATACTTGCGAAAAATGCTATCAACAACTTATTGTTTGGAGTCCAGAAGATGAAGAAATAATTGGAGGCTTACGTTTTATCAACTGTGAAAACATATTACCGGATAATAAAGACGAATTGATTCCGATGAGTACTTCCCATTATTTTGATTTTTCGAACCAATTTATAATAGATTATCTTCCTAGCGCAATAGAATTAGGAAGAAGCTGGGTACAACCAATGTATCAACCATCTGTTAATCCAAGAAAAGGATTGTTTGCATTGGATAACTTATGGGATGGATTAGCCACCCTTACTGTGCTAGTTCCTAAACTAAAATATTTCTTCGGGAAAGTTACGATGTATCCTGATTATCATGAGGAATCTAGAGATTTCTTATTGTATTTCTTACAAAAATATTTCCCAGACAATGATCGTTTGGCTACTTCGAAGTATCCTTTAAAGCAATCTTATGATGAAACGAAATTTGCTAACCTATTAAAGGGATTAGACTTTAAGGATGGTTATAAAGTACTGACAAATTTCGTTAGAGGACATGGAGAGAACGTACCACCTTTAATGAATATTTATATGCACCTCTCTCCTACCATGCGTTCATTTGGAACAGCAGTGAATCCAGATTTTGGTGGAGTTGAAGAAACTGGAATTGTAGTTACGATTGCTGATATTTATGAAGATAAGAAAGAAAGACATATTTTGCCTATTGCGCATTTGGGGTCTTAGTGGATTTTATAATAATTAAAAAAGCAGAAAACTTAGTGGTTTTCTACTTTTTTATTTAATCAGTTATATTACTTCTCTGATCACGAAAATTAACTTTATATCTTTTATTGTCTTTATCCATTACCCACAGATTATTGCTATGCAAGTGGGATATTCCATGATAAATGAATGGAACTAAAATTTCATTTTCCTCATTAATGACTCCATATTTTTCACCTTTATTTACAACCCAAAGATTTTCTTTTGGTCTGTCCCAATGTCCTAAAAACTTTATTGAATCGTATTGACATGCTATTAATAACTCGCCTTTAATGTCAACAATTCCCCACTCGTCTTTCTGTCTCACCTGAAATAAAAGTCTGTCTCTTTCTTGTCTTAATTCGTCGTATTTTGATGGAACTATTTCTTCTTCAGAAAGGTTCATCACTCCTACTTTTTTGTTTTTAGAATAAATTAAATACTCAGGCTTTTTCGGATATATCTCTAGTTTTTCATATTTAAAATCAATGATAGTATTAAAAGTAGTATCAATAATACCGTATAGGTTATCTAAGTTTTTGACTAGGATTTTATTATCGCTAAACAGAATTTCATCATAAATATCAGGTTTTTCGCTGAAAATAAAGTTTTTTTGATTGAAAATCGCTTCATTCTTCTTGATGAATTTTTCGAAAAACACAGAAGTAATTGTTTTCCTTTTTTCATATTTAATAGGTAAAATCATTTTATATGTAGATGTGTTAATAACACCAAGATGATCTCCTAATTCAACTCCTTGATAATTTTCAATCGTAAAACCATAATGTACTTTTTTCCATTTCGGTTCCAAACTGTTACATATCTGCTTCTTTTCTTGTCTATCAATACAATAAAATTCACCATTTTTCAAAACTAAAAATCTAGATCCATTCACATATTCTGCATAATCATATTCTATTGGAATTACAACTTTAAAATTTCGATCTAAGAAGCCGAACTTACCGTCTTTATTGACATGAATCAGTTCATCCACATAATTAAACATTTCATATTGTGGAGCAACTAATTCTTGGTAATTGGAATTCAAAACTCCTTTTTTTCCATTCTTAACAACGGTGATGTTTCGTTTATTAAATTCCTCACTATTTTTAAATCTCCCGAAATCGGAAATTTCATCATAACTGTTCAGCGGTATTAATTGCTGGTCAGCTGTCTTGAAAATGGCATTCACAGAATACTCGATCTTATAATCTTCTTGTTTCTTAATGTTTTGAAAATAAATATTATATTTTTTATCTGGATAAAAATTATGATTCTCTTAATTTACTTTATAATTATCATAAATAATGGGTACTACAACCTCATGATCATAACTTATGATGCCCCATTTTCCATTCTTTTGAACTAATAAGTTTTCATGCCAAGGAGTAATTTCACTGTATTCGAGAGGTATTTTAACATTCCCTAGAGAATCTATCAAACCATATTTCAATTTATTTAGTTGATCTTTCTCTACTCTTGGAAATAGCCCTTCTAATAAATGTTCTGGAGCACTTTCTAACACTTTATAATTTCCATTAAAATTAAACAAATAGTTACTACTGTATGCCCAAACACCATTGTACCGATGCTGCTGACTACTATGATAAGTGAAAATATTTGAGAAATTATGTTTTTTATTCATTGGAATTCTCTTGAAATGCTTTGTTAAATCCGTTAAGTTTCTTCGACTATTATATGCTTTTACAATAGTTCCAGTTGAATCTCTAAAAATATACTCATTACCCAATGGTCTAGGATTAAAAAATGAATGCTCCATCGCTCGTGGTTGCGTTTGTTCAAGAAAATATATTTTTCTATCCCAATAACCAATATAATCAACCTCAATCATTTGCACACCATCATAAAACGGATAATAAATTGTATCGGTTTTTGTTGGCATTTTAGGTCGAAAAGCTTCTTCAATAGTTAAATCGCTGATTTTTATGTCTTTAATTTGAGAATAGATAAGACTTCCACTAAACAATATTGTAATGAATAAAATAGTTTTCATAATTTTTATTTTAAAAGTAACATCATACGAATGCTGTAACTCATAAATAACGGTGCTTCAATTTTGCTTCAATTTTTTCTTTAGACAAGGCACAATTTTCAATCATAGCGATAGTTACGGTTTAAAATTTTAAAGACGAATAATTTGTTCAATAAAAACTGTCAGATCTTGAAATCTCATCACCTTATAATTTGCTTGACTTTCATTATTTGAATTTTCCATTTATCGTTCATTATGGTTAGGAAGATTACCTAACAATGCTCTTTTGGTTCCATAAATCCTTGGACTTGAATTACAAAGTTTCAATGCTTTATTTATTTCAACTTTGTTATCAATCAACTTATTGAGCACAGATAATATATTTTTTGGAGTCCAATTTATATATGCAGCGTCTATACTTAAACTATTAGTTTTCTCTTCATCAATTTTCATAATGCCCGATCTACTGTATAAATCAAAGTGTGGATGAGCAAATTCCTCTAAACGCCGCCAAATCAATTCATAATTATTGGGTTCATTTTTCAATTGCTCCATCATTCTCATAAAGTCCGCCTTTCTCATTCCTTCAATGTCTCCTGGTTGAGCGGAAACATTTAACGAAACAAACAGTAAATAAAAGACTGTTAAATTTCTCATTGTGTTTTGAATTTTTGAATCGTTGAATCGTTGAATTTCTAATATTTAAATGATTCCTACTGCAAAACAATCTTCTTCGTATACACCTTTCCTTCATGCGTAAAAGTCACCAAATAAATCCCTCTTGTATACTGCGCAATATTCGTTTTCAAAATTCGGTCCTTCTTTAGTTCCGTAAAACGATTCATGATTTTGCCTGTGATATCTGTAATGTACAATTCGCTAATATCCTCACTTACCTTAATATTCAAATCTCCTTGTGTAGGATTTGGCCAAACATTCCATTCTATTGTAATTAATGATTCATTTGTCTCAGAATCTTCTTCCTCTTCCTCAATTGTTGTTTCTTCATCACAATCTGCAATAAAAGAATAGGTATCAATAATCCGGACCATTAAATCATTGAGCAGTTCCACTTCGTATTCATCCGTTGATGGCTCAATGTGTTTGTTTCCAATTCCGCTTTGGTTGGTCAAAAAAGCATAAGTTCCATTTGTACCCAAAGCAAAGCAGCGCATTAGGTATTCAGTGTCTTTTCTAATTCCACTTGCAGCTAATGGAACAATTCGAATTCCTTTTGAAGCTGCTTTTCTTGCAATGTCTTTTAACTGCTGACGAATCTCAGGTGTGTTGTGAGGTGGCGCATCTAGCACTAAGAACAAAATACGAGTTCTTGCTTTTTTACTCCATTTCAAGCTATCTAACGCCTCGTTCATGGCAATCTCAACTGCTTCTTCGTAATTCCCACCTCCATATGCACTTTGTTCTGTAATGAAATCCATTGAAGAAGAAAGTACATCTGTGAAATCGTGTCGGCGTGTTACATATTCATCGCCATAATCTCTATAAAACACATTTCCGAAGTTGAATGTCAATTCAGGATGGTCATTTTTAGATTTAAAAATTACGTGATTCAATTCTGCTTTTAGGTAAGTGATTTCATCTCCCATTGATCCAGTTGCATCAACAACAAAAGCGATGTCAACAATATCAGATGCACCACAATCAGACTTAATAGTTAAAGAATTTACTCCATTTTGAAAGGTAGTTAAACGACGAATAGTATAAGATTCTCCATTGTGGTTTACAATTGCAGTTGCATTGTTACTCCAAACATCAGTTAATCCCATTTTACCCCAGAGTTCGGCTTTTCCAGTATTATCAGTACGACTTTCATAACGAACCGTTTTACTTTCGTCGAGTAACTGCACTAAGGCATCAACAACTGGAAATCCATCTTCGTTTTTTAATTGAACAGTATATCGTTCAGAAAAGAATAAATCCCACTTTTGCTGATAAGTTGAAAGTTCATTTACTGCGATGTCATTCCACATTTCCCATTTGGCAAAATCATTGACTTCCCCAGCGGAAAGGGACCCTGATTTTATATCGTTATCGCTTTTCTTATAATCGGTATCTTTCGGCACATCAAAAGAAGTGATTGAAACTTCCCTAGAAATAACAGGCACTTTAGGTATATCTTTGACTTCAGATACTTCTTTGAGTGCATCACCAAACATTATACTCTCCTCTTTTGAATAACTGTAGCTAGATTCGGTAGAATTAGTATTTGGAGCATCATACCTTGGAGCAATATATCCGTCTTTTTTCGAAAGCGCAAAATCATCTTTTTCATCTCCTTTTACACGGATGTTTTTCACCAACTTCTCATGACCTTCATACTTGAATTCCACACGATAATAGCCTGTGTCAAGTTTAACGTCAAAGTTTCCCATACGATCTGTTAAGACGGATGCAATTTTTTCTTTTCCTCTATAAATATCTACGTTTCCATAACCTAAAGAAGCCATGTTTCCAGAGTTCATATTTCCACTGATGGATTGACCAACAGAATTAAGGGAAAAAAAGAGAGTAAAAAGTAATGAATAAAGGTAAAAGTTGTTCAAATTCTTCATGATTTTTATTTTGATACTGCCTTGTACAGTTCAAGTTAAAATCGGTTCAAATTAAAATTATAAAATGGGTTACCAAGCTAAGTCGTAATTTCTTAAAAAAGGGATTCCTCGTCGTTGCACTCTGTCGGAATGACAGATGGTTTTGCGAGCGCATTGGGGGAAAGGAGATGGCGCTCTGCGCCATCTCCTTTCCCCCAACGGACACTTACTGAGGATGTCATTCCTCCATTTTTTTAATTGTTGGTTCAGTGAATTACGACCTAACTTGGTAACCCAAATCACAAATCATAATTACTATTCATTTTTCGAATCCTTCTAATCAACTCACTCTTCAATCCTTCAGGTTGTAAAACTTGAACATCTCCTCCATAGCTCAATAATTCACGAATTAATTCCTCAGAAACCAAGGCAAACAATTCAAATATCGCTTGTTCCTTATTCTCTTTAATCAACATTTGGCTTTCATGAAATGGTTGAGAGTTAATATACTTGGAAGCAATGTTAGATGCGATGAAGACTATTTTTTCTGGACGTGCTTCAGAAGATGCGGTAATTCCAATAGAATGTCTAAAGAATAAATCTGGCTTAAAGTCGGCTGGTTTTTCTCCCATTTGTTCAATGATTTCCAAATCAGATATTCTATCCAGCGCATACGTAATTACTTTCTCTTTTACAGAATCATAACAGATTAAATACCAACGGTTATTGTATTCCTTCAATAATAAAGGAGTTACTTTTCTTTGTTTGCGCACTTGCGTAACAAAACTTTCATAAGTGAAATAAGCAATATGCTGATTCTTAATTGCAGAAAGCAAAGGTTGTAAAAATTCGTTTCCTATAACTGCATTAGATTTTTCAAATTGAATCAATTGATCTATGTCTATATCCGCATTACGTGAATCTGAATCAACATTCACACGGTCAATAATTTTATTCAATGCGAACCCAAAATTTTGAAACATTTCTGTCTCTTTAAATTGAGAAAGTGTACTTAATGCAAATTGAATTGAAGCTATATCATCTTGAGAAAGCGGTTTTTCATTGATTGTAAAATCTGGATTCTCGTAATAATAACCTTTGTATTGTTTTGAGTATTTTATTGGTGCATCGAGTTCTTGACGCATCGCAAACATATCCTTTTCTATTGTAGAGTCCGAAATATGCTTACCATTGGAATCTCCATACAAATCGATCTCACAAGCATAACGCAAGTCTAACTTTGTAGGGTACTTATTAAAAGCATTACCAAGTGCTTTATCAATAATTCGATAACGGATTAAAGCATTTTTGATATGCGGCATAACTCAAATTCTTTTAGAATTGTTTCAATATTTGAATTCTCTTTTCAATAGGTGGATGAGTTGCAAATAAACCTTTCAATCCGCCTAATAAATTCGCTGAAGTGTCTTCTGGAGCATTTTCAATAAACAATTGTTGGACATCTCCACTTTTGACTTGGTCCACATGGTGATTGCCTGAAATCTTTTCCAATGCACTTGCAAGACCTAAAGGATTCTTAGTCATTTCAGCTGCTCCTGAATCAGCCATGTATTCTCTTTTTCTACTCAAAGCTAGCTTAAATAAAATGGACAGTAAATAGGCCAAAGCTGCAAGAACGACAATTAATATCATCACAGCTGCTCCACCTTTTCCATCATTTTTACTTCGTCTTGAAGACATACTTCCATACAATATTGATCTAAATGCTACTTGCATTATAAAGGAAAATATTCCAACGAAAACGATAGAAACAACCAATAGTTTAACATCACTATTTCTTATGTGCATTAATTCATGGGCAATTACTCCTTCTAATTCCTTATCATCTAATTTTTCAATTATCCCACTGGTTAATGTCACTGTAAAAGTCTTTTCATTGATTCCACTGGCAAAGGCATTTAAAGCAGAGCTTTCAATAATTCTCAACTTTGGCATTTTCATTCCCACACTCATGCATAAGTTTTCCGTGAGATTATACACTTTCATATTATCCTTACGCGCTAGTGTATTAGACTTTGCAGCACTGTTGATCATCGTTGAATTAGCAAAATAAGCAATGACAAACCAAATCACCACGGCTATTAATACCATTGGGATTGCATTTATAAATTGCTCAAGTACTAAATCGAGTGTTGGTGGCCCCTCCTCTCCATAATTAATAAAGAAAAAGAATGCGAAAACCATAACCAATACCAATAATGGAAAGGCTGCTAATAAAAGAATCGATTTTCTATTGTTTGAAGATATCTGTTTCTGAAGTCCTACGTATTTCATAGTTGATTCAACAATTTTTAGAATTTAATCTCTGGGGCTTTGTCTAAAACTACACGCTGTGCTTCTCCTAAGTCAAACATTGGTTCTTGTTTAAAACCAAACATTCCTGCAAAAACAACATTCGGAAATTTCTGAACAGATACATTTAATTCTTTTGTCGAAGAGTTAAAGAATCTTCTTACAGCAGCCAATTTGTTTTCAATATCTGATAATTCATTTTGCAATTGCATGAAGTTCGTACTCGCTTTTAGGTCTGGATAAGCTTCTACTTGAATATTTAATCCACTTAAAGCGGAATTTAACTCTTTCTCTGCTGAAATTTTATCGTTCACTGTTGAAGCATTCACTGCTGATTGCCTCGCTTCTGTAACAGCTTTTAATACGCCACTTTCGTGTTCCATATAACCTTTTACAGCGCTCACTAACTGAGGAACTAAATCGTGACGTTGTTTTAATTGAACATCAATATCAGCAAAAGCATTTTCTCTATTTTCTCTTAATCTTACAAGGGCGTTGTATATGGCAATAACCCATATCACGAGTATTACAACGACTATTATGGCAATCCAGAATCCACTCATTTTTTTATTTTTTATTTTACATAAAGATACGATTTTTTTGAATAGAAGAAATAGTGTTAGATTTTATTGTGAGATTAAAGTAATTCATTAAAATCCGATGAATTAAAATTCAAAACTTACTAAAATATTTAGACTAAAAAAGACAATACGACAAAATAAAAATTAAATATTTAAGAAATATTTAATTTTTATTCTAAATTTACATGAACTTAAATTTTTATACAAATCTGAATACTAATGACTGCACTATTAATGAAAAAAATTATCTTATTACTATTTTTGTTTTTTTTAAAATTTTCAATTTCACAAGTCCCTGGATATAGTTTCGGAAAGCAGATTATAATTGATTCTAGTAAAGTGTTTGGAAGTGATTATTTATTAAACTTCCCAGTTCTTATATCAATAACTGATCCTGATTTAAGAACTACTGCTAACGGAGGAAGAATAACTAATGATAATGGATACGATATAACATTCACATCAGATGACTGTTTTACCCAGTTGAGTTATGATATCGAAAGTTATAGTGCCACAACAGGTGAATTCAATATTTGGATTAAAATCCCATCACTACCTACAAATACCGATTACGGCTTATATATGTATTACGGTAATCCTAGTGTTTCTGCAAACCCTTCAACACCAAACACTTGGAGAAGCGAATATGATGGAGTTTGGCATTTACATAATGATTTTTTGGACGCATCAGGTTCTGGGAATAATGGAATTAATAATGGTTCATTGAACACATCTCCATCTGTTATAGCTGATGGTCAAAATTTTAATAGACCAAACAATTGGATTTCAATAACTAACCACCCAAACAGAACAAATAGTTTTTCTTACTCAGGTTGGTTCAATACAGACAATAATTCCGCTGCACATCAAAGAGTTATTTGTGATGACCAAAGTAATCACAGAGGAGGTCATGCAGTAAGCCTTGGAGACCCTGGTTCAGGAAGATTAAGATTTTACATAAGAGGACTCATACCTCGCAGTTTAAACTCTCCAAATATGATAGTAAATAATACTTGGTACCATTTCACAGCAACATATAATGAATCTACTGGTGAAAAATTATTATATATTAATGGAGCTCAAGTTGCTTCTCAAATTGCGACAGGAACCTTAGTTGCTGAAACTGGAAACGCCTCAATTGGAGGAGAGAATTCATCCTCTATCTCTAATGAACTTAATAATCGTTTTTCTGGAAATATAGATGAAATACGAGCATACCAAGGTATATTATCTCCAGAATGGATACAAACAGAATATACCAATCAAAATAATCCATCTGGCTTCTATTCTATTTCTGCAGAATATACTGCCGATGAGCTTTGTTTAACTCTTCCCATTGAACTTATTCAATTTAAGGCTGAAGTCATTAACAAAACAGTTGTAAAGCTAAAATGGACTACAGGAACTGAACACAACAATAGTCATTTCTTAGTTCAAAGATCAAAAAACGGAAATGTTTGGCAAGTGCTAGACACTATAAAAGGAGCTGGAAAATCAACTAGTCTTAAAGAATACGACTACTTAGACCAACGACCGTATTTTGGAATTTCTTATTATCGATTAAAACAAGAAGATTATAATGGAAATTTTTCATTTTCAGAAATTGAATCAGTTGAGTTATTAAGTGACGTTTTGAAAAAAGTTGTTCTATTTCCTAATCCAGCGAAAAATAATATCACTCTAAAAGGAAACTCATTTGAACTGAATGAAATTAAGCTGTATAATTTAATAGGCCAAGAGATGAATAAAAATATAATTATCACGAAAATTTCTCCAAATAAATATTCTCTGACCCTCTCTTCTTTGAGTCCTGGCGGATATATCTTAAAAACCAAAACAGAAAGTCATAAGGTTTATAAATATTAGGAAAGGTAGTTTAAATTGAAGTTTTCAAGCTTCTAAGCCATTCTTTTACTGCTATCTTTAAAATTATGCAAAAAATTGAAAAGGAGATTTTTTTGATATTTGATGATTTATCATTAAAGGGCAAATTGTAAAAGTGGAACATAATTAGCATTGTTTTTCAAAACAAGAATATTATGGAAAGGTTTCATATTCCCAACCTAATCAAAATAGCCCATGAAATAAAACATGAAAGATAAAATTCCAGGAAAAAATAGGAATCCAGTACAAAAAGAGAGTACAAGCTGAACAGTGCTTACTTTGAACGGCTGCCATAGAGCTTTACTAAAAAGGATCAGGATCAATACAATATAAATTAGAATAGGAAGCGTCAACCAAAAATAACTGATTGGTTCAGAGTTTAAAAAATTTAAAGAAGTATCATTGGCATATTGTAAAGAATATCCAGCAGGTAAGATTGAATAAGTTAAATCATAACTCAAGATACCCATCATTAAAATCCATCCTGCGGTTGAATGTCTGAAGTAGAAATAGAGTGTGAAAAGAAAAAGAAAAATATTCCCTGTTGTAAAAATAGTGGCAATGTTTATTATCTCCGTTTCCTGAAAAGCATAATACATAAATATTAAATTGTAATAAAAGATTCTGCATAAAGAATGAGATAAATCAGTCCAACAAATAAGAACAATCGATAACCAAGAGAAGCATTACTCTGAATAGGATTCAATGATTTAAAAAACAAAATAACACTGCGTATTTTATGATTTTGCCGTTCTTCTTTCTCTTTTTCTTCCTTTGCCTCGAGCTCTAGCTCCTTAACAACAGAATGCTCAATTTCGAGTCGATATTGCGTTTCGATTTCTCGTTTGTCAAGCTCCAAACGGGCTATTTCCAAAGCCTGTTCCTGATATTCTGATTTTTGTAAAAGTAATCGAATCAATTTTCGATCAGAATAGGTCTTGTATTTCTCGTAGATGTTCATCGTTTAAGGAGTTCTTTTCAGAAAAATACTATTAAAAATCATTAACAATCCTAATGCCATGTTATTTAAATACTTATCAAGTAAATAGTTGATTAAGGTATTAATAAAACTTGAATAATGGATAAACAATTATGGCATGGTGTAATTTTGTGAGAAGCAAAAATTGTTCACTAATAAGATGAGTAGTACAAATATCTTTTTAAAAATAGCATTTAACATTTAGTTGCTATAAATATTACGACCCCTTAATTTTCCTTCAGAATAAGGGTCCAACTGATAAGCAACTAAAATCGGAATTAATGAAAACCAATCTAAATATCTATATCTCGTTAAAGTCAATAATAGGGTAGCTAATACTACTTTAAAAATTAAGTCAAATATTCTTTTTTTATTTCAATATATTTAAGTGATAAATGAGTTTTCGCACAGAATACAAAGGCAGATGCTTTGCATTCGACCTAATCGCGAATTATTTTATCTAAGATACAAACATTTAGATTTACATCATACAATTCGAATTCATAAAACGCAAAAAGTCCCGACGATATTGTCGGGACTTTTATAAATTTGTTTAAATCAGAGAACTACGCTTCGGTAATTTCTTCTGGTCTTTTCTTTTTCATTAAATCTGCTACGATTGGTGTTGCGATACAAACTGAAGAGTAAGTACCTACAACTATACCTATCATCAATGCAAATACGAATCCTTTAATTGCACCTCCATCAAAAATAAAGATCGTTAACAATACAACAAATGTAGACAATGAAGTATTCACTGTTCGACCTAAAGTTGAGTTAATTGCATCATTAATAATTTCGTTTTGTGGTTTTCTTCGGTATTTATTCAAGAATTCACGAATTCTGTCAAATACTACCACGGTATCATTTATAGAGTAACCAACTACCGTTAGAATCGCTGCAACAAAGGCTTGGTCTACTTCCATGTTGAAAGGCAGAACACCATGCAATAATGCAAATATTCCAAGTACAATGGTCACATCATGTCCCATTGCTACAATTGCTCCTAATCCGTATTGCCATTTTCCGAATCGGATCAAGATATAAACGAATATAATAATCAACGATAAGATGATTGCAATAGAAGATGATTTTTTAAGTTCTTCTGAAACCGTAGGAGAAACAGAACGGCTATTTTCAATAGTTGCCACTCCATATTTCCCTTCAACGCTTGCTAGAGCTTTCAATAAGTCATTACGAACTGTTGCCTCAGAGTTTGGAACATTTTGAAGGTAATCTGTTGCTATTTCAATACGATAATTAGAATTTCTAATCTTCACTTCAACAGAAGCAGGTGAACCTTCGGTTTGTAAACCACCTCGAAGTACAGCTTTAATCTCTTCAACATCTTGTCCAACTGGCTGTTCAAATACAGTTTCGTACGTTCTACCACCAGAGAACTCAACAGAAGGTTTTAATCCACGTGTAGATATTGCAATGATACCCCCCAGAACTAAAAGTCCAGAAAGAATATAGAACTTCTTGCGGTTCTTGAGAAAGGCTAGATTTACACTTGTAAATGCATTCTTGGTCATTGGAGTAGAAAAAGCAAAACCTTTTTTCCTTGCAATTTGTGATTCAAAAATCAAGCGTGTAATAACTACCGCTGCAAAAACAGAAGTAAAAATACCGATGATTAAAGTAGTTGCAAAACTTTCAATTGGACCTGTTCCAAATGTTTTCAAAACAATTGCAACTAATAAAGTTGTAACGTTCGCATCAATAATTGAAGAAAGTGCGTTTGCATAACCGTCTTTAATGGCCAACTTCATTCCTTTACCGTCACGGATTTCCTCGCGGACACGTTCAAAGATCAGTACATTCGCATCAACCGACATACCGATTGTTAATACTATACCTGCAATCCCCGCTAGTGTAAGCACCGCTCCAAAAGCAGCTAAGAAACCAACAATTAGTACAATATTCATTACCAACGCAACATCGGCAACTAAACCAGCACGACCATAGTAGAAAACCATGTAAATCAATACTAAAGCAAGCGCAAAAGCAAATGATATTAAACCTGAACGAGAGTTCTCGGCACCAATTGTTGGTCCAACAACAGCTTCATCCACAATAATAAGAGGAGATGGAAGAGCACCTGCATTCAAAAGATTTGTAAGATTTTGAGCTTCTGCAACGGTAAAGTCTCCAGAAATCAATGTTTGTCCACCTGTAATGGCACCATTAATAATCGGTGCACTGTATACTTTTTCATCCATTGTAATTGCGATAAAATTCCCTACGTTTTCAGAAGTCATTTTACCCCATTCTTCAGCACCACGATCACTCATATCAATACTCACACCACGTTCCGATTGATTTGGATCAAAAGACAAACGTGCATTTTCAATATCTGTACCTCCTACTCTCGCTTTTAAATCTTGTGGGATTTTCAATGCGTATAAGGTATAGTATAATGTATCAGCAATCCCTATTTCTTCACTTTTAGCTCCCCAAACAAATTTAATATTTTCCAACATTAATTCTTCAGCCTTATTATTTAAGATTGTATTCACATTAGCAGTATCATTTGCTTGAGCGAAACCTAAACGTGGACTATTTTGGAATCTATTTTCAGCATCAATATTCACTTTGAACATTCTACCGAAAGAAGATAATTTGAAAGTTGTGTCCTCAGCGGCATCTTCTTCCATTGCTAATTCCTCTTCTAAACTCATTTCTGAAGAATCTGCTAACGTATTTGTATCAGTGCTGTCTGAAATAGTTGTGTCAGCTTCATCACTGAATAAATCGTCAAATTCATCATCACTCACTTCATCAGAACGTTCAATTAACAACTCGTTAAAGAATCCTCCTAATTCTTCACCTTTAAATGCAAGGTAAAATTCTAGGTTGGCTGTACTTTGTAAACGCTCTCTAACTGTTGCCTGATCTTTAACTCCTGGAAGTTCTATGTATAAACGATTGGCATTGTCGTCTTTTGTAATATTTGGTTGAGCTACCCCAAATTGATTGATACGATTTTCCATAATCGTTTCAACACCATCTAAAGCACCAGCAGAAAGATTTCTTAAAAAAGTCTTCGTTTCCTCGTCAGTTGCTTTATTCGAGATTTTAGAAACTACATCATCCGTAGAAAACTCACGAATCAATAAACGTTCTGGATACATTTCTTGGTGCTTATCCACGAAAATGTCTATAAAGTCCCCACCCTCTGAGTTGAATTCTTCTAGTGCGCTTTCATAAGGCTTCTTAAAGTGTAAATCTCTGGGATTTAAAGCTGAGTTCTTCACTAGGTCTGACATTGACAATTCAAGTGTCACAGACATCCCTCCTTCAAGATCAAGTCCCAGTGAAACGCTTTTTCCTTTTATTTCACTGAAAGTGTTTCCTAAGAAAACTACTTCTTCATTTTTCTCTTTTAATATTTCATTGATATAAGCGGCTTTTGCCAGGGCATAAGCTTCGTTATCAGTATTGAAATTCACATAAGTCTCGTTAGGTAACTTCACTGAATCGCCTTCAGCACTTGTAGCTTTCAGAGCTTCTACTCTTTCAATAGCTAATTGCTCAGCTTCGTTTTCAATACCACCTCCAATGAAAGAAAATGAGATTTGGTAAATACTTACTACCAGAAGTAAGATAGTAAAAAACCAAAAAAATCCTTTGTTACGCATAGTTTAAAGTGTCGTTTATTATTTAATAGCTGGCAAATATAGAATTATCATTTATTAATCACAACCTAAAGTTAAGTTGTTATTCATTTTTTTTGATTTCTATTTATATCTGCTTGTCGAAGCTATCTTGGTTTGGTCAACAAATCTGATATTTAGAACTCAGAATATCGCTCGGTTATTAACTATTAAAGTAAAATATTAGGGGAATTTATTATTTTTGCACTGCTAACAATACCAAATAGAGTTATTAACACAGCATTTGCGGTATAAAATTAGAAGTACCATTAAATTAACAAATAAAATCAGTTATGAAAAGACAAATTATTGCGCTCACTTTTATCAGTACCTTACTTTTCTCAGGCTTTGCAAAAGCAGATGAAGGAATGTGGCTGCCTTTTTTATTAGGTAGAAACTACGAGGACATGAAAAAACATGGATTAAATCTTACACAAGAGGAAATCTACAGTATTAACAACTCTTCCTTAAAAGATGCGATTGTTTCTTTTGGCGGATTCTGCACAGCTGAAGTTATTTCTGAAAAGGGATTATTATTGACAAATCACCATTGTGGTTATGATGCCATTGCTGGCGCATCAACTGAAGAAAAAAACTATTTAGACAATGGATTTTGGGCCAAAGAGCTAAATCAAGAAATTGCTGTCCCAGGATTAACAGCAACATTTATTATTTCTATTGCAGATGTCACTGAGCAAATCACGAAAAATCTAACGGACGATATGTCTGAAGAAGAACGTGCTATTGTAATCAAAAAAATATCTACTGAATTAACAGCTGAAGCAGTTGGAGAGTCAAACTATAAAGCGTTTGTTCGTGACTTCTTTGAAGGAAATGAATTTTACATTTTCGTTACAGAAACATATCAAGATGTGCGTTTAGCTGGAGTACCTCCTGAGTCTATTGGGAAATTTGGTCATGATACAGACAACTGGATGTACCCGCGCCACACCGGTGATTTCTCTTTGTTCAGAATTTATTCTGGTACAGACAATAAGCCTGCAGCATATAGCGAAGACAATCAACCTTATTCACCAAAGCACTCTCTTCCTGTTTCTATTAAAGGATACGAAAAAGGAGATTTCGCTATGATATTTGGTTTCCCTGGTTCAACAGACCGTTACCTTTCTTCTTTTGGAATTGAGCAGGCCGTTAACATTGAGCAGCCAAAACGTGTAGAAATTCGTAAAGCGAAGTTGGACATTATGAAGAAGTACATGAACGAAAGTACTGAAGTACGTTTAAATTATTCTTCAAAACATGCACAAGTAGCCAACTATTGGAAATATTTCATTGGTCAATCGGAGCAATTAAAAAACAACAAAGTAGCTGACAAAAAACGTGAACTAGAAGCAAGATTCAATGATTTCGCTAAAGAAAATCCAGAATACGCTTCTATCATGGAAACAATCGAAAACACATATAAACTAACAGACAATCGCGTATATGCAGACGTTTACCAAAGTGAGTTTATTTACTCGGTAGACCTTAACTTAAATGTATTTCGTTTTGTTCTTTTAGAAGGTTATGTTGAACAAGGAATGGGAGAAAGAGCTTATGCTAGCTTCAAGGAACAAATGATGGGTTTCTACGAAACAGCTAACCTTGATTTAGAATTTGAAACATTAGAAGCTGTTCTAAAAATGTACTATACAGACATTCCTGAAGATATGTTGCCTGAGTTGATTAAAAATGCTGGAGACAAAGGAAAATTGAGTAAACTAGTAAGGAAAGCAAAGAGGAAATCAATATTCTCTTCGAAAGCTAAATTCGAGAAATTTGACGAATTAGTTCAAGAATCAGAGGAATTCCCAATTGAAAAATTGAAAGAAGATCCACTTTTCCAGTTAATCGAATCGATATATTCAGAATACAAAGAATTAACTGATAATGAAGAGTACGCGAAAGCGATGGATAACCTTGAGCGTGCAAACAGGTTGTTCGTTAAAGGGTATCGAGAAATGGATAAAGACAAGACTTTCTACCCTAATGCCAACAGCACTTTGCGTTTGACTTATGGTTCTATTCTTCCTTATTCACCAAAAGAAGGAAAACAATACCCTATCTATACCACATTGGAGGAAGGCCTGAAAAAAGAAGACCCAAATAATCCAGAATTCCACGTTTCTCCAAAATTGAAGGAGTTATACAATGAGAAGGATTACGGTATATATGCAAATGAAAAAGGAGAAATGGTTGTTAACTTTATCAGTAACAATGATATTACAGGAGGAAACTCTGGTTCTCCGGTTATCAATGCAGACGGACATTTAATTGGTACTGCATTTGACGGAAACTGGGAAGCAATGTCAGGTGATATCTTCTTTGAAAAAGACATCCAACGCACAATTTCTTGTGATATTCGTTATATATTGTTCATTATTGAAAAATACGGCGAAGCACACAATTTAATCGAAGAATTGGAGATTGTTGAATAATCGAATTCATTCTAATTGGAAAGCCTCGACATTATTGTCGGGGCTTTTTGTTTCTAGACTCCATTTATCCATTTGAAATGAAATTCGTATTTTTATAAAAAAACATTGAAAAACTTCTCTCCATATCTTCTTCTACTCTTTTTCATACCATTGTTGTTTGTTCAATGTGCGTCAGATCATGATGAAAACAAAAAAGACTATAATGGAAAGCTTAAATATTTTCCCAATCAACAAGGAATTGAATATTTCATAAAGAATAATGAAAATGCTGGAGCTTACATCACGCTGCCTGAGTGTTTTACCAAAGATTATTCTTCATTTAGCATAAGCAATAAGAATAACTTTGTTTGTTTTGACAATAAAGTATTTTTCAGTGTTGATGCTATTCCCAAAGCGGATATTAACCATTATGCTGAATATTTCAATGATACGAAAATAAAAAGTCAAGAGGATATTTATATCATGAGAGATTATTGCATTGCGACCAGAGCTTTTGGTTTAACTCATGAAAAAAGATCTATTTATTCGAATTTTATCTCATTTGAGAATAAACCTATTCATTTAGGAAGTGTTCAAGGTAAAAAAGTAGCTAACGACCAAGAACTTCTCTATCAATTTGGAGTTATAGAAGGAAAAGACACCTTTTACATTCTTCAAGCAATTCTGAGTTCAAGGAACACCTCCTATTTATACAACGACATTTTAGAAATCTTCAAAAGTTTTAGATTAAATTAGTCAAAAGAGCATGGAAATCAAAATTGAAGAAATACGTAAATATTTGACTCATCAATTGCCGGGTGAAGATGCGCATATACCAATGTCTCCATCAGGTCGTGGACGATCTTCTGAAGCGATTAAACAAGCTATTGATTACAGAGAAAGTGCTGTTGCGCTTGTTATTTATGAAAAGCACAATCAATTGAAAGTGATTCTTACTGAACGTTCACCTTATCGTGGAATGCACAGTGGAGAAATTTGTTTGCCTGGCGGAAAAATGGAAGAGTTTGATCATGATTTACAACAAACTGCCATTAGAGAATGTGTTGAAGAAATTGGATTGAAATATGAAGGATTTGATTTGTTAGGAAAATTAACTCCAGTTTTTATTCCAGTGAGCAATTTCAGTATACAACCTTATGTTTTTTATTATACCGAACCACCAATTTTCATTAAAAACAAAAGAGAAGTAGCTGAAATCTTCTCTTTTCCGATTCAGCTGCTTTTCGAAGAAAATATTATAAAGAAAACTAGAATCGAACTTTCTGGAAGAAGAGGTTTAGATGATATTCCCTATTTCGATATCAATGAAAAAGTGGTTTGGGGAGCGACAGCTCTAATATTACATGAATTTAAGCGGTTGTTTATTTGAATAATTGTTAATGGTTAATTATAAATTGTTAACGCGATAACGGTGGAAATAATTATTAATTGTTAATTATTAATGGTTAACGTTGTATATTGAATCCCTTCTGCGAAGTGATTGTGGTTAATTCAACACAACTATTTGGATGACAATTATTAAAATCTTGAACTGGAAAATTGATAATGTTTGAATGTGAAGAAAGGTTATCGTAAAATTTAAATATTGAATAAAGTATTTGGGCTACCAAGATAGGTCGTTTATCACTAATTTTAGCCTTGTGTTTTTTCAATAATAACAGCCAAGAATCGTATCAATTAATTTTGTCTAAAGTTAAATTTTATCAAAAATAAAGGAGG
>Ga0307937_1000642_pt1 | contig 20656 bp, 17 predicted proteins | sample OrgLakmetagenom3_FD_201814 | JGI IMG/M metagenome (GOLD analysis project Ga0307937, IMG submission 201814) | Saline water microbial communities from Organic Lake, Antarctica - #3 | ecosystem: Environmental > Aquatic > Non-marine Saline and Alkaline > Saline | place: Antarctica: Organic Lake...
TCTCGACCTCCAGATCGGAAATCGCCGTCTCGAAATGCGGGTCCCAGTTCACCAGGCGCTTGCCGCGATAGATCTGCCCCTTGTCGTACATCTCGACAAAGACGCGGATCACCGCGTCGTGGAAATTACCCTCCTCGCCCGCGGGGGCACCGGGGGCACCCGACATGGTGAAGGCGTTGCGCGACCAGTCACACGAGGCACCCAAGCGCTTGAGCTGATTGATGATGGTACCGCCCGATTGGGTCTTCCACGCCCAGACCTTCTTCAGGAAGGCCTCGCGACCCATCTCACGGCGCGGGGGCTGCCCCTCGGCGGCAAGCTGGCGCTCGACGACCATCTGCGTGGCGATCCCCGCGTGATCCTGCCCCGGCTGCCAGAGCGTGTCGTGCCCGCGCATCCGGTGCCAGCGGACGAGGATATCCTGCAGCGTGTTGTTGAAGGCGTGCCCCATGTGCAAGCTGCCGGTCACGTTGGGCGGCGGGATCATGATGCTGAAGCTTTCGGCCCCGGGTCCGGCATTGGCCCCCGCCTTGAAGGCGCCGGCATCTTCCCACGCCTGGTAAAGCCGTGCCTCCGCCTCGGCCGCGTTGAATGTCTTGTCCATCGTCATGGCGTCTCGGTCCTGCAGGATCACGGGTTTTGCGGTGCTTTAACGAATGTGTGACCCAAGGAAAAGCCAAAGCGCCGGGAAAAAGGCCCCGGGCCGACAGCGCCTGTGTTTCTTCTTGGTAAAAATACCCAAATTCAACAGCTTGCCTCACGCGCCGCGGTCGAGTTTCGTGGCCAGGTGAATGAGGCTTTCCGACCCTTTCACGCCCTTGGCCTCGCCGATCCGGTCGAGCGTCTCGTCGAGCGCCTCGGTGGTGTCGGCCTCGATCGTCACGATCAGGTCGAAACGCCCGGATGTGGTATGCACGCGCTGCACCGCGCGCAGCGATTTCAGCCGGGCGAGCACGGCGGGACCGGACCGCGGCTCGATGCTCAGCAGGGCGGTGGCGCGCAGGGCGGGCCGGACGATCTGACCCAGCCGAAGCGCGTAACCCACGATGAGGCCTGAACTTTCCATCCGGTCCAGCCGGGCCTGCACAGTGGTGCGCGCAAGCCCGAGACGCCGCGCGAGGGTGGCCACCGGCAGGCGGGCATTGTCCTGCAAGAGCGTGATGAGCTGGCGATCCGTGTCGTCGATCTGCATCGTATTCCCGGCATTATGTCCAGATTTGACGCCATTATATACAGATTGACGCGATGAATCGACGTGTTTTTGCGTCAGACTTGTTCAAAACGAGCAGATCGAAGGACCCCGTCATGCGCAACCGTCCCGACATGCCCGATCCGCGCGCCCACCTGCTGCGGCACGCGCCTGATGCGCCGGTCCTTTATTTCAGCCCGGCGCGGCTTCAGGCGACGGCTCGGGAATTTCTAAAGGGATTCCCGGGGCTTGTGACCTACGCGGTCAAGGCCAATCCCGGTGAGGAAGTGCTCGCCAATCTGGTGCGCGCGGGCCTCAAGACCTTTGACGTCGCCAGCCCCGAAGAGATGCGCGCGGTGCGTGCCGTGGCCCCGGATGCCGTGCTGCATTACAACAATCCCGTGCGTTCGCCCGCCGAGGTGGCGGCAGCGGTCAAGATGGGCGTGCGCTCGTTCTCGGTCGACAGCCTGTCGGAGTTGCAGAAATTGAGGGCCAGGGTTTCACCAGACGCCGAGATCAGCGTGCGTCTTGCCCTGCCCGTCACCGGGGCGGCCTATCACTTTGGCGAAAAGTTCGGCGCAGCACCCGGGCCGGCGACAGAGCTGATGCGCGCTGTGGCGGATTGCGGCTTTGCGCCGTCGATCACTTTTCACCCCGGCACGCAATGCGCCGATCCGCAGGCCTGGGGCAGCTACATCGAAGCGGCGGCGGATGTCGCGCGCACAGCAGGGGTGCGGTTGCACCGGCTCAATGTGGGGGGCGGGTTCGCCGCGCACCGCACTGGGGCGGCCCCCGACCTTGGCGCGATCTTCTCGCGCATCCGGGCCGAGGTCGCACAGCATTTCGGTGCCGAGGCCCCGACGCTGGTCTGCGAGCCGGGGCGCGCGATGGTGGCCGAGGCGTTCAGCCTCGCGCTGCGCGTCAAGGCCCTGCGCGACAGCGGGGCGATCTTCGTCAATGACGGGGTCTATGGCGGTCTGACCGAGATCCGTGATATCGGCGCGCCCGACCGGATCACGGTGATCGCCCCCGATGGCACGCCGCGCCGGGGGGATTTGCGCCCGCGCGTGGTGTACGGTCCGACCTGCGACAGCATCGACCGTCTGCCCGACCCGCTGCCGCTGCCCGGTGATCTGGCCGAGGGTGATCATATCCTAATCGCCGGCATGGGGGCCTACACGCGCAGCCTGAGTACCGGTTTCAACGGCTACGGGTTGCGCGACGTGGTGACGGTCGCGCGGCTGTGACGGCCCGTGTCACGCAGATGTTCACGCATCGTCAGTGATTCTGGTGTAAATTCCACCTATCTGGAAGGGGCGGTAAGGACGTCCAAACTGTAGGTGCCCAATGTCATGGCGTGACTGGACCAAGATCATCTACGACCGGCTTTATCCGGGGTCTCGGGCCGCGCATACCGTGTTTGCCCACCGGCGCGGGCCGGTCACGCATGTGCTGATCCTCGACGGCACGATGTCGAGCTTGGCCCCCGGGTTCGAGACCAATGCCGGCCTGACCTACAAGCTGTTGCGCGAGATGGCCGGGCAGGAGCTGTCGCTTTATTACGAGGCGGGGATTCAATGGCGCGACTGGCGCGCCACCGGCGACATCATCCTCGGGCGGGGCATCAATCGGCAGATCCGGCGCGCCTATGGCTATCTTTCCAGCCGCTACCGCCCCGGTGACCGGATCTTCCTGCTGGGCTATTCGCGCGGGGCCTTCGCGGCGCGCTCGCTTGCCGGGGCGATCGACCGGATCGGCCTGCTGCGCGCCGATGCCGCGACCGAGCGCAATGTGCATCAGGCGTTCCGGCATTACCGCGACGGGCCGGCCTCGGCGGCGGCGTCGGCCTTCTCCCGGGTGCACTGCCACCCGACCTGCCATGTCGAGATGGTCGGCGTCTGGGACACGGTCAAGGCATTGGGCTTCTGCGTCCCGGTGCTGTGGCGGTTTCGCGTGGATCAGCACGCGTTTCACAGCCCACATCTGGGGCGCACCACGCGGCACGGGTTCCACGCGCTCGCCCTCGATGAGACGCGCCAAGCCTACGCACCCATTCTCTGGGAGGTCACGCCAGAGGTCACGGGCCATGTCGAACAGGCCTGGTTTCGCGGCTGTCATTCGGATGTGGGCGGGCAGCTTTGCGGGCGGCACGCGGCGCGGCCATTGTCAAACATCCCGCTTGTCTGGATGCTGGAGCGGGTGGAGGCTTGCGCCCTGCCGCTGCCCGAAGGCTGGCGCGCACGGTTCACGCAGGATGTGACCGCGCCTTCGGTCGGCACATGGGTGGGCTGGGGCAAGCTGTTGCTGCGCCGCCGCGCGCGCGTCGTGGGGCGCGACCCGTCGGAAAGTCTGCATGATAGCGTGCGCGGTGCCGTGCGCACCGGCCGGTTCGGCCCGCGCCGGGCACGGCCCCTGAAGGAACGGGATGAGGGGGTGATTTGACGGTGTGCGGTGTCAGCCCTGCCGCTTTGCGGCTTGATGTGTGGTCCAGCCCCGTGCGCCGCGCGACACGGCCTCATGGACCGCGCGCCCCACGGCCTCGCCCGTGTCGGTATGCAGCCCGGCAAAGCGCGTGGTCCCTTCGGGGGCCGCCATGGCGATGCAATCGGTGCCGGTCCCGGTGGCGATGCCGGTGGCAAGGCGCAGCCCGGCCTCGGTTATGGCTGCGGTGCGGGCCTGCGTTGCGATGCTCAGCGCCTCGATCCGGGCCGCGTCGGTGAGGCCGGTGTCGATCTCGACCGCGATGTTGATCGTGCCCCAGTCATGCGCTGTGGCGGGCAGGCGGGTGCCCACGCGCTCGGCATTCGACAACCCCACCGTGGCCACCGCGCGGGTTGTGACCGGGCCGGCGGTTGCAGTGCGCGCCACATAGGTGCCGATATCGCAGGAGGTCAGGAAACATACGGCATCGCGCGCGTCCTGTGCGGCCAGTTCGCGGTCGAGCCAGTCCTCGACATCCAGATCCACGGGCAGGTCGGCATTGCGCACCTCGCGCCAAAGGATGCGCCGCGCGCGGACCAGACCGGGGCGGTTCACCGCCCAGCTGAGCACCGGCATCTCGCACGCCAGATCGAGGCAGAGCCACGGGCGCGCCAGATGCAGCCGGCTCATCGCGTGACCTCCATGGGCTGAAAGACCGGGCCCCGGTCGGTCTGTGCGTAGTGTGCTGAGACGTGGAAGATCCGCGCGAGGTTTTCGGGTGTCAGGACCTCGGCGGGCGGGCCGTCGGCGGCGATGCCGCCCTCGCCCAGCAGGATCAGCCGGGTGCAGTGCCGCGCGGCCAGACCCAGATCGTGCATCGACACGATCACGGCATGGCCCTTGCGCGCCAGATCCGCAAAGACCTGCATGGTCGAGATCTGGTTGGCCGGATCCAGCCCCGCGATCGGCTCGTCGGCCATCAGCAACTGTGTGTCCTGCGCCAGTGCGCGCGCGATCAGCGCCATTGCCTGCTCGCCGCCCGACAGGCGCGTGGCGGTGCGGTGGCGCAGCCCGGTCAGCCCCATCGTGGTCAGCGCGGCATCGACATGACCCCGGTCGGTGTCGGTCAGCGACCCCAGCCCGCGCAGATGCGGCGTGCGGCCAAGCGCCACGAGGGTTTCGACGCTGACCGGCCATGCGATGTCGCGCGATTGCGGCATCCACGCGCAGGCGCGTCCGCGCGCATCGGGGTTGAGGGCGGCAAGGCTGCTACGGCCCTCATGCGGCACCAGCCCGAGGATGGCGCGCAAAAGCGTCGTCTTGCCCGCGCCGTTGGGGCCGATCAGGCCGACGCAGTCATGTGGTTCGACCGTCAGGCTGACATCCGTCAGGATCTGGCGCCCGCGCAGCCGCACCGACAGGTTCTCCACGCGCAGATCGGTCATGCCATGTCCGCCCGGGTCTTGTAGATCAGGTGCAAGAACAGCGGCGCGCCGACGATGGCCGTCAGGACGCCCAGTTTCAGATCTCGCTCCGGCAGGATCAGACGTGTCGCCAGATCGGCCGCGAGCACCATCGCCGCGCCCCCCAGGGCCGAGGCCCAGAGCAGGCGCGAGGGCTGCGCCCCGGTGAGCGGGCGCAGCAGGTGCGGCACGACCAGCCCGACAAAGCCGATGGCGCCCGCTACCGCCACCGCCGCGCCGATCACGCAGGCGGTGCCGAAGACCAGCGTCAGCCGCAGCGCACGCAGCCTGATGCCCATCGCCGCTGCGGCGTCCTCGCCCAGGGTCAGTGCGTCGAGACCGCGCCCCAGCGTGGCCAGCGCCCCCCAGCCAAGGACCATCAGCGGCAGCGCCAGCCAGACATGCGTCATCGACCGGTCGGCCAGCGATCCCATCATCCAGAACACGATCTCGCTGGCCGCGTAGGGGTTGGGCGACAGGTTCAGCACCAGCGAGGTGAGCGCGGCGGCGAGCGACGAGATCGCGATGCCCGCAAGGATGAGCGTGATCGACGCGCCGCGCGGCCCGGCCAGCAGCAGCACCAGCAGCACGCCGGTGCCCGCACCCGCAAGCGCCGCCACCGGCAACGCGAGGGTGAAGGCCGCGGCCATCCCGGTATGGATCGCCAGCACCGCGCCAAGCGCGGCCGAGCCCGATACGCCGATCAGCCCCGGCTCGGCCAGCGGGTTGCGCAGGTAGCCCTGCATCGCGGCCCCCGCGAGGCCAAGGCTTGCACCGATCATCAGCCCAAGCAGTGCGCGGGGCAGGCGGATCTCGCGCATCACCAGCGGCAGCGGGCCGTCGCCGCCGAAGATCAGCGCATGCAGATCCGCGCGCAGGGTCGTGTCGGCCGGGCCGACCGTCAGCGAGGCTATGAACAGCACCGCGACTGCCGCCAGCAGGACCAGCGCAAGTCGGCTCATTCCCGGCCCCCGGTCATCGCGTGGCGCGCCTGCACCAGACGGTCCACCGCGTCGAGCGCGTGCGGCGTGCCGCAGATCCAGCTTGGCGATGTGATGCGCAGCCCGGCGCGCGCGGCGCGCAGCACCTCCAGCGCCGGATGCTCCAGCACCGCCTCGGAGCGCGACGCACCCGGCAGGGGCGTGCCGCTGATCAGCAGGTCGGGTGCTGCCATGACCAGCGTCTCGACCGGCACCGTGCCTCCGCCCGTTATGCCGATCTCGCGGGCGAGATTGCGAAATCCGGCGGCCTGCAGGATGTCATCCGACAGCGTGCCACCCCCCAGCGTGTAGCCGTTGGGATGATAGAGCGCGGCGCGCGGGCGGTCGCCCCCGGTATCCGACAGCACCGCCAGACGCGCGTCGAAGTCCGCGATCAGGGCGTCGCCGCGCGCTTCCTCTCCCAGCACGCGCGCCATCTGTGCAAGCCGGTCGCGCGTATCGGCGAGCGAACTGGCGGGGGCGAATTGCACCACCTCGATCCCGACACCGCGCAGCATCTCGACCGTTGCGCGCGCGGTATAGGCCCCGGCCAGCACCAGATCGGGATCGAGCAGATAGACCTCTTCGGCGCGGCCGTGATTGACGGGATAGGCGCGCGCGGCCTCGGCCATCGCCGAACTGTGCGGATCGGCGGCGAGACCCGAGACCGAGACGAGCTGCCCCGGCGCGGCCAGCATCATCGCCAACTGGTCGGTGCAGAGGTTGATCGACACGACCCGGCGCGGCGCGGGGTCTGCGAGCGCGGCCCCGCCGATGAAGGCCAGTGACAGGCCAAGCGACAGGCACAGCCCGATGAGGTGGCAAATCCGCATCGGCCCTACCCGTGCCATTCCGGGATCGGATGGGGCGCGGCCTCCATCGTGATGCGCGCGACAGGTCCGGAATATGTCATGTTCTGCCCCTCGATACCCGGGTCGGGCATGGGTGGTCCAAGCTGTTGGTCAGGGGAAGGGACGGACCCTTTCCGCAGACGGCGAAAGCGCCACCACGACGGAAGAACCGTTATCCTCGGCGCGCCCCGCGCCCGGATAGGGTGATCGCTTCGGCAGGTCTCCTGACTTGCGGGTCGGGGCTTTACCGGGCCTTCCCGTCACGGGTCGTGACAGTGGCATGAGGCGGTATCGCTCGCCGCTTACAGTTGCGGGGGCAGTCACGGTCTTGATCCAAGGCTGTGGATCGCACCATGTTCCCTTTTCACCGGGTGTCTCCCGGACCGAAGCAGTATCATGAGTAAGGCGCGCACCGGATTCGTGCAAGGCCAAACATCCGGCCCGGTTTATCCCGCCCGGAGCCTAGCCGTCGCCGACCGGCCCGTTCTGCCGGGCCGGAACCGCGGGGTCCGTCGCCGTTTCGGTTTCCGGGGCCAGTTCCTCAAAATCGAAATTGTCGAGACGGCGGGCGCGACGGCCGGCCTTGTCGGCGGAAATCTTGATATCCGAAATGTCCTTGGATGCCTGATTGAAATGCCGGTCGAGGTTTTCCACCCGCGTGCCCAGCCGGTCCACGTCCGAGAACAAGAGGCCCAGTTCGCGGCGGATCGCGCCGGCCTGTTCGCGCATGCGGGCATCCTTGAGGATCGCGCGCATGGTGTTCAATGTAGCCATGCAGGTAGTCGGCGACACGATCCAGACGCGGGCGGCGAACCCGTCGCGCACCACTTCGGGGAAATTGCCGTGCAGTTCGGCATAGACCGCCTCGGACGGAAGGAACATCAGCGCGCCATCGGCGGTTTCGCCGTCGATGATGTATTTCTCGGCGATGTCCTTGATGTGCTTGCGCACCGAGGTCCGCAGGAACCGCGCCGCCTCGCCCGCCTCGGCCTCGGTCGTGGCACGGCGCAGCGCCTCGTAGGCCTCGAGCGGGAACTTGCTGTCGATGCAGATCGGCCCCGGCGGGTTGGGCAGGTGAATGAGGCAATCGACGCGCCTGCCATTGGATAGCGTCTGTTGCAGCGCGTAGCTGTCCGAGGGCAGCGCCTTGGTCACGATGTCATGCAACTGGATCTCGCCGAACGCGCCGCGCGTCTGCTTGTTGCTGAGGATATCCTGCAGGCTGAGCACATCGCCCGACAGCTTGGTGATGTTGTCCTGGGCCTTGTCGATGACCTGCAGCCGCTGTTGCAGATCGCCAAGCGATTGCGCGGTGCGGCGGGCCGAGCCTTGCAGGTTCTCGTTCATCCGCTCGGTCACCTGTGACAGCCGCTTTTCCATTAGTTGCAGCATGTGCGACTGCGCCGCCGACTGCGCCTCGGAGACATGGGTGAGGCCGCCGGCGAGTTGCTGCTGCCCGTCCGACAGGCCCTGTACGCGCTGTCCCAACTGCCCCATCTGCCGCGCAAGCGGTTCCGCCATCCGGGCCGAGCGCGTGGCGGCGCGCACCGCGATCATCAAAAGCACGAGGATCAGCAGCAGCACACCCGCGCCGATCAGCGCGGCAAGCGTTGCCGGGTCGTCGAGCGCAAACGTGTGGTCGCCGATCCGGATCATGTGCGCCCGAACAGGCGCTCGATGTCGGAGAGCGGCAGCTCGACATAGGTGGGCCGGCCGTGGTTGCACTGGCCCGAATGCGGGGTGCGTTCCATCTCGCGCAGCAGGGCGTTCATTTCCTCGGCGGACATGCGACGGCCCGACCGGACCGAGCCATGACAGGCCACGCGGCTGAGGATCGCGTTGATCCGGGCCTCGACCGTGCCGCTGGTGCCGGCGTCCTGCAATTCGTCGAGGATGTCGCGCAGAAGGGCCTTGGCGTTGACCTCGCCCAGGATGGCGGGGGTCTCGCGCACGGCGATGGTATTTGGCCCGAAGGGTTCGATGCTCAGCCCCAGCCTGGAAAGCTCACTGGCATGCGCCTGTAATAGCGCGCAGTCGGTCTCGGAAAGCTCCACGATCTCGGGGATCAGCAGCGCCTGCGCGGCGATCCCGGTCTCGGCCATCTGGCGTTTCAGGCGCTCATAGACCAGCCGTTCATGGGCTGCGTGCTGATCGACGATCACGAGGCCATTCTCGGTCTGGGCGACGATGTAATTCTCGTGGATCTGCGCACGCGCGGCACCAAGGGGCAGGGCGGTCCCGTCGCTGTCCGGCTCCGGCGGGGTCGCCTCGATCCGCGCGCTCCATGTCTCGGGCATGTCTGCAAATCCGGGGGCCTGCGCCTGATACGCCACGCTGCGCGCCTGTGCCGAGGGGCGGTCCATCTGGTAGACGCGGCCTTGCGCCGGTTCGGGCCGGAACGCGCCCAGGGTAGCATTCGCCACGGTCGAGGACGCCCGGTGCCCGGCCTCGGCAAGTGCGTGCCGCAGGCCCGACACGATCAGGCCGCGCGCCAGCCCCGGATCGCGAAACCGGACCTCGGATTTGGCCGGGTGCACGTTCACGTCCACCAGCACCGGATCGCAGTCGATGAAGATCGCCGCTGCCGGGTGGCGGTCGCGGGCCAGCACATCCGAATAGGCCGCGCGCAGCGCCCCGTAGAGCATCCTGTCACGCACCGGACGTCCATTGACGAAAAGGTACTGCGCCACCGCCGATCCGCGCGAATAGGTCGGCAGCGCGGCATAGCCGGTCATCCGCAGCCCGTCGCGGGTGGCGTCGATGCGCAGCGCATTATCTGCAAACTCCGCCCCCAAGATGCGCCGCAGCCGCCCGTGCAGCGCATCAAAGAGATCGCCCGTCTCGGCCTCGGCGCGGAAGGCCACGCGGCCCTCGCCGCCACCGGATACGTCGCGCAGGGTGAAGCCGACGCGCGGCTCGGCCATGGCGAGGCGTTTCACGGTGTCGGCGATCGCCTGCGCCTCGGCCCGTTCGGTGCGCATGAATTTCAGCCGCGCGGGCGTGGCGTGGAAGAGATCGCGCAACTCCACCACCGTGCCGGAATTGAGCGCGGCGGGTTTGACGCCGCCCGTCTGCCCGGCCGTCACGGTGATCTCGCCCGCCTCATGACCGTCCGCGCGCGACGTGATGCGCAGCCGCCCCACGGCCCCCAGAGATGGCAGTGCCTCGCCCCGGAAACCGAAGGAGTGGATGTTCAGCAAATCCGTGCCGTCGATCTTCGAGGTGGCGTGTCGCGCAAGGGCCAGCGGCAATTGATCGGGGGCCATGCCGCAACCATCATCACTGACGCGGATCAGCGTCTTGCCGCCATCTGCATACGCGACTTCGACGCGTGTCGCCCCGGCATCGAGCGCGTTTTCAACCAGTTCCTTGATCGCGGATGCGGGCCGCTCGACCACCTCGCCGGCGGCGATCCGGTTGACCGCCGATTCGTCAAGTTGACGGATCAGCGGTTGCGCAGCGCTTATGTTGGGTGTCGGCGTGTTCATGACGCAATACTTAGCATGAACCCATACGATTCTGCCAGAGCGGTGATTGCCGACACCGTCGCCGTTTACACCATCATTTCCTTGGTCGCCGTCAGTGAGATCCCGGGATAATCCCGCGCCACCCGGTCGATATCCCATTGCATCCGCGTAAGGTACACCGCGTCGCCGTCATTGTCGTAGGCGATGTGCTGCTTGTTGGCGTTGGTGAAGGCCTCCAGCGCCTGCTTGTCGCCCGCGATCCATCGGGCCGAGGTGAATTGCGACGCCTCGAAGCGCACGGGCAGGCCGTATTCCTGCTCGATCCGGCTGGCCAGAACCTCGAATTGCAGGGCACCCACGACACCGACGATGAAGCCCGACCCGAAGGCGGGCTTGAACACCTTGGCCGCCCCTTCTTCGGCGAATTGCATCAGCGCCTTTTCCAGATGCTTGGCCTTCATCGGATCGCCGGCGCGGGCCTGTTGCAGCAATTCGGGCGCGAAGGACGGGATGCCTGCGACGCGGATCGCCTCGCCCTCGGTCAGGGTGTCGCCGATGCGCAACTGCCCGTGATTGGGGATGCCGATGATGTCGCCCGCCCACGCCTCTTCGGCCAGTTCGCGATCCGAGGCCAGAAACAGCACCGGCGCCGAGACCGTCATCTGTTTCTTGGACCGCACATGGGTCAGCTTCATGCCGCGTTTGAAATGCCCCGAGGCGAGCCGCACGAAGGCCACGCGGTCGCGGTGCTTGGGGTCCATGTTGGCCTGCACCTTGAAGACGAAGCCCGCGACCTTGTCTTCCTCCGGCGCGATGGCGCGCGGGGTGGCCTTTTGCACCTGCGGCTCGGGGCCGTAGGTGCCGATCCCCTCCATCAACTCGCGCACCCCGAAGGAATTGATCGCCGAGCCGAACCAGATCGGCGTCATGTGCCCTTCGAGCACCGATTGCGGGTCGAGATCTGGCAAAAGCTCGCGCGCCATCTCGACCTCTTCGCGCAGCTTGGCGACGAGGTCTGCGGGCACGTGTTCGTCGAGCTTCGGGTCATCCAGCCCCTCGATGCGGATGGACTCGGCGACGCGGTTCCGGTCGGCGCGATCCATCAGTTCCAGCCGGTTGTGCAGCATGTCGTAGCAGCCCACGAAATCGCGCCCCACGCCGATCGGCCACGATGCCGGGGTCACGTCGATGGCGAGGTTTTCCTGAATCTCGTCGATGATGTCGAAGGTGTCGCGGCTTTCGCGGTCCATCTTGTTGCAGAAGGTCAGGATCGGAAGGTCGCGCAGGCGGCACACCTCGAACAGCTTGCGGGTCTGGCTCTCCACGCCCTTGGCGCCGTCGATCACCATCACCGCGGCATCGACCGCCGTGAGCGTGCGGTAGGTGTCCTCGGAGAAATCCGAGTGTCCGGGCGTGTCCACGAGATTGAAGCGGAACTCCTTGAAATCGAAGGACATGGCCGAGGCCGAGACCGAAATCCCGCGATCCTTTTCCATCTGCATGTAGTCCGACCGCGTGCGCCGCGCCTCGCCCTTGGCGCGCACCTGACCGGCCATCTGAATCGCCCCGCCGTAAAGCAGGAATTTTTCCGTCAGCGTCGTCTTGCCGGCATCGGGGTGCGAGATGATCGCGAAGGTGCGCCGCCGGGCAATCTCGGCGGGCAGATCGGGGCGGTTATGGGCGTTGTCCAACATGACGCGGGATATAGAGGCGCGCGGGTAGCGGCGCAACATGACGTTGCCGGCGGCCCGCGGCCTGCCCGTCAGTTGCGGGGCGGGACCAGCTTGCCGGGATTCATGATGTTGTCGGGGTCGAGCGCGGTCTTGATCGCGCCCATCACCCCCCAGCCTTTCCCGTGCTCGGCGGCCATGTAATCCAGCTTGCCCACGCCGATCCCGTGCTCGCCGGTCGCGGTGCCGCCCAGCTTGAGGCTGCGCTCGACCATGCGCGCGGCGGCGGCCTTGGCGCGGGAGACCTCTTCGGCGTTTTCGATGTCGACCAGCAGGGTGGCGTGGAAGTTGCCGTCGCCGACATGGCCGACGATCGGCCCCGTCACGCCCGCCTCGGCGAGATCGGCGCGGGTGTCCTCGATCGCCTCGGCCAGCTTCGAGATCGGCACGCAGATATCGGTGACGATGGCGCGGGCCCCGGGCCGCATCGCCAGCAGCGCGTAATAGGCATTGTGGCGCATCGTCCAGAGCGCCGTGCGCGCCTCTGTCTGCGTGGCCCAGTCGAAGGCAGAGCCGCCATGCCCCTCGGCGATGGCGCCGAAGGTTTCGGCCTGCTCGGCCACGCCGCTTGCGCTGTCGTGAAATTCCAGCAGCAGGTGCGGTTTCTCGGGCAGGTTCATCTTGGAATAGGCGTTGACCGCGCGCACGCTGTCTGCATCCATCAGCTCGATCCGCGCCATCGGCAGGCCGCACTGGATCGTCTCGATCACCGTCTGCACCGCATCATTCACCGTCTCGAACGCGCAGACGGCCGACGAGATCGCCTCTGGCTGGCCGTAAAGCCGCAGCGTCAGTTCGGTCATCAGCCCGAGTGTTCCTTCGGCACCGACGAACAGCGCCGTCAGGTCGTAGCCCGAGGACGATTTGCGCGCGCCGGATCCTGTGCGGATCACCTCGCCCGCAGCCGTCACCACCTCGAGCGCCAGCACATTCTGGCGCATCGTGCCGTAGCGCACGGCGGTGGTGCCGCTGGCGCGGGTCGCGGCCATGCCGCCAAGCGAGGCATTGGCACCGGGATCGACCGGAAAGAACAGCCCCGTGGCGCGCAGCGCCTCGTTCAGCGCAGCCCGTGTGACGCCGGGCTGCACCCGCACGATCATGTCCTCCTGCGCGATGTCGAGGATGCGGTCCATGCGGCTGAAATCCACCGCCACACCGCCCGAGAATGCCTGCGCCTGCCCTTCCAGCGACGTGCCCGTGCCCCAGCCGATCACCGGCACGCGGTGGCTTGCGCAGATGCGCACGATCTCGGCCACCTCGGCGGTATCCTCGGGATAGGCAACCGCATCAGGGGGCGCGTCGGCGAAATACGATTCGCTGCGCCCGTGCAGGTCAAGATCGGACTTGGACAGCGTCACCCGTTGGCCTAGACAGGATTGAAGCTCGGCGATTGCGTTGGAGATGTCCATGACGTGTCTTTCCTTCGTGACTGTGGGCACATCTTAGGCGATGCGGAGGCGATGCGAAAGCAGGCGCCGGGCAACCGAGAGGGGATGATGCAGACCGGGACGAGAGCCTTCTTGCGTCAGTTGCGCCGTGCAGCGCGCAAAAGCCTGCGCAATGGCTGGACCGTGATGCGAGTGCACGGGCCCAGTCAGTTCCAGTTCTGGGTGATCGCGCTGCTGATCGGGATCGCGGCGGGATTTGCCGCGCTGTTCTTCCGCAAGGGCATCGATGCGCTGCAAAAGCTCGCCTACGGCGTCGAGGATGTCGCGCGCATCCACAGCCTCGCCGAGCAGCTGCCGTGGTACTGGATCCTGCTTCTGCCGGCGGCCGGGGGCCTCGTGGTGGGGATCATCCTGCATCATTTCACCCCGGACGGGCGCGTGCGGTCGGTGGCCGACGTGATCGAGGGCGCGGCGATGTACAAGGGTCGCGTCGAGATGCGCGAGGGGCTGGCCTCGGCCGCGGCGTCGCTGATCACGCTCGGCACCGGGGGCTCGTCGGGGCGCGAGGGGCCGGTGGTGCATCTGGCCGGGGTGATCTCGACCTGGGTGAGCAAGCGCATCAACGCCAACGGCATCACCGGGCGCGATCTGCTGGGCTGTGCGGTCGCCGCCGCGGTGTCGGCCTCGTTCAACGCGCCGATCGCTGGGGCGCTTTTCGCGCTGGAGGTGGTGTTGCGGCATTTCGCGGTGCATGCCTTTGCCCCCATCGTGATCGCCAGCGCGGCCGGCACGGTGATCAACCGCATGGAATTCGGCGATGTGACGGAGTTCGTGCTCAACCGCTCCGGCACGCTGGCCTTCTACGTCGAATTGCCGGCCTTTCTGATCTTGGGGCTGATCTGCGGCGTGGTCGCCGCGGCGCTGAGCCGGGGGATCTTTCTGGCCGAGGATGTCGCCGGGCATATTCAGGTGCGCTGGCACGTGCCACGCTGGCTGCGACCGGCGGGGGCGGGGCTGATGCTCGGGGCCATCGCGATCTGGTTTCCGCATGTCATCGGGGTGGGATACGAGACCACCTCGGCGGCGCTCACCGGGCAGCTTTTGTGGCATGAGGCGCTGGTCTTTGTCGTCATCAAGGTAGCCGCCGTGGCGATCACCATCGGCGGGCGCATGGGCGGCGGCGTGTTCTCGCCCTCGCTGATGGTCGGCGCGCTGACCGGCCTGACCTTCGGCTATGCGGCGACGGCGATCTTCCCCGACGTGTCGGGCGCCGAGACGCTATACGCGCTGGCCGGCATGGGGGCGGTCGCCGCTGCGGTTCTGGGCGCGCCGATCTCCACCACGTTGATCGTGTTCGAGCTGACCGGCGACTGGCAGACCGGGCTGGCGGTGATGGTGGCGGTGTCGATGTCCACCGCGCTCGGTTCCAAGCTGGTGCGGCGGTCGTTCTTTCTGTCGCAGCTGGTGCGGCGCGGGGTGCAGCTGGCCGCCGGGCCGCAGGATTACCTGCTGGCGATGTTTCAGGTGCGCAACCTGATGCGCGCGCCGGATCACGACCGCGCGGCGGATCCTGATCGCTGCTGGTCGCTGATCGAACAGGGCGTCTATCTGGACGCGACGACGACGCTCGAGGCCGCGATGCCGGTCTTCGAGCGGGCGCTGGTGCCGTTCATTCCCGTCGTGACCCTGAAGGGAGACGATCAGCCGCCCGAGTTGCTGGGCGCGCTGTTCCACGTCGATGCGCTGAAGGCCTATAACCGGGCGCTCGCGGCGATATCCGAAGAGGAACACGGGTGACGCGCGCGGGTCAGAAAATTTCAAATTTTCTGGAACGGAATTTTTTCAGAATTCCGTGGCCTCGTCCAATCGCATCACGCGGCCTCGGTCAGATCTGCTCCACCGCGACCCTGTCGCTGACATAGAATGCGACATGATCCTTGATCTCGGCCACGTCGGGCTTTGGGTCTTCGTAGCTCCACGCCGCGTTTTCCAGGGTCTTGCTTTTCGTGACGATGGAGTAGTAGCGCGCATCGCCCTTGTGGGGGCAATGGCTGGTGCGGTCGCCCTCGTCGAGAAAGGCCATGGCGATGTCCGCGCGCGGGAAATAGATCACCGGCGTGTTCTCGCCCTCGGTCAGTTCCAGCGCGTCGCGGCTTTCGCCGATCACCGCCCCGCCGGCGCGTACGGACCATGTGCCCGTCGCCTTGCGTATCGTTATTTTCGGCATCGTCGATCCTCCTTGAAAGTCTTGTTCATTGATCTGACGCGGAACGCTAACAGATTTGTGTCAGAGTGTCTGCGTCGCCCTTTTCAGCCAGTCTTTAGCCCGGGGCGACAGCAGCGGTGCCAGCTTGTCGTGGCAGGCGGCGTGGTAGCTGTCGAGCCAGTCGCGTTCGGCATGGCTGAGCATCGCGACCTCGATCAGGCGGCGGTCGATGGGCACGTAAGTGAGCGTCTCGAAGGCGAACCGCGCGCCCGGTGTCCCTTGCGGGTCAGTCCCCGGCAACGGCGCGGCCTCCTCGACCACGACCAGATTCTCGATGCGGATGCCGAATGCGCCTTCGCGGTAATAGCCCGGCTCGTTCGACAGGATCATCCCCGGCTCCAGCGGCACGGTCGAGGTGCGCGACAGGCGCTGCGGCCCTTCATGAACGCAGGAATACACCCCCACCCCATGCCCGGTGCCATGGCCGTAATCGAGATCGTCGAGCCACAGTGGATAGCGCGCGATGGCATCGAGATCGCGCCCCGCGAGCCCCTTGGGAAAGCGCAGCCGCGAGATCGCGATCATGCCCTGCAGCACGCGGGTGAAGGCCGCGCGCTCCTCCGTGCCCGGAGCGCCGACCGGAAGCGTGCGGGTGACGTCGGTGGTCCCGTCGAGATACTGCCCGCCGCTGTCGAGCACCAGAAGATCGCCCTCGGTCAGCGTGCGGTTGCTGGCCTCGCTGACCCGGTAATGCGGCAGCGCGCCATGCGGGCCGGCCCCCGCGATCGTGTCGAAACTGATATCGCGCAACTGGCCCGTGGCGGCGCGGCAGGCCTCGAGATGGGTCACCACGTCGATCTCGGTGAGGGTGCCGGGGGTATGCGTGTCGAACCAGGCCAGACATTCACAGACCGCCGCCCCGTCGCGCAGATGCGCTGCGCGCGTCGCGGCGATCTCCGCGCCGGTCTTGCACGCCTTGGGCCGGATGCAGGGATCCTCGCCCCAGTGATGGGCGATTTCCGCCGCCTCGATCCGCTGCACGATCCAGAGCGGTACGTTGTCCTTGTCGAGGCGTACCGGCCCGGTCAGCGCGTCGAGCGCGGGGCCGAAGCCCTCGGGCGGGGCCACCGTGACCGCGTCACCGAGATGCGCGCGCGTGTCCGCGTCCAGCTTGGCGGGATCGGTGAACAGCGCCGCGCGCCCGTCATCATGCAGGATCCCAAAGCCCTGCGGCACCGGATTGCGCGGTATGTCGGCGCCGCGGATGTTGAGCAGCCACGCGAGCGAATCGGCCAGCGTGATCACCGCGGCGCGTTGCCCCGCCTCGCGCAGCGCCTCGGCCAGTTGCGCGCGCTTTTCGGCATGTGTGAGCCCCGCCAGATGGTCGGGCCACGGCGTGATCGCGCCCTGCGGCGGGGCGGGGCGATCGGTCCAGATCCGGTCGATCAGGTTGGGGGTCGGCACAAGACGGATGGTGCTTTTGGTGAGATCCGCGCGCACCGCCTCGATCTGCTCGGGGGTGTAGAGCCAGGGGTCGAACCCCACCTCGCCGTCCTCGGGCAGATGCGCCGCGAGCCAGGTGCCGAGCCGCATCGCCGGCCAGTCCACCGGCGTGAAATGGTCGCAATCGACCTGTGCCTTGACCTGCACGCGGTAGCGGCTGTCGACGAAGACGCCGGCGGCATCATTCAGCACCGCGCAGAACCCCGCCGAGCCGGTGAACCCGGTCAGCCAGGCCAGCCGCGCGTCGCAGGCCGCGACGTATTCGCCCTGATGGGCATCGGCGCGCGGCACCAGAAACCCGGCCAGCCCGGCCTCGGCCATGGCGCGGCGCAGCCGCAACAGGCGCGGCGGTCCCTGCTCGGGGCGGGCGGTTTCGGTGAAGCTCTGGAACATGGGGCGGGCCTCTTGCGGTCTGGCTATGGCGGCTGTGCTAGAGAAGGGCGCGCAGAATGGCAATCACGCGTGATCATGGCCCGCGTTGCCGGGGGCGCTGCCCCCGTCGCGCCAAGGGGCGACTCCCCCGGGGTTTTTCGGCCAAGAAGAAGGTAGGCCCGGGTTGATTTCAAGCCACGTTTCGGCGTCTATCCGAAGGGTCCGGTATAAAGGGAAGGGTGCACCATGACAAAAGCCGGGAAAGAGCCGGTTCTCGTTCTGGGCGCGACCGGCACCATCGGGCGCGCGGTCGTGGCCGCCCTTCTGGAGGCGGGGTATCCGATGGCTTGCGTACTGCGTCCGCATCATGCGGGCGGCGGGCACGGTCTGCCAGAGGCCGCGTGTCCGAGCTTTGGATCGGTCGCGGCGGCGTTGCAGGATCGGCCGGCGGCGGCGGTGATCTGCTGCATGGCGTCGCGGACCGGGGCCGCCGAGGATACCTGGGCAGTGGATCATGCCGCGACTGTAGAGGCGATGACCGCCGCGCGGGAGGCGGGCGTGGGGCATTTCGTGCTGTTATCGGCGATCTGCGTGCAGCGCCCGCATCTGGCCTTTCAGCGCGCCAAGCTTGCCGCCGAGGCGGCGCTGGCGGCCTCGGGTCTGCGCTATTCGATCGTGCGCCCGACCGCCTATTTCAAGTCGCTGTCGGGGCAACTGGACCGGCTGCGCGCGGGCAGGCCGTTTCTTGTGTTCGGCGATGGCCGGGTGACGGCGTGCAAGCCGATCAGTGATGGCGATCTGGCGCGCTACATGGTGGGCTGTCTCGATGATACGGCGCGCCGGAACCGGATCCTGCCGATCGGCGGGCCCGGCCCCGCGATCACGCCGCTGGAGCAGGGCGGGATGCTGTTTCGCGCGCTCGGGGCAGCGCCGCGCTTTCGGCATGTGCCGCTGCGGCTGATGGACGGGATCGTGACCGGGCTGACGCTCGGCGGGCGGATCGCGCCGGGCCTGCGCGCCAAGGCCGAGCTGGCGCGGATCGGGCGCTATTACGCGACGCAGTCGATGCTGGTGCTGGATGACGCGCGCGGGTGTTATGACGCGCAGGCCACGCCGGAGACCGGGCATGAGACGCTCGGGGCGTTCTACCATGCGTTGGCGCGCGGCGAGGTCGCCGCACCGCGCGGGGATCATGCCGTGTTCTGACGCCCCCGGGGAGGTCCGAGGGACGCGTCAGGCATCCTCTGGCGCGGCGGGCACGGCGATCCGGTAGAGGTGCCATGTCGCATGGCCCAGCACCGGCAGCACGATCATCAGCCCCAGAAAGGCCGGCAGCGTGCCCAGCACCATCGTCACCGCCACGATCAGGCCCCAGGTCGCCACGATCCGCGGACTGGCCCGTGCCACCTTGATCGAGGTCAGCACCGCCACCGGGATCCCGGCGCGGCGGTCGATCAGCATCGGGAAGGATATGAAGCTGATCACCAGAACCGCCGCCGCGAAGGCAAGGCCGACACCCATGCCCAGCACGATCATCGCCCAGCCCGCGCCGGTTGTGAGCACGTCACTGGCGAAACTGCCGAACGATGCGGGGGGCTGCGGTCCCAGCGTGAGGTTGTAGATCAGCGTCGCGGCGAACATCCAGATCAGGAAAAGCCCCATCAGCACCAGCCCGAGCACCACGACCGGCACGATGACCCGGGCGCGCATCACCGAGAATGCGACGCCCCAGCCGGCCTCTCCGGTCGCCTCGCGGGTGCGGCTCATCTCGTAGAGGCCGGTGGCGACCACCGGCCCCAGCAGGGTGAAGCCCGCCGCCAGCGGGAACAGCATCGGCAGGCGGGCCATGTCGAAGGCCAGAAGCGACAGCGCGATGCCGATGATCGGATAGATCGCGATCAGGAAGATCACGTCGCTGCGCAGGGCGGTGAAATCCGCGACCCCCTTGCGCAGGGCGGTGGCCAAATCATCGCGCGTCAGGGCGCGCACAGCGGGCGGCGTGGTCGCCGTGCCGCGCAACGCGTTCGTCGCGTCGCCGGCGCTGCGCCCCGCCCCGATCGTGGCGTCGGCCAGCCAGCTGAGCGGGTTTCCGATGGTCTGTGTCATTGAGATCTCCCTGTCGTCGCGATTGGGTCACCTTCCTGTTGGATGGTTTCTGAAAGGACCGACCGGGTCAAGCGCAAGATTGTGTCGCTGTGACCATAGCATGGAACCGGCGGCTATGTGTTCACAATCTGTCCATGCCCCTGCGCCGCGCAGGATCCAGCGCCCAAGGACACCCCGCCGACGGGCTGCGGGTTTCGGCTTGCGGCCCAAAGGCGCGCGCGCCATGTTGCGCGCCACCGGATGACGGGCATGTGCGACAAGGGGGTGGAATGAGGTTTTCTTCGGTCACGGAACGGCTTGCCGGGCAGGGCGGGGCGAAATGGCAGGTGCATTACCGCGCCGCCGCGATGGCCGCGGCGGGCCGCGATATCATCCGGCTGACCATCGGCGAGCCGGATGTGCCCGCGCCCGACACCCTGCAGCAGGACGCCACGCGGGCGATGCGGGCCGGGCGCACCGGCTATTCCGACGGGCGCGGCGAGATCGGGCTGCGCCGGGCGCTTGCTGATCATTACGCCGCGCGGCGGGGCCGGCCGTTCACCGCCGATCAGGTCATGTGCTTTCCCGGCACGCAGACCGCCCTTTACGCCGTGATGGCGGCTGTGGCCGAGGCCGGCGACGAGGTTCTGGTCGGTGATCCGATGTATGCTACCTACGAGGGCGTCATCCGCGCCACCGGGGCCGCGATGGTGCCCGTGCCGCTGGATCCCTCTCGCGGCTTTCGCATGGCGGCCGGCGATATCGCGGCGCGGGTCACGCCCCGGTCGCGCGCGATCCTGCTGACCACGCCGCACAATCCCACCGGCGCGGTGCTGACGCCGGATGATATCGCCAAGATCGGGGCGGTGGCGCACGCGCATGACCTGTGGATCATCGCCGACGAGGTCTACGAGGAGATGGTGTTCGACGGCGTGCGCTTTGCCTCGCCGCTGTCTGATGCGGACCTTGCCGACCGGGTCGTGGCGGTCTCGTCGATCTCG
>Ga0307937_1000645_pt1 | contig 20634 bp, 17 predicted proteins | sample OrgLakmetagenom3_FD_201814 | JGI IMG/M metagenome (GOLD analysis project Ga0307937, IMG submission 201814) | Saline water microbial communities from Organic Lake, Antarctica - #3 | ecosystem: Environmental > Aquatic > Non-marine Saline and Alkaline > Saline | place: Antarctica: Organic Lake...
AGCAGCTTCTTCAGGACTGCGGCCTTGTGCTCTTCGGAATAACGAGCCATTGCGTTTCTCATACCACCCACCAGGTGATGAATTAGGCGAAATCGCCAACTGGACAACTACGGTGACATGGTGGGGTGGTGTGACTTGCCAAGGAGAGGCTTGGCTTCATTTTCCTTCCAAAATCCAGCCTGAATCGGTCGAATTAGTCTTGCAGTGTCTTACAAATAGGCATCCTGTCTCCACCAAGCAAGCGGGTAGTGCTATACGTTTAGTGTCCAAAATCGTTGAATCACGACTGCACTAAGCAGATGGTGGGGGCCGTTGCGCAACTGCTAATATCGCTTCGTAGAGACGAGTGGTTGCCTGATTGCATGTGCAGGCCTGACCTGGCACTTCCCATCTAATATTTTAAACTTAGTAATGCCCTCAACCAAAGACAAGGGTGCCCTTATCCAAGTCGAACGGGACTACATTCAGTGTGAAGTTATCTTCATAGCGAAATGGTGGCAAAGGTCTATAGAAATTTTCATTCATTGGAAATATAAGCATTAATTCCTTTTGCTTACTATCTTTGAGGTATTTGTGTCCATAGGCATACAGCTGGTACATATCGGCCTGAGAAATGCCGTACTTGTTTCGTCGGTCGAATGAGTTGATTAGCTTCCACTTTGTGTCCAAAACGCAGATTGGCTGCCCCCCTTTCAGAATCATTAAGTCAGGACGTAGGTTGAATATTTTGGAGCCGATATGCTCTTCGACTAATGAGTGTTTGGAGGACTGGAGCTTGAGTTTGGCACCATTTCCAAAATATTCTTCAATTCTATTTTTGAGACTATGTGCCACGAAATCTTCGAAGACTCTCTCCATCGGATAAAACAGGGATATGGAGTGGAAATTGCCTGAAGACGGTGTTGGCCCATGTCCGTTCAATAGAAGCTCACACCAATCGAGCACTGCTTTGTAGTGACGCATACCGCGACTGAGTCGTACTTTCTGGAAATCAGCCCGAATGTCCTTGCTCACAGGCACATCGTCAAACGCAAAGCTCAGTTCACGAGCCAGCTTTTGATTGGCGGCACTTTGACTCGCGCGTTTGACAGTTTCAAGAGCAAGTTTAATTAAGCGATTGGATGGCCGGTTAACCAGGTATTCTTCACGGTCAATGAAAAAGCGCTCTGGATGAAGTGTATTTTTCCGAATCTGCTGCGAAACCAACAGTCGCCCCTTCAGATATTGAGAGTTTGATTGCTGCCGGACATAATCTGACCGAATACCGCGTTTGACCAATTGGTTTGTAAGAGCCAAGAATTGTGCAATATAGACTTCAAGAAGTGGCATCCGCGCATCACGAATTTCTGAAAAGCCACCATGCTTAAAAGGGCTGTTTTTCAAACAGCGGAGCATCTTTATGAGCTGGCTGCGAGTTTTTTCTAGCGAATCCGGTGCGCCTTCAACATAAAGCTTGGGCAGGACCTCGATCTGTGTTCCACATGGTGTTTGCAGGACGCCAACATAGTTTTGAACTTTGAGAGCAATTCGTTTGCGATAGGTAGTCAGCTTAAGGAAGGAGTCACTATGTGTATTGCTAGGCCCACTGTGAATAAGTCCGCGCAGGTACGCAAATGCTGTACTAGAGATCTGGCCTAGATCCGAGTTGGACGCCAGCGAGTCTGCTTCAATGAGATACCCAAATTCGCGAATGCAAACTCGATGCTTAGCTTTCATAGATGCCGCGGTAGGATTCTTTGAAAGAGAGGGCGGGTTGATTGCGATAGTAGGCTGGACGATCCTCAATATCTAAAGGCAGCTCTACGCTGCTCCCAAATAGCTTTTCGAGGTCATACTCCTCCCCCTGCTCACGTATGAATTGAAATTCACCCGGTTTATTGTGGTCGTTCAAAATGAGTCGAATTTTTTGCCAATCCTCGAAAAAATATTCCTCGAGCAGGGGTATTATTTTTTTTGAAAAGATCTGCTGTAATAGTGCAAATCTCGCTTCATCGGTTTCCTCAGGAAATAGCGACATAAAAAAGGCGTGGCCTAACGTATGTTCCCTGTCATAAAAAACTTCAATGCGCTGATTCATTGTCTTGAGCATGTCGGCGATATTGATGCCAGAAACAGACAAGCCTTCTAAAGCGTTTATGTCAGGCATCATTTCGATGAAGTCGAATCGACGCCGCAATGCCGTGTCCATCAATGCTAGTGATCGGTCAGCAGTATTCATGGTTCCAATGATGTAGAGGTTGCGAGGCACCTCGAAGGGTTCTTTAGAATAGGGAAGAGTGACAGTAATGGACTCATCGGCTCCGGCCCGCTTGCTTGGCTCGATAAGCGTGATCAGTTCGCCGAAGATACTTGAAATATTGCCGCGGTTTATCTCATCAATGATTAATACAACCGGCCCTGAAGGGCTGCGCTTAACGGTGGTTAGCTGACTTTGCATTTGCGTGAGGTAGTCAGCGATTCCGTTGACGTAGCTCTTGCAGTAGACGTTCTCTGGCTTTGCCCCAAGCGCGACTTGTCTCACATGCTCAATACTTGCTGGTAGCCCACGCTTCTCATCAGATGAGTGGGGAATGCAACTGAAGGTTGTGTTTTCGCCGCGATAGGAAACTGAAAACTCCTTGCCTGTAGGTGTTTTTAACACTTTGGGCTTCTCGGCCACTTCTTCGATAAGTTGGCTGAGTAGAGAGTCGATGTCAGAAGTGCCACTTTCGGCAGAGCAAGCATGGCAGGCCTTTTTGAAAACACCGGAAGCTACGTCGTACCGGACACCTCCGTCTGATGCCGAAGCCTTAATGCCCTCGACAAAATCTTCGTAAGAAAAACTTTGGTGGAACGTAACGAAATGAATTCGATCGATGTGCACTAATTGATCAAAGCGTTCTTTCAGGGTTGCCCTGTTACTGGCATGTTTTTTCGCGAAATCGGGGTCAATGATGGCAAGCGCGTGGTTGATTGTGTTGTATGTCTTACCTGTTCCAGGAGGTCCATAAAGTATCGAATTCAAGGGCGCCGTGTTTTGAGCGCTTTCCTTTAAAGCTGTTGTGGGCTCAGTTTCTTTGGTCATGGAGTCTTCCAAAAGGACATTTCCATAAAGTTGAACCAAATCAGATAAGTCACGATTAATTGCATCTTGGTCGAGGCCTTGATTTAAGGCATAAGCCTTAAATATCTTTGTCTTACCGTATCTTGGCGGCTCGTAAGAAAACTGCTCAACAAGATACTCTTGGCATGACGGGCCCTCGACGTCGGGCCAGCGGATCTTGGGTGCATTGTCCTCGCTCGATCCGTATGTGAGAACGAGAGTGTCCACTTCTTTAAAGTATAGGTATCCGGGGTAGATTCCTTCTGAGGTTTTCTGATCTTTACCTAAAAAAGATATCCAGGGAACTCTCGCGGCTCCGCCTTGGCCAAAGCTGACTTTAACGCTCAAGCCATATACCTGCTTAATATACCCCTTTGTCTTCAAATCGCTGGTTTTAGATTGTTGCAGAAATTTTTCGAGCTGAGGTAGATAATCGACGATCTCGCCTTGGTCGCCAAAGCGGTCTTTCCAATAGTCATCATTGAGAAATAGATCAAAATCTTGAGGTTTCTCGTTGAAGGTAAAGTCGATGAGGGAATCGGTTAGGGGCTTGCCAGGTTTTACCTCCCAAATGGTCTCTCGCTGGGTATAGAAAAACCATTCTCGTTTCTCCGCAAGCTTGTTCCAATCTACCTGCAGGTGGCGACCGTCTCCGTCATTCCCTGTCACTACGCCAATAGCCTTTATTGCCATTACGGACGCAGTATTACCGTTTGCTTCGAAGGGTAGATTGTTCTTTTTGGTATAAGTGGATTTTATAGCAATCTTATCGCCCACTTTGACTCGATTGACTTCATCTAAGAGCCTATCGGCGTAACCGTTTTCCCACGTTCCAGCTGTACAAAATTCATCTGTGCGATCATCTGAACCGCCGTTAAACGAGGCGCCGACGAACCAGTAGGAGGTCTTTTCTTTGACCTGAATTTGGAAGCCCTCACGCTCGAGTAATTTAAAGCAATCTGTGTTCTGTCCACCGTTAAAACTATTACGATCAAGCTCTTCGCCGTTAGCAAAAACATTCGCCCAAGCGACGACAAGTTTTGGTGGGTAGTTTTTACCCTTGTATACAATGTCGTACGTGGAGGAGTGAGCGTTTACAGGAATACCTTCCTCGTCGACGCGTTCAATAGCTTTCATAATGTCCGTGCTAGTGATGTTTTCAGGTACGTCCGACACAGCTAGGATATCTCCTATCAATAACTTCGTTTATCGGGGATGACGCCGCGCACATAGCAACTTGGATCTGGCAGGTCGCCTTGGCGGGTAGTTGATCGGTTTCTGCTCATCAGGATTTTAATTGACGGGCACAGCCGCATATTGAGTACCAATATCAAAGAGCAGGTTTGGCTCGGCCTTCTGCTTGCATTTTCCAGCATCCCGCAAGGCCCGCTTATAGGAGTGATAACGTTTTGCGGCTTCAGGAGTTTTCACAAAACCCCGCTTAACGACAGCGCTGGTTTCTTTGAGAAATGCTAAGAACTCATCCTCTATCGGTAAATAGATCACGTACCCAAGAAATTCCGATCCCGTTGGCAGTCCAAGCTCTTCAATAACCTCTTGGGTTGGGCGTTCTGTTACATCGCTCACTTAACCACCTCTTAGTCATTGTTTTGTCTGAATCACCGAGTCACGGTTTCTTATCTTTCTTTACGCCCTTCAGGCTTGAACGTCACCGGCTAGCCGGGTATTCGTCAAAAACACCCTGGCTATTTAATTCCTTCCTTATTCAGTGCTTCCTTCCAGCCCTTCTCCATGATCATTTTAAAACTTAGAGGCTCGTTCTGATCATCAAACGATAGCTGGCCAATTGATGAAGTCACATCCGCATATCGGGTAAACAGCTCGAACAGTGTGCGCTTGTATTCCGTATCATCATTACCCTTCAGATGGTCACCTTTGGTTTCCAGTACAGAGAAACGGAACTTGCCGTTCTCAACACCGTGCACGCAGGCCAGTAGGTCTGGGTAAACTCGGTGGCGCTGCCAGCCCTGCAAGCCGTAGGAGCGCTGATTGACGGCAATTCGGTGCCACCAATACACACATTTGCTTTCATCCAGATACCAGGCAGTGTTTTTCTCTAGATTATTAAACTCACTCTGGTAAACCTTCTCGAACAAGTTTTTCTCCAGCGGTGTGCCGTTCTTGCGATACAGCAATGGATCCACATCAGATACATCAATTTCTAGAGTTTCGGCAATCTTCCAGTTGAGCGCTGGATCATTGGAGGTCACCAGCCGCAAGGTGATCTCGCCGCTATCGAGTTTGTCCCGAAACAGGACTTCGGCCATAGCGTTAACTTGCTCTCGCAGATCCGCCTTCATCGCTTGAATCAAGTCGAACCGATTCACGTAAATTTGCTCATCGGTGACGCCCTTGTCCCGCAGAGCGACGAAAGTTTCTTCCAGCAAACGCATTCCCTGCCAGGGGTTGGGTATCACATCGAGGAGTTGGCGCACCAGGTAGGGTGCATCCAGACCTTCTTCAGGCAAGGCATCTACCGCTTCTTGATCAAGTTCAAAGATGGTTTGGCCAGATTCCTTTGCCTTTCGGTCCAAGTTAACGCGGGCCACCGTACGTTCGAGTTTATCAGCGTCCATGGTAGCTTTGTCCGCGCCGAGGAACTGCAAGGCTTCCCAATCCAAAATGCCGAGCACATCCCGGTCGTAGTCCAGTGGCCGATAGCCCTCAGGGACACTGGCGTCTCGATGAAGCACTCGTGGCAGAAAGATCGGCGGCAAACCTGCAAACTTGCCCTGCCGCTCAATAGTCTCACGGCGCATGTTCTGCGCCTGCCCACTGCCTGGATCCACCGATTTCACGCTAGAGGCCAGATCGGCCATGCCCTCGTCTTCCAGGCCTTTACGCACACCGTTAATCGCCTGAGTGACATCTTGATCGAAAGTGAACACGTAACACTCATCCAGTGCCGCTATCCCAGTAGCCTGTGCATGGGGCTGACGCAGCACTCTGCCGATCATTTGGGTAAGTGCCGTTGTGGCTGTAGTGCGTGACAATACCGCCAAGACATAGGCGAATGGGCAATCCCAGCCCTCGCGCAGCGCATCTTTGGTGATGATAAAACGCACAGGCGATGTGGGCGAAAGTAGATCTTCATCGGCCAGTTCGTCATCACTGGAGGTCTTGAGGCGGATATACTCTTCCTTCACACCCAATTGATCACGCAAGTATTCCCGGGCATCCTCTGCGTGCACCAGCCCAGCGTCGCGCTGATCTTTGCCAGTGCGTTCAACGCGTACCAGGACGATAGGCCGAATGTAGCGCCCGGTCTTGTTCTGGAACGCCAGTGCCGCCTGCTCCAGTTCTTGCTGCTTGGCATGTGCCAGAGTGAGGGTGTGTTTCCAGCCACCCTTGCCATCGTTGATCACATTGATAGGGAGCTTAATCATTTCCTCGTCCTTGAGATCCGTCCCCGGCACGTTCACCAATACATTGGATTGATGCTTGTTGTTGGTGTTGGGTGTGGCGGAGAGCTCAAGAATGAAGCGGGGATTGAAGCCGGCCAGGGTATCCCGGGCTGTGTCCGAATACGCTTTGTGGCCCTCGTCAACCACCACCACCGGCCTGACCAAGCGCAGCACATTACCCAAACTCTGCTTGATAGAGACCGAACCGGGCACAATACCTTCGCCAAACCCCATGTCCGCCAAATCGTTCTGATCCAGATTCGGCACATGATCGAGTAGTGTCTGGTTAGCCTCGCTGTCATCTTCCATTGGAAAAAAGGAGGTAAAACGGCCACTATCGCGAAACAGGCGCAGTGTTTCCTTGGACTTACGTGCCGCCGAGGGCAGCATTAGCAGCATCACACACAGCTGGCCTTCCACATCCCGGCGAGCGAAGGCATCGCCCTTTTCCAGTAGTTTTACTCGTCCTCCGGAGGCACGCTCTAGCATTTGCCGATATGGATGTTCTCGGTTGGCCAATTGCTTCCAAGTTTGCCGGTAGATGGCCTCTGAAGGCACTACCCACAATATCAGCCCGGTCTGGCGCTTGAAGTAATCTGTCTGCACTCGTTCTAGTGCGGCAGTGGCCAGCAAGGTCTTACCACCGCCCGTGGGTACCTTGAAACAGATATTGGGGGTTGATAGTCCCTGTCCATCATGCCGAGAGAGATAGGGAGCCACGACGGGGTTTCCGCCCTGGTTGAGATAGGGCAGCAGGCGCTCGGTATTGAGTTGATTCCACGCCTCGCGGCAGTAATCGCCCAGAGTGGATGCCTTGCCCTTATTCTTCTGGAACTCGACAAAGTCCTGAGCCTGCTCGCGCTGCTCAGCCAGCACCGTCAGATAGCTGTCCAGCTTGCTCAATACGCCTTGCTGGTATTCCTTCAACTCCATGCTTAACCCCCAAGAATACGATGGACGGCATAGGGCAACTGACAAAATTCGATGCGCCGGGCGGTCAGCTCTTTCTGGCTCATGAACTTGGCCACGGCAAACACGATGGCGCGCTTTCCGCTCTTGTTGCCCTGCCCAATAGCAGCCATTCTTTCGGCGTTCAGTGCTGAGTCATTGGAGCGTAGCCACTCTTTGTTTGGCTGATAGAATAAATGTACTCGAAACAGGTCTGTCTCACCGATAAAGCCATCAGGCGCAGGCTTGCCTATCTTTTCCAATGACTGCCCCGTAGCGGTGTAGAAAACGTAGCGCGCCAGCGCGTCGAAGCCAGGCAATCCTTTACCGGTAAGCAGGCTTTCAATATCTATGGGCTCACCCAGGGTGCAGTAGGTAAAGCTGCCCCCAATCCCCGGAGCGGTTTCCTTCACCTTGCGCTCGCCGGTGACGGTGAGTATCCCGTCTTTGATCTGCTTTTTGATCTTATCGTACTCGTGGCCGTTCAGGTTTTCGATGGAGGCGATATGCTCCAGAACCTTCGCCTGCTTTTTTTCAAAGGTACTCCAGGTGATGTTTTCTCGATGCAACTCTTCTCGCAGGGTGCCGGTGTAGGGATAGCCTTTGATCACCCGGCGAACACGCTCTGCGGTGAGCGTGTCGGCGTAGTCTTCGCATTCAACCAGTATAAAACGACGGTTGCCACTGTCTTTCTTATTGGCCTCGAGGACGGCGTGAGCGGTGGTGGCTGATCCCGCAAACGAATCCAGAATTATTGAATTTTCATCGGTAGCAATCTCCAGAATACGTGCCAGGAGCCTCGTTGGCTTGGGTGTAAAAAACTCCGTTGCCCCATCCCCAAGAATCTCACGTAACTCTTTTTTTGCTTCATCTGTATGACCCGCAAAATCGTGGGGCCACCACGTACTGGGGACTGTCCCGCCGCCGCCCTTCAACATATGGCGATACCGCTTGAAGCCGGGGACTTTGCCCGCGCCGTGAGCACCCCACCAGATCAGCCCCTCATCTATATGTCTCTGATGCTCTTCGGGGGAGTAGGACCAGACTCTGGACTTCTTTGGCCAAATCTCGTCACCGGTATTTGGATTAACCACGGGATAATAGAGATTCGGCCGTTCCTCTGCAGTCTTATTGCAAGTGTAATCACTAACTCGAAAAACACCCTTATCATCTTCTTGACGATAGTTGGTGTCGTTGGCTTCTGTCCGCGCAATGAGGTTTCGTGTGAACGCCTCACTTTTTCGGTAGACGAGAATATGATCGAACATGGTCGAGAAGCCTTTGGCGTCATTCGAAGTTGCGTACTTCTTCTGCCAGGCAATATGCCCATAAAACGATTCTTCACGCTGGAAAATCTCATCCAGAATGTCTCTCAGGCGATGCTGCTCATTGTCATCAATGGTGACAAATAGCACACCGTCTTCAGCCAGCAACTCATAAAGCAAATTCAACCTCGGCCACATCATGCACAACCACTTGTCATGCCGCTCAAGATCTTCCTTGTCCACTGGGTTGGCGGACTTTTTCAGCCACTCCTTCATCAACGGTGAGCGTACATTGTCGTTATAGCACCAGCCCTCGTTGCCGGTGTTGTAGGGCGGGTCGATAAAGATGCAGTCCACTTTGCCAGCATGGGTAGGCAGTAGCGCCTTGAGGGCTTCAAGGTTGTCGCCGTGGATAATGAGGTTGTCGTCCAGTGAGGGTTGCTTGCCTTCGACAGGTAGGGACTTGTCCGGCACCACCTGCAACTCTCGAAACGGTACCGAGAGGTGATGTGAGTAGACAAACTGCTTACCCTTGAATTCCAGCGTTGGCATTAGATACTCCTGATCCAGTCAAAGCACGCCTTAAAGGCGGGCATCTGTTGTTCAATGTCGGTCGCGCTTAGGGCTCGCAATGTCTCTTCTTGCTCAATAATAGCGTCTTCACCCTTGTCCTCAGCGCCAGTGATTTGCTCAATACAACCTTGCGGCCAGACCCATACGCCCGACCTTTTTAATGACTCGTGGCTTTCTTGAGCAATCGATCGTCCCTCGTCATCCGCTGCATAGCGGGCCCAGACATCTGCGGCTGCCCATCCAGTTCTATTGTCATTTTGAGGTAACCCATTACCGCCGAGCGTAAAGCCTTCCTCGGGTTTCAAGCGAGCGAGCACGTCTTTGGCCGACTGAATATCTGCACCGTTGCGATCTAGCAGCCCGCTCTTTCGGGCATGGGTATAGGCAAAATCTAAGTCGGCGACGGCGCAGGCTCGAATCCCCATCGCCGATAGTACTGGCAGGGCTTTTGGTATGTCGGCACAGGAGCCAAGAGACACAAAAGCGATTTGATCAAGCTCCGGCGGCTGGCCGTACATGCGTTCATAGGCGAGAGGCAGCAGGCGACGATCTGTTTTACCTTCGCAGATGACCACTCGATCTGCGAAATATATCTCGGTGAGATTACTCAGCTCGAACAATGCGCGCGATTGACTCGCGGCTCCTTCGATCGCTTCCTCTGCTGCCTGGCGTAGGGGTTTACGTACGTTAACGCCTGCCTCAGCTGTTTTGCCAACAATCACAGTGTCAGCTGCGTTATCTCGGCTCAGCATCATTGGAGAATGGGTGGAGAAAATAACTTGAAAACCTGCATTGGATAGATGCGCCAATGCCTCCCGCAAGCGCCGCACGCCTTGTGGGTGGAGATACAGCTCTGGCTCATCGATTAATAATAACCGACGGGATGGGTTATCGTCATCCCTCTGGCGCGTGTCCGCTAAATAGCGTATCAATGCCATTTGGATAGCACGTTGTGTGCCGGTGCCCATCTGATCAAACCTTCGCCTGTCTCCCGTGATCTCGTCAGTAACGTGTAGGTCACCTGCCTTGAAAAACTCTTTTACGTCTACGGCTTGTAGATCCAAGTCGAGTGCCAAACCCGGGAAAAAATGTGTGAGAGCATCAGTGGCGTCGGAGTCAAATTGCTGAAGGTGATCGGATCTATTGTTTCCATCCGAGGTGAGAACGTGGCGAATCGTATCGAGTGCAGCACCCAGTTCCGCATGGGCTTCTAGCAGAGGGCCCATAATTTCATCTAGTAGACTCTTGATCGTTGTGCCTGCCTTGGCCTTGCCCAGATCTTCTCCAATGTCATGCATCGCTTGAACGATCAGAGGCTCAGGAAACAGAGCCGAAACCGCTTGCGGCAGACCGGTCGGGTAACTACGCCAATGATCAGGGTTGTGGGGGTCTCCACATTTCTCTGCGTCCCAGACTTCCTTGTTGATCGATTTTACTGTTGTACCGGTTGCTATTGCCCGAATCCAAAGGCGGCCATCTTGGCAATAGGGATCAATTGCTTTTCGGTGTTTTGTCTCCGGAATCCGGCTTAGGACGGCCTCACTGATTCCCTCAATGCATGCCAGAACTTCCACGGGTTGCTCGGAATCATAGAAGTCTTGTTTTGTAAGCGGCGTTGGCTTTAGAACCCATTCAATGGCTTTAAGAATGGACGACTTCCCAGTGTTATTTTGACCGACCAAAGGCGTATAGCTCTCAAACGGCAAAGACACTTCACGACATGCTCGAAAATTCTTAATTGTCAGATGGCTTAGTCGGTGCATACAGTTCCCTTGTAAGGTGCAGATGGATTGGTAAAACGGTGCGAAATTAACGGCTCCGTCAGTTGCACCAAGCGCCCTTCAGCAGCGATTTTTTATAATTCAACAGGCCACGTTCTGGACTATGCGCTTCTGAGTGCCATCTTCGTTATTCCAGCGCAATGATACTTCGTAAGTAAGCTGGCGAATGTTGATCGGAATATGAGCCAACAGGTGATAGCTTTCATTCGGAGCTAGCGCCGGGAACGGTATTTTCTGCTCGAAATCTCCTCGAACGAGCGGGTTATGTTCGTTGCCTTGCTCCATTCCGAAGTAGATATTCGATGCGGTTGATTGGCCCTGGTTGGTGATGATGAACTTATAGCCTTTGTCAGCTTTTTCGAGGTGCACGGCGAGTTTAGCTTTCAGAGCCTCACGTTTGCGCTCTTCAATTTCATCGATCTGCCTGCGGCTTAACTCGGCATGCACCTTCTCAAGCTCAAGCAGTTGGGCATGATTCCGCCTCGACCGAAGTAGGGCAATGAGTGACACGGTTACCGCGAGCAGGGAAATGAGAGCAGTTGTTATTTCAGTTGTAGTCAATCCGTTTCCTCATGAACTTAACCCTGCCCGTGAAGTAGCAAGGTCTTCGAAAAGCCATTGGCAGAAGCTGTCTGATGCGTTTCACCAGTCAACGGTATTAGATCTCTCGGTGGCAGAACACTCACAAGTCTATCTGAACGGGGTAGTGTATCTGCGAGCAACCCAGCCTTCGATTAGATCGCCCTCAAGATCGACTTCTACATTTAGCCAGGCCCGTTCTGATGAATCCAAGATCATTATTAACTTACCCAAGGGCACGGTACTGATAATCTCCGTTTTCATGCTGGGTCCAGTTCTTAACCTCAGCCCACTGCCAACCACCACACAGCATCCGGCGAATATTTCCCGTTCTAGGCCATTGTCACATCTGGCCAGTCTTTTGGCTTCGCGGGAAGTCGTTATGTTCTCTGCGACGGTTGATTTCTCGTTGAATCGTTCCAGGGCAATGTTAGCTGCTAAGTTCAGAAGGAACGGTAGCACTATTCAGTAGAAAAGCCATAGCACTGCGGCGCATGCCCGGCGAGTCTGTGATCTCCCGTGCCAACTTTATGGCTGGAGAATCTTGAAGCGCCTGTGCCATGCGAGTAGCGGGATTATCTTGGGTACCAATTAGAGATTCTGGAAATCCAATTTGACTCTCGGGATCGAAGCGTTTGCTGATATCTCGCTCTCCTTTTCTATCGGTAAACTGTTGAAGCGCTGCCCCCCGAAACGGTTAGCCGAGCGATTCATTTGACTACCTCACGGTCGATTGGAGCAATGCTCTTGCACTATTTCGTCTTGAATCAGGAGTCCTAGGCCCTCAAATGGGTCAAACCGTAGTTTGTTGCAGGTTTCAATGTAGCGGGCGATATAGGCTTGTAGGTAGTTGGTCTTGGGCAAGAGGAAGTAAATGCAGCTTTGTTTGCCTTCGTTTGCGGGACGAATCCCACTGAGATTTACGTACAGGGGGACCACAGAACGTGTCTCTGCTAGCCAGGAGGGATTTCTGCCGCCCTGAATAATAACGTAAATCGCTTTCACCTCAGGAAAACTGAGCTGTTCCAGGAAATGCCTCAGGGACGCGGTCGAGTAACTCACAATCCATTTTACTGGCCGCATCTCTGGCAATGGCATCCACGCTGTCGACGATCATTTTGAGAGAGGCTGTTGCAGATTCCGATTGGCTATCGTGGTTCACGCGTTCGACCCTTGATTCTCGTTGGTTTGAACAATCATGATGCCACAAAATTGCAATGCTGTTTGCAGGGTGGGCCCTGTCCGGCATCCACTGAATGCCACTGCCGTCCATTGGGCCCACCAGAATAACTAGAGGCCCCAGCCTCTGGATGCTCCATGAGTCATATCACGTTCGATCTTTTTCTCCTTCAACCACTCATGCACTTCGGAATCAATCCAACCAACAGCTCTACCACCAAGATAGATAGGCCTGGGAAATGTGCCGACATCAATGTATTTGTACAGCGTGGACCTGGCCAGCCCGGTTTTATCTTGTACTTCCGGCAATCTGAGCACTTTCATGCATTCTCCTCCTCCGTTGCTGAGAGTATTTGTTGGCGAGTTCGAGCAGTAATACCTAGCCCCGTCTCAGTGTGCGCGCCAAACCAGTTGTTCTTGACGGTGACTCAGAGGCCAGCACCGCCGTAAGCCAAAGGGGTGCTCTGGTATAGGCGGGGCCGCCCACGCCTCGGTCCAGCGTAACTATTCGGTTTGCGGCTAGTTTGAAAAGTCCTGCCTTTGACTAACATGGCGGCGTATTCGTCGATCTTGGTCAGGTACTTAGCCAGCCAGTAAAGCCCGCGCTTCTTTTCATTGTCATGGTAGTCGATGCGTCCCATGGCGTTGTAATGATAGTGGTTCTCGGCATCGAGATTGCAGTTCCAGTAACTGCCTTGGCCACCGGTAATGGTCTTCGCCCACATTTCACCAATGAGACGAGCTTGGGTAATGTCTTCCTGGCACTGATGACCGTCGAAGAAGAAGATGAAGTGGTAATGAAAGCCCTTCTTGGGTTGCCATTCGAGTTTCCACGCGTAGCCCAAAAGATGGTTGAACAGGGAGTGGGTGTTAAAGGCGAGGCAAAGTTGCTCTCTGTGGTAACGGGCCGTCTCGTAATCGATGTAGGGGCTGTCGAACTCGCTATAGCCCAGGTCTACCCGAACAACCATCAGGCGGCTGTAGCACTCAAAGAGGGCTTCCATGAGTTCACACAGGCGCTTGTAATTGTTGACGCTGTTGCGCCGGTTACGATTGCACTCGTAGGTAAAGTTTGGTTGCTGCTGGCTCTGATACCAGGCTTCCAGTCGTTGGTTGAGATCCGTGACCACCTGTTCTGCAGCCTGACGGCTCAGTGCGGGTGGTTGATAGAATCCCACCTCGTGCAGGTACGCACACTGGCCAAAAGCCCACAGGAAGCGTGTGGCATAGGGGCTGGGTCGATAATACTGACCTATGTTCGTCTCATGAAACATGGTCACCAATACTGTGAAAAGTGTAGTCAAAGTCTCTAACAACGGATCAGGAGCCAACACAACCGTCTCGGTGCCGAAGGCCTCTGGCTGAATAAGTCGCTGGTGATCAAGAACCTGTCTCCTATCGGCCATAGCTTTTAGCTGCTAGTCTACCCAAATCAGATCCTTTCGCCAGTAGTGATCTGAAGGCATCGTAATTGGCTGACCGAGGGCATTGGTAATGATTTCACCGCCGTGCAATCCGCCCAGCCAGTCCAGCATCTCGTCGTCAGTCGGGGTGTCGTGGTAAGCGTATGGGTCCATTGTCAGTCTCCAGGTTAAATGGGCTGAGCGTTGTGCTCGTACCATTACCTGGGCACGTAAGAAATGATGCCCCTTCCTCAACGTCTCTTCGGTTAAGTCGTTTTGATACCCCAAGGGATTGCTACGTTCCGTTCATTACCACCTGTTTGTTGAGGGTGCTGAGTCTTCCAATACATCCGCAATTGCCACCGGTTGCGTGGTGGGCTTTCACTGTGTGAGCCCATGTCCTCCTTCCTGCTGCACTCACTGATAAGGAGCACTGCTCTTAACCAATAACATACAAACCCAAAAGGGTGTGGCCCGCTCGACAAGGGAAGTTGGGAACACTGGGCGCTGGACGTGTGGCTGAACTGGAGGATAGATTGATTGGGTGCTGAAATAATTAGTGTCAGTAACGGGGTCAGTGTGAGTCGTTATTGAGAACGGTTTGTTGACGGTGGGCTAAGCGGCTTCGGATGATGCTTCAAATTCATTGAGGGACTCGTCGCTGCTCGCTCCAGAGCAGGAATCCAGCCAAAACGCTACTTCGGCCTCCAGCCAACCCACCGAGGCGCCTACCAGTGAAATGGGACGGGGGAACGCTCGTTCTTGAATGTATTTGTACACGGTGGACCTAGCTAGCCCTGTCAGCGCCATGACGTGCCTGATTCGCAGAACCCTGAGGTCCGTTTCGCTTGTACCATCTTCGGTGATAGTGACTGCCCAGGGAGTAACGTGGTTCAAGTGTGCGGGAACTTGATCGCGGTCGCGGATGCGTTGGGCGATCCATTGATTTACCGTGGTTGTGTTCCAGCCAACTGACATGCCACCAAGGGTTATGGCGGACGGGAACTTTCCGAGGCTTGAAAACTTATACAGGGATGAGCGGCCGAGGCCTGTTGTGTGAATGACGTCTCTGAGCCGTAAAATTTGCATGGTGGATCTCCTGACGGTTACGTTCAGAAGATCCGTAGAACCCTGTAGAACTTAATAGACGGCGCTGGGCTGGTGTGGATTCCTTGGTCGTTTGGCGACCGGAATTCAGCTCAGGTATCGTTATCGTTATCCAATTTTTCGATTTTGGTCTGTTGCTCCCCGTCGGGAGGGCTCGGAGCGACTATGAGGTGCCGATCTGTGGATAGCTTTCGGGAAGTCGGTGCTAACTCAAGTGAGGTTATTTCGGAGATCTCCAATCCGAGTTGCGGAAGGAGAGCAATGAGTTCATCTGCGAGAGTTTTCGCCAGATCCAATACCAGCCTCATCAGCATTTGCTTGTTCTTCCTCGTAGGGAAGTCGGTCGCGTCGTTTCGTTGCGAGTGGAGGGGTAGTAACTCTTGGTAGAGATGTCGAAGCATCGAGGTGGTCAGTGAGATTTTGCCGTTGGTTAGTTTGGCACTAATTCGCGCGAGAGCATTGTCACGAGCAACTTGATCTACCATTGATTGAAATGCCAGCCGCAGACCCGGATTCTCTGCCTCCCCAAAGAAGTCCTCCACAAGTAAAACGTCCAGTTTTGGTATTTGCGTTATCCGATGAGCGTTCAGTTTGTTCGAGGCCAATTCAGCGGCTTGCCGATTGTTCAATAGCCTGCCGGATTTTTTCATGTACTTTCTTTTCTCGACCTTGAATTCGCGGATTAGCTCGAAAAGTTCGTTAACAATGTCGCCGGACTCGAGCATTACTAGCATCCTCTTGGCGATCATTGGGTGATCTGGCGCTTTGAGCAAATGATGGTCCAGGTTGAGCCAATAAGTGGTAGTTGTCCTTCCTAGAATCCGCCCACTGGTTATGCCAGGCACTGCCGAGAGCAATACACCTAACCTTCGCATCTTTCTGACTTGGAGGTTTATTCTCTGGGCTTTCATGCCGGTATAGGCGCTGAGTTCTGCTGTGCCAAGGCCATGGACTGCACCACATTCATTGGCGCGACTGAGAAGAGCGATCAGAAATACCAGATTTGAAGGGGAGAGGGTCGGAGTATCGGCGTCGGATGTTCGATGGGCTAGCAGTCTATGAACAGAGTCCAGGTGGGGAACTTCCCCGGGCTGAGCCGGTGTCAGATTTTTTTCAAGTATCTCTTTAGTTGCCGCCGGGATATCGATAAATCGTTTTGGTCGCCCCCTCTGACCGCAGGCGTAATCGGCCTCAATACGGCCGCTATCGATAAGCTCCTTAAGAATCTTACCGGCTCTTGCCCGGGGTATCGCCATGTGGCGGGCGCAATCATGAACACTAAGTTTAAGAGGGAGCATACGCCCGCTGTCCAGCCAAAGTTTCATCAACGCATAGCGAGCCTGCGGTGATAATTCGGAGATGTGAGATAACACGGTGGCAATCGGCATGGGCCTAAATTAATACACTTGGTCTGTAGATGTCTACTAATAAAAGCCCAAAAATACACCTGTATATACGCGTATTTTTGTCAGGTTGTTTATTAGTAGTACGTCTTAGTGGTATTACTAAGTCGTAACACTAAGTCGTACTACTTAGTAACATGAATTAGGCTTTATCGGACTCAGATATCAGTTCGCAGATTTTGTTGTTTATTACATCTATTTTCCGTTGGGAGGCTCTATGCGAGAAGACTGGAAAAAAAGGGCTGTTAGCTGGCTGGGAAAGAACAGCACGGCTCAGCAAATATGGGCAATCAGTTATCTTGGCGAGAAGGGTTGGTTTTTTCGTGGCAGACGATCTGACGAGTCGAACTATGACTACTTGGTGACTCATATTCGTGAGGCGCCAGAGGTGCTTAAGAGCGAAGATGACTTACGAAAAATGAAGAGAGCTTGGAGCCAGAAAAAGAAACGCGATGAGAAAACCGGGCCGAGAAAACCGTACTCGTTCACCATGAACAAGTCTGTTGGCCCCAAACTTCGTTATTTGGTCAGAAAGCGTGGTGAGCCAGCGTATCAGATCCTGGAAACGATAATTTCTGAGTACCAGGGTGAAGTTAAATCGGGTGCTTGGTTGGACATGAGTCGAAAGCAGCTTGAAAAACGAATGAAGGAAGTAGAGCAGCAGTTGAAGGGTTCGGAAAGCAAGCGCAAGGAACTGGACTTAAGAGAGGCGGAGATCCAGCGCCAGTTGGTGGGGTTGGAGGATAGGGCCAAAAATCTTGGGCTGCTGGAGGATGATGCTCTGGAGTACGCTGAAGCGCTGGACAACAAAAGGGATCTGATATCCCAGCTGTTTGCTAATTATACGGACGTGGTTCATGCGCACATTTTTAACAAATGGGTTATTGGGCAAAAGGCATCACTGCCTCCAGTTCCTTTGAACTATCAGGGGCGGTCAAAGTTCTTTCACTTGCTAGAGCCTTATCAGGACTTGTTGGCTAGCTTGAAGAGATAATGCGACCAGGCTTGCATCATCTTACGCCTCTCTTCGAGTCTGGCTGAGCGGTTGTAGGCGGCAGCCACTTGGTTTCGCTGTTTGTGTGCTAGCTGAAGTTCAATAATCTCCGGTTGCCAGCCTTGTTCGTGAAGAAGGGTAGAGGCGGTGGCTCGAAATCCGTGGCCAACCATTGTGGTGCCGTCATAACCCATAGACTTCAGAGCCACGTTAATTGTGTTCTCTGAAAGTGGACGACCTCGCTTTACTGATTCAAATGCCAGACCTTGGTGACCAGTAATGGTGTGTAACTTTTTCAGAATGACAACTGCTTGTGTCGACAAGGGGACGATGTGGTCTGGAACCTGTCCCGCTCTCTTTGCCTTTTGAGTGCCCTTCATCCTTCTGCCCGGAACGATCCACGTGCCAGACTCGAGGTCGATCTCCTTCCATTCAGCGTTGCGGAGTTCGCCTGGCCGCAGGAATAGCATAGGGGCAAGCTTTAAAGCTGCCCTGGTTGAAGCGTGGCCGCCGTATGCATCGATTGCCTTGAGCAGCTTTCCGAGCTCGTCTTGGGTGGTAATGGCGGATCGGTGTTGAGTAGGAACGGTTTTGAGCAGGCCCTTCAATGTGGCGGTAGGGTCTACCTCGGCGCGCCCCTCAGCTACGGCAAACCGAAAGATCTCTCCAATGCGCTGTCGGATTCGATGAGCGGTCTCATGCTTGCCTTGATTCTCGATCGCACGGAGAGCCTCAAGCACCATAATTGGCTTGATCTCCGCAATAGGAATGTGGCCGAGTTTGGGGTAGGCCCAGGTTTCGAGTCTCTTGCGGGCTACTTCAAGAGTGCTGTCAGCGAGCTCGTCCTTCTTGAGTTTTAGCCAATCTTCTGCCACAGCTTTGAACGTATCGGCCTTTTCCTGCAGTGCCGCTTTCTCCTGTTTTCTGGCCTCATTAGGGTCAACTGCGTCGGCAATCTGTTCCCGTGCCTCTGTGCGCCGCTGACGGGCTAACTTTAACGAGACATCTGGGTATACCCCCAAAGCAAGTGTTTTCTCCTTTCCACCGAAGCGGTATTTCATGCGCCAGTATTTGCCAGACGGCTGAATGTCCAGGTACATGCCAGCCCCGTCGGAGAGCTTGGTGCGTTTACCGTAGTTCTCAAAGTTTGCGGACTTGATCTGTCTGTCGGTTAGCTTGTTTGTGGCCATAGTAGGGGGCTTTAGCTCATATTGGGGGTACAAAAGATACTATAGCGGGGTGCATTTCGGTTTGCACCCCCAGATATACCCCCAAGCTGTATAGATTAAAGCGGATTATTGTGGATCAATAAGGATGGGTTTTAGTTGAAATATGTTTAAAAACAGTCGTTTGAAGGGGTCTATGGATTGGTGCGGAAGACTGACTGGTGCCCCCGGCAGGACTCGAACCTGCTACCTTCCCCTTAGGAGAGTATTTCTACCCCTTTTATATCAACACCTTACACGAATAAGCCCCTGATTTAATTGTATTAGTTGTTTTTGATGTTTTTTATTGTTCGTTAAATACCGCCCGTTCTGGTAACATATTGGTAACACGTTTTGATCTGTTACCGGAGTGTCACCATGAGCAAAGCCAAGCTGTCATCCATAACCGAAGCCACTGCTGCCACGTTCGACCGCGAGGCCAGCGAGCGCGACACCAAGTTTTGCACCATGCAGCCAGGGCTTCACTTGATGAAGTTAAAGCGCGGTAGTTCGTGGCGGTATCGTTATGAAGATGCAACAGGCAAGCGCAGAACCGTCACCATCGGCAAGTTGTCGCGGATAACGCCGGAGCAGGCAGCCCGTAAAGTCATGGATTGGCTAGACAATGAAGCCGATCCTCTGGCAGACAAAGCAGAGCAGCGACAGAGCGCCCTGAGCGACGCAGAGCAAGCTGAATTGCGTACCTTGCGCCACTACCTTGAAAACGGTTATCGCCGTGTCATGGACTCCTGGAAGCCTCAGAACGCCAAAGCCAACGATCAGCGGATCAGGCTTTACTTCCCCGACCTGCTAGACGCTGATATGGAGTCGATAACCCGCAGTTACATCCACAACAAATGGCAGCCCCGCGAGAGTGAGGGCAGGGCGCACGACACCATCCGGCGAGCGTTTGGATCGCTCAAGACATTACTGGCTCAAGCCGTGGAAGATGAGGTACTCGGTTCGAGTCCCCTTTCAGGCGTCAAACTGAAAGCACCGACACACGTGGAGCAGGAAAAGCAGGAAGAAACCGAAGACGAGATAAAGAAAACCCGCCGCCCATTAACTGGCGATGAGATCAACGGCATCCTAGCCGGTCTGGTTTTGTACGCCGAAGAAATCCGCGAGGGCAGGCGCAACAGCCGCAAGCATGGCAAGTTCCACCTGCCAGACCTGGATGCAGTGACCTATCCACATTGGTTTATCCCGTTCACTCACTTGGCATTGCATACCGGCCTGCGCACTGGTGATTTGCGGACGCTGACGTGGGCAGAACTCAACATTAAGTTTGGCCGCTTAATCAAGACAACGGAAAAAAGCAAAGTAGCAATCCGCCACGTAAAGAAACCGGCGGTTATTGACCTGAAATTGAATGATCGAATTAAAACCATCATGACCGACTGGTGGAAAGATCAGGGCAGCCCCAGAGACGGGCTGGTGTTCCCTTCACCACGTGGCGGTAAGTTACTCGACACCATGGCAACCCGAGCGCCGTGGGTGCGTGTAAAGAAGCTGGGAGGCGTCGACGCGGGGCTGGTGTTTTATTCATTCCGACATAATTTTATTTCGTCGCGGCTGGAGGCTGGTGAGCCGATGTTTAAAGTTGCAAGGAGGGCAGGGCATAAGTCGGTAGCGATGATTGAACAACATTATGGCCATGTGATCGAGCACGATTCTGACGAGGCTGTGG
>Ga0307937_1000649_pt1 | contig 20578 bp, 12 predicted proteins | sample OrgLakmetagenom3_FD_201814 | JGI IMG/M metagenome (GOLD analysis project Ga0307937, IMG submission 201814) | Saline water microbial communities from Organic Lake, Antarctica - #3 | ecosystem: Environmental > Aquatic > Non-marine Saline and Alkaline > Saline | place: Antarctica: Organic Lake...
TTGGATAATCAAGTTATTGTTTACTGGGTTAGGATGAATCTTGAATTGAAAAGATGAAAATTCAGTACTACTTAAAATAGTTGCTGAATACGTTGCCGAATTGCCAAGTGAATTTATAATGGTCAAATAAATAATATTACCTTCTGTGGTAAATGAATAAGTAAAAGGACTGAATACCTCACCTCCACCAAAAAAGTCTTGGTATATAATCATATAATTAGATTGAAAATCAGCATTTTCTTGCATGTTGCAGCCGTCAAGTGTAAGTGCACACGACAAAAAATCAAAAGTATTATTATCTGTAAACTCTAATAACTCACAAAAAAAACCATCACAAATTAAATTATGTTCAAAATTGAAAAAATCATCGTTAAAAGAGTTTTCAAAAAAACCTATTGTAATATGCTCTTCTGATTCTTCATTTATAGGTTGGTATAAGGTTGTACCATTCAGATCAATATACTGCAAATTCCATGTATGCTCCAGTAAAGTTTCATTTTGAGCAGAGCAAATGAGCCCAGTAAATAAAACGATTATGTATATTCGATTTTCCATGTTCTAATTTTTATTGAGCTTTAAATACTACTCCTTTACCAACTTCTTAGTAAAGCTTCCATTTTCTGTTTGCACTTTCAACAAATACAAACCTTTGGCTAGGCTACTTACATCAATGGCTTCATTTAGATTGTATTTATGTTGTAAAACCAGTTTGCCATTTAAGTTATAGATTTCGATGATTTGTATATCTCTATTTTCGCTTTGGATGTTCAAGTTATTGTTTACTGGGTTGGGATAAATTGAAAACTTATTTGCTTCAAAACTCTCACTACTCAATGTGCTTGCCCAAAAAGTGGCTACATCTCCTAGTGAATTTGTAATATCTAAATAGATAATTTCACCTTCTATTCTAAAATCATAGGTTAGTGGCCCATACGGATCAGGTAAAGATTCATTGTCTATATCTAGTAAATCTGTATTTTCAAGAACGAATACTTCATTAAAAAAAGTTGCTATCTCTGAACTATCTTCTGATAAGGTACACCCAGAAAGATAATAATAAAAGTTTAAATCATCATCAAAGGAAAGGTCACTCTCACAGTTTCCAAACAAAAAGTAATAAAAAGTCATATTTTCTAAGACAAAGCCATCTGTGAGCGTGAATTTATCAAACTCACCAAATGGATTTAAATCAGCCGTAATTGTTTCATTTTCTGTTACAATTTTTTCAATAGTCCAAGTATAATCTAGAATTGGGTCAACTTGCGCTTTCATGGAAAGAAAGCTTAACAGTATAAGTGTTTTTAGTATTGTTTTCATAATATATTTGTTTAGTTTATGATTAAGTGCTTGGCATCAATCATGATACCATTCGCTACAAAATTAACTACATATTGCCCTTGTGCTAGTAGACTAGTAGGAAGTGTTATACTATTGTTTACGGCATTTAGAATAAAATTATGTTGCATGCCAGTTGTGCTGTGGGTGAGCATAATGTATACGGTATCTGTAGATGCTACTGTATAACTTATCACAGTACCACTGCTCGCAGGGTTTGGGCTTATATATTCAATCCCACGTTTGTCTTCTGTGGCTACTGTTTTGTAATCTTTATGTCCATCAGATTCTGCAATAACTTCGAGTTTGTATTCTTTAGCTACCAAGTTACTTACCGTGAAGTCTGAACCGCTGTAAATTAAAACACCGTCTTCATCATACCAATTGTAAATTGCTTCTTCATTAATATCCTGTACATTAAAGGTCTCAGAACCGTTTGCATTTGAAGTTCTGCTTGTTCCCGCATTGAAAGCTTGTCTTTGATTGTCTCTTAAAAAGGTATAGGAAAAACCCCCCAAAACTTCTTGAGAAGCTGATGCTACTTGCTGTACATGTAGCCTATAGTTTTCTTGAGCATCTACCACATTCACCAGAAAATTAACCCCTAAAGTGGCAATACCCCATTCATCACTTTGCATTACTATGTTATTTAAGCTCGCATTGTTAGCAGTTAGTAACTGATGTTACGCACAAAAGTATTAAATTTCGCTTATGAATGTTAATAACCTTTTAGATTTATACACAGACTATTTATTGGTAACTCCAACTTATAGTACAGCAACAGGATTGTCATTAGTTACAGATAATAAAGTGAGCCATGATCAGATAACTCGTTTGCTTTCTAGTAAAATAGACTCCAAGACTCTTTGGTTACAAGCTAAACCCATGGTTCATGAGATCAGATCCTCTGAAGGCTTACTGATTATTGATGATTCCATAGAACCAAAAAAACATACAAAAGCAAATCCTTTAATAAATTGGCATTATGACCATTGTAGTGGAAAAAGCGTAAAGGGGGTAAATTTTGTAAGTTCTTTTTATTACAGTCCTAAATATGATATGGGTCTTCCCGTTGGAGTTGAGTTTGTAAAAAAAGATCAAGAAGTTATAGGCAAAAATGGTAAGATATCTTTTAGGAGTAAGGAAACTAAGAATGAAATGATGCGAAGATTGGTAAGACATGCAGATTTTAATATTGGTTTTAAATATGTTTTGGCAGATAGTTGGTTTTCATCTTCCCAAAATATGACTTCGATTACTCAAGAGTGTAAGTCAGATTTTATAATAGCATTAAAATCAAACCGAGTTGTAGCTTTAAGCAAAGAAGATAAAGCAAAAGGCATTTATCAAAGTATTGAATCTTTAATGCTAGAAGGGCGTACTATGTCAGTTTATCTAAAACAGTACAGTGAACCTGTATTGATAGCTAAGCAAGTCTTCAAAAACGGAGATGGCAGTACTGGTGCGCTTTATCTAGCTACAAGTGATTTAAACTTAGATTTCCAAAGCCTCACTACAATCTATGAAAAACGATGGAAAGTAGAGGAATTTTTTCGTTCCATTAAAAACAATACATCTTTTGCTAAAGCACCAACAAAAACGATACAAACACAACAAGCGCACTTTACAGCTTCAATGATCGCGTATTTGAAACTTGAAAGACTGAAAATTAGGAATAATAAGAATCATTATGCATTGAAAAGTCAAATTTGGCTAGAAGCTACTAAAGCAGCGTGGGAACAATTAAATAGGTTATCAACACCTCATATCAATTTTAGCAAAAATGCTGCGTAACATCAGTTAGATAATATAATCTAATTCATTTTCATAACATGTTTACATTTATTAATATAAAGCTACAAAACAGGATTACTTAAATTCAAATTATGACTGTTATTATCTAAATAAATTACGTGTGAAATAGCTTAGTTTCATGTATGAGAAATATTAAATTTTGATTAAATTTTAAGAATTGATTCTGTGTAATAAATGACATATTAAGGCTGTGATTTTATAAATATCTCATGTAAAAAAATAAGTCATTTGAGTATTGTGTATCTATATAAAAAGAATTACTTTTGCAATCCTTTAAGTGCAAATAGAAAAGCTTGAAGGACAACTAAATAGAATTTAATCATCTTCCTTATATAATGCTTAATTTTTCTGATGTATATGGAATACAAAACTTAATCTTCAATGGCTGAAGAAACAAAACAAGCTGAACAACAAGAAGTTGAAAGCACAGAGAATAACTCTCAAGTTGTAGCTCCTTCTGAGCAACAACAAAACCCAGAAGAATTTTTATCTAATTTTAATTGGCATCGATACGAAGAAGGTATTGAAGAAGTGGATGACGAAAAATTGTCTGAATTCGAAAAATTAGTAGCAGAAAACTTTGTTGAAACCTTAAACAATGAAGTAGTAACAGGTGTTGTAGTAAATCTAACAGACCAAGATGCTATTATAGACATCAACGCAAAAAGTGAAGGTGTAATTTCTTTAAATGAATTTAGATACAATCCTGATTTAAAATTAGGAGATAAAGTAGATGTATTGATTGACATTCGTGAAGACGAAGAAGGACAATTGGTACTTTCTCACCGTAAAGCAAGAGTAATTAAAGCTTGGGAGCGCGTAAACGATGCTCAAGCAGATGGTACTATTGTAAATGGTTTTGTAAAATGCAGAACTAAAGGTGGTATGATTGTGGACGTATTTGGTATAGAAGCCTTCTTGCCTGGTTCTCAAATTGATGTGAAACCTATCCGTGACTACGACGCGTACGTAGGAAAAACAATGGAATTTAAAGTAGTGAAAATAAATCACGAATTTAAAAATGTTGTTGTTTCGCATAAAGCGCTTATCGAAGCAGATATCGAAGAGCAGAAAAAAGAAATTATTGGTCAATTAGAAAAAGGTCAAGTTTTAGAAGGTGTAGTTAAAAACATTACTTCTTACGGTGTATTCGTAGATTTAGGTGGTGTAGATGGATTAGTCCACATTACAGACCTTTCTTGGTCAAGAATTAACCATCCTAATGAAGTAGTTGAATTAGACCAAACGCTAAATGTTGTAATCTTAGACTTTGATGAAGACAAAACCCGTATTCAACTTGGTCTAAAACAATTGAGCAAACATCCTTGGGAAGCACTTAATGAAACCCTTAAACAAGGTGATGAAGTAGAAGGTGTAGTAACTGTAATTGCAGATTACGGTGCATTCATAGAAGTAGAAGAAGGTGTTGAAGGATTAATTCACGTTTCTGAAATGTCTTGGAGTACACATTTACGTTCAGCTCAAGATTTCGTAAAAGTAGGAGATAAGATAAAAGCTAAAGTACTTACGCTAGATAGAGAAGAACGCAAAATGTCTCTTGGTATTAAGCAATTAACGCCAGACCCATGGACAGATATTACGTCTAAGTATCCTGTAGGTTCTAAACACAAAGGAGAAGTAAGAAACTTTACTAATTTTGGTGTGTTTGTTGAGCTTGAAGAAGGAATTGATGGTTTAATTTATATTTCTGACTTGTCTTGGACTAAGAAAATTAAGCATCCATCAGAATTCTGTAAAGTTGGAGACAACCTAGAAGTAGTAGTTTTAGAATTGGATGTGGAAGGCAGAAAATTAAGCCTTGGACACAAACAAACTGAGAAAAATCCTTGGGATGAATATGCTACTGAATTTGCAGTAGGTACAAAACATACTGCAGCCATTACAGAAATGGTAGACAAAGGGGCTACAATAGACTTTAATGAAGATGTTACTGCATTTATACCTATGCGTCACTTAGAGAAAGAAGACGGATCTAAATTAGGTAAAAGTGAAGAAGCAGAATTTATTGTAATTGAATTCAATAAAGAATTTAAACGAGTAGTTGCATCACATACTTCTTTACACAGAGAAGAAGAACAAAAAATTGTTCGTAATGCAGCTAAGAAAGCTAAAGAAGATCAGCAAAAGCAGAAAACCACACTTGGTGATGCCAATGCAGAACTTCAAGCATTGAAAGATAAAATGGAAGGAAAATAATCTATTCATTTTTCTAATTAGCAAAAGCCCTGTTTTTTCAAACAGGGCTTTTTTTTAGCATAGAATTTATACAAGGTTGATAACAGCGTCGTGAATTTTTGATTAAACTTATACTAAGTTGAGAATATAATTTTGCAATTTCGTTTTGAAGTTATAATTCTGATGTGCTAGCCTCTAAGCAGTTGGTATTTTAAGGGGTATTTATTTGACATTTAAAATAACAATCGGCATTATACTTTACGGAGCCTTAGCTAAAATTTAATTTGCGCCTTGTTTATATTGTAAAAGCTTTCAATTTAAGGCATTTACAATTTGATTTTATCCTTTTGATTTAGATTTTTAGATATGCTTTTATTTTTTTTCTTTAATATTGTAATCCCGAAAACGATATAGTCATTGCATGTCTACCAAATAAAAAACAACCAGTTGCTAACATGCTTTTAAGTTTGATTTTCAATAAACACCTAAAATTTACTGAATACTTACATTTAAACATAAACCTAATAACGCATGAAATACAGCACCAATATTTATCTGATACTATTTACGGCTATAGTTTTGCTCTTTGCTTGTGAGCAGCGAAAGCCTAAACAAAAAGAAGCATCGGATGCAGCAGAAGCTACCCAAGATTATACTGAAAAATATAGGCCTCAATATCATTTTTCTCCACCAGCGAATTGGATGAATGACCCTAATGGTATGGTTTTTTATAAAGGAGAATACCACTTGTTTTATCAATATTATCCAGAAGATATTGTTTGGGGTCCAATGCATTGGGGGCATGCAGTTTCAAAAGATTTGGTACATTGGGAAAATCTACCTATTGCTTTATACCCAGATGAATTGGGTTATATATTTTCAGGATCCGCTGTAGTAGATTGGAACAACACGAGCGGTTTAGGTAAAGATGGCGAACCGCCATTGATTGCCATTTATACCTATCACCTTAATGAAGGAGAAAAAGCAGGCGAAATAGACTACCAAACCCAAGGTATTGCTTATAGTTTAGACAAAGGGAGAACGTGGGAGAAATACAATGCAAATCCTGTTTTGGATAACCCTGGAATAAAAGATTTTAGAGACCCAAAAGTAATGTGGCACCAAGAAAGTGACTCTTGGATTATGTCTTTGGCAGTGAAAGATAAAATTAGTTTTTATAGTTCTGAAAATCTAATTGACTGGGAGTATAGTAGCGATTTTAATCCAGATTGGGCTGCCTATGGTGGGGTTTGGGAATGTCCAGATTTATTTCCATTGTATACAGAAGATGGAGAGCAAAAATGGTGTCTCTTGGTGAGTATTAATCCTGGTGGACTAAATGGAGGATCTGCTACACAATATTTTATCGGTGATTTTGATGGAAAAACATTTAGCACAACATCAGAAGAAGTAAAATGGCTAGATTATGGGGTTGATAATTATGCGGGAGTGACTTGGTCTAATGTGCCTAAAGAAGATGGAAGAACCCTTTTTATAGGATGGATGAGTAATTGGCTTTATGGACAAGAAGTTCCAACAGAAGTTTGGCGCTCTGCCATGACTTTGCCCAGAAATTTGAGCTTGTTTGAAGCCAATGAAGAGGTGTACATCAAATCAACTCCTGTTGTAGAATTGCAAAACGTAAGAAGCGAAACTAAACAAGTACAATCTTCAGAAATTCAGTTGGATACTGATTTGGTTGAAATAGAATTGAAACCCATTCAAGATGATTTTAAACTTGTTTTTTCCAACGAAAAAGGCGAAGAGGTAATCCTTGAAAAATCTGGAGAAAAGTTGGTGTTTGATAGAAGCAATTCTGGCATTGTAGACTTCAGCGAGGATTTCCCGAAACTACACAATATCCCGAACATTGGACTTTCAATAGAACATGTTAGGATTTATATAGACCATTCTTCATTGGAGTTTTTTATAAATGATGGGGAAATGGTCATCACTGAGCTTATTTTTCCAAGTACACCAATAAGCACCTTGAAAACATCGGGTATATCAAAAGAAGTTAGTGTTCATTACCTAAATTCCATTTGGCAGAACTAGTAAATGAGACCTAATTTCTTTAGACAAAATGTAAAATTCTAACACTGATTTACATTTACTCGATAAAACCAAATTCAAAATCAAATGAAAACAAACAAAAGCTATGTTCTATTCCTCTCTTTAACCGCAGCCTTGGGAGGGTTTTTATTTGGTTTTGATACTGCAGTTATTTCAGGTGCAGAAAGAGATATTCAAGAAATATGGCAGCTTAGCGACTTAAAACACGGTCTTGCTGTTGCTATAGCACTCTACGGAACAGTGATTGGCGCTTTGTTTGGAGGAATACCTGCTGATAGATTTGGGAGAAAAACTTCTTTGTTTTTAATAGGAGTTTTGTACTTAGGTTCAGCAATCGGCTCAGCTTTAGCTCCTGAGGTAAATAGCTTTATGGTTTTTCGATTTTTAGGAGGCTTAGGAGTTGGGGCTTCTTCTGTAGTAGCACCACTTTATATTTCAGAAATTGCTCCAGCAAGTAAGCGTGGTCAATTGGTCGCTTTGTATCAATTTAATATTGTCTTTGGAATTCTAATGGCCTATTTTTCAAATTATTTAATAGGAAGTGCTCAATTGGAAAATGCATGGCGATGGATGCTAGGAGTAGAGGCAATACCTGCCCTTATTTATTGTATCTTAATTTTAAGAGTGCCCAAAAGCCCACGATGGCTCATTACCAAGTTTAAAGATTTTGATAAAGCGAGAAGTATTTTGTCTAAAACAGATCCACTTGGAGTAGATGAAGCCATTAAATTGGCCATAGAAGAGAGTAAAAAAATAGCAAAAAAAGCCAGTATTGGAAGCTTGTTTAGTTCAAGATACAGAAAAATCAGTTTTATGGCTATTCTGATGGCATTTTTTAATCAACTTTCAGGAATAAATGCTATTATATATTTTGCACCGCGAATTTTTGAATCAGCAGGCATTGCTTCAGAAGAAGCCTTGATATCCACAATTGGCATAGGTGTGATTAACTTAGTTGCAACCTTACTTGGATTGTATTTGATTGATAAACTAGGAAGAAAAATTTTGATGTACATCGGTTCAATTGGGTATATCATTTCACTTTCTCTTATGGCGTATAGTTATTTAGGAGGTGCAATTGGTGCAACCTATCTCCCTTATTTTGTCTTTGCTTTTATAGCATCTCATGCCATTGGGCAAGGGGCTGTGATTTGGGTATTTATTTCTGAAATTTTCCCCAACCAACTTCGGGCATATGGCCAATCCTTAGGCTCTTTTACCCATTGGATTTTAGCAGCGGTAATAGCAAATATATTCCCAATGTTTGCTAACCAGTATGGAGCAGGAAACATATTTACTTTTTTTGCTGTAATGATGGTTTTACAACTGATTTGGGTAATTGTGAAAATGCCTGAAACAAAAGGGAAGTCGCTTGAAGAAATTCAGCAAAACTTAATTGATACAAACAATGATTAAAGTAATTTGCTTTGGCGAAATGTTATGGGATTGTTTTCCAGACGGAAAAATGCCAGGAGGTGCACCAATGAATGTCGCTTTACACTTAAAACAATTAGGGCTGAATGCTAAACTGGTTTCTAAAATTGGAAATGACAGTAGTGGAGAAAAATTAGTCCGATTTATGGAAGGATATCAAATGCCTATTGGCTTAATTCAGATTGATTCATCAGTGCCAACTGGACAAGTAATTATCGATGATACTGATAAAGAAAACATTAAATATGAAATCATTTCTCCAGCTGCGTGGGATTTTATTACTTTAAGTGAAAGACTGAAAAAAGAAACACAAAATGCAAAAGCTCTGGTTTTTGGTAGTCTTTCTGTAAGGCATAAGGAAAGCTGGGCAACTCTAAAACAATTAGTAGATTACCCTTTGCTAAAGATATTCGATATCAACTTAAGAGCGCCTTTTATCGATTTTAATAAAATAGAATACCTACTTAAAAAAACTGATATTTTAAAAATAAATGATGATGAACTTCAGCTATTAGTAAAATATTTTAAAATAGACCTAAGGAACGAAATTGAAGAAGAGCTATTTAATTACCTATCAAAAAATTATTCTATACAAAATGTTTGTATCACTTTAGGAAGTAAAGGGGCAATGATGTATCAAGAAGGAATGTTTTTTCATCACTCAGGTTACACCATAAAAGTAGAAGATACAGTGGGAGCCGGAGATGCTTTTTTAAGCGGATTTATTAAAATGTATTTAAAAGATAACGCACCAAACGAAGTTTTAGATTTTGCTTGTAAATTAGGTGCTTTTGTAGCGGGTAAAAAAGGAGGTACGCCAAAATACAATTTGGCAGATGTAGAGAGTTTGAAAGCCTAGGATTTTGATAAAAATCCAAATTCTATTGAAAATTGAAGTACACTTTTAGAGATGCCCTTTATCGAAGACTTCAATTTATTTAAGAATACAAACGTTTGTATTCTTTTTTTTAGATTTTTCTGAAAAAATAGCTTGTTATTCTGATGTTTTAATAATAGAAATCTTTTAATTTACATAAATTTATTTTTTTAATTGAAATAATTTTCACTTATGATTGATATTTTATCCTTTGTTGGCTTTACCGCGCTTGTTGCAATTATTGCTTATTTGGCTACTAGAAAAACAGATGAAAGTACCGCAGATGGTTTTTATTTAGGAGGAAGGAGCCTTACTGCAATTACTATTGCAGGTTCTTTACTTCTAACCAATTTATCTACAGAGCAAATTGTTGGACTTAATGGGCAAGCATTTACAGAAGGAGTTTTAGTGATGGCTTGGGAAACATTAGCAGCCATTGCTATGGTCATAACTGCTTTATTTCTATTGCCTAAATACCTGAAGAAAGGCCTAACTACCATTCCCGAGTTTGTTGAAAATAGATTTGATGGTACTACAAAAACCTTTATTACCATCTTATTTTTATCTGGTTATGTAGTGGTTTTGCTTCCCAGCATTTTATATTCTGGTTCGCTTGCTTTAAGTACCATATTTGACATACCTAGTTTGCTGGGTGTGTCTAAAAACACAGCGCTTTGGATTACCATTTGGAGTATAGGAATCATAGGAATGATTTATGCTATTTTCGGTGGTTTAAAGGCAGTTGCAGTGTCCGATTTAATAAATGCTATTGGACTGTTCATCGGTGGTTTAATGATTCCCCTATTTGGTTTATACATGATAGGAGACAATGATATCTTAGCTGGGGTAAGTTTGTTAGTAGACACGTATCCTGAAAAATTTGATGCCCAAGGATCTTCTACTAGCAGCATTCCATTTGGTACTATTTTTACGGGAATGATGTTAGTACAGCTTTTTTATTGGGGAACCAACCAAGCCATAATTCAACGTGTTTTTGCAGCCAAAAACTTAAAAGAAGGGCAAAAAGGCTTGCTTTTAGCAGCATTTGTTAAGATTTTAGGCCCTCTGATTGTTGTCCTTCCCGGAATTATAGCATTTCATATTTTTCAAGGAGACTTGTCTAGTCCAGATGAAGCTTATCCAGCTCTGGTACAAAAAGTACTGCCTGCTAGTTTGGTTGGTTTTTTTGCTGCGGTTCTTTTTGGAGCTATTTTAAGTTCGTTTAATTCGGCATTAAATTCTGCCGCAACGCTATTTGGGTTCGATTTGTTTAAGCAGTACATTAAAAAAGATGCCAGCGAAAAGCAAACTGTAAAAGCAGGTAAAATATTCGGTATATTTTTAGCTTTATTAGGAATGAGTATAGCTCCATTTATACAATATGCACCAGATGGACTTTTTAGTTGGCTTCAAGAAGCTAACGGATGTTATACTATTCCAATTTTATCTATTGTAGTTATTGGCTTTACCACTAAATATGTTCCGGCAATAGCCGCTAAAATTGGCTTGATTTCAGGGGTGGTTTTATACAGCATAAGTCAATTTTTATTGAAGCCGATTTTCACCGAAAATGCCTTAGCTGAAGCTAAACTTAACGGAATAACTTCTGAAGTCGAGCTTGCATTAATTAACGCTGAAGCTTATCCCCACTTTCTTCACGTTATGGCAATTTTGTTTGCTATAAACATGATTGTTATGTTACTAATTGGCAAATTCTATCCTAGAACAGTAGCTTATACAATAGAAGATAGCGGTGCTGTAAACATTACAAAATGGAAATACGCATCCTTAGTAGGAATTATTATTATCTTAATTGTAGTATCTACTTATGTAGTGTTTAATTAGTTTATACCAATTTGATTTTGAAAAGTCGTTAAGATAACAAAATTGCTTTTTCTTTTAATGACGCTGTGAGTGATTTGCATCCCGCACGTGCGGGATGGAAATTATGAACAAGGAAATTAAAAGGGAAATGAATACGTTAGATTGCGACTTTTCATGGTCAAATTGGTATTATTATATTTCACATAAAGGTACTAGCTCCATATTCAAACAGGTTCTATATGTTCAAACCATTTCTTTTAAGACTGCTCAATGCAGTTGAGGATAATTATTATTAGGGTATTTCACTTTGCTAAATCACTTTGTTGTATTTCTTACAATAAGCTTGGTTGGAAGAATAACTTCATCAGTATTATCATTGGGCAAATAAGACCCTTTTTTGATTTTTGAAAGCAGAAGTTCTGCTGCTTTTTCACCCATTGTAAAGCTTGGTTGAGCAACACTTGTAAGCTCTGTGTCTAGCATATGACCGAAATGTAAATTACCAAAGCCAATAACTTGAACCCGATTAGGTACCTTATAGCCTAACTGAGATAGTACTTTGATACATAAAATTGCATAGCTATCTGTAGTGCAAAAAAATGCGTCAGGAACAACTTTAAGTTTAGATATGAAATTGTGTATTTCGTAAAACTCATGTTCTTGGTGAAGCGATTTACAATTTAAAATATACTTTTCATTCAATTGGATTTCATGCTTTTTCAATGCATTTATATAGCCATCAAATCGCATATTAAAAACACTTTTCAAGACTGTACCACCAATGAATCCAATCGAATTTATTGCTTTCTTTTTTGCTAGAAATGTTACTGCACTGTATGCGGCTTTAGCGTCATCAATTTTAACATGAACTGCATCCTTTATTTTTTCATCAACATTATCAAATACTACTAAAGGGATTCCTCTGTTTACAACTTCTTGAAGATGATTTAATGAGTTGGTTTCATGCGTTAAACTGATAATGACTCCGTCTACGATTCCTCTTTCAAAGGCAAAAATATTCTCTTTTTCGTATTTAAATGAATTCCGAGAGGAGCTTATTAAAATACGGTATTTATTCTTCCTAGCATGATGGTCAATCCCTCTGCAGACTTCAATAAAAAAAGGTTCATCGTATCTTGGGATAATCACTCCAATCACGCTAGTTTTACCTGAAATTAGACTTTTTGCAATCTGATTTGGTACATATCCTAATTCTTTAGCCTTTTCGAATACTTTCTTTTTCGTTTCTGGCTTTACTCGTGGACTATTTGATAAACTCCTAGAAACCGTAGAGATGGAAATTCGAAGCGCTCTAGCAACATCTTCTAATCGAGGGACGGTATTTTTTCTATCATCCAAATTACATATTATTTAATAAAACTCATGTTTTGTTAACGATTTCACAATACAAACGTTTGTATTTCTACTTATGAAAATTCAAAGGTAAAAATAGGATAAAAATGTTCAAAATATCATTAATTTGTTAAACTTAATCGTTAAAGTGATTTTTTATGCATTTAAATTGGTACAATATAGGTACAATTTACCAAATCTACCCAAGAAGTTTTAAAGACAGTTCTGGAAATGGAGTTGGAGATTTACGAGGGATTATCAACCAACTAGATTACATAAAATCCTTGCATGTCGATATTATTTGGATTAGCCCCATTTTTCAATCCCCAAATAACGATAATGGTTACGATGTGAGTGATTATTGTGAAATTCTTCCGGAGTTTGGAACAATGTCTGATTTTGATGAACTTCTAAATGAAGCTCATTCACGTAATTTAAAAGTTATATTAGACCTTGTTCCAAATCACACTTCGGATGAGCATGACTGGTTCAAAAAGGCTAAACAAAGTAAAGACAACGAATTTAGAGATTATTATATATGGAAGAAACCTGCTGAAGATGGCGGACTTCCCAATAATTGGCCATCTTTTTTTGGAGGTCCTGCTTGGACCTTAGATGAAAAAAGTGGTGAATATTATTTGCATCTATTTACTAAAAATCAACCTGACTTAAATTGGGAGAACCCAAAAGTTAGAGAGGAAATTTATAAAGTAATGCGGTTTTGGCTAAATAATGGAGTAGATGGGTTTAGAATGGATGTGATTACTTTACTATCAAAAGACTTGTCTTTTAGTAATGTAGACTTGAGCATTGGCTTTAGGAAAATTATTGAAAGGCACTATGCAAACGGTCCTAAAATTCACGATTACCTTAATGAAATGAATGAAAAAGTGATGCAGCATTATGATGCATTTTCTATGGGAGAAGGAGTAGGAGTAACACCTATTAACGCTCCTTTGTATGTAGCAAACGACCGAGAAGAGCTGGATATGGTTTACCATTTTGATGTTTTAGAAAATAATATATTGAATGGTAAGTACGAAGAGATAACGGATTTCAACTTACTTAATATCAAAAAGGTATTTAGAGATTGGCATCAGGTTTATGAACAAAATGGTTGGGTTGCAAATGCATTTGGTAACCATGATTTTGCTAGAATGGTTTCTCGATTCGCAAATGATACTACTTTTCAAAAGCAATCTGCCAAGATGTTAATCACATTAATGGCTACTCAAAATGGAACTTTAACCGTTTATCAAGGAGATGAAATTGGTATGACAAACGTAGACCTTGAACACATAGATGAAGTGAATGACATACAATCACTCAATTTTTACGCTGAGAATTTACAAACTAAGAAATTCAGCGAAATCCAAGCTTTGCAAATGATTAATAATGAAGGTAGGGACAATGCAAGAACACCAATGCAATGGAGTGATGAGAAATATGCTGGATTTTCAAGTGCAAAACCATGGTTAAAAGTAAACCCTAATTATACTTCTATTAATGTTGAAAATCAGCTAGATGAAGAAGGCTCAATCTTAAACTACTACAGAAAGATATTAGCAATCAAGAAAGAAAATGATATTTTTTGTGTGGGAGAGTTTTCTGAAATTGAACAGAATAACGAACATCTTTTTGCTTACACCAAAAAGTTTGAGGACAATAGGTTGCTGGTGTTATTAAGTTTTTCTGAAGTCCCTATAAATGTAGAATATAAATTTAATAAAAACTATTCTTATGAAGAAATAATCAATAATTATGAAACTATTGAAATGAATTCCAACAGCATAAAATTACTGCCTTACCAAGCACTAATTTTTAATATTCAAGTGAATTAATATATAAACCTAAATTAAAAATGATGAAAAAAAAGTTACTTAAAAATGTTTTTTGTGTAATTGCTACCTTATTCAGTTTTGCCGTATTTGCGCAAAACACAGTAAGCGGTGTAGTTACCCATAATTCTGTTCCAATACCAGGAGTAAACGTAGTTGAAAAAGGAACAACAAAAGGAGCCGTAACTGGTTTTGATGGAGATTACAGCATAAATGTAGCTGAAAATGCTACTTTGGTATTTAGTTATGTTGGCTTCAAAACGGTAGAAGTCAAAGTAAATGGACAATCTACAATCGATATTACGCTGGAAGAGGATATTGCCAGCCTAGATGAGGTTATCATTGTTGGATATGGTACAACAACCAAAAAAGACCAAACTGGTGCAGTTGAGTCGGTTAGTGCTAAAGATTTTAATAAAGGTGTACAAACCAATGCTACTGAATTGATTCAAGGTAGAACAGCAGGTGTACAAGTTACTACGTCAAGTGGTGAGCCTGGTGGTGGAGCAAATATCCGAATTCGAGGTGGAGCTACCTTGAGAGCTGGAGGTAATGACCCTTTATATGTAGTTGACGGGATGTTGTTAAGTTCATCTAGCCCCTCGGCTGGTGGTGCAGATATTGGTTTTGGTTCAAGTTCTGGAAAAAATCCACTAAACTTCATCAATCCAAATGATATCGAAAATATATCTATTCTTAAAGACGCGTCAGCAACAGCAATTTATGGGGCTCGAGGTGCTAACGGTGTAGTTATTATTACAACTAAAAAAGGTAAATTTGGAGAGCCAAGTATTAGCTACAATACTACTTTTGGTGTTGGTGAAATCGCTAATAGCATTGACTTATTAAATGGAAATCAATATAGAGCAGCTTTATCATCAGAAGGTGGTGCAACGGCTAACGATTATGGCGGAAATGTAGATGCGCTTGATGCAATTTCTCAAACAGCCTTAGCAACTAATCACAACTTGAGTATTCTCGGAGGAGGTGAAAAAAGTAAATATAGATATTCGGTTTCTGCGTTTGATCAGGAAGGGGTTTTGGAAAAGTCAAGACTTCGTAACTACAGTGCGTCTATGAGTAATTCATACCGCTTTTTAAAGGACGACAGACTTAAATTAGACGTGAATTTAATAGCAAGTTATACTAAAGATGATAGGCTTCCAATTACAAATGACGCTGATTTTAATGGTAATTTAATTGGTGCAGCTTTGTTCTGGAATCCAACCGCTCCTTTAAGAAATTCAGACGGCAGCTTCAGACAAAGACAACCTGGAACTTTTGACAATACAGGAGCCGCTTTCAGTAACAACCCACTTGCAATTTTAAATTTAACAAATATTCAAGAGGAATCTTCTAGAATTGTTGGTAACATAGCAGCAACATATACAATAATAGACGGTCTGGATTATAAATTTAATTTTGGTGTAGACAGAGGTGAGTCCAATAACAGGTCTAATACGTCAAGAAACTTAGATATAGAAGGTATCTTTGGCAGAGGTATAGCCGCTAACTCTAATATCATTACATTTTCTAATCTTATTGAGCATACCTTAAGCTATAAAAAACAATTTTCTGATAACTTCAATATCAATGCTTTAGCAGGTTATGGTTTTCAGAGATTTCAGGCAAGAGGTTATACCGCACAAGGTGAGAATATCGGTTTAGACCCAGGCAATACCAATGATTTTTTAAACGGATTTAATGAAAGAGAAATATCTTCTTTTAAAGACCCAACATCAGATTTAGAATCCTGGTTTGGTAGAGCTGTGTTTAATTTCCATGAAAAATATTCTGTAACAGCAACATTTAGAGCAGATGGCTCTAATAAGTTTGGAGCAAATAATGAATGGGGTTATTTCCCTGCATTAGCTGCAGCATGGAGAGTAGATGAAGAAGATTTTGTTCCGGAATTCTTCGATCAATTAAAAGTAAGAGCAAGTTGGGGACAATCAGGTAATCAAAACTTCCCGGCTGGAGCTTCACTTACTCGTTTCTTAGTTGGAAACGATAATGATGGAAGTACAACTGCTCAGCAAGCGACTACTGCAAACCCTAACTTACAGTGGGAGGTAAATGAAACCATCAACTTTGGTGTAGATTTTGCATTTTTGAACAATAGATTATCTGGTTCTATCGATATTTTCAAAAGAGATACAGACCAGTTATTGTTTTTAGCAGATGCTATTCAACCCGCACCAGCTGGAACAAGAATTTGGACTAATATAGATGGTGTAGTTGTAAATGAAGGGCTTGAAATCACTTTGTTTGGTGACATCATAAATACGGAGGATTGGAGTTTTACCTTAGGTGGTAACTTTTCATTTTTACGTAACGAATTACAAGATTTTGAGGGAGGCATACCAACAGGAAATATAGATGGTGCAGGATTAACTGGTAACTTTTCTCAGTTTATTGTAGACGGCCAACCTATTAATTCGTTTTTTATGCCAGAATTTGCAGGTTTTAATTCTGATGGTTTACCGCAGTATTTAGATTCTGCTGGAAATCTAACAACAAATGCATCAACAGAAGCAGAAAGTCGTTTTGTTGGTGACCCAAATCCAAATCTTATTGTAGGTTTAAATGCCAGCTTAGCATATAAGAATTTTGATGTTACTGTAAATATGAATGGAGCATTTGGACACCAACTTTATAACAATACAGCAAATACATTATTCAAAGGGAACTTAAATAATGGTAGAAATATCCTGCCAGGGTTAGTGGGTAATGGAGAAGATGTAGCATCTACAAATGCAGTATCTACAAGATTTTTAGAAGATGCAGACTTTTTGAGATTAAATAACCTTACTTTTGGATATAATTTTGATGAAGATAGATTACCTGCTTATATCAAAGGTCTTCGCATTTTTGCAACAGGTCAAAATCTATTTGTAATTACAGATTATTCAGGATTTGATCCAGAGGTAGACACAATTAAAGCAAGAGATGGAGTTACTTCTTTTGGAATTGATTATCAATCATTCCCAAGAGCAAGAACATTTGCAGTAGGACTTAATGTATCACTTTAAAAAAAAAATAAATTATGAAAAAAGCACAAATTATTTTAATGCTATTCAGCTTATCAATGATCTTAGGCTGTACAGATTTAGAACGAGATTTAGGAAGTAGTTTAAGCCGTGAAGGCGCTTCCGAATTAATTAACGCAAGACAACTTGTCGATGCTAATTATCAAAACTTAAGAGGTTTTGCAACACAAGACTTAATATTTGCACTCCAAGAACATACAGGAGACGCAGTAATGGGTCCAACTCGAGGTGGAGATTGGGATGATAATGGAGTTTGGAGAGTTTTACACCAACATACATGGGATAGAAATAATATTTATATTCTAAATACATTTAATGACCTTTCAGGGGGTGTGTTTCAATCTATTGAAGCCTTAGGTTTTGCTGAAGGCCCAGAAAGAGGTGAAGCATTATTTTTACAATCTTGGTTTGTATTACACTTAACAGATTTATTCGGGCAAGTGGCTTTTAGAGAGGACTTAATTGATCTTAGCCAGCCATCTATCGTGCTGACAGGACAGGAAGCAATAGATCTTGTTATATCAAACCTTGAGGAAGCAATTGAATTATTACCTGAAACTTCTGATTTAAATAGAGCCAATAAAAATACGGCAAGAGCATTTTTGGCTAAGGTCTTATTGAACAAAGCTGTTTACGAAAAAGAAGATCGCTTACCACCTTTCTCATTTGAAGAAGCTGACTTAAATAGAGTTGTAGATTTAACAAATCAAGTTACTGGCTACAGCTTGGAGTCAGGTATTGATTATTATCAAAACTTCTCTCCAAATAATGATATTGAAAGTTCTGAGATTATTTTCTTACAATCTAACACCAGAGGTTTGGCTGGCGGTAACGTAGCTTCTAGATGGTTAATGACTTTACATTACAACAATCAACCAAGTGGATGGAATGGATTTACAACCATTGCAGATTTTTATAATAAATTTGAAGATGGTGATGTTAGAAAGGGAAATGTAGATTACCCTGGATTGACTGATGTAAGTGGTTTAAAAGCTGGTTTTCTGCAAGGACAACAATTTGATGAAGATGGAGCGGCTCTGGAAGATCGTTTAGGAAACCCACTGGTTTTTACAGTTGAAAGCCCAATTATTCCTACAGGTGATTTACTTGAAATTTCTGGTGTAAGAGGAATGAAATACATTCCTGATTTTGAAAATATTGAAACTCCAGAAAACGATTTTGTTTTACTTCGCTATCCGGATGTTTTATTAACTCAAGCGGAAGCTTTATTCAGATTAGGACAAGACGGCCAAGCCCTTTCTATTATTAATAACTTGAGAAGTACTAGAGGAGCTTCTGCTCTTACTAACTTAAGTGAAGATGATATCATAGATGAAAGAGGTAGAGAATTATGGTGGGAAGGTCACAGACGAACAGATTTAATTCGTTTTGGAAAATTCTTGGATTCTTGGAACGAAAAAGATTCTTCTGAGGGTTTCAGAGTGCTTTTTCCATTACCTGAAAGAGCGGTATCTATCAATCCAAACTTAACTCAAAACCCTGGTTATTAATTTTTTAATATAGTTTTTATTAAAAGCTCTTTTGTTAATGCAAAAGAGCTTTTTTATCTAAAGTAAATCAAACTATGAGGAGCTGTTTTTTTATATTAAGCCTTATTTTATTCGTCTTTTCATGTAAAAAACAGACTACTACAGAAAACAACTCTGGTTTTTCTTTGGTAAGCTCAAATGAGTCTAAGGTAAATTTTAAAAACACATTGGTTTCAAGTCCAGAACTTAACATCTTAAACTATCTTTATTACTATAACGGTGCTGGTGTATGTGTTGCCGACTTTAATAATGACAAATTGCCAGACTTTTTCTTTACAGGCAATCAAACGCAAAATCAATTGTATTTAAATACGGGAAATTATATATTTAAAAATAGTACTATTCAAGCAAAAATTCCAAAAAACGAATGGTCAACAGGAGTAACTTCAGTTGATATTAACCAAGATGGTTTAATGGATATCTACATTTGTCAGGTTACAGGACTTCAAGATAAAATAGCTAAAAATCAACTTCTTGTTAATCAAGGTATAGGCAATAATGGCATACCGGTCTTTAAAAATATGGCAGCCGAGTATGGTTTAGCTATCTCAAGCTACGCACAACAAGCGGGTTTTTTTGACATGGATGCAGATGGTGATTTGGATTTTTTTTTATTGAATCACTCATTCTATCCTAATAGAACGTACGGAAGCGGAAATAAACGCCAAACTTTTCACCCACAAGCAGGCGATAAAGTTTTTGAAAATAAAAATGGTCAATATGTTGAAATCACACCTACTACTCAATTATTTTCAAGTGAAATAGGATATGGTTTGGATTTTAGTTTCAGTGATATCAACTTAGACGGATATACAGATATTTTTGTAGGTAATGATTTTTTTGAAAATGACTATCTATATATTAATCAAAAGAACAATAGTTTTCAGGAATTAATTCATACCAATCCACATGCATTAGGACATACTACACATTTTTCTATGGGAAATGCTATTGCCGATATCAATAATGATTTATTGCCAGATCTTCTTTCAGTAGATATGTTGCCAGAAGCTATGGAAGAGTACAAAGTTTCTGGAGCGGAATATCCCTACTTAACTTACCAACAGTATTTAAAAAATAATTATGCTCCCCAATTTATGAGCAACACCTTGCACCTTAATCAAGGAAATCTGAAGTTTAACGAAGTAGCAAATCATAAAAACATTGCGGCAACAGATTGGTCATGGTCTGCATTAATTGCAGATTTTAATAATGACACATTTAGTGATATAT
>Ga0307937_1000656_pt1 | contig 20453 bp, 25 predicted proteins | sample OrgLakmetagenom3_FD_201814 | JGI IMG/M metagenome (GOLD analysis project Ga0307937, IMG submission 201814) | Saline water microbial communities from Organic Lake, Antarctica - #3 | ecosystem: Environmental > Aquatic > Non-marine Saline and Alkaline > Saline | place: Antarctica: Organic Lake...
CGCAAGCCGCAAGGACGAACGTCATGAAGCTGCATGATCGCGTTTTTCTGCTGTTGGGCGGCTCGGGTGGTATTGGCCGGGCGTTGATTGAACCTCTGACCGCTGCCGGTGCCCGGATTATTTTGGCTTCGCGACGACCGGAGGCGTTAACGCCAGTCGATGGCGTATCGCTCGTTTACCTTGATTTGGGGGCATCTGATTTGCCCGATCAGTTGGAACGGTTGACGGAGGCTCACCCGGCTATAGATGGGATTATCCATTGTGCCGGTCAGAATCATTTTGCGAGTTTGGCGCAGTTGCCAGTAAGCGCACTGGACGACCAGATTGCCGTTAACCTGCGCAGCGCCATGCTGGTTGCGCGTCATTTTGCGCCGCGGTTTGAGAGTGCGGGCTACGGGGCTCTGGTGTTTGTAGGTTCAACGTTCGGCAGCATTGGCTTTCCCGGTTACACCGCTTATTGCGCATCCAAGTTCGGGCTGCGGGGCTTTTCCGAAGCCTTGCGCAGGGAGCTGGCTGACACACCCGTTCAGGTTATTTATGTGGCACCCAGAGCCGCGGCAACGGCGATGAATCCGGAAGTAGTGAATCAGCTGAACCGGGCCCTGGGCAATACGATGGATGCCCCGGAAAAGGTAGCCGGACAGATTCTTCGGGCGATGCAGCAAGATAATTCCCGTCGTTTTCTGGGTTGGCCGGAAAAATTCTTTGTTGTGATTAACGGCATTCTGCCGCGCCTTGTCGACAGGGCTATGTTGAAGCAATTGCCGGTCATCCGGCGCTTTCTGAAAGCAGAGGTAATATCATGAAGTGGATAACATTGGTGTTTGCCGGTTTGATTGCAATGCCGGTCTGGGCGATGGAACTTGAAACGGAGCTGGCTGGTATTCAGCAACGTTGGGCCGAAATCCAGTATCAGATGCCAGAAGATGAAAGAGAAAAAGCCTTCGAAAATCTGGCTGGAGACGCTGAAGCCTTTGTGGCTCATTATCCAGATCAGTCAGAACCACTGATCTGGAAAGGGATTGTGCTGAGCACCTACGCAGGCGCCAAAGGCGGACTGGGAGCGTTGGGGCTGGTTAAGGAAGCGCGAAAAACCCTGGAAGCTGCGATCGCGATTGATCCTGACGCCCTGGATGGTTCTGCTTACACCTCCCTTGGCAGCCTCTATTATCAGGTGCCCGGGTGGCCCCTGTCCTTTGGTGATGAAAAACAGGCTGAGGAATACCTGCGAAAGGCTTTGGCGATAAACCCGGATGGCATCGATTCGAACTATTTCTTTGGCGATTTTCTCCTGGAACAAGGGGAGCATCAGAGGGCAATGATATATCTGAACAATGCGCTCAAAGCGTCACCCCGCCCAGGTCGTGAACTGGCCGATGAGGGTAGACGGAAGGAAATTCGAAGTCGACTTGATATGCTTTAAACTGTTTGTCGAGATTAACTAATCTCGGGCGGCATCTTAAAGTGTTGCTGATCGTATCCGGGGAGCTTTACTGCGCATGCGTCAATTTCGAGGGGTGGTTTCGAATCAGGGGCTATGCACTCAAACGTATCGTAAACTTTGATGGGTCCTATCCCGTTTCCAGGGACGGCTTTAAAACGGTTGTGGACTTCCCATCCAAGTGCAGCAAAAAGGTCCGCTTTCCAATGTCTGCCTCTGTAGAAATGGGGGATGACCCAAGGGTCTCCATTCTGCGTAGGATTTTTACGCTTTCTATCGCCATATCAAGTAGATAAATTCCGCCAAAAATAATAATATGATCACCGGTTCATGAATTCCGGATAACGTATTTATTTACCGGAACGACTTATAATTATAAATAGCGGAAGTAAAAAAATGCTCAAACTTCACGGCTTTTCTGCCAGTAATTACTACAATGTGCCCAAGCTTGCCCTTCTGGAAAAAGGCATAGCGTTTGAAGAGGTCCTGTCCTACACCGGAGTCGGTCCGAAATACAAACCCGAGTATCTGGACAAGAGTCCTCTGGGCAAGGTTCCCGCACTTGAAACCGGCGACGGGTTTATCAGCGAATCCCGTGCGATTCTGGAGTATATCGAGCGAGCCTATCCGGAACATTCCCTGCTGCCTGCCAAATCTTTTGACATTGCCAAAGTGCAGGAGTTGTCCCAGTACATTGAGCTCTACCTGGAGCTTGTCGCTCGCCGCCTGATACCAAATCTTCTGGGCGGTACTGAACCGGATCCTGTTGTACTGAAAGACGTCGAGAAGGGCCTGGGCAAGGCAGTCGCGGGCCTGGCAAAACTATCGACCTTTGAACAGTTTGCCTATGGCGACCAGTTTACTCAGGCGGATATCGCGGCGATTCTGAACCTTCCCATCGTACGCAACGTTGGCAAAGCATTCATGGACCGGAATTTCCTGTCAGAGGTTCCAGGGCTGAATGACTACCTGTACCGCATGGAAGAACGGCCCCACGTCAAGAAAATTCGCGCTGACGCGGCCGCTGATCGGCCGAATTTCATGGCGCATCTTAAAGCGTTGTATGGGATGTAGCTGCGAAAGTCATCCAGGGGTAGGCCCCTTCCGTTAATCAAAAACCCCAGCAGCGCTGGGGTTTTCGGGTTAAGGGGTAAGGTCGAATCCTTCTCCGGCATTCCTACTGCGCGTTGGGGAAAAATAACTGCTGCCCGTCCACAGAGAAGTCTGCAATTGCCTGCTGGCCATCCTCAGAGATCAGCCATTGGTGCCACTGCTCGGCAAGATCGTGTTTCAGATGCGGATGCTTTTCCTTGGAGAGAAGCAGGCTGCCGTACTGGTTGAACAGCACCTTGTCGCCTGCAAAAAGCAGTTTAAGGTTCTGTGGATTTTCAAAGGCGACCCAGGTAGCTCTGTCGGACATCACGTACGCATCCATGGCGGCGGCGGTGTTGAGCGTTGGGCCCATGCCGCTGCCGAGTTCGCGGTACCAGTCGCCATCCGGCTGGACGCCGGCATTCTGCCAGAGACGCAGCTCGGCGCGGTTGGTGCCGCTGTCATCTCCGCGTGAGGCAAAGGGTGCCCGGGCTTCGGCGATACTCGAAAAGGCCTCGGCGGCGGTCTGCGCCTGAGCGACATTGGCCGGATCAGTGGCCGGGCCAATCACCACGAAATCGTTATACATCACATCCGCGCGCTCAATGGCATAGCCATTCTCGATAAAACGCTGTTCGCCAGTGGTGTCATGCACCAAAAGGCTGTCGGCGTCACCGCGGCGGGCGATCTCGAATGCCTGGCCGGTGCCTACTGCCACCACCCGTACCTCGATATCGGTCGCCTCCTCAAACTGCGGCAGGATGGCGCCGAACAGCCCCGAATTTTCGGTGGAGGTCGTTGAGGCGAGGGTGATGTAGTCATCGGCGTACGCGCCAGCGGCCAGCCCCATGCTTGTAACACCGGCGAGTACGAGGTTTAGGGTCTTTTTCATTTTATTATCCTTCTTTCGTGGGTTTAAACTTGCATTGTTATAATGTTGGCAAAGCGCTGGGAACCGCACTATTCGACCAGTTCTCCGGCAATAAACGCCTGTGCCTCTCGCGAGACGGGCGAACTGAAAAAGGATTCAGCCGGTGAGTGTTCACGTAGTTTCCCACCTGCAAGGAACAGTACATCTCCGGCGAGACGTCTGGCCTGGTGTAGGTCATGAGTGGTCATAACGATGCGCGTTCCCCGCTGATGAAATTCAAGCACGGCGGTTTCCACGGCCCTGATTGCCGCGGGATCGAGCGCAGACGTCGGTTCGTCCAGAAACAGCACAGAGGGAGAAAGTGTCCAGGCACGCGCCAAAGCCAGGCGCTGTTGTTCACCGCCCGAGAGCACGCGGGCCGGCGTATCAGCGCTGGCTGACAGACCAAAGCGCTCAAGCGCCTCAAGAGCGAGCCCCTTGCGTGCGTTACGGGGCGTACTGTTGACGGCCAACGCATGAGTAAGGTTCGCAAGCGCTGAGCGGCGCAACAGCACCGGATGTTGGAACACCATAGCCTGGCGGGGGCGCCCATCGCCCGACCACGACACCTGCCCTCGCGTGGGCGAGAGCAGACCATGTGCCAGGCGCAGCAAAAGGCTCTTCCCGGCGCCATTGGGTCCCATGATCAGGGTAGGGCCGGCTCCGTCCAGGGCAAAGGAGCACGGCCCGAAAAGCATCCTGTTCAGGTGGCTGAACGCAACGTCCCCGAAGTGCAACGCCGGTGGGGCGCAGAGGGAAGAGGCTGCGTCGAGCAACGGGCTGAATGAAGTCATCCCATACGCCTTTTGGCCAGCTCACTCACGATATAAGCACCTGCATTGATGAGCATCACGAGCGTCAGCAGCACGATTCCGAGCCCTAGCGCCAGTGGAAGATCGCCTTTGCTGGTTTCCAGTACAATGGCCGTTGTCATTACTCTCGTAACACCATCAATATTGCCTCCCACCATCATGACAGCGCCTACTTCGGCGCTGGCGCGACCGAACCCCGCAAGCAGAACAGTCAGTAGCGCAAAGCGGGCGTCCCATAACAGTGTGGGCATCATTCGTGAACGGGACATGCCCAGTGAAATGAACTGTTCCCGGTACTCCCCCAAAAGCTCCTCGACTTTCTGCCGCGAAAGCGCGGCCAGAATTGGCAGCACCAGCACAATTTGCGCGATCACCATAGCGGAGGGAGTAAACAGAAGCCCCCATTCTCCCAGTGGACCCGCCCGGGATAGCAGTAAATAGACCGTCAGTCCGGCGACGACAGGTGGTAGCCCCATCAGCGCATTCAGAACAACAATCACCCCTCCACGCCCGGGAAAGCGCCAGAGCGCCACCGCCGCGCCGAGCGGAAACCCCAGCAAAGCCGCAACAAGCACGGCCAGCAGTGAAACCTGCAACGACAGCGCCACGATCTGAAACAGGTCGGCGTCCAGATTCAACAGTAACGATAGCGCCACATAAAACGCATTATCTTCCACAGCGGCGTCTCCTTAGTGTTGAGCATACTGCCGTTTTCAATTACGATTTACATTGTCTTCCGAAATTCATGCAGCTAAGAACAGCTTTTTTGCGTTTATTCGGGTAGCAGGAGAAACGATGCCTCTACCGGCTTACCTCACCACCGCAGAAGTTGCCGATTACCTCCGGCTGAAAGAGCGCAAGGTCTATGACCTGGTAAGTCAGGGTGTTATTCCCTGTGTGCGGATTACCGGGAAGCTTCTTTTCCCGCGGCAGCGCATTGATCTGTGGTTAATGAACCACCTGGAGGGCGACGATGTCACAGGCAAGCCGACGCCGCCGGTGTTGGCTGGCAGCCAGGATCCACTGCTGGAATGGGCGACTAAAGAAAGCGGAGCCGAACTGGCTCTGTTGTGTCAGGGAAGTGGCGACGGCGTCCAGCGATTGCTTGACGGCCGCGCGATGCTTGCCGGTATGCATATCTTGCATGCGGAAAACCAATGCTATAACGACCCCGCAATGCTTGGCCTGGGGGGAATGCGCGATCTGGTGCTGATTCGCTGGGCGAAACGCCAGCAGGGGCTTCTTTTGGCTTCCGATAATCCGCACCAAATCACCAGATTCGAGGACATCGTGCGCCCCGGTATACGTCTCGCCCATCGCCAGCCTGATGCAGGCGCAAGCCAGTTGTTGCAGAGTTTTCTCGCGCGCCACCGTATCGATGTCACAGGCCTTATCTGGGCTGCTAATCCATCACTGAGTGAGGACGATCTCGCTCTGGCGATTCGTGAGGGTGAAGCCGATGTTGGACTGGGTATAGAAGCTGCTGCGCGGCGACAGGGACTGGCCTTTATCCCACTTCAACAGGAAAATTTTGATCTTGCCATGCGTCGGCGGCACTACTTCGAGCCGGCTCTGCAGCGTCTTTTGGCGTTTGCCGGGTGCGAACGCTTTGCCGAGCGAGCCCGGGCATTAGGTGGTTACGACATCGGCGAGCTGGGGCAGGTCAGCTATAATGCTTGAACGGCATTATACGTTTCGGGATTGATGCCCGCAGAGACGGAGCTGAATCGAAGCGCACATGCCTTCATTCCGAAACCATCTACTGAAGGATGCCGGCGGTGCTCTCGGTGACCTGGGCACATTGTTGCCATTGAGCCTCGGGGCGATCGGGTTGGCAGGTTTGGCCACTATACCCGTGCTGCTCGGGTTTGGCGTGTTCTACGTGACAACGGGGCTGTATTTTCGGCTCCCCATACCGATCCAGCCCATGAGAGCCATTACTGCTTCAGCGGCGCATCATCGCTTCGGTGCTCGCACGGCTATCGCACCGCTGTTGCTGGGAATCAGCCTGATCTTGGTCGCGCTGGTGGCGGGAGGGCTTTCATTTTTAACAGCGATTCCAACGGCCGGCCTGGGGGCCCTGTTATTTGTAGCGGCCGTTGAGCTTGCATTAACCAGACGCCTCAGGGACGCCAAGTCTTCCTGTTGGCCTGTAATCGCCATAACTGCGCTGGTCACCGTCTGGACAGATCCGTTTTTAGGGTTTGTCGCAGGGTTGGTTGCCGAAGCTACCCGCGTTGACTGGATGCGCAGCGGGGGAATGGTGTAAAGATTGTAATCGCATCGCAGACCTAGTGGGCAAGCACGGGAGCTGGAAAAGCTGTTAGGCCGGAACTGCCAGAATAATATGCGAAGCCTTGATGATCGCCGTTGCGCTTGTCCCCGGCTCCAGACCGAGCTCCAGAACAGCCTCGCGAGTCACGATAGAGCATACGCGGCTGCCACCAGGCAACTCCAGAATAACCTCCGCATTCACAGCACCGTCACTTACGCTAATGACGCTGCCTTTCAGGCAGTTGCGAGCGGACAGGCGCACATCGTCACACTCAGTCATCAGCATCACCCAAGGAGCCTTGATGAGCGCCATGGCCTCACTGCCTGACGTCAGATGCAGGCTTTTAACGCTGTCGTTGGTTACTACAGCGACCAACGGCTCCCCACCGGAGAGTTCCATAGTCACTTCCGAGTTTACGGAACCTTCTTTCACGTTGAGCACTGTGCCTTTCAAAACATTACGTGCGCTGGATTTCATGGGGTATTACCACCTCTAATCGTTGATAAATTTGGGCCTAGCCTAAACGAACAAAGCAGACGAACCAAACAGGCTGATCTTTTGCGTCATTCAGAATCGGACAAAGCGCCAACGTCAAAACCGTAGCTCGCGAGAACCTTTTGTCCGGCCGGGGAGAGGATATAAAGAGCAAGTTTCCAGGCTTCCTCCGGCGCGTCTTTAAGCACTATTACGCCGTAATCAGCGCCGACGGCCAATTCGGGGAGCACCGTTATGATCTGAAGGTCATTAACTTCGCGCTGGGCCAATACCGCATTCGTGCAATAAGTCAGGAACAGCTCCGCCTGCCGTTGTTCCATGACCCAGCCATAGGCATTTCGGCCTTCCGGTGGTTTGGCTGTGTCAGGCCCTCCGGTAAGCTGCAGAGCTTTGGCCTTCAGAGATTTTGCGGCACCTGAAACGATATTTTCAGCTCGGTTGAACAGTTCCCAGGCGTAATCTCCGGCAGGATCGGCCTTGGGCGTTGACGTGCCAAGCCTGTGTTTTTTTGCCAGCATATCGTCGAGAAGTGTCGCCGGCGTCACCTCAATGTCGGGCTGCGCGAGCGCACAGAGTCGGTTACGCGCGAACAGGGCAACTGGCCCACCCCGATGGGTTTTCTCGAGCCTGCGAGGGTGGCTCATGTTGGCCGACGCAAAAATGTGGGCCGGCTCGCCGGCTTCAATTCGCTGACGCATAAGTCCCGAGGGGCCAAAGGATGTCGAAACGTCAATGCGATAGGTATCCGAAAAGTTTTGGACGACTTCGCCCAGGGCTGCTCGCAGGCTGCCAGCCGCATAAAGAGATACCGGTTCTGACTTAGCGATCATGGGCGCGGCGGCGATGATTGCAACGCCGATCCAATGAGGAAAATACATTGTTCAAATTCCGTATCGATGACATGTGTTGTCCCCGCTCAACTTCAACGCCCCGGTGCGCGCATGATGAACATTGCAGCAATAGCCAGAAGCACGATGGCACCCGCTTCGTAAAGAATATTCAGTGGGTCCATTTCCTTTCCCTGCAACACGATCAGACGGGCAAGGGCGGTAATTGCAATGAAAATCGGATAGACAAAAGGCGACCCTTTGCCGGTGTAGAATACCGAGACCATTGCAATAACCTCGGTGTAGAGAAACATCGTCAGTATATCCGCCAGTTCAACGCTGCCACTCTGATAGACGTTGACGATCTCGAAGCTCGCGGCAACAATCGTCAGCACAGCGGTCAGTATCAGCATCAGCTTTTCGGTTACCCGGAAGCCGACCACCGCCAGCCTGCGTTCCGTGTGGCTCATGGACTCCTCGTCCGACCCGGCTTTTTTCTGATCCTGATTTTGCGGATCGCGATCAACTTCTGAATTTTCCATAATTGAACCCTTTAATACGACATGTCTTTTCTTTGTGAGGAAGCCCTAATATGGCTATAGCCCTGAAGAATTACACCGGCCGCGATATCCTGCCGTTTGCAGACGATCTGGCCAGGCTACGGATTGAGGTATTCCGGAGCTTCCCTTACCTGTACGACGGCGATATGGCCTACGAGCAAGCGTATATTGACACCTACGCGCGGTCTGCCGGAAGCCTTTTTGTGCTGGCCTTTGACGGTGACAAGGTGGTCGGAGCCGCAACCGGTATTCCCATGGCCGACGAGACCCGAGAGTTCAGACAACCTTTCCTCGACCAGGGCTATCAGCCCGATCGTATTTTCTACTTCGGTGAGTCCGTTCTGCTGCCAGAATACCGGGGCCATGGCGTTGGTGTCGCTTTTTTCGATCATCGGGAGAGCCACGCCCTAGAGCAGGGCAGCTTCACCCACACCTGTTTCTGCGCGGTTGAACGTCCCTCAGTTCACCCCCTGCGCCCGGCCGATTATGAGCCGCTGGATGATTTCTGGCATAAACGTGGTTACAAAAAGGTTCCGGCTCTGAAGACGCAGTACCACTGGCGTGATATCGGGGACACCGCCCAGACACCAAAACCGATGACCTTCTGGTTCAAGTCTCTCTAGATCGGCTCGTTCAGGCAACGCCGGCGGTACGCAACACAAACACACCCAGCGTCACCGTCACGCTGGCGAGCAGTGTCGTCATCGCGACAATATTGGCGGCCAGCCGGTCATTGCCACCGAGGGCCTTGACCATGATAAAGCTGGCGGCGGCCGTCGGGCTGGCAAAAAACAGGAACATCAGGCCAAGCTCGCGACCCTCAAACCCTACGGCCCAGGCCGCCAGTGTGCAAAGCCCCGGTAACACCAGCATTTTCAGGACACTCGCGCTGATGGCGGTTTTGCGATCATCGCGCATACTGCTCAGGAACGGGGTGCCGCCAATGCACATCAGTGCCAGGGGCAGGGTCAGTGATGCAAAATAATCCCCGCTGGTCATAAGCCAGGCTGGCAGTTGAACACCCGACCATGCGAATGGCAGGGCCACAATCACTGCTATAATCAATGGATTACGGGCGATATCTCCAAAGGTTCGCAGCCAACTGGCGGGTCGTCCTGATTGATAGGTGGTAAGAACAATGACGGACAGGGTGTTGTAGGACACAATAACCACGCCCAGCAACAGGCCGCCCGCCGACAAGCCATAATCACCGTAAAGGCTCGCCGCCAGAGCCAGGCCGACGATACCGCAATTGCCTCGGAAGGCCCCCTGAACGTAGACGCCGCGATCAGCCAGAGGCACCGCACGTAGTGCCCAAACCCAGCTCAGGAGGAAGCTGGCCAGAGTGGCGGCCGCAAAAAAAATCAGCAGGGCGGGGTTAAGCGCGGTGTCCAGGTCTGCACGTACAATGCTCAAAAAAACCAGAGTGGGCAGAGTCGCTCGGAAGACCAGGGCAGAGGCCGTGTTGATAAACGCCGAATCTATCCAGCCCAGGCGCCTGAGGCCCAGGCCGATGAAAACCATGGCAAACACCGGCAGCGTTGTCTCGAGGGTCTGAAGAAAGGTATCGAGCAAAATCATCGGGTCCGTCGCTATCGCACTTCAAAATCAGTGAACTCGCCGGTAGCCGTGCCGGTGGTTGCCTGGATGTCGTCGACGACGGCCGCGGGCGGTCCGTCGCCGCACCATTGTTTGAGGGACATAAGGGATTCGGCAGCACCTTCAGCGACCACTTCCACGCCCCCGTCGGACAGGTTTCTGGCATAGCCTGTGAGGCCAAGGCTGAGAGCTTTGTCGACCGTCGAGGCCCGGTATCCCACGCCCTGCACCCTGCCACTGATCAACATGTTCAGTTTTTGCTGGCTCATCGCCCGGTTACTCCTCTGCGTTGTCTTGGCTATTATCAGGCTGACAGGTTAGCGTGCCGGAGATTATAGTTTAAAGGGTCCCCGATGACCTTCTACAAACGTCTCAAACCCATTACCATTAAAGCTTTCAGGCAGAGCGCATGATGCACGATGAAACAGGTCAGGAGCCCCAGCCAGATCCACGTGAAGAAAAATTTGTGGTGGACGTCGAGCTGCTTTCCGAAGATCAGCTTGACGGACTTGTTAATGAGTACTGCACTCGTTATCACGGGCTTAATGACTCGGAAAATCCGATGGCAGAGAAGGACCGGGTCCTGGCTGCGGTCAGGCGACGGGAACTGGTTGTCTGGTTCGACCCGGTAGAAAACACGGCGGGCCTCAGTCCGCCCCGATAGTGTTGGTTTCGCGTTTATGTAGTCGATATGCTGCTATCGAATACGGTTGCTAACCGGTACAATCCGGATCGTTGTAATTCATGCCAGGCGTGAGGTGGAGTTTAATCAGGGTATTGGTTGTAGACGACCATGATTTGGTCCGTTCCGGTATTACCCGGATGCTGGCCGACAACCCGGACCTCGAAGTCATTGGTGAGGCGTGCTCCGGCGAGGACTCCGTGGACTTCGTTCGTCGGGACCGGCCCGATATTGTGCTGATGGATATCCGCATGCCGGGTATTGGTGGCCTTGAAGCAACTCGACGTATTCTCCGAATCGACGATTCTATCCGCGTAATCGTGGTCACGGCCTGTGCAGATGACCCCTATCCGACGCGCGTCATGCAGGCTGGTGCCACGGCCTACATCACCAAGGGCGCCGACATCAGGGAAATGGTCCGCGCCATCCGTATGGCGCACTCCGGCCAACGCTACATCAGCCCGGAAATCGCCCAGAAAATGGCCCTCAAACAGCTGGGGGACGATGTGCGCGACGAGGACGGTCAACTGCAACTGTTCGACAGGCTGTCCGAGCGCGAGATGCAGATTGCCATGATGGTAGTGGACTGCCAGAAAGTGCAGGACATCTCGGACAAACTCTGCCTGAGCCCGAAAACAGTCAACAGCTACCGCTACAGAATCTTCGAGAAGCTGGAAATTTCCAGCGATGTGGAATTGGCGCTTATGGCAGTCAGGCTCGGGTTGCTCGATGCCGACCAGGTCTGACGAACCGCAGGACAGCGCTTTCGACGTAAAGCATTTCCTGAAACGACTGACCGAGAGGCCGGGCGTCTATCGTATGTACGATGGTGCCGGTGGGGTCCTTTACGTTGGCAAGGCCCGCAATCTCAAGAAACGGGTCAGCAGTTATTTCCGCAAGTCCGGGCTGGCACCAAAAACGGAAGCTCTGGTTGCGCGCATCGAATCGGTCGAAGTGACTATTACCGGCAGCGAGACCGAGGCTCTGCTTCTCGAGCAGAATCTGATCAAATCCCTTCGTCCGCCCTATAATATCCTGCTCCGTGACGACAAATCCTACCCGTATATTTACCGCTCCGCCCACGATGATTATCCATCGCTTACTTTCAGGCGGGGCAGAACCAAAAAAGGCGGGGGCACCTGGTATGGGCCATTCCCGAGTTCCGGTGCCGTCAAGGAAAGTCTTAATATTCTACAAAAGATATTCCGTATAAGATCCTGTAGTGAAAGCTATTTCCGTAATCGTACCAGACCTTGCTTGCAGTATCAGATTAACCGCTGCACGGCGCCCTGCGTCGGGTTCATTTCCCCTGAAGACTACCTTGCCGACGTTCGCAGGGCGACGATGTTTCTGGAGGGGAAAAACCCGGCGATCCTCCAGGACCTGCTGGCGGCCATGGAAGAGGCGTCCAAATCCCTGGATTTCGAGAAGGCAGCCGCCTATCGCGACCAGATTAATTACCTTCGTCACGTACAGGAGCAGCAGAGCGTGGATGGCGAGGGCGGCGATGCCGACGTTATCGCCATCGCCCAGGACGCGGGGGTTGTCTGCATCGTTGTGATCATCGTCCGGGGGGGGCGGGTGCTGGGCACCAAGGATTACTTCCCCCGCTACAGCATCGAACAGTCCGAGGGGGAGCTGCTGAGCGCGTTTCTTGGCCAGTATTATTTCGGGGGAAGTACGCGACGAGAGATTCCCCCGGACATTCTGGTGCCGGTCGACGTGGATGGCCAGGAATTGCTTGCCCAGGCGCTAACAGAAACCGCTGGCCGGGACACCCGCGTGCGGAAGAATGTGCGCGGTGAGCGCAAGCGCTGGGTAGAGCTCGCGATGACCAACGCCCGTCAAACCCTGCTGACCCACCTGGCAAGCAAGGAAACCGTCTACCGCCGACTGCTTGCGCTGCGTGATCTACTGGAGTTGCCGGAAACGCCGTCGCGTATGGAATGTTTTGATATCAGCCACAGCCAGGGGGAAAACACGGTCGCATCCTGTGTGGTTTTCGACGAGAATGGGCCTCTCAAAAGTGACTATCGTTTATACAATATCGAGGGTGTGACCGGCGGCGATGATTACGCAGCCATGCGTCAGGTTTTGACCCGCCGTTACAAGCGGGTGATATCAGGCGAGGGCAAGCGCCCGGACCTGGTATTCATCGATGGTGGTAAAGGCCAGCTTGGTATTGCCAGGGCCGTATTTGATGAACTTGGAATATCGGATATCCCGCTGATCGGTGTTGCCAAGGGCGTGACACGCCGCGCCGGAATGGAGCAGTTGATTGATGCGCTGACCGACGCTGTTTTCAGAGTGCCCGCTGATTCACCGGCGTTGCACCTGATCCAGCATATACGGGATGAATCCCACCGGTTTGCCATCACCGGCCACCGGGCACGGCGAGACAAGAAACGCCGCAGTTCAACACTGGAGGGGATCGATGGTGTCGGGCCAAAGCGCCGTCGGGACCTGATCCGTTACTTCGGCGGCATTCAGGATCTGAAAAAAGCCAGTGTCGAAGAAATGAGCAAGGTTCAGGGCATCAGTCGCAACCTGGCAGAAGCAATCTACGCAGCGCTGCACGACGAGTAGGGAACACATGAATTTACCGAACATCCTCACGCTGTCGCGGATTACCATGATTCCGGTATTCGTGATTATTTTCTATCTGCCGCTGCAGTGGAGCTATTTTGTGAGCGCCGCAATTTTTGCGTTGGCGGCCGGCACCGACTGGCTGGACGGGTATCTGGCCCGCCGCCTTGATCAGACCACGCCTTTCGGCGCCTTTCTTGACCCGGTCGCCGACAAACTGATGGTGGCCGTGGCGCTGACAGTGCTGGTCGAGGCGCACTCAAGCTTTGTTTTAACCATTCCTGCTACCGTCATAATCGGCCGTGAAATCGTCATTTCCGCGTTACGGGAGTGGATGGCGGAAATTGGCAGCCGGGCGAGTGTTGCGGTGTCCTACATTGGCAAGATCAAAACGACCGCGCAAATGACATCCATCACATTGCTGCTGGCCTTCCCGGTAGGTGAAACCTGGACCTGGGCCGGTCTGGCGCTGCTTTATGTTGCCGCCGGACTCACCTTGTGGTCGATGATTCTGTATCTGAGGGCGGCCTGGCCTGATCTGTTTCCCCGTAAATTTCCTGACTGACGTCCAGCAGCCAGGCCACCAGATTCTCCGTGAGGGCCTGGCTGGCATCGCTGAAGCCTGAAATGACGGCTTCAGCCGGTTGGTCAGCCGTTCTTTCATTCACCCGGAAGCGCTGCGTCGCCACTACCTCTCTGGTTGTTGTTTCCAGCAACTGCACGTCAAGCTGAACAACCACCTCAGGCTCGCCATCGGGATAGTGAAGCTGGAACCGTGTCAGGTTGCTGCCCAGTACCAGGTTGCTCATCGCATCGCTGGTCTCGGTCACGACGGCTTTCAGCCCGCCACTTTGCCGCAATCCCTCGATCCAGTGATCACGAACAAGCAGTGGCAGGCGCTTGCTCCAGCGAGCGCCCCCGTACGCCTGGATAGACTCTCCCCGGGGATTGACCAGAATACTGTTGCCGCTCAGCGGCGCCTCGGCATGGGGCGTCAGCACGCGCAGGGTCAGTGCAACGGGGTGCTGGTCTGTTGGCGCTACATCGGGAGCACGCAGCATGTAGGTTGCTTTTGCCGGGCGCTCCGGCAGCAGGGAACATCCACTGACCATTGCCAGCGCGCCCAACATTAAAACGGCATAGCGAATCGTCATGGACTGAACTCCTGCAAGGGCTCTTTGCCCAGTAAAAGGCCCGCCGGATCTTCCTCCAGGTGACTGATCAGGCTATCAAGACTGTTCAGCATTGCTCTCATGTCCCGCAAAGTTGGCCCGAGCTCACCGACTCCCTGCAAACCGCGGTTGAGTGCAGCCTGGTTCTGCTCAATGAGCCGGTCAAGACGCGTGGTTGCCCGTTCCAGGGTTTGGCTCGCATTGGTGGCGGAGCCAAGTAATGATTCCACCTCGTTATTAAGCAGTGCGTCTGCCCGGCGCCCCACACGCTGATAGGTATCCAGCGTGACGCGGGTCTCGCGGGTGATTCCCTGCAAGCTCTCGAATATGCCGTTCACTTCGTCACGCCGGGCCATCAATCCGCCCGATAACGCCTGCAGGTTGGCCAGGCTGCGGGTCAGATTATCAATGTTCCGGTCGGACATTATCCTGTTGGAGTTGGTCAGCAACTGGTCGAGTTTCTGCAGAAGGCTTTCCCCGGTGGCGACCAGCGAATTCAGCGCCGAGGGTTCAGCCTGAATCAGCGGCGGCTGATCGCGGGAACCCTCAAGAATCGGACTGCCGGGTGTGCCGCCTTCCAGTTCAATACTCATGCTGCCGGTAATATTCGTGATCGCCAGACCTGCCCGGGTGTTTTCCCGGATCGGCACCTGGCTGTAGATTCTAACCAGGGCCCTGACATTGCGGGGGTCGTCCGGGTCAAGTCTCAGCAGGGCGACATCGCCAACCCGGATGCCACTGTATTTAACAGGGCTCCCTTCCGTCAGGCCACTCACTCCCTGATCAAAAACGATTTCGTACCAGGTGTAATCCCGGTCGTTATCCGAGTTGTTGAGCCACAAAGCGAAGAAAAGTCCGCTGGCCATTGCCGCCAGCGCAAACAGGCCAATCAGAACGTGATGCGCCCTTGGCTCCATAATCAGGCCTCCTTCTTGCGGTTAACCGAAGCGGATTTCGCCTGGCGACCTCTGGGGCCATGAAAATAGGCGCGTATCCACTCGTTGTCGGTGGCCTCCACATTGGCCAGGGTGTCGGTGATCAGAACCCGGCGATCTGCCAGTACGGCAATCCGGTCGCAGGCGGTGTAGAGAGTATCCAGATCGTGGGTTACCAGAAAAACCGTGAATCCAAGTGCGTTGCGCAGGGTGACGATCAGCCGGTCGAAAGCAGCCGCGCCGATCGGGTCAAGGCCTGAGGTGGGTTCATCCAGAAACAGGATTTCCGGGTCCAATACCAGCGCCCTGGCCAGAGCAGCGCGCTTGACCATGCCACCTGACAGCATGGCCGGGTATTTGTGGGCCGCGTTGGCAGGCAAACCGACCAATGCCAGCTTGGTTCGGGCCAGATGTTCGGCGTCATCCCTGCCGAGCCGGATATGTTCGATCAGGGGCAGGGCAATGTTTTCCAGCAAAGTCAGTGAAGTGAAAAGTGCGCCTCCCTGAAACAACACACCCAGTCTGCGCTCGAGATCCGGGCGCTGTTTTGCGTCAAGCGATGCGAGTTGCTGCCCTAAAATTTCGATGCTGCCCGCATCCGGCGAATGCAACCCGACGATTGAACGAAGGAGCACTGATTTTCCTGTGCCGGAACCCCCAACCACGCCGAGAATCTCCCCGCTGTAGACATCAAGGCTGAGATTTTCATGGACGGACTGGCTGCCAAAATGGTTGCTCAATCCTTTGACTCTGATCACCTTTGATCGTTTTTCCGTGGGGGTTCTCACCATCCCATCTCCATGAAAAATATGGCGGCTATCGCGTCCAGCAGGATCACCATGAAAATAGACTGTACCACGGCCGAGGTGGTGTGCTCACCGACCGATTGGGCACTGCCGCTGGTTTTGAAGCCCTCAAGGCAGCCGATCATGGCAATGACAAACGCGAAGACCGGTGCCTTGATCATGCCCATGTAGAAGTGAATAACCGGAATTCTGGTTTCCAGAATGTTCAGTACCTGGGGCAAGGCGATATCGAGGGTAAGAATACACACCAGCGACCCACCCACGATACCGCTCACTGTCGCCACCAGGGTCAGTATCGGAAGGGATACCGCCATCGCGAGCCCTCGGGGTATCACCAGAAGTTCCATCGGGCTGAGCCCCAGAATTCTTATGGCATCTATTTCCCCATTGACCTTCATCGAGCCCAGCTGTGCGGTAAATGCGCTGGCGGTGCGGCCTGCCACCAAGATAGCCGAAAGCATGACGCCAAACTCCCGCAGAAATGCAAAAGCAACCAGGTCGACCGTGTAAATCGTCGCTCCGAACTCGTCCAGAACCGTGGCGCCCAGAAACGCCACTACCGCGCCTACCAGAAATGACAGCAGCGCAACAATGGGCAGGGCACTCAGGCCGGTCTGATGCAGGTGCGAGACGAATGAGGTGACCCGCCAACGCCCCGGCTGCGGCAGGATAACCAGGCAGGTGACGATCAGTTGGCCGGCGAAACCGACGAGCAGCCGGAGGTGTGCCAAGACATTCGTGACGTCACGACCGATTCGCGCCAGAAAGTCCCTGGCTGACAACGGTCTTTGGCGGGGAACCTCCGCAGCCTCCGCCATTGAGTCCAGCACAATACGGATCAGCCCGCGTCTTTCATCGCTCAGGCGAGGGGTGCGGGATACTAACTGCTCCAACTGATCGACCCCCAGCAGCTCTACCAGCAGCGATGCACCGGCCGTATCCAGTGTGTTAATCCGAGTCAGATCGGCGGTGGCCAGAAGCGATGAGGAAATTTCGCCTCTTGGTGGGATCTCAGCTCTGAGGCGGGCATAGTGGATGAGGGTCCAGTCTCCGCTTAAATTCAGACGGTTGCGATCTATTGCAAGCTGGCCGGGGGACGACATGTGTTAGCACCTGAAGTAAAACAAATTTCCCGAAAGAGGTTGACGCAATCGGGCGAATCCGTAGAATACGCCCTCGTTGATCAAGCGGGAATAGCTCAGTGGTAGAGCACAACCTTGCCAAGGTTGGGGTCGCGAGTTCGAATCTCGTTTCCCGCTCCAATCAGCACAGTCTCTCAATGCCCAGCTGAGAGCAAAAAGTGTCGAATCCCCTTCGAACTTTTCCAGGCGCGGTGGCAGAGTGGTCATGCAGCGGACTGCAACTCCGTTAACGCCGGTTCGATTCCGACCCGCGCCTCCATTATTTACCAAAAAACAAGATCTTACGTCGCTCGACGTTAGTTGATTTTCTCCTCCAAAAATATCCAGACTAAACCACAAATAGTCATTAGTGTGATTGGCGGTGCAGTTGCCATTGCGCCTTGCGCGATCTGTTTAAAAGCCTGTCATGCAGCGGTAGTAAAACTGACACAACGGGTTCACTTTGCTCCGCTAGTTTGCAGTAAACCAGCAGGAACAAGGTTTATGGCGCCTGGTAGGAAAACAGGTCACTCCGCAATGAACTGTAAATCGGCGAGGCGGATTCATGACTGAACTGAGCGACCTCACTCACATCAAGGCGATCCCGGAACAGCAGAGCCTGCGTGATGCAAAGCAACGGCGCATGTTGCGACGCCAGTTACCGGAGCTGATTGAGCTGGAGCGCATCCTCGCTGAGTCACCGGCGCAGTTTTCCGCGCAGGTAAGCGCGAGCATTCCGGTGGGTTCGCTTGAGCTGCCAATTTACCGTGTCGATGTGGGCGATGCCCCGGCGGACCGCCCGGCACTGTTGCTGCTGGGCGGCGTGCACGGGCTGGAGCGTATCGGCACCCAGGTGGTTCTGGCATGGTTGCGCAACCTGGCCAACAGGCTGCGCTGGGACGAACATCTGTCTGAACTGCTGCAGCGGGTACGTCTGGTGGTTGTGCCCATACTCAATCCCGGCGGTATGTTTCTCAACCGCCGCAGCAACCCCGCCGGCGTGGACCTTATGCGCAATGCGCCCATTTCTGCCCAAAGCCAGAGCACGTTTCTGGTGGGCGGGCAGCGCCTATCTCCGGTGCTCCCATGGTACAGAGGCAAATCCGATCAAGGGATGGAGCCGGAAAATCTGGCCTTGCAGAGCATCATCGAAGAGGTATTGCCGGGCCGGCCATTCAGCGTATCGCTGGACTGCCACTCCGGTTTTGGCTGGCGTGATCAGATCTGGTTTCCATACGCTTACCGACGCCGGCCAATGCGTAATATCTCGTCCGTTATGGCGCTGAAGCTGCTCTGGGAGCAGGCCTATCCTCACCACGACTATCAGTTCGAGCCGCAGTCAGAGCACTATGTTACCCATGGCGACCTGTGGGACTACTTTTACAAGCGCCATAATCGCGAGGCCAGCTCGCCCTGGTTGCCGTTGACCCTGGAAATGGGGTCCTGGCGCTGGGTGCGAAGGCGCCCCCGTCAGCTATTTAGCCGGGAAGGACTATTTAACCCGCTGCCGACTCATCGCCATCAACGGGTCCTGCGCAGCCATCTCATCCTGTTGGACTTTCTGCTCAACGCCAGCGCGAATTACGGCAACTGGTTGCCCACCAGGTCCGAAGACCAGTGGTTGAGGGCGGCCGCCAGAATGCACTGGTACAACAAGGGCGAGAACCTGTAATGGCGCGAGCCTCATGCTGACCCGGGCCGGCACCGACTGAGCTGTCATCGATTCGTCGCAAACTCTTCATCTGCGTGCAATACCCCTGCCTTACCGTCTGATTAGGCCAGTCTGCTGAAGATCAGCGGCGGCAACGAATCAGCCAGTCAAAGGGATCAGAACATGCAAAGTCAGTCGACAGCCTCCAGCAGCAGCGGCCGAAAGCTTACCTCCGGCGTGACAACGGAACCGGCCCAGATCGTCGCAGCTCAGCGCCTGAGGCATCAAATATTCACCAGCGAATACGGTGCCGATCTGGAAACCGATACCGGTATCGACCAGGACCGCTTTGACCCCTGGTGCGAACATTTCGTGGTAATGGACCAAAGCGGTGAGGTGGTTGCAACCACGCGCCTGCTGCATGGTGAGGTCGCTGCCAGAATCGGTGGTTTCTATTCGGAAGACGAATTCGATCTCGATCGCCTGAAACGCAACCCTGGCGTGTTTGCGGAACTTGGCCGGACCTGCATCCGCAGCGATTGCCGCTCGGGAGCGGCACTGAGCATGCTGTGGACCGAGGTAGCACAGTATCTGGTTCAGGAAGGCATCGACTATCTGCTGGGCTGCGCCAGTATCAGCATGCTTGATGGCGGCTACAAGGCGTGGCGAATTACCCAACAGGTGCAGCAGGAGCATCTGGCCGCAGACAACTTCCGGGTCACGCCCAAGCGCACGCTGCCACATCTTGCCAGCCACCGTGCACAAACAGACAAGTGGCGATTCCGCCGCTGTCCGCGAGACACTGGTCTCGGCCCTGGAAGCGGGGGAGTCCATACTGGTTTTCCCTGAAGGAACCACGACCGCGGGAGAGGGCGTTCGACCTTTTCACCCGCGCCTGCTCGGCGCGGCGACCACGGTCGGATGCCCCGTGCAGGCGATCACGATTGCCTACCACCGGGACGGGCAAACCGACCGCCTGGTGCCTTTTATTGGTGACGATGAGTTCGTCGCCCACCTGTGCCGCCTGTTAAGAAAGCCTGCGGTGCGAGTGGATGTCATGTTCCACCCACCCCTGGCGGTCTCCGTCAGTGACAGCCACCGCGAGCTGGCTCGGACGCTTCACCAGCAGGTCAGCCAGGGACTGGAGACATTGCGTGAAAAACACGAAGGGGAGGGATCGGTTCCTGTCTTCTGCCACAAACGGTTTGCAGGCCAGACCCCAGACTGTGCGAGCGATACTGAGACGTATCAAGTAGTATCAACACAATGAACCTAAGCGACATTGACCTGCGCCTGCTGGAAGTGTTTATCGCCATTGTGGAAGGCCGGGGCATCGCCAATGCCCAGACCCTGCTTAATCGTGATGCCTCGACCATCAGCCGACAGTTACGACAGCTTGAAGACAGGCTTGAGCTACGTTTGTGCGAACGTGGCCGCGGCGGCTTCCAATTGACCTCCGATGGCGAAAAAGTGTTTCGCAATACGCTGG